>Ga0179593_1686418_pt1 | contig 13694 bp, 15 predicted proteins | sample CZODoug2_1_08_16_FD_185931 | JGI IMG/M metagenome (GOLD analysis project Ga0179593, IMG submission 185931) | Vadose zone soil fungal communities from Angelo Coast Range Reserve, California, USA - CZODoug2_1_08_16fungal (PacBio error correction) | ecosystem: Environmental > Terrestrial > Soil >... | reverse complement strand
AACGGGTGGAGCGAGAGCGACGAAGCGGCCGAAGAGCAGAGAGCACCAAGCGACGAAGCAAGACGCGGCCCATGCTATAGAAGGAGGAAGAGAGTCAGGACATTTAAGGCTGAACGTCAGGGAGGAGAAGCCCGGAGGATCTCGCTTCTTCACGAAGAGACGAGTCAATGACCAGAAGTGGAACGGGGACTAACTATATCTGAGCAATGGTAGAGACGATCTTTTATCTCTTACTCTTATCTTCACTACCTAATTAGCGCTCATCACAATAGATATCATTCCTCTTGCCCCCGAAGGAGAGGGGCCTCTTGGCCGAGGAGGCCCGGACGAATGTGAAGCGCTGGCGCAGACGATGCACCCGCCGCAAGGGGCGCCCCCTCCTGACTCCCGCGAGCCAAGCGGGGCCGAGGATACGCGAAGACCGCGCTGGAGCGCGACCAGGCGACGGCGGAGAAATACCTGGCGCTCGCGAGCTGACCCCGATTCCAGGGCGGCCCGTCGGGCCAGGCGACGCGAACTAGAGCGCCACACAGTCTCAAAGGCGGCGCGTAGGCGGCACGGCCGTGGCGAAGAGCAGACTGCAGCGCCAAGATGAGGAGGACACCAGACGCGATCGGAGAAGCGATGAGAAACGAGAGACAGCCAGAACAGAAGAGAGGAGAGGGCGCGCGTCGCTAGCGCGCGGCGACGGAGTGCGAGCGCACGCGACCGACGCGCGGGGGACGAGGGGCAGAGAGCCGCAGGACGAGCGAGCAGAGACGAGACAAGAAAGAGCACGAGCGGAGGCCTCCGGTGCGGCAGGAATGGCCAGACGCACGCCGCGTCGCCGAGAGGACGAGAGCGAGAGAGACGAGAAGAAAACGACGGCCCCCCGCGGAGGCGGGCCGTGAGAGAGGATGAGAGGAAGAAGACGAAGAGGCGCGGAAGAGGCAGGAGGGTCGGGCTGTCGACGCGAAGCAGAGAACAAAGCGAGGAGAGGGCCGAGACGAGGAGGGACGAGCGGCCTCCTGGCGCGAACAGAAGGATGAAGACATCAGGCGCCCGGCCGAGCGAACAGAGAGAGCTGCGAGGGCTCCGGGAAGGAAGACGGAGCAAGGAGGAGCGCGGGCGAGCGGGGAAGAAGAATGGCGGGGAAGCTGTAGGTCCGGACGAGGGACGAACGAGAGGGGTATGAGCGAGAACGAGAACAATGGAGGCGGAGGGAAGCGCTAAGGTCACGACAGGCAAGCAGGAAGAGCGGAAAGCAAGGAGACGAGAAGGGACGAAAGACGGAAAGAGGCAAAGAGGATAATGCAGAGGAATGAGACAGAGAGGGATCCCTTTTTTCTCTTAAAAGAGAGAGGAAACGAACGGTAAAGACAGGAAGAGTACCACTGAAGGGGAGTGAAATGAGACGAAAGGCGAAGAATGCGACGGAGAGAGTGATGGACGCCATCTCGAGACTCTCTCAGAGTAGAAGAGAGAGAGTGAACGGCCGCGTAGAATGCAGGAAGAGCCGACGACCTGAGTCCCGAGGCTAACGTCCCGGAAAAGGAAATTAAGACAGCCCATGAGAGTAGCCATCGTCATAGCCCGATCCGGCGCAGCGCAGTCGAAAGGGGTGGTTGACGAGCCCAGCAGCAGCGCAGACGGAGGAGAGAGCTCTCCGTACCTCGACTAGGACGAGGATGGCCTCGGCGGCATTGACCTCTAATGAGGCTAACTCCCGCTTCCCTCGACCTCCACGCGGCGCACGCGTCCAGCAGGACGAGGCGAGCGACGGCGGGCAGGTGGGGCCGAGCTGTACCTCTCCTGACCGCGCGCGGACGCTCCAGAGAACAGCGAGAGAAGAGACGGCAAGGACGCCGAGAGCAGGCGGACTCGGACCGGGGCCGATCGGAGGAAGACGAGCGAACCGCGGAACCAAAAGACTCCACTCTTTCTCGACTAGAGACAGCCTATCCCCGCGCCTTTCTCTCACCGACTCGAAGGCTATACCTGCTCCCTTCTCTCTCCTTCCTAGAAGCGCGGCGGCGTGTACGCCGGAGAGGCACGCTAGACGAAAGAAGGGACGAGCAGGTAGCGTAGGAGCCATGCCGCCGCTACGAGCGCAGGGATCGAGAGATAGAGAGCGCAGAGATGAAGGAAGAGAAGAGCCGGACGGAGCCCAGGATAGAGGCAGAGCAAAGAGCGAGAAGAAACGCGAACAAATAGAAATGAGTGGACAGAGAGAAAAAAGGAAAAGAAGCACGGGACAAAAAAGACGAACGAGGCCAGATGGCGCAAGGAAAGAAAGACGAAAGAGAAGGACGGAGAAGATGCAGAGTGAAGACGAGAACGGGATTCTCGAGCCGAATGATTCGATAGAGCAGCCGAAGAGGAGACGCAAGGAGCAGAGCGGAGTAAGAAGAGAAAAGAAAGACAGAAAAGAGAGTAGAACGGACCAGCGCGAACGAGAGAAAAAGAGGAAAGGGCAGGCAGACGGTAAAGAAGAAAGTAGGAAGAAAGCAAGGACAGAGAGTGGCTCACGGTGCGAGCCGGGCGCTTGCGAAGGACCATAGCGAGCCGAGGCGCAGAGACCGCCGCGCGCTCGCGCCCGCGTGAGACGGCCGCTCGGAGGAGGCGCGGACGCCGCGCGCCAGGGCGAGAAGGCGCCCTGCGGCGCCCCGGCCAGTAATACAGGAAAGAGCCAGGAGACAGAGGACAGATCGGAGGAGCAAGAGGAGGCGACGAGACCAACTCAGCCAGACGGGGAAAAAGCGACAAGAGACAAGAGAGCGAAACAAGGGAGAAGGAAAAGACGGAGTGCGCGAGAAAAGCCAGGAAAAGGAGAGCGAAGGGACAGCCAGGGGCTGAACGGCCAGGCTCCCCCGAGACGACGCGGAAGAAGCGACGGGGAGGGAGACGCCCGGCACGGAAAGGGGCAAAGGACAGGCGTAGCAGAAGTAGCGAGAGACGGCGAGAATAGCGGAAGGAAAGAGAGGCGCAGCCCACACGAGCACACGAGCGCCGAGGAAGGGACCACAGCGGCGGAACTGGCGGGCGCGACCGCGCCCGAACCGCGTCTAGCTGCGCTGCGCCAAAGGAGCGGACGAAGGGGCAAAGAGGCGAGATTGCACAACGAGCCAGCCCCCGAAACCGGAAGCTGGAACGAGCAGGGAGCGGGCGGGACGGCGCGAAGCCTGACTAGAACCAAGGCTGGCTCTGTAGAGGGGGCCGACGAAAACGCCGCCGCTCACGAGGCGAGACGGGCAGCGAGTGACGCGCTAAGCCCAGTCAGGAGGTGGCAGAGAAAAGCAACCTAGACGGTGGGGGGAGGCAGAGCGAGAAGACGGGACGCGAGGAGAGCAACGGACTGAAAAGAGGAGACCGCCGACCCACTAGATCGGAAGAGGAGAGCGAGAGAAGGACAGCCCGCCGCGGATAGCGGACGGAGCGAGACGGAGAGTGACGAAAAAGACTAGCCGCTTGAGAGCAGAAGCGAGAGGACGGAGCACGCCCGACCCGAGAGAGCTGGTGAGCCCTGCGGAGCAGCGCAGAGACGGGCCGAGCACGCGCGCGGGTACGAGACGCGCTCAGCCGGACGAGCCGCAGGAGACCTCGCAAGAACCATGCGAGCCATGGGCCTAACTACATCGCGATCAGTCCCCGCGCCATCTCGAGGCGCGCACGCCGCCGCGAGGATCCAAGACGCAGCGAGACGGACATGGTGGGAGACCTCCGAAGAGGTCCCTCCTACGAAAACCGGAGCGAGGAGCGAGACCCAAGAGCGAGGCGAGGCGGAGGAGGCGCGGCGAAAGTCGGAACCAAAACGAAGGAGAAGAGAGAACGAACGCCGAACCAGAGGAAGAAGCCGCGCCCTCAGGACGGGGAGCAGTAGGAGGGAGGGTCCCGAGGGCGGGAGCAGGACGCGGGTAGGCCCTAGCGATCAGGCCGGCACAGCGACGGATGCTGGGAACAGAAAGACTACGAGTAAGACCTAGCGTTGGTGTGTTTTCCTAAAGGAGAGAAAGTAAGATCAGGGGGGCCAGAGAGAGAGATGACGCGGACACAATATCGGCGACCCGACGAGAGACAGGCAGGGAGCGAAAGGCAGGACGGAAGGCAGTCGGAGAGAACGAGGAGGGAGGACGCCTGAGAACGCCCCGCGAAGGCGCGGCGGATACAGCCTCGAGAAGCGAGGCCGAGAGGGCCGACGGACGACGCGACCGCGGCGAGAAAAGAGAGGGTAAGGCCGGACACAGATAGAACGAGACGAACACCGGAGACTACGAGAGAACAGCGACACGCAGAAAGCGGCCACGAGAGCGAGCAGCGCCGGGAGGAGAACAGGACAGGCTGCGCGGAGACCAGAACGAGCAGGGGAGAGCCCGCGGTGGGGCAGACAGAGAGGAAGAATTAGGAGGTGCCCGCAGAGAACCGGAGCAGCCGAGGAGAGCGGCGTCACTACAGGACGCGACGAGGCGCCCCCCGACCTGACTCAGACCCCAGGGTACGGCCCTTAACGGCATACGAACTACGAAGTAGAGGCATCGCGGCATAGTACTGCGGGACGTAAACTACGATCTAGCCGCTCCTTCAGTTCAGCACTAGGCCTCTAGCTCTCCCTCCCCCATCTCACCATCCTGCGAAAGAACTTAGATGTGAGAACAGCCCATCGACTAGAGCGCTACGCGGAATCTCCTAGGCCTCTCACTAGGACAGACAGCAAGGCCATGAAGCGAGAGCTGCTGCGACGGGTCGACGAGGCCAACGTACGAGCCTACGGACAGAGGCTGCCGAGACGGAGCGCGATCGTCGGATAGGGACGACTAAATGCAGTAATGAAACTATCCTAAGATGGAGGAAAGCAGTGAGACCCGCACCCAAAAGCGTGCGAAACGTAAGAAGTATGACGTAATATCGAGGACGCAGATACGGCAAGGAGGAATGCAGGCAGGACTAGCCAGCGAAGCGGCGTCGCGACGCGGCCCCGCCGAGCCCGCTACTCGGAGGCGCTGCAGCAGCGCGCCGGCTCACCCGCGCGAGCCGACGACCTGAATCCCCTGCCCCGACTAGGCGACGACCGATAGACGCACGCGAGCCCCGCGACGGCCGGAGCCGGGGACCGAGTTAGTATGGTACAGCCAGAGGAAAGACCGGAGACTTGAAGCAAGGTAGACCCGCGAGGCGCGAGGAGAGCTGCAAAGAACGGATGGAGACATAGGACGAGCCGCATAGAGCACGGGGTGAGTCTGCGAAGGAAGCGGGTGAGAGCCGCGGCAGCACATCGCGCAGCGAACCAGGCGCCGAGGGCCCTGCCGGAACGCGAAGATGCGACGGAAACCCGCCGGAAAGGGAGAGTAAAAGACTCTACCGAGCAAGGGAAAACCGCGGAGGCGACGGAACGGAAGAGCGCGCGGACACGGCGCGACAGATCGTGTCGCGGAGGACGCGACCCAGAACGGCAGAACGAGGAGGCGGAGAGGAGGAGAGTAAGAGGAGAAGGGCGCGACGCGTGACAGGACGAGACAAAGCAGAACCCCGCTCTCTGAGCCAGTAGAAAGACCAGAGCAGATCTCGTAACGGTATGCCGAGAGAGCAAGTAGAGAGAGAGCCTAGAGTTAGGACTGGAAAGTCGAGTCGAATTCCTCAGAACACGCACCACTTCTCTACCCATCTTGTCTTTCTCTTAGGAGGAGGAATGTCCTCACGCGCGCTTCTAGGAAGGCCATACGCAACAGATCGCGAGTAGCCCAGACGAGCGCCCCGTCGAGCAGCGCGAGACGATGGGACCAGGAGGACGAGAAGGCCGGGGGGGCCGAGAGGAGGGACGAGAAGTCCGCGCCAGGGACGGGAACCGGCGCACCAGAGGAAGCCGCCGGAGCGACCGCGCGAGAGAGGAGCAGGCCACCGAATTCACGTCTCCGGAAGCGGACCCAGCGGAGTAGCCTCCGAGCGCCGAGAAGCACGCGCGCCGAGAAGTCCGAAGCGACTCGCCAGCGAAGAGGCAGAGGAGCACGCCGAGCGGGAGGTGAGACAGACGTGAGGGAAGCGTGTCGCGACGGCGAGAGGAGGGAGAGAAAGAGATAGGGGCCAAGAGAGAAGGACAGAGACACGAACGAGAAGAGAAAGGGACAAAGCGTAGTCAGAAGAAGGACGCGAACGTGAAGGACGTCAGATAGAAGGATCAGTCCAGTAGCGAAAGAGACGACGCTAGAAGAAGTCTACCACCGCGAAGGGACGAAAACTGCGCTCGGCCTGTCGAACTTGAGGAAGAAAGAGAAGAGAGATAGCCATAGCGCTTAGGATACCGAGCCCTACCGCACCAGACCGGAACCGACGCACGACGGGAAGCGAGCTTACCCACCTGTCGGTCGGAGTAGCGGGGCTTTCTCACCCGATAGGCAGAACGAATGTAAAATGAGAATACGTAAGGGGGGGGGGGGGGGAGGGAACGGGGCTTACACTTGCGACAGCCAGGCGAGAGAGAGGGAGAAAAGCCGAAGGGACAGACCGGCTAGAGCGTTAGAGCGCAAGAGCGAGGAGGCGAAGCGCGAAGAGCGAGGGAGAAAGAGGTGAGGAAGCATGGGACGGACACCAGACACGCCGCTCCAAGAAAACAGGAGACTGCGAAGTCTGGATAAGAGGAAAGAAGCTGGACATTACGCCCTAGTCGAGGAGACAGGTCTAGGTAACTAGCTCTAGGAGAGAGAGCATAGAAAGAAACGAACCGGAGAAGAATAAAGGCCAAGCGCCACGTGCTAACATTCGGGAGCTGAGATGCTGTGAGCGATATCCTAGTGACGCAGAGGAAGAGCCAAGAAGGCAAGGAACCTGAGCGAAGGACGCGGGGGCGATAGCAAGAACGCCCTCTGGTCTCTGACTATGATATTACCGAGAGCAGTAGTAAGAGCCGCACGAAACGTGCTTCATGGCTCATCTCTCTCTGATACCTAACTAGCCCCCCATTAGAACACGAGTGGCCGCCACTAGCTAGCTCGCACGAAACACGGAAGGAGAGAGGAGCACGCCAAGAGAGGAGATACCACGGAGACGCGACGGTAGAGTAAGACGAGCGGTGCAACGAAGCGGCGAGGAGGGGGACAACGGAGAAGGGCAAACAAAGAACAGGAAGACGGAGCGCAATGACGGCGTCGGGAACCTGAGTAAAAGCGCCCAAGCAGGGAGCGGGGCAACACGAACCGGCACCACTGAGCCGACTGGACGACTAGAAAGAAAGATGGAGAATGAGCGGCGAACCCAGCGGCTAGCCCGTCAGACAGCGCGGCCCGAAGCAAGGACGAGATGAAGAGCGCGAGAGGGAAGGAAGGCCGCGAACACGCCGAGAGAGGTAGCCGGAGACCGCGACAACGGGACAGGAGAGCAGCAGCAGCCGGGATCGACACCTACTCAGAGCAGAGCGAGGAGACGCGAGACGGCCAGAGAAGGGAGACAGGCAGGAGGGGGAACGACAAGAGTGGGGCGGGGACAGAGCCCGCGGAGAAGCGACGCCACAACTGTAAGGAGAACCGAAAAGACGAGCGAGGGACCGGAGGAAAAGGCGCGCCACCGAAACAAGACTAATACGAGACAGGGAGAACGGAGAGAAGAGAACAGAAAGGAGATACGAGTAAAGGCCGAGCGAAGAGGGCGAGAATGGCGCAGAAGAGGGAACGAAAGAGAGAGAGAAAAGTGGAGAAGACGAGGAGAGCCGAAACACAGGGCAGGAGACAAAAGGCAAAGAAAAAGCGAGGCAAGTAAACGAACCTCCGAGAGAAGGCAGAGGACTAGAAGAGGGAGGGGAGAGGGAACGAGGTAGCGTCGCTGAGACCGGTAGTCCAGATAGAGAGTAGAATAATAGGAGGAGAGGGCCGTGGAGAAGTGGAACGCGAGAATGGCCGATAAGCAAGAGGAGAAGGAAGCAGGAGAGAAGGAGCGGGAGAGACGGAACGAAAGAAGATGGTAGAGGGAAAAGAGATACACCTTAACGACAAACACAACGGAGAGGACGATGACGGAGTCGAAGCGAGGGTGAAAGAGCGGGCGGAGAAAGATGAGCAGAGGAGGCGGAAGGCGACTGCGGAGAGGAGGGAGAGTGTGGCCACGGCGGAACCGGAGAAGAACAGGCGCGCCAACCGAGCCGCGCACAGACCGAGCAGACACACACAAGGGAAAACAGGAGCGGCCAGAGACGGCGGAGGCGCCAGTAGGCCGACAACAGGGGGAGCGCCGAGCACAGCCCCAGCCAAGGCGACGGGCCCAGGAAGGAGAGAGAAACAAGAGGTCGCAAGACGCCCGAGACGCCGCGAGAGACGGGACAGGAGAGGCCGCCAAGAGAGAGAACGGAGAGAGAAAGAGACACTGAAAGTGGACGAAGGAAGATGGCGACCCCCGTGAGAGACCGCGGGGAGCAAGGCGCGATCGAGCTACGCGGCGAGGGAGATAGTCCGAGCCGAGACAGCCATGACACGAAATAAGCAAGGACCAGCGGGGTACACCCAAGAGGAACGACGAGGCCAAGACAGAGGGCGACTAGATGCGTGGGAGACAGAGCCCCAAGAGGCACGGGAAGGAGCGGAAGAGAGGCTGTGAGAAAGCAACGACGCAGAGACGCACAGGACCGAACGAAAAGCCAGCGAGGACGAGAGGAGAGCCAGAAGCACGACGGGGGACCCGAGAGGAACGGCCACAGAAGGCGAGCGAGAAGCCGAAAGGGAGAGCCGCGAGAGGGATGCGGACAAAGAGAGGGAGCAGGAGAGGAGTACGAGGAAGAATGAAGCAGAGAACGGGGCCCGCGAGCGCGAAGAACAGAGGAGAAACGGCGAGTAAAGGAGCAGGAGTAGACGACGGTGAGGCCGGCAGATGAGAAAAGAAGGTGAAAAGAAAAGAAGAGAGAAGAGGAGGCGAGGAGAGCGAGGAGCACGGATCCTCCCCCGGAAAAGCAAAGGCGAGAGAGGCAACGAGACGAGCAAAGGGAGAGAGAAGAGACAAAAATAGAGAGAAGAGAGGAGAGAAGAAGTACTGAGAGTGGAGAGGGGAGGGGAAGGAGAAAAGAGAGGACCGAAGAGAGAGATAAGGAGGCGAGTTGAAAAGGCGAGAAAGAGCGAGAGAGACCGAACAGGAAGAGTCCAAGAAGAAGCAAGGGGAAGAAGAAGTAAGAGGAAAAAGGATGGAGGCGGCGAAACGACCGGAGAGGAAGCGAGAGGAGAGTAAGCGAGAAGGGACCGGAGGACCGGCCGAACGAAGAAGAGGGCAAAACGGCGAGAGAGGAACAAAAGGGGGCTGCGCTATGGAAGCGTGCCCGTATGTGGAAGAGTAGGCAGCACGCGGGAGAGCCGCCGAGAGACTGCAGAGACGCGAGACGGAGAGAGATATTCGCGACCGGAGAGGAGACAGGAGGCAGAACAAAGATAGAGAGAGAGCGCGAAGAGACGCGATTGAGACAGCGACAGGTGCAGCAGAAGAGGGAAGAAACACCCGGGATGGGCGAAGCGGGATTGTCTCAGCGATGCGGCGAGAGCGGACAACGAGGGGTGGGCGAGAGGACTCGCGGTGGCCGAACGGGAGACCTGAGAACGAGCTCGCTCAAGAAAGGAAAGAAAAGGAGCGGGAGGAGGAGACTGTGACTCGAGGAGCCGCCGCTGGCCGGATGAGAAGAAAGAGCGAGAGAAGGAAGACGGACAGAGGATAGGGAGAGGAGAGGATAAAGCGATGGGGAGGGTGGGGTGGGGGAACAAGAGAGAGAGGGATGCGAGTGAAGACGATGCTGACGGGAAGAGGCGGAGGGAAGAAAGAGAGACAACGGCGAACAGGAAACGCAGAAACAAAACGAGATACGGCGACATGAAGAGAAGGAACCCACAGGAAGAGAGAGGAGAGGGTCATGGAAGTAACACGACGAAGAGAGCAAGCCGGAGAGCCCGCACCAACGAGAGAGAACACGGCGAGCATCGAGAGCTACCTGACGAGGCCGAGACGCAGAGCCTTAGCTACGCGAAGCGCCGCGCGGGCGCCCGTCTCGCGGGAGGGCCGAGCACAGCGCCCCGGCCCGAGAGAGGACGGGAGGCCGTATGAGCACCGCGCGCAAGAGCCGTATTATCGAGGGCGGAGAGCGACGATGACGACGCGGCGGTGCCCAGGGAAGCGGAGCCGGCCGACACGCGGGCCACGCTCCAAAGACGAGAAGCGGCCAGAAATAGAAGACAAGAAAACAGAGAGTCTGAAGGGCGGAGAGTCGACGAGAAGGGCGCAGGAAGGAGCGGTGACCAGCGAAGAAGAAGAACAGACGACTGGAAGGATGCGGAAGCGAGCGTGACGAGCGGACGAAGCGCGGGAAACCCGAAGAAGTGAAGCGCAAAACGAGGGAGACGAAGCAGCGGGGGCAGGAAGAACGGGGCGAAAGGAAATACAGGAAAGCGGAAAAGAGAGCGAGAGGAGAGAAAAGCAGAGAGCCATGGCGGAGTAGAGAAAGAAATGCGCGATAGAGGGACGCGAGGACTCGAAGAGAGAGAAACGAGCACGAGCCGAGAGGAGAGACGCGGCGGACGGGCGCTGGCGAGAGAGAATGGAAATGAAAGAGGGAAGAAGAAGCAGCGAGATGAAGAAAGTAGAGGAGAAGAAGAGGCCGACGAGAGGCCAGAGGAGATAGCGAGACATGAGAAGGGGACCACCGCTAGAGGCTAGGGCGCAGAACAGAAAAAGTTCTCCCCAGAGAAAGGGGACGACGAAGACAACGCCTAGCGCTCCGCGGCGAGAATACGTTGCATGGAGCAGGAGAACTTGTCCTAGGCCTGTCAGAACCTAATCTCAGATAACCTAGTGTCTAAGTCTCCTACCTCTTCTTTCTTTGCTCTCTACCTTTTTAGAGCGAGATCTATGAAGCGCGGGAGGTGGAGAAACGAGAGACAAGCGAGCGAGAGAGATAGCGGGGGAGAAAGAAATGCAGCGGGAGAGACGGGGAGAGGAGGAGGGAGAGAGAAGACAGAGAGATGAAGCCAGCCGCGGACGACGGACGACGCGGGAGACGACAGAAGAGGAAAAGGAGGACCGGGGAAAGAAAGAAGGCCGGCGCGAGTAAGAAGAGGTAAAGAAGGGAGCGCAGACCGGAAGGAGAGCCAGGCGCGGAAGCACGAAGAACGCAAAGCGGAAGGAGGCTGAGGCAGCGGCCGAAAAGAGAGAAAAGGTAGAGATCCGGGGAAACGCAGCGAGAACCGCGAGGAGAGGACAAGACAAAGACGAGCACGAGAGCGTAGGGCGACGGAGCGAGGGCGTGAAAGCGAAGCGGACGAGCGAGGGCCAGACGAAGCAGCGAGGCCGGGGAAGAAAAGCTCGCAGAGAATGAGCCGAGGGAGAAGAGAGTCCCGAGGCTCTAGCCCAGGACGGGCGGACGATACAAGAGGAGAGCCCGCGTCTAAGAGGCGGAGAGAGTGGGGAGAGAGCAGAGCCAGACGAGGGCGACAGCAGTCGCGGCGAGAGATAGGAAAGAGCTTGCGACTAGCCCACGAACAAGTCGACGACCGTGCGCGAGGAAAGGGGCGACGGAATGGAACCGAAAATGGCAGCCTATTATCCTACCTAGGACTCGACAAAAAGAGTGATGGAGCGACAAGGCAGGCGTTTCGAATCGCTCGAGGCTTAGCTACAGAGACCAGTAGGATACGCTCAGCCGCGCTCTCTAGTGCGTCCCGCTAGCGAGGATGGAGCGGGGAAAGAGAAAGAAGCAGAGAAGGATGAGGGAGAGACCAGGCCGCAGCGAGAGCTGACACGAGAGAGAGCAGGGGAGCGAGACGGGGAAAAGAAAGAGAGAGAGCCCGAAAACGGGAAGGAACGAAAGAAGAGAGAGGACCGGCAGTGTTAGGAGGACGAAAGGATCGCACCAGAGCAGGAAAAGGAAAGCAGAGAAAAGAGAGGAGACACAAGACGGGAAAGAACGAAGAAGGGAGGAGAGAGGCACGCGAAAGAGGGAGAGAAGGAACGAAGAAGAAGAAACGAGCGGAGGCGGCAGAGCGCGATGAGACAGAAGGAAGGCGGACAGGAGGCCGAGGAGAGACAGCCCCAAAAGCAAGAGGAGACGCGCTTAACGAGGCCGGAAGACAGCGCGAGGAGCGGATGGCAATGGCGACCGCGAAAGACCAGGAGATCAACCGAGCGAGACGCGAGAGCCTGACCCGCGAGGGCATAAGAGAGCAGCGAGAGGCAAAGCAGGGGCGAAGGAGAGAAGGAGGAGAGGGAGCGGGACCGAGAGAAGAAGACAAGCGGGGAAAGACCGGACGGAGGAGAGGGAAAAGGAGGAGAGACGGCAGGGAAAAGGAAGCAGAAGGAAGAGGCAGAGACTAAGGCGAGGTCTAAAGAGACGGCGTGAAGCGCGGAGGAAAGGCTGACGAGCGATGTGCACGCGAGTGAGCGAGCTCAAAGAACAACGCCCTCGATCACCTGCGCACGTGGAGCCCCTCGAAGCTAAGTACGTGTCTCGAGAAGCGACCGATGGTCGGGACGGCACGCAGAAAGTATAGACAACTCTCGGAAGCGGGGGCGGCGTGAGAGGGGGATGCCCGGGGGCCACGAGGAGTGAGTAGTTACTCAGGACAAGTAGCGATATCAAGAACGCGAAGGAGGAATGGACGATTAGAGAGTCGGAGGGTAGAGGGCCAAGAGGAGAGAAAGCAAGTAGAGACGGAGCGTCAGGCAGAGTAAACGAGCATGCGCGAGGAAGATACGAGGGGGCGAAGCAAGGAGACAGGGAGGACTGAACGAAAGAAAGAGGGGAGGGACGGAACGGACAGGACGCGACACCAGGAGGAGGACAAGAGAGAGGGGAGAGGAGGAGCCGTCGGCGAGAGAGGAAGGAATAGTCGGGAGAAGGAGAGAGAGGGAAAAGCCAGAGGGCAGACGACAGCGGACGACGAAGTGAAGGAAGAAAGGGCTATCCGACCCGAGCTCCACACGCCACGGCATTGAGCAGGGGCAGAAAGCGCGCGGATAGTCAATATGACATGAGCAATATCTTTAGCTCGCAAGGAGAGAGAGAGAAAGACGGCGGAAGAGAGAGAGCGCAAGGAAGGAGAAGAAGGGAGAGAGGAGGTGAGAGGAGCAAGGTGGAAGAGACAAGGGGGAGAGAGAAAAAGAAGCAGCCAGGAAAGCACGAGAGAAGACAAGTAGCTTTTCCGCAGCAGGCCGAGCGATGGCACGGACGAGAAAGGAGGGCAGTCTAGCTCGGTAGCCCCGCAGATCTCCGCGCAGGACAGCCGGGAGATGTAGAGCTCTGTATATCCAAACCCACTCGAACGCATAGATGCACTAGGTCTTCACCTTCATCTAGGACTCGCCGGGAGGGACCGACGAAGGTGCGTGCTGGGAGAAGACAGAGGCGGGGGGGAAAGGGAAAAAACGCGTCCGCCCAGAGACAGGGAAGAGAGGCGCGGTGGGCGCCAGTTAAGCGCCGGCGAGCAAAGAATGAATAGGAGCACGGGAACAATCAGGGGGAGGAGCTAGAAGAGCGTAGGATGACAGACGGCCCGGAGGCGAAAAAAGCGGAGGGAGTGAGGCGTACCGAAGAGGGAAGAGCATAGCCGAACACGAGGGGACGACGGGAGCCGCGAAAACCGACCGTGGGCGAGGGAAGGACGAGAAGGAGCGCCCGAAGGGACCCAGCAGAGAGACACCCGTAAGAGAACTCGAGGCGGGAGAGAGAGACGAGCGAGGCTCTGCAGAGAAGGCGAGAGGGAGACCATCGT
>Ga0179593_1411955_pt1 | contig 13694 bp, 18 predicted proteins | sample CZODoug2_1_08_16_FD_185931 | JGI IMG/M metagenome (GOLD analysis project Ga0179593, IMG submission 185931) | Vadose zone soil fungal communities from Angelo Coast Range Reserve, California, USA - CZODoug2_1_08_16fungal (PacBio error correction) | ecosystem: Environmental > Terrestrial > Soil >... | reverse complement strand
CCCAGCAAATCCTAGAGGATCATCGTTTCCGATCTTATTATTGACCCTCTTCCCTCTCAGCAAACAGGTTTAGGTTTTATGGGCTTCCCCCCTTATTGTTACCTATTTCTGAATTCTTGATCTATTTTAGCTTGCTTTGTAACAATGCCTGTAGTTCTCCCTTCTGCCCACGTGTTTTGTATCTGTCCCACCGTTCCGCCGGTCCTCTCTGTATCGCCTTTTTTCCCCCCAAAGGATCTTTTAATCGACATGCCCAGTTCAAGTGCTTTCCGTTACTGGTTTTCTCTTGTTGCTTCCCCCAACTGTTCTTTTCTTTTTGCAAAACAGTGGAACTAACTGAAGTTTTTTTTCCCCATTTCGAGCCAGCTTTTAACCTGACGACTCTTTCTTGCGTCTGCGGTCAATAGTTTTTTAACCTTCCCTCCCATTTTATTCGTTCCCATTTTGATTCCACACCCCCCAGCGTCCCACCCCTTACCGTCGACTCCACTTATCGAACGATTTCCCTCCTTTATAGGCTAATAATTTTTTCCGTTACCCTTAGGCCCACCCCTTTATCCTTTGTCCTTATGGCAACCGCCCCAGGACACTTCTTTATTTTCAAGCCTCACTCCACCCAAAATTCGTATAGTATTATTTTTATTTACCGCCTTTCGCCTATTGTAACGCGCGTTGTTCCACCCCTTCCCCCGCTGCCTTTTCACCCTAGATGCTACCTTTTTGCCGACTCCCCCCGTTCGATTCTCGAATGGGTGGCCCCAACGTTTTTGCGACCCGTCATTATCCTTCCCAGGACTCCATGGTTTGAACCACTATTACGTTCCCCCACGCTCCCGGTTTTTTTCGCTCCCGCCAGCAGTCTTCCATGCTTTCCTTGCACTTGTTTTTTCTATGCGGGTTCCTCCCGTATTCTGGCCTTTATCCTAACCCCCCTTGTGTTTTTTTTTCTTTTTCGATTGCATAGAGTAACTCAGATCCTCTATCACTTTTCTCCTTTTTTGCCTCTCCGGGTTCTGTCAGTTCGACCTCTATCCCTTATTGATTTATGTTTAATGTTTCCTTTGAATCTGTTAATACGAGAATTCCCTTTCTTTCTCCCTCCCGCGGACTCGTAAGTCCAATCCTCCCCCTCCCCACACGCCTGTGAAACTTCCCTCCTTCTTAGGGAACCGCTATTTCTCATTTCCTTTTCTCTGGCCCCTTTTTCACCGACTGCCGATCTCCGTATTTTGACTCCCTTGTAACATCCGTTGTCCTGATCGTGAGGATTTCTCTTTCTGTACCTTTTCCTTGAACCAAGAACCAACATAGTGCTATGAATTCATCCCGCTTTCCAGCTTCTGCTTTTTTTTGTCCGTCATACCTCTTCCCTAATTTCCGACAATTAGTTCCATGCTTACTGATGCGTAGCTTCCAGATGTCTTTTCTGATTGGGGACTCCCCTACTATTTCCCCCTCCCCCCAATATCTACCCCCCCCTCTTCCGTCTTTAGCCGTTTGATTTCCCTTTTTTTACACCCCATCCCCTTGTGTTTTTCCGGCTGGCAGTCGGACCCTTAGTTCTTTAAAACCTTCCCCCCCTCCCTTCTTCTGACCCATGCCCCCTTCAGGAACGAACATGTTGTGTAGGGACTGTTTTTTTTCTTCCTCCTTTTGTCCCCGCGTTCTTCGTCTTCGCGAGTTATTGTCTTTCCCTTGATTTTCCTTACCGGTCAGGCCCCCTCACCCCCCATCAAGTCGTGGACCTAGTGTGATGTCCTTGTCTTTCTTTCTGGCTGGATGGTCTTCATCCCTCCGCCCTACCGGTTAAACCAAATAAAAACCCTACTTGGCCGTTTCGTGCAATCGCGCCTTATTTCTTTCCCTCTCACAGCTTCCCCCTGCAAAAAAAAATCTTTCTTCGTGAATATCTGCGGTTTTCCTGATCCGCCCAAGTTTTCACCCCCCACACCCCTCTCTTCCAGTGTATATGTAACACCCTCTCATTTCTCCTTATCAGTCAAGTTCCGTTTGCCCCCCCCTCTTCCCCCCTCCTCCCTGACCATCAACTCCCACGAGTTGGCCAATTTCTGGCTCCCTGTATCCGTTTCTTTTTACTCGCTCGTACCTAACCGAACATCTTAACATACACCTCCTTCATTCCATTTCTACACGCCAGATTTGCATTTTTGAGCAGAGGAATTCTTTCCTTCCCCACGTCTCCCCTCCTTAGTTCCGGCCTTTCAACACCCCTCGTTTTTTGTTGTGATCTTATTTTTCCTGTCTGACATCTCTTCCCCCTTTTTCCTTTTGAATCAGGCGTCCCCTTCTCCCCCTTCGCCAATATTTTTTACTCCCCCCTTGCTTATTTCCTCTTTTTTTCTCTTCCTTTCTCTCCCCCCTTTGAATACGCTATCGGCCCTTCCTGGTCTCCTCCCCTCTTTCTTTGACAAGAATGGTTGGTGAGGTACCCCCTGTTACTTTAGATAACCTTTGAAAGGAGCTCTTTTGGTACATTTTGTCCTACTTTTCGGTTTTTTTGGGGTTATGCCAATGGCTTCTCTTCCGCATCATCAGAATCTGCCTCATCTTTTTTTTGCTTTCTTGCCTCGACGCAACTTGAGAATTCCTTCTATTCGTTTCTATTGCCTAATCTTCCCTTTCTTTGTTGTTTTTTACAGTAGTGCGCGATTTTTGAATCCCCATTCCACAGTCATCATCCCCCTTGCCCTTTGCGACAACTTTCCTACCTCGACTTTTCTGGAGTGGTGTGAACGGTAATTCTCCGTTCCCCTTCCCATTAAACTCTGCTTAGATGCACCCCCGTTTTTTTTTTATCCTTTCACCCAAGCATGTCCCCTTTCTTGACACCTCCTTTCCCCTTCTATGCATGTTTGTCCTGCCTTTCCATTTAATGTCACGGGTTTCCCCCTCTCCTGATTTCTTATTGTCAATGAATTATTTCACTTTCGGTGGGCTCACTTCTTCCCCTTTCCTTCGTAGAAAGACTGCACCTTCGCTTTTGTAGTCATGGGTCCCCTTCCTGGTCAGAGGTAGACTCCTTATGAGTCACTCCTCCTTCGCTGTCCATCAGGTTCATCATGTCCTCCTTTTCCGCAGTTTGTCCCGGTTTTGGTACCACAAAAACTCGGCTTCTTTTAGCTTGAAAGCTTGGATCCCCCCTCCGTCACTAACCTTTTAGGTGCTTGCCAGAGGATTTTTTCATACGACCTTTTCAGGCTTGGAATGGACAACCTGGTTTTAAGCCTCCACGTGACGGTATCTTGCGAGGCTGTTATCCCTTCTCTTTTTTCGTCTTTTTTGAGCGAGACTTTCCCCCCCAAGCAGCTCGTAATTTTTCACTCCCCTGCTTTGTTTCTGTTCTAGTTCCATTAACGAGGCGACCTTCCTCCGTTTTAATGCTCTAGTTTCTACGATGAACTTTAAAAGAACCCCCCCTACTCTGGATTTTCTCTCCTCTCCTTGACATTTACTTATCAACTTGAATCCCTTATACCCACGGCATCCCTTTTCCCTATAGGAGTTCCTCTATCATCGATCCCCTCAAAAACACACTGGTCTCCTTATTGACACACCCTGTATGATTCTTATATTCTTTGCCTAACAGATTTTTCTACCCTCAACTTACGTAATACATTACTGGAGTTGATCTCTTTCGGTCTTTTCTGTTGAGAAGTATCTGTTGGTTTAATGGGATGACGATCCTGCGGCGGTCGCTAAAAACTTTGGCCAAACCCTTCTGTCGTCATCTTCCCTTGTGCCGCCCTCGACGTGAGAGTCTAAGTTCCTTTTAAATCGGTACGCCGGCCGGTGGACTCTGCTGAGAATCTTTATTTGATGCCTCTGGCACTGTCCCACAACCCGATATTATATTAAGTCTTTGGTAAAAAAAACACCCCACAAAACACCACCCAACCCATCACCCCACCCCCAAAACAAACCAAAACCCAACCCCCCATGCTACGGTCCTAAATTCATGCAGGTCACCTATTCACACCCCATCATGCGAAATTTTGTTCGGGCTGTTTCGATTCTTCTCCATCCCCCCTTTTCCCTCTGGGTCCTCAGGTTATAGGCTGCATTTTTTTGTATCTTTTAGGATCTTTGCGCCGCAGGTTTCTCGACCCCCCCCCCTACCTCTTTCTCATTCTCGGATTCAGTTTTCAGAAGTATCGTTCTGTTTCCTCCCCTTGACCTCCGTTATTTTTTCCCCCCAAGTTTTTTCCCTTAATTTTATTTGTGCCCCAACAACGACTGATCCCCCTTCCTTCAGTTTTCCTGTCCCGTCTGACTCATGATCTTTTTTTTGGAAAAACCTTTCGATAACCCCCTTTCCCTGACCTCGTAGAACTTCCAGCTACCGGTTATGGTTCATCAGTTTCTTTTCCCGGCTTAAACATCCTTGACTAAACTTCGAGACAAGAATTCGCATTTCTACTTAACACTGCCCCCTTGTTGTCTTCTGTACCTCCGTGTGGCTTTTTAGTCTTTTTGAACTCCGTTTCCCTACAGACTAGGATATGATCTCATACCCTGTTGATCCTCTCCCCCTTTCTTTTCCCCTTTCCCCCCCGTTGTTTTTGGAGATCATTTTTCATTCTCTTGAAGTAGATAGTATGCCACTTAAATTTAGATCTCTTATGTCCCTCTTTCCCCCCCCATCCTCCCCCACTTTTTCTTTTCTCCCTCAAACCATCATTTCCCATTACTGCATGAGATTATTGTTTTTTCAGGTTCCCCTTCTTCACCCCTTCCTTATGATATCATCTACACCTTGGTTTCTGACCCCTTACTGAGGTTTCAGCTTTTTCATTTTGTACCCTCCTTTTTTCCCAAAGATCAGAACTGTCCGTCAGGAGGTCCGTCTTTTCTTAATTTTTGTAATTTCCAACTACCCCCTGTCCGCTGATCCAAACATTTGGCCCTCCCTTCTTCTTTTCTGTCTCCGCCCTCAGGCTTTTTCAATCCCTCCCCTATCCGTCGTCTTCTTTCTTTTTTTTGTTGAATTCCGCTGACCAATGGGCCCCTCCCCCCTCTATCCCTTTTTAAACTCCTGCGCCGTCCTCGTGCCGATGTAAGAAGGTCTCAGGATTTCCTCGGACGACAAGCGTTCCCCAACCTCCCCTTGTTCTTTGTGACAACTCCCCCTGAGGCCATTCTCTTCCTTCAGCTAGGCACTTTTGCCACCAAATTCTGTATAGCCCATGTGATTGTCCTCGCCTCTCCGTTATACTTCGAGGCCAAAAGTAGCGATTCACCCTTCCCTTTAGCGCTACCCTGGATGCACGGTCCAGAACCTTCCCATGATGACCAAGCTGGTTCCCCCCACAGTTCCGGCTCCTTCTTCGTAAAGCCCATTCAACCCCCTTTCTATTTCTAACCCCGAACGGAATCGCTCCAGCCTTTCTTGTTTCCTGCGTCCTGTCTCCTTGTTTCCTCCTTCTTTTATGATTTTCCAATAACGGTCCCCCCTCCCCCCTCTTGTTATTGTCCCGGAGTTTTTTGAGTTTTTTTCCCCTCTGGGCCTAGCTTTGAAACCTATGCTAGCCCTCACCGCTGGGCAGAATTTCTCTCAGCAGTTTCTGCATTACTTTTTTCGGCTCTGTGCCACCTCACTGTGATTATTTTTTTTTTGGTGACTACGTTCATCTGATCCCAGAATATATTCATATAGGACGCTTACCCATTGGCGACCTCCGTTGTCCTTAATAGAACACTGACCCGATTTTGTCCCCTTTGCCTGACTGTCTGTCGGGGACAACTCTCGCTTCTCCGTGTTTTTCGATATGCTCCTTTGGCGAAAAACCCCTTTCCGAGCTCCTACTTACCGCACAACGTATATCTTTCAGTTTTTTCCTTACGGTCTACTGTGGCTCCCCCTCTTTCCAAGGCCCCTTCCAGAACATAACTTTTTTAGATATTTTTCTCTTTATACAGCTTCCCGCCGTAGGGAAGCTTTTTTAGTTCCTCGTTGACCTTCTTTTCCCAATTTTCGTTCCCCCCATTGACTTATTTTCTTTTTTCCCTTTAAATTATTATCGTGGCTAATTGTTTCCTGTCTCGCCTATCAGTTACCCTCCACTATCTTCCCCCTCTACTCATGTAGTAGTTCTCCTCCCGAATTTTTTCTTCCTTTCCTGAACAAGACCCCCACCCACATTTTTTTTTCTCCGTCAGTTGGCCAAGAGAAACCCCCGTATGGACACCCTGATGATGGCCCCTTCATCAAGGTTCCTGCCCTCCGACGTTGTTTCCGTAGTTTGAGGCCTTTTTGGTCCCACGTTCTGCTCTCCTCTCAAAGATTTATTTTTTTTGCATCCTCTTTCCCGTGTTCCTGGCCACCCCCCAAATAAGTCTGACGGCCGTGTCCCCCCGGTCTCCCCGTCTGTCTGAGTCCTTTGTTCTTTTCTTTGGGAAGGTTTTTCTCCATCCTCACGACTTTTTTCCAACTAACAAACCCCCCATCTTCTTCTTCAGCATCTCGTCTCTGAGCATTCCTGTTCGCCTCATTCTCCCTCTTTCCCTTCATCAAACCCAAAGATTTTGCAGAATATTCGGTTTTGGACCTGTTCCGTTCAATTTCCACCACTTCTCCCCACACCTCCCCCTTTCCAGTCGTCTATGTACAACCAACGATATCTTCTGTTCTGATACTTCACTTTTTTTTTTTACCTCCATCCTCTTTCCTTTCACCCAATAGAGGGCCCTTTTTCGCCTTTCCTTCTTTTGGCTTTTAGCTAGTAGTACCTCCCTGAACCAAGGTATAACAGCCCTCCTTTTTCCCCCTCTGAAGTTTTTCCTTTGAGTTTTTCCCCTTTCCCTTCCCGCAGATCTTTCGTGACGACTTGATCTCTCCTTTTCCTCTACTTCTTTGTTTTTTTCTATTCATTACTGTCCCCTTTCCCACTTTTTCGAGTCCCTTCTCCTTCTGACCTGGCCCCCCTGCGAATTTTTACCCCATGCTTCTGTCCCCCGATTTGTAGGTAGGTACTCGCTCCTCCACGCTCGATATCGGACTCTTGAAATGGATTCGATTGTGGAGCAAATTTGCCAGCTTCTTTCTTCCCACTGCCCTTTCTTCCTAAATCCTACGGAGATCCTGTTTTTTTGTTTCCCTCCCTACTTTCCGCGATTCGGTTGGGAGAAGTGGGCCAATGGAGGCGTAAGGTCCTTTCATCCATTTCCCTCTTTTTTTTTTGATGCTGGACGACTTTTTCGTAATCTTTTTTCCCGTCCTCCTGATCGCGGAGCGTCTTAATTTTTTGGTCACGTCTGGTTTTTTTTAACCTCCTTTCTGCTATGTACTAACCCCCACTAACAACAGGCAGTCATCATCCCTTTTGGTTCCAAGAATGCGGGACGCTTTCCCTCACTCGAATTTGGTTTTTTCTTTTGGGTATGCCCCGGTTAGAGTACCCCCCTTCCCCACTCAGATCGAGAGGAGCCTCGTGGCCCCAACCCATCTTTTTGTTTTTTTTTTTTTTTTTTTTTCTTTTTCAGCAAACCCCCCTACACAGACTTTTTCTCCATTATGGCATGGGTTGCCTAATCATTAAGGGAGGAGTTTATAGCTATCTTTCTTCTATTGGCCTTCCTTCTGCTTTGTTGGTTCCCAGATTTAATAAGAACTGCTATCACGCCTGCCTTACGGTCTTTTCTCGTGGTATTTGGTCGGGTAAATGCTTGTTTTTGTTCCCCCATGATCCCCCCCCCCTTGTGACCCCCCCGACGACTCCTCTTACCCTCAAGGTATCATGCATCCTTTCTGACGTCGTCCGGAGTCTTTCTCTAACGGACACCCACCTTCTCCCCTCCCCTCGAGCGGGCCCTCGTCTCCCAAGTAACTAACTCTGTTATTTGCTTGCAAGCCTGAACCATAGCTGAAATCCCCCGATTCCTTCTTTCAACTTCCCCCCCCTGTCAGATATAAAATTCCCCTTCTCGTGTCTCAGGACTTCCTTTTTCTCCCCCTAGTCAGAGTGTATGATAACCGAGAACTCGGTTTTCCCTCCCTCGTCGTGTCCTTTTAACTCTCAAGAGTGGTTTTTTTGTTTTTTTTATGGATTCCCCCGAGTGGCGCCCTTCACTGCGTTCCCTATGCCAGCCCGAGTCTTTCTCTCACCGAACCAGAAACTACTACTCCCTTTTTCTTTTTTGTTTCTCTGACCTTCTCCACCTTCACGGCAGAATGGCCTTTTTTTTTTTACTCCGCCCTTCTGGCCACTTATTTCATCGATAGTGGTCTCTTCCCATGCAGAACCGCAACCCAAACACTTGACCGGATGCACTCCCCCATCCCCCTTACTTTCGTTTCTCCTTCAGACTTCTTGTACTCTCCCGGACGCTGATCCCATGACTGAGGCGAGCTATTTGTGTGGTGTCCTTTTTTTTTTCAATCCGTTTTTATGAAATCAGCACGGCTTCTCCCTTTACCCCTGGGGCAAAATTAGATCTCCGAGCTTCTTTCCTGCAACTCCTTTTCTAGATAACTCCCCCCCGGTTATCAGAGAATGTTTTTCCTCTCGTATACCGCTTCTGCCGACCCTTTAATATTTACAATATATTCCCTATAGCTTTTGGCCTTCTCTTTTAAGTAAATAATGTTCGTTTTGGGGGCCACATTTGTCCCATCATCTGAACTTTTTTTTTTTTTTCCTTGGGGGAGTTTCCTATGAAATCCTCCTACCTTCTTCCTCGTGTCTCTCCGCGATCGGCGGATATCTTTTTACTTCTTTCTCTGTTACGCGGGGCGCAGCCTTGTTTTCGCTAATCCCAAACTTACGCAGACGACGGCCCCCCCCTTTCTTCTTTCCCTTAAGCCTCTTCGAGTGGCGATTGACCTTCCTGTTGTACTTTTTGTGCGCTCGACCAGTTTGGTCTGATTAAACAACTGACTCGATAACTACGCAGCCTTCCAAGTTCCCAGTCTCTTTTTCCCCCTTCCTCTTTGTAAAACCTTTCCCGTACCCCCCCTGACGCTGCCCTTGTAGACTGTCAGATACCCCGTATGGCCCAGTCGTTTTCCAGAATGCCTTTTTTTTCCAATCCTTCCCACGCTCGAGCAAGTCCTTTACCGCTGGTCACCCCCTGCCTGGTTGGCCGCGATGCACCAACCGTTTTTTTGGATGCCTCGTTCCCTCTGTGGGTCCCGACACGTTTCCTTACGAAGGATCGCATCCCTATAACTGTGCTAGAGAGATGTCGGTTCAATCCAGTTGGTTGTTGTTGCTTTCTTAGTCTCGCCCCAATCATCCCCAGTTTCTTAGTCTATCCTTTCTTGAGTATTACCAGCGTTTCACTCTGCCCCCATCAAACTTTTTTTTCTACGGCGTCAACCAAGTCCCCCCTAGTTTTACCAGTCCTCCTCGAATTTCTTGCTTTTTAGCGACAGCCTGTCTTCCTCCCATATTCCCCCCCCCTGTTGTTTATTCTACAGCTACGCGGGCAGCTTCATTTGTTCTCTACCCCTTTTTCCAAGTCGGTACCGGAAATCTCGGCCCTTCCCTTTCCCCCCCCTGTTTTCTAGCTTGGTATGATTTGTACATTCCACTCCCCCACACGGTGCTAGTTTTGAGTCCCCAAATGGCCTCCCTGTATTTTTTCCCCCCCTGTTCCCTCCCCTCCGGTAATTCTGATTACCGGCCGTTAGTCTGCGGACTGTTTTGTTCATTACGGACCCAATTTTGTTCCCCCCCGCTTCTTTTTCCTTCACGTTCCTTCGCAGCCGATCATCGTGTCGGGCAGCCCAGGGATCTTATTCCCCTAGGAACGTTACCAACCCGGCTTCACCCACCCTTTAATCCTTTTTTGCTGTGTTCACCGCCATGCAGGTACACTTTACTTCCCCGTCGCGATTGCCCCAACATTCTTCTCTATCTCTTTTTTTATATGTATCGGCATCAGCGTCTCCCTCCGAGGAAAAACCTTTGTGTAAAAGAGTTTCCTGCACTAACTTTCTTCTTTAAATCCCTTATTGACCTTCCTTGGTGGCCCATTTCCGGCTTCACCTCCTCCAGTATCGTCAGATGCAAACCAGATTCTCTTACAAACTTTTGATAGCTCCCTTTCCTGTTTCTCCTGCTTTCCGTTAGCTTCCCCCCTGATTTCGTCGCTTTCCTAATACGTTCACGTTAGTGCCTTCCGTCTTCCAGTTTTTTTTTTTTTGCGTTCGGCTAGGTTTCTATTCCGAGTGCCCGCTTTTTCCTTTCAGGTGTCCAGTTTTCCCGTCTTTCCCCTTCCATTGAGGCCAGAAGAAACTCCCGTGATCGTCCCGGTGTTTTTTTGCCTCATACCTTTCCTCTCTCATCCTCTCTTTCTATATGTCCTCTCTTGCCCTCGGGACTTCCACACTCACACCGCTGGCGTTGAACACTTCCAGACTCTTGGGCCAACACGCTCTCTCAGTTTTTCCTTCTCCCTCGCCTATTTGGAGGTCAACACGATTCCGCGCTATCCCATTCAGTGTTAGACTTCCCTTTTTTCCCCCCCATTCAGGGCCTGATCTTGTGGATAAATTCTCTTTTTCCACGCAAAAACTCTTTACTATGATCTTTTGAACCCCCCGTCGTTCCCTGAGGTGTTTTTTGTCCGTACTCTCCTTCCTTGACGAAACTTGAACATTTTGCCATTGCTGTGATGTCTTCTCCCCCATTCTTCTGTTTCTCCTTCTTTTTTCTCCCCTGGCCGCAAGTCTAAGTTACCCCCCCCCTCCAATACCCTAATTTTTCCGTAAGGCATTCTTTCTCGCCGATTCTTCTACGTTTTTCCCTCCCCCCAACAGACTGGGCATAGGGTTAAGAGAACCCTCTTCTTCAACCCGCCCTTAACTTTCTGCGGACACCCCCTCCCTAATCCAGGGCAGATGTGTCGCGGAGTTTGACTGCATATTTGGACTATTTTCTCATTTTTTAGTTTTTTTTATGGCCCTTCCCCCTGCTACATTCCTTCCTGCACCACCTAACAGTTTTTCGATTACACTTTTCCCAGAGTCTTGGATGGCCTGTCTTTAGTAGTTCTTTCCCCCTGTGGGAATGGGCTTGCATTTCCCCATCGCCGACGTGTAAAACAAAAACCCCCTGACTGGCCAGTTTCTCTATCCCCTTCCGTCGTCCTCCCGTTCCCGAATTCCCCTCTTTCCTCAAAAGCTTCCAGTTTATCACCGATGCTGCATTTGTGGATGATTGCTTTCGCCCATTTCACAACTTTCCCCCCCCCCTCAACTAAGTCTTCGGTAACAACCCCTCTTCCTTTTTCTGTCCCATTTATCAGCCCGTGGGTCCGTTGGACATCTAAGATCTTTTATCATCCCCTCATCGAGTCCTCCATTTCAGTTCTCCCCTCTGATCGTATTCCTGGCGATGCGAGTTCCACCTGACCCACCTCTGTATAACATGCCCCTCCAGGTGTTATCCGATTTCGCCTTTGAGGGAATTCCTTGATTGCACAGTTGCCTCCGAAACAATTTCCTTCCTCTTCTCCCTCACCACGTTGTTGTAGGTTTCGATATATAATTGTCCCCTCACCATTCTTCGTGCTTCCCTTTTGCCCCTTTCTGGATCTCCAAGTCTCCATCTTGGATGTCTCCCCTTTTAGCTGTTATTCATGCTTTTCGGTAGGTACGCGTCCCTAACCCGAAGTGATCTCTGCTCCTTTTGAAATTCCCCTCTATTTTCTGATATTCCATCATGGGTATCGTCCGTTTTCTTGATCAATGACCTCATTCTCTTTTGTTTCCATCTCCTCTTGTCAATGAGGTGTGGTTACAGGGTTGCCCTTTTTTTTCGCGAATCATCCCCCTCCGATATTTTTTTGCTCATCTTTTTTTTTATGAGTCCCTTTGAGCCCGGATGCACGGCTTGATCCCGAGGAGCGATGCATCCCTAAGTCCAGTATTGGGTGGGTTTGTTTACCCCCCACCCCCCCCCCCCCCACCCCCCCACCCCCCCCCCGCCCAACCTTCTTGGGGCGATGTAAAGCCATACCCCCCGACCCCACCCATTCTCATCCCCCATCCTTCGCTCTTACTCCCCCTTCTACTGTCGTGGGTCCCCCGACCTTAATTAGCATTTGACAATCCAACAATCTTGCGCTAGCCTCTTGCCCAGTTCAGCCACCCCCCTCCTTCTCCACCTATCTACTGCCATGTTTTTTCCCTCCTCCTTAAGGGTCAGGGTTAAGAGATTTCTCTTGTCCCCTGCCCCTTATTAACACTTTTTTTGCAACGCGTTCTCCTCAGAATCTGCTAGAACGCCCTTGATTAGAGGGAGCTATTTGTCGGTTTAACTGAGCTTCTTGTCCTGCTCCTCGATGAGCCCCGCCCGAATTTTTTAACGCGCAATTTCATTCATGGCCACGACATTTCGCACGTTTTCTGGTTTTTATCCTTACCCAAACCCCCTCTCCCCGGAGCTGCCCTCTGGATTCACTACTTTCTCCCTTTTAGTGTTTATGATTTCCTTCCCCCTCAACCTCCCCCCATTGATAAGTGTTGTGAAACCTGTCCTATACACAAGTTCGGTATGTGCATCGAGATTTTTTTCCACTAGGCGATTTTGCATCCCCGGCCGAATAGCCGGTTTAACTCGAACCAGAGAATTTTCCCTCCCAGCGTGGTTTGTTAGTGATTTCCCTCTTTTTTTCGCCTTCTATACGCCCGCTTGGCTTCAGCTTCCCGTCATCCCCCCTCCCCCCCCACCTTACCTACTTCCCGTTCTTTTTCTGCCTCTTGGGACTGAAGTGCAGAAAATCACCAATTTCCTTGCCTCTTGCTATTCTCTCGCTTCGGTGGCCTCTAGTCACGAGACCAACCCCAAACCACACAATGGCTCCGGCTCCCCACTAACCCATCCCTTGATTTCCGTTTTCCCCATTAAAGCCCGAATCTCCTGCCTCTGCTGAACTACTTTGGAGTATTTCTGGTTGATTTGAAGTACTCTTTTTCAATTGGATGTCTGACGAACGCCCCTGCGTTCCCGGCCAACTGTTGGCACCCCCTCGATCATTTTTCCCTCTCCCCTTCCTTGAAGAAATAGTGCTTCAATCTCCCCCCCTGAAAAGGCCTATCGCAAGTGGTTTTACCCCAGTATCTGATGCATTCTGCCGTCGCATATACACCCAAAACATGAAATACCTCCTTTTTTTCAAGTTTGCCTTGTTTTAACCTACTTTGATTGTGCACCTTTTCAAACCGATAGGAAAGGTTGTTCCTGTGTTTATTCTGACCTCCGATACCTTCTTCCCTCTTTTCCCGCGAATGTTTCCAGGTTTTGTACGGCCTTCGACCAAGCGGGGCCGCAGGTTTTTCGCGCCCTTCCCCCCCTACCGCCTTACTGCACTTTAGGTTCGTTACTCTTCGGGCGGGATCATTTACCTCCTTCAACTGTGTGTGCTCCTCGCCTTGATTATTACAACCAAGATCTCTACCCAGTACCCCGGCATGCCTTGACCTGTTCCAGCTGTACTGTCTTTTCTTTGAAAAACATTTTTTGACAACAATGACGATCCCCCCTTATCTTTTCCGACACCGTCGTTCTTGCCTATTTTACGTCCTGACTTTACAATCCTCTCTAAACCGTCTGAAAGCCTCGTCTGTCCCATCCCTGTGCTCGTTCTCCCCAGTTTTTTGACAGAGTAACCTTGGTCTGCAATAATTTTAGTCTTACTACTTATTTTCTTTCCCTCTTACCTGCGTTTTC
>Ga0179593_1564846_pt1 | contig 13695 bp, 18 predicted proteins | sample CZODoug2_1_08_16_FD_185931 | JGI IMG/M metagenome (GOLD analysis project Ga0179593, IMG submission 185931) | Vadose zone soil fungal communities from Angelo Coast Range Reserve, California, USA - CZODoug2_1_08_16fungal (PacBio error correction) | ecosystem: Environmental > Terrestrial > Soil >... | reverse complement strand
CGGCCGATATTGAGAGAGTTGCCAATAAACTGGGTCAGTTCCCCTGCCTTCCGTTCTCCCCACCTGTCCTCTTTTCCACAGATACGTCCTTTTCAATTTTGAGGACTTTGAAGAGCACCGGCTCAGGCATGATTTTTTTTCCCATTAAACATGTGCAACTTTCCTCCCTCCTTTACACCCGTTTTCCGATGTAACGTCCTCCCCGTTCCATCTTGACACGCGCTACGCGTGGGGCATCGATTCCGAAGTATGATGGTACTCCCCTTCCTGAATCCTCCCCTGTGATTGCGATGGGTCTACGCTTTTCCATACTAGGTACCATATGTCCCCTTGCCGTCCTGATAAGATGATGACTTTGCTTTTTTTTCCCCCGAAAACTTCCCCTTCCCCTTTCCCCTGTCCGACTACTACCTTAGTTTCCTCTCCCATAAACTCCATGTGTTGTTTTTTTTCCCCGGACGGAGAACCTCCACTCACTCCCCCTCCCCCTTCCCGTTCGGCTCTCCAGTCGTTATCCCCTTCTGCGCTCTCCCTTTGCCGCTAGGGGTATACCGCTGGGACCTTTTTCCCTTAAATACGGCAACTTTGCAACCCTTTCAGAGGGCGGCCCCTGAATTCTCTCTTTGGGTGTCGCGGGGCAAACATACTTCGAGCAACCACCCCTTTTTTTTTCGGTCTTCCCCGTGATGCTTAACCCCGTCATTTTTTAGGTCCTTGCATGTGCCCCAGAACCTATTCAAACGACCTTGATTCAAGGTAGAGATGAACCTCTTTCTTCGTTTTACGATAACTCCATTCTCTCACTGCCATCATCTTTTTTATCCCCTCCTTGAGTCAATGCACAGGACCGCTTTTTTTTTCTGCAAACTACGGCATGTCGTGATCCGCAGTAGTCCTCTCCTCTCTGGGCAGATCATCGACTACGGCTTTCCCCCTTGACACCCCGTTGGAATAGCGGACCTAATGTAATCGGCTCTTTCCTTCCCTGTTTAGATACATCTTCCACCGCACACTACCCCCTCCCTTTCTCCGCTTACGCCGTCAGAACTGCAAAACCCTTTCACGGAAAAATTGCAAAAGACGTTTTCCCCCTTTGGATTTTTATACTCTTTACGATCGGAAACGCTTCTGGTAGTCCGTGGGATTCCCTTCTACCTAGCGCCATCCCGATCAGATGGTGACTCGCCCCCCCAGTTACGCTTTTTCCTAGGAGATGCCACTCTCTTTCTCCTGTGGTCTTTCTGGAAAACGCACGGCTCCTCCGGCGTTTTTTAAAAAGTGTTGTGGACCCTGAACGGACCTCCGGGCCACGCGATCAACTTTTTTTTTTCTGTAACAACCATTTTCTCCTTTCCGAAAAATGCGACACCTTTTACCATCGAGAGTCTCCATGAAATATTATCAAATGGCTCTCTCCCCCCGCCATGGTTCCTTTCTTTTGAGTATCCCCCCATCCACGGAATTTACTTTTTTTCAGAAGCGCCTAATTATGAGAGTTCTTAGATTGCTGCCCCCTTCCCCCCCCTGAACACTTTCTCTATACATTCCTGACCTTCTCCCCCCCTGCAGGCGGCTCCTTCTCGACAAGTGGAGCGAACTTTTTTTTTGTGCCTGGGTTCGCTTTTTCTTTTTAACCCTCTCCGATCGATGCCGCGCTTGATCATTAGGATGAACCCCCCTCGCACTCTCCCCCTTTTTCCCTCTGACGATAGCGTCTTCTTCTGTCTGAATGAACGCTTGTCGCGCTTTACATCGGAACGCGGATGTTTCCCTTTGTGACCTTTTCCCCCCTTACGAATTTCATCCTTCCCTTGACATAGATCTCTCGTGCGGCTCCGGGAAAGACAGATGCGATGGCTCCTCTCTCTCTGAATACGCGCCTGTCTTTTCGATACCCCGATCCGTCTTCGTATGTCGCCGGCAGGAAATCGGTATTACTCCCCAAATATTTCGGTCATTCCGACCTTTGACAATTGTTTCCTCACGCCCCGCAAGAAGGAGTCATCTCGAGAAGCTGGCGAGCGTCCCCTTCCCCTGCACATCCCTCCCCCTTCTAACCGATAAAAGGCGTTGCTCATCGACAAAGGCTCTGCAGAAGAGGTTCCCCTCTCGCTCGCCCCTTTTTCCCCCCATGCTTGGTCTTTCATTTCCTTCCCTCCATATTTTCATGGGTCCTAGAAAAGGTGACCTTCCCCGACAAGCCGCGGGACTTCCTGGACCCCCTTTTTCTTCTCTTGACAATTGAAATGGGGTATGGACGAAGCCCTCTTTTGCGCGTCGCGGTGAGTTTAGAGTGCTCTAACCCCCTCCCTTCCCTCTAGGACCTGGTTTCTTGACGTGCGCGGCTTCTTTCCGCGCAAATGAGGTGATCGGTACCTTCTCCCGGCCCCCCTTTCACCTTTTACAAAGCGGAGAAATGATCGATTTTTCAGACGTAGCTGTGGTCCTAAGCGCCCTTCCCCAAACATTTGATGAAGCACAAGGCTTTCCCTCTTTCCTAACTTGGACATTGACCGGTTCTTTCCCACGACGTTTATGCTGTGAGGGTAGACCTCCTTTCTCTACGTGGTTTCTTATGAGAGGTTTTTCCTCCGTTATAAAAATAAACCTTTATTCCCCGGCAATTTTTCCTGGTTCGTGCCAATTCTTGACTCTGGACAACGAAGACATCAAATTAGAAGAGCTGAAGGAACATTTCTGGCCCCAGTACTTTAATTTTTCCCCCCCCCTCCTCAAAAACCGTATAGATAAATCCTCCTCACCTCGTTGACGTGGAGCTCTAAGTGAGGAGGGTTCATCGTTGGGCCCTCTCACTCCCCTTTCCTGTAGCAAGGGTTAGTCGTCTCCGCCCCCTAGATGGGATAGTTCTTCGTCATACACAGGTTAACTTTCTTTTTTCTTCCTCAGAAGCGGAGTGTCGTTCCTCTTTCCTTAAACTTCTTCCTCTTTCGATTCATTTGAGAAGGCCCTATTCTCCGATTTTCTCTTAGAGTATCCGCAAGGGACGCGCTGCCACCTGTCCAGATTGTATGAGGCTCCCCCCTCATCGATTTTTCTTTATCTTTTTTAGCGACGGTCAATTCGTGATGTCCCCCATCTCTCCTCCTCTACTACGTAGATAGGGTTTAGCGCTTAGGTTCCTCCCCCCCCCCCCCCCCCCCGCGCACAGAGAAGATTTTTTTTCCTCTTCCAGAAAGCTTCCATTATTTTTCCTCCCCGTTCACGTGCCAGGCTTTCCTTATCCTCTTTTGTAGGTATTTCGCGCCAGCAAGCTAGGACCTTCCCTTTTTAGTAGAACTCTCTGGCGTGCGTGAGCTCCGAATCATCTGTATGAGGTTAAATTCCTGTGTTGCCTAAACTGCTAGATCGCATCAAGACAAGACGGTCTGTTTCTCTCTATCCTATCTTCGAAAAGACCCCGGACTAAACTCATGAAGGCCTCCTGGAAGACTGATTTTCTATTGAGTAATTTTTTTTCTTTTATAACCCTCTCTCCTCACTCTCCGGCATCGAATAGGAGCGCCGAAGAAAGTAGACGCATCCCTCCCGTTCCTCGTATTGTAGGCTGAGCCTCTCCCCCTTTTCCCCCCGTGTCCATCATCTATTCCCATGTATAGAGCAGTGTAAGTGATTTACGCAGGCACTCTTTTTGCTGCTCATATATTCCGCTTGAGCTCTTTCCGGAAAGGATGTTTTTTTTTCACCTCCCCGCACCATTGAGTTTTGCTTCATGTGGAGTCTTTTTTCATGGAGACGCCTCTTTTCTCTTCATTCTTCGCTTCTTCGTCGCTGACTAATGCATCCTATCCCCCCTAAACCCGGTTTGCTCGCGTGGCCTCCTCTTTCTCAGGGGTCAAACGTCCTTCCCCTCCACTTAAGGTCCCTCTTCCCCCGTTTTAGCCTTCAGAGGATACGCTTGAGTATCTTATCTTTGATGAAACAAACAGCGTCAACCCTTTCGCTAGGTAGAGAAGGTTACCCTTTACTACCCCCGGCGCGAAGGTGGGCCCTTTTTTCTACAAATGTAATGGCAAATGAGAACGTTCCCCCCGGTAGTATACTGTGATGGTGACGTTTTCTCTTCCTCTTTTTAACACCGGGATTGTCCTTTTCTACTTTTTCTTTCTCTTATTCTAAAAAAATTATCTTCCTTTCTCCTCCATGTATAAATATCGTCACTTGGCAGGTTTATTTTTAATAATAGAGGTTTCCTCCCCTCCAGGACCCTTTTCTCCTCTCCTGCATTTTCAAGAACCCCCGTGTATGACCTGGAGCCTCGGTCTGCATTCTCCATCCCTTCTCTCCTCTGGAGGCTAAAACTGCCCCCGTTTCTCCTTTTGACGTTTATCTCCACTCACCATCAGCGCGTGTTCTTCAACGACAGCCCACCCCCTGTCCTCTCTAAGGTTCGGGTGCACAGCGCGAACCGCCTTCCTGTAGACACTCACGTTGATTTTCATGGATACCCACGGTTCCCCTGTTATTTTCTCCTCCCTTCCTTCCGCCGCGTCCTCCGTTCTCACAGATTTTTTCCCCCTTGATGCCCTTAGTTGGAGCAAAAACTCCCAGAGGTATACCCTATGAATTCAAAGGTCCCTTTTCTATGACGAACCGTGTTTGCAAATCCTGTTCACTGTGAGCTCCCTAACTCTCTTTCTATTTCGGTCTTTTTTTCTCCGTCTGTTATTTGCAAAAAACAACCCTCCACTAAATTCTGTGGCCCTCGCCCCCGCGAAACGCATTCTTCATTCCTTTCTCTGCGGACAGGAGCCTTGTTTTCCCCCCCCTTCAAGGTTTGTGACCTACGGACTGTTTTTCCCAAGTTGATCTTATCGCCAATCCAAGCTCCTCCCATAACTTCCCTGCTTTTAATTCGGAAGTCATCAGCCCCCCTCTCTTCTTGACCAGTCCATTTCAAGGGCGGTTGTCGGAAAGAGTTCTTGCCAAGTTCCCTGGCCCACATTCCCGAATGTTGCCGTTTCTTCTGTAATGAGCCGGTTGCTCTTAAGACCCCTTTTATCTTTCGATAAAGGACGTCTTCTTTTCTTTTTTTCCTTTCCAGAGATGGCGCGGAATCTCTCTGCTTCTGAACTCGCGACCCGGTCCTCCTCTGACTGCCTTAACCATTTTCACCTTCCGAAACTTCCCCCTCCCTAATCCGTTTTGTGTTGTCTTCTTCTTATTGAAATTGTGCTTCCATTCTTCCCTTTTTCTCCCTCCTTCCGCTATTGCGCGATTTCCTGCCCCTACCACTGTCCTCAATCCGACGGTGGACCGATAGAGGGCAATGTGTGACTTGGTTCCCTTCCCAATTTTTAGACGCTCATTCTGACTTCCGGCGGGTCATTGCCACTGTTGACCCCGTTTCCTCGACTTCCCCCCCCCTTCCTCGTACCGGGACGCTTTCGTTCTTTTCCCCCATGCGGGTCTTACTACCTCAGTTTCCCGATTGCTGATGGACTTGCAGAATTCTTTCCCATGTTGAAGCTTATCACCGCCTTGTATCCTCAGGCCATCTTTTGAAAACAGTTCCGTATGTTCTGCCCCTCCTCCGCTACTATGAGGAATTCCCTCCATACTGGCAAGCACATCTTCCTTGTTGGAGACCATGTCCGCTTTCTTCCTTTTCGTGGACGATTAAAACATCCCCTCCCGGCCCCCTGAACAATCCCATAGCACTAGCCTCTTGCGTTCCTTCGCTGCAAAAACTGTTGTCCTCACTATAAGGCAATTTATCATTCTTTTTTTTTGGTTCAACTTACGGCCCTCCCTGCGTGTTTTTTTGATTGAGTTTGGTCCCGTCAAGGAAGCGCTTTCTTAAAAATAACCGCTTTTTGGTATTCATTATCTCTTTCTACCCGTCAGGGTAGATAAGATCCCTCTTACCCATCCTCATTAGGTTGGGCGTATGTTTCTTTTTCCCCGGGGTCAGCGATGCCCCCCCTTCTTTAGAGAAAAGAAACGGCTTCCCAACGGTACCCTTCTGCTGTTTGGGTTGGGAGCCTTTGCTTTTTTTCTCTGCATACCTCTCCTTCTGGCGCACAGTCCCTTCGTAGTGAGTGTTTTTTTTTGAAGAGCGGAATTTAGATCATCGACTACCGCTCAACCTCCCCCCCGTGTCCATTCTCATTCATCTCTGTAATTTCTCCTTTGTTCTTTTATATAAAGAGGACAAAAGCCCCCCCCCTCCCCCTTTCCGGAACCAGACGTTTTCGGTAACTGCAACCAAACACAGTTTTTCTTAAGAAGTGAATTACATTTGTAGGTTCCCTTGGTTAAGATGGCCATGCGCTTGGTAGGAAAACCCCTAAACCCCCCCCACACCCCTCCAAACTGGTTTTTCTCGAACCGGCGTACCCCCCTTTCCCTCTCTGGTGAAGCTGTTGTTTCCGCTTTCAGGAGAATGAAAATTTCTTTTCTGAGCGTCTCTTCAATTTTTTGCTCGTTCCGGAAGTGTCTACCCTCTACCTGACCCCACTGAACGGACCTCCGCCTTTCTTTCTCCTCAAATCTGTTAAGCTTGGCTTTCCCCCCATTTGATTCATTCCTCCTCCCAATTTCACGAATACTCCCCCCACCCCCTATCTCTATTCATCAGAAGACATTTCTCCCCTCTGTGATTGGATTGAAGGCGAGACGCCCCCCCGGTCCGGACCTACATTATCTCCCTTCTATATGATCGCAGCCGGAAAATTCCGTCCCCCCCCCACAACCTATTTCTTCGATAAATTGGCATCTATGTTCTCGGAATTGCGTTTTTTTAACCCCCCCCGTGGTCGAGAAAGTCGCAGGCAAGGTTTTTAAAGAAGCTCCCCCCCTCTCCCCGCTTGCTGATGTTGAGTCGGCTCATTCCTCTCCAACCCATTTTTCCACTCATCCGGGTTGATACGTGTCGCTAGCGAAGGACTCGTGTTTCTTTCTATAGATGGGCACTTTTTTCTTCGACGCAGTGAAGCTTCCTGGTCCTGTCCATTTTTCTCCTTTAAGTTACCTTTTTTTTCTACGCCCAGCATTTCTGCCGGGAACCTCGCCCCCCTTAGTGCATGCGCTGACGGTTCCCCCGCGCCAGGATGCTGCTTTCTAAACACCGCCGACCCGGAATACTGATCCTAACCCTAGAATGCGTTCGTATCGGACGTCGTTCCTTCCCTCCGGAAACATGGTAAACTCGTCTCCTTTATAGGGCGCGGACAACCTACGCACCGAAGGCGAAACCTTTTTCTCTTAAGGATTTTTCAAAAGAAACCCTCCTGTCAAACGATAACAAAATTTTTCCGGCTATCCGCGACAAGCTCCCTTCCGAGTCTAAGAGGTGAAGCTCTTCCTCTCCTTAGTCACCATCTTTCCATTCGCGGACATTAAGCGACCTTCTTCAAATGATCGCGTAATGCTTCCCGTCTTAATCCGCGGCGCTACTCCCAAGCCTGAGGACCCGGAGACTTGCCAGAGCGGGCTTTTGTAACCTGGTCCGACCACCTTCGAACCCTTGACGTTTCGTAGAGCTTACGACAGGAACATGGAAAGGGTTTTCGTCCCCTTCTTCCCCCTGCCGCGCCCCTCTCCGCGCACGCGTTCCGACCCCACGAACTCTTCTCCCCGGCACCGGCCTTTTGCCTATAATTGAGCTAGACGGTGTCCTTTATAAGGACGTCCGCATCCCCCCTTTTGGTCCTTCCTTTTTCGTTCCAAAACCCCATTTTATTCTTGGCCACAAGTCTTCTCCATTATGGGAAAGAACCGGATTTCAGGTCCGACGGAAGGTCTTTTTGTTCTCACAAGGGATTCCTTTATCTTATGACGTTGGTGTTGTGAGATTATTTTTTCTAACCTCAACTCTTTCTTAGTCGGTGAGACACTCTTTTCACATACCGTTGCCGACTGGCCTTTCTTCCCCTTGTAGACCTCCCCTTTAGCGCTCTGTTCTTAAAAACACGAAACTTCTTCCAGTTTGGTTCCCCTGCTCAGCAAAACAACCCCTCTCCCCTCTTGTTCGAGAAATCTTCGTGCAGATCGCGGGCTTTTATCACCACAGTGTCTCCCTTTCCCTTTGGAACTGCGCCCACGTCCGAAACACTTCATGTCCTCCTTTTGGTCTCCACCGAGACGCGCACCGGCCCTCCTTTTATTTTTTTCTCCCTACACCAGGTTAAATTTTGGTTTCCTACGATTCGTGCGAGAAGAGTCCTTACTCCCCCTCATTACGAGATCTTGCTTGTCTGTAGCGATTGTCCACGATTTTTTCTTTCTTTCTAGACCACCCTCCCTTTTTTAAGGTCTGTTGTTTTTTTCGCCTGACACCTCCCTATCTTTTATCGGGGAGACGAAGCGTTTTCGGTTTGGAACGATTCTCTCCCTCCCGCAAGTCTTCTTCTAGATAAGTTTTTGCTTTTGGGCGTAGGCGGTCAGACATTTTTTAAGATCACAGAGAATAGTCCCCTCAGTTAAGAAGATTTTACAAGTCTTATAAAAGTTCCGTGCGGCAGCTCAACGTAACTCTTTATAGATGTATCCTTTCCGGTTTTCTTGAGCTTTTCCAGAGCTCCCAGCGTCGGAGTGACGTCGCCATCGAAGGCCGCCTAGCAGTCCCTCCCTGCCGATGCGTCGACAAAACTGTCTCTTCCCTATTCGTACTACGTCGTGCCGATTTTCTTCAAGGAGCGAAGCAAGCTTCCAAACTCCTCGCCCGGCCGCAGCTCTTCTCAAGATATCTTTCCGACATTGTTGTCTTTTCGAAGGAGCCCCCCCAGCGAGGGCCTTTGTCAAGCAAAACATGACGACCCCGCGAATTTCGCCGTCCAAGTTCGCTTCCCCCTCTCCCTGCCTATTTTTTCCCCCTCTATAGATTAAAATATCGGTAGCTATTGTATGGGAGTGCCTTTTTCTCGAGTGTGACGGCGTCGTTTTTCCCCCTCTGCTAATATAGGTCCGTTCCCTTCTTTTCCTCCTAGCGAGCCGTTCCCCTTTCGGTCTGGTATCAGCTTTCTATCAATGGAAGATTACTTCTGATTCAGGGATTCCTTCCGCTTGACGGACCCCCAATTTCTTTCCTGGTTTATTCTGCTTGTTCCCCCCTTGCGGAGGTCACGTCAGGGTCCTTCCTTTTTGAGACGATCACTGCCGGTCTCTTCCCCCTTGGTTTTACGATTCCTCTTTTTTTCGCGCCTTCTGAGTCGCTATCGTACTGGAGCCCCCCTCTTCTTTAATCGACCGTGTAGATAGGTAGCCGTTCTGGGCCACGTTCCCCTTCCTTTTTCCCTTCCGGTGGCGATCCCCCCCTTTTCATGTATGTAATTTCTCCCTCTTCCTCCGTCAGTATCCCTGTGATTGGTGTCCCCAGTAAGTTCGAACCGGGATGTGTTTCCTTTCCTTTTTTCCACACATTTCTTTTGCCACCACATGAGCGCTGACAGTTTCATGGATCAGCTATTAGCACTGGTCCCCCCAAATCATCGCGTTCCTCTTCTCCGCCGACAAATTCGTCTCCTCTTTTTCCTCCTCGTACTCCTTTGCTCCTTCCTCCGCGGTTGATTGATCCCCTTCCTGCTGGAAGGCTACACCTTTGGAATGCCGTTGGTCCGCCCTTTTTTCTTTCTCCCCCACTCACATAAGATCTTTTTCTTTTCCCTCCCCAACTACCCTAGTTTTTCCTCTTTTCCCCCTCCCACCTTCGATCGAGCGACCCTTTCCCCCGTGACTGAAGATCCCTTCCCATTTTTCCGCGATATATTCCTTTCTGGACCGCCCATTCTCCCCCCCCCCGCCCGCGGACCCTCTTTTTTTCTGGATTGAAGTAGTTAGGATGTCCTTACAGCGTCCTCTCCCTCCCTTCCTTAAAGGACCTTCCCCTTCCTCTTCCACGGACTTGCTCGACCCTCAGAGTCTTCGTTACTCTTTTAATGTTTCTCCAGTCGTATTGCAACCCCCCCCACTAACTTCTTTTGCCTTCTTTCCCTTTTTTTCCCCGCAACTTTTGCCCACTCGGATCATCTATTCTTATCTTTTAGGTTTCGAGTCCCCGCAAGGTCTTTTTCCAAGTTGATTCCCTTCTTCCCCATCGCCCCCCCCCCCCCCTTCCACGATTTTGCCCACATAATCGCCAGCTCATGCGCGTTCCTCAGTAGTCCGGTATGACCGTCTTTAGGTCGGAACCGTTTCGTCCTTCCCCTATGTTGTACATTTTTCCCCTTCCCGAATTGCACCATTTGCCGACGGTCGTGAGATCGCACGGGATCTTCAGATACTCCTTCCTTCCCCCTTTCACTCGATAATTTAGAACCTTCTCTTTCTTCCATGGATTCCCTCTCGCAGAGACTTAAGTCTTTTTGTCAACTTCCTTTCGGTCAGATATTTCTAGGCCGTCTGCTCAATCCCTTTTCTGGTAGCTATATCTTTCTCCCTCCTTTTTTCGAGATTGCCAATCTTCCCTTTGTTACCTTCTGCGTCAGGAAGGCCGATTTTTCCCTCTATTGCGCTCTGCCCAAGAGCGGAAGCTCTCTCACCCACCCCCCCCCCCCCCCCCCACCCACCCCCCCCGCACCAACCCTCTTTTCTTCCCTTCTGTATCGAAGGACTTTTCTGGAAGTATCCGAAGAGCACCTCCTTCCTATTCTCAGACTTCTCCCTTAGGGTCATGTCCCTTACCAAGGTCACTGGGTCCTCTTTACCTCTTCCGACAGGCGAACCTTCACTGAGGTCAGGACCTACTTACGCTTTGTCCCTCCGAATTCCCCCCCCGCAAGTGGTCTTGCTTCACCGGACTGGATTTCTTCCAGAAATAAAACTTGGGACCCCCTCCCCGTCCCTTCCTTGGAGCTCCCCCCCCTTCCCCCTCTCTGTAAGCCTTTCCTGCACGAAAACGGACATGTGCCTTTCAATTGTCCGCTCTCATGTTCTTTTTTAATGATCAAACAGAACCTGTTTGCAATACCCTTCGAAAATCCCTCAATAGCCTTTCTCGATTACAGTACGTCTCTCTTCCCCCTTTTTCATAGGCCTCTCCCTTCCTCACACTTGGGTCAGCTCTTTCTTAACTACGGCCATCCTCAAACAAGCTTGTTCCGCGGGCGTCTTTTTCCGCGTCCGAGTGGTCGGTCTTCCCCACCGCAATTGCCCCTTTTCGGACATTTCACGTGATTGCTACTTGGGGTTACGAGCTTCTACCGACTTTTTTGTGCACTACCTCTTAACGACATCTGTTCTTTTTCTTGATCAAGGTAGAGATTTTTTGAGTTGAGAAAACTCCACTTCCGCACCTTGTTTCTGGTAGCATCCCCTCATAGCGAGGGTCGAACGATTCTTTTTCGGGACCTCGGTCCTTGTTCCTCCCCTCCAGTTCCGAAGCGCTACTTTCTTTGTCCCTCCCCCGCGAGGATGTGCCCCCCCAACAAAGCCCCATTCCCTTCCCCCCCTTAATAAATTTTACTCTCCTTTATACCTTTTACTCCCAGCAACTTTCACACCCTTCCACTCCGCGTCTACTTCCAGTAGAAAATTCACCCCGCCTACAGGACCCTCCCCTTGCCTCTTTATTTTGACGAGGAACTTCATGTTTTCCTCCCACTCGTCGCCTCGAGTTTTCACGTGGCTACTCGACTTCTTTCCTCGTTCGATCATTGGTTGTACTTTTTTCCCCAACGCGGCTCTCAGGCGATGCAATCCTCGCGTATCCTCTGAGCGGCTTTTCCCCGCACGGCGCGCGGCCCAGGGTCACAACCTTCAAGGCCATCCCTTCATGCCACGTCGCCCTTAAGATTGCTAAAGTTTATGAATCGTCCTTTCACGATCCTGAATCGACCCCCCCCTGATCGACGTCCCTCCTCACGACAGACAATGGTGGGCTTGTCCTTTTTCCGCCCCCAAACATCCTTCTCAGCGCCTATAGAGAGCAGCGGCCCCCTTTCTGCCTTTCCCGTTTTTCCCGAACTTCTTTTTTGACTCGATCCAAATGGCATCGCGACTTTCGGATCGGAATGCGCCCTTCCTTTCCGCGTTACATCTGCTCCCCGGAGCGTGTCTACGTTCCCATTACCTTTTCCCGATGAAGAGCTGTCTCCTTGCTATTTTCGGATTTGAGATTTCCACAAATTAGAAATATAACTTCCCGGAGTCGCTCTTCATGGATTCCTACGTCAGACACGATTGCCTTCTCTTCTGGATAAGGAAAGATCTTTGGACTACATCCTTCTTCTTTTTCTTGCTAAGTACAGCACTTTTTTGACTTCGGAGCCGCGGCTTTTTGAGATGCCTCTCTACTCCTAGCTGCCACAACGCGCCCCTTGAATACGGAATCCCCCCATCGAGAAGGAGTTCGTATTGCCGGCCCCTCGGCCTCCTGTTTTCCCTTTTCGACTATTCTTCGGTTCTTTCCCGTTTTCCTACGCACGAAGGCGACTATCGTCTGATCGAGAAGATGCTCTTCCCCTTTCCCCGACATCAGTAAATCCCCAAGGCCATCGAGCTTCCTTTACCTAATCGAGTGGCCGACGAGGTGCAGTTTTTCCTTTTCGTATAGCTTTCCCCTTTGACAATAGCGACCCCATCTGCCTCCATTATCCCATCTGATCGACACCCGTTTCCTTTTTCTCTTTTTCCACATCAGGACCGGCCGCTTTGTCTACATAGGACGAAGAACTCCTTCCTGTGCGAGTCGCTTCCTCCTCGCTAAAAGAACGGACTTTTTCCGTGCGCGGTACGCTTTCTCCGCTATGTCTCAATCCCCAGAGATATACAGGCCCTTCAAAGTATTCTCCTTTTTGTTTGTCCCCCTCCTTTCCGTACGCAGATTGCGGTGTGTCTTCCCTCTTTTTGCGACACCACATCCCCCCTTCCAAGGGATGTAACTATTGTCCCTCTCTTTGGTACGACTCTTTCTTTTGAGGTTTAGAAAGGGACTTTCCCTACTCCTCAGTTGTTTTTTTTTATTTGGCCCCCCCTCAACAGTCTAGTATTTTTCCTCTCCTGGTTCGTGAAAATAAGTTCTGAGTGGGCCGTATCCCTTTTCTCATATTTCTCCAGAGATGAAGGACCACCCGCAACTCTGTCCCTTCCCTCCTTTCTGGTTCAGATCTCCCCCCCCCTTTTCTCGATCAATTATCCGAAGAGGAAAGGTTTTTCTCTTCGATGGTTTGCTTTTTCAGAAGTCACTTCCTTTCGTGCCGCGACACGGCCGTACCACCTTTTTCCATCAGGTCCGTCTAGACCACAGCGTCCTCTTTCTTTTCGAGTCCTTCCCCCCCCTTTTTTTCCGCGCTGGAGCATTGTTTTCCCTCCCTCCGCTCTTGCTTTCTGAGGAGGAAACAGTTTTTTCTTTGGACGGGCCTCCTTTTTTCCAGATGTCAAGGAATGTCGGTGCGAAGGGAGTTTTCTCCGAACTATGCAACATAGTAGGCCTTTTGTAGCGGATAGCCTCTCGAGTTGGGCCTTGTATAGGTCTGATGTCGGTTGCCCTCTTTCTCGTAGCTTCATTTGGTTGAGAATTAGGTGAGAGGTCCTGCGCCTACCATATTTTTCGGTTCAAAGATAGTTTCTAGGAGTGCAGAGTAATACCCCTCCTTCGGAATCTCCGCGACTTCAGGTTATAGAGCCGCCCTCTCCGGATTACTTTCTGAGGTTGTATTTTTCATTATGGTCTCCTGTTTTTCGTATTGAGATTACATTCCTCCCCCCCTCCAGTCGGCCACGAGCCCACTCGCACAG
>Ga0179593_1516960_pt1 | contig 13695 bp, 17 predicted proteins | sample CZODoug2_1_08_16_FD_185931 | JGI IMG/M metagenome (GOLD analysis project Ga0179593, IMG submission 185931) | Vadose zone soil fungal communities from Angelo Coast Range Reserve, California, USA - CZODoug2_1_08_16fungal (PacBio error correction) | ecosystem: Environmental > Terrestrial > Soil >... | reverse complement strand
TGGCGACGGAATCTTCCTTCCAAAAGTGTCCGAAGGATGATGTGTTTCCCTTACTTGGGCCATCCTTACCAGAAAGCGCCTTTCCCCCCTTACTCAGGTGCCCACATTTTCAATCTGCGGGCGGTGATGGATCGCTCCCTGGTGACCGTGGTGGTCTACTCTCTTATGTGATGATTGAACGTGACGCTTTAAGTAGTCCAAGAAGGAAGGGAGAGACGCATCTGCTAAACTCCGGATGGGGCTATTCTCCCTCCTTTCTCTTCGCTGACAATGGCTGCATGCTGTAAGGGGCATTTCTCAGTTTTCTCCTGTGAAAATACGGGGTTAATCCTTTGACGATGTGGTCGGGCAGTGGTCGGTTTTCTCTTCTTCGTCGGCGTCTTATATACGCTGTTCGTTTATTACTTTTTCAATGCGCAAGACTGCCTCTTTTTCCTCGACGTAGGGTCTTTAGGAAGTGATGGACGCCTTCCCCCTTTTGATTTCTGTTCGGAACCCAGGTCTTACTCCCGACCCGCCGTTCGTTGATTTTCCCTTTCCGAGGGTATCGACTTTCCCAATCACCGGAAGATATTTTAGGAGAATCTCAGGAGATACGCCCAGAGGAATTCCCTTCGATGTGAGTGTACCAACTATTTCCCCAAACATATCATTGACATCGAGCCCTCCTTTTCAGGAATTCCCCCTTTTATTATAAGGACTGACCGACATAGTCTGACAACATAATCTCGATCGCCAGCACGCGTTCCCCCTCCTTCTTTCCCATGGTCCCCTTTAAGCGCCCCCCTCTCCAATCTTCAAAACTCTCCACTGTCTTGAGGAGGTGGACACCCCGATTGGACGACGGGTACTGATTCGAGATATATCCCCTAAAAATCGTCTCAACACTTCCAGGACGTAATCGCCGTCTCCGGCCGCCCAAGAAACCTGCAGAAGCATTCATCAAGGGGGTAATTCCAGAACCCCTTTAAGCCTCCAGAGCCCTTCGTTTCCCCCTTGCAGAACTCTTTCAACCTGTTTTTGTCTTTTTTTTCTGCGGCGGGAGCCTCCCCTCCTCCGCATTTCTTCAATCTGCAGCCACCTCCTCCCCCGCCAGCTGCTCTTTTCCTGGAGGGTGTCCTTCTTGTGAACCTTATTCGGCCCAGCCCCCGTCACAAGATCTTTCCCCCCCTCGGATGGATACCCCCCCCCCGCCAATAGTACCCTTCGACCGTCCCCAAACAAAAACTCTCCAGTGGTCCCGGTTTTTCTGCCCGCCACAATGGCCTTTTTTTACTGAGAAAAAAGTCCCCCTCCTTCTCCGTCTCCCCCACCCCTTTCGAACTTATGCTGGTCTGTTGGCCCCTGAGTGACCTCTCCGTGCATAACTCGCCCCAAGACATCCCCAAAGACTTACTTTTCCCCCTTTTCTCGACAAAAACGGGGCCCATTGGCGAATCCAGATGGATTAGAAGGAGCAAACGTGTTTTTCCTTATAATAGCTCTGACGGTGAATTTCGAAAGACATTACTGACAATCCCCCCCAACGAATTTCCGCATGAAGGTTGCACAACGTGGCCGTCACCAGGATCACTTTTCCTGCCCTGCCCGCTGCTTCAGGGTTCCCCGGATTAATTTCCTGTAAATTTGGTCCCCTTTTTCTGATTAAAGCAGCGATCCCGAAGTTCTCATATTCCCGCCTCCCTTTCACTTCAAGTTCTTTCCCGAAGGGTCATTCTCCCCCTGGTGGATCCTCACCCCAATCAATACCGAGAAGTTCTCCCGAATCTAACCTAAGAGTTTTTCCCTCGGATTTTTCCCTTTCAAAGTGCACAACTAAAATGATCCGTTAGTTTTATGTATGCTCAGATGCGAGCTCTCGTTCTTTCGGCCTATGGCCGTTCTTTTCCCTTAACTTAAAAAGCCCTTTCCCCCCCGTCGGACCAACCAGGCCTTTTCTGCGCTGAGCGTTTTTTTGGGGCGTGCCCTTTTTTAACGGCTCTCTCTGATCTCGATCGGTGTTCTTCCACCCTTATGATTTCCCCCCTTCCCTCAGAATAAGCTTCCCCCTCCCGTATTCGTAGGCACTTTTTTCCTTGCAGGGGACACTGTCTTATAGAAGGGGCGAACGAGTTTCTGGACACCCCCCCCCGCGTGGTTCTCTTTCCCAAATTATCCTTCCGGTTCTATGGCTGTCTTTGAGAAGCGTCCCCACGAACCCTACCCCTCAAGAGGGAGATCTTTTTTCCAGTCCCTTTAGCCTTATCTTCTTCAGTCCAAGCCTTGTCGGGACACGGAGAATCCCTCCCCCCATTTTTCCCGAAAGAGACACCTCCGTACCCCCTTTCCCTTCGGATTTTGTTAAAAGGGCGGGAACCCCTTCGGCCAGCCTTCTTTAAGCTTCTCCTATGCGGCTGAATCGACCCCTCCCAGAGAGTATTAAAGCCTTCCTTTCTCAACACCAGGCTTCTTTCGTGCCCCCTACATAGACTCCCCCCTTTACGGATGATGCCCCTCTCTTCAACAGTCTTATGTTTGGCACAGCCATATGGAGTTCCTTCTTATCAACACCCGCGCTGACTCCCCCAAAGGCCTTCGAATGGCGATCGCCCCTCTCCCCCCCTCTCTGCCCAGCCCGCTGAGTTCCGCGCCCCAAAGTTCTAATACCTGTTTTTTTTTGAGAGTTTCCGATGTGGGGAGAGGCTCCTCCTTTCCTCCTTCGTGATCTCCTTTCATAGAATTCTTAGATTTAATTGTTCCGGTGGAGCACCTTCTCCTATGCCAGAGGCTGGCCCACCCCCTTGAAGCACTCCTTTTTCTCCCCCTCTTCTGGTTGGAATTCTGGTAGTCTCCTGAAGAAGAGCCCCCTGCAGCAGGATTCCCTACGCGTGATTCGATCATCCCGAGGAGATTTTCCAGCCGAGAGCAGGTTTTCCTAAGTCCTTTCCCGCCCCTGAGTGGGATTCCTTCCCCCCTCCCTCTGACAGTACTGCTTGTCTTTTCTGTCGCCATTGGGCCGGTCCCTGGGAGGTCCAGGAGCTTACTTTTCATTTCTTTCGAAGCCCCCCTCCTCCCGCTTTCTTTTTCCCCCTCCGTGGGATTTTCGTCGAGGTGGAAGCGTCTTTGCAGAGACGGGTTGCCTTCCTCTGGACACCTGCTCGCGACTTTTTTTTGAAGTTGTCCAGAACTAGCCACCCCTTCCTATAATCCCCCACGGAACACGATTTTTTTCTTCCGAAGACTGGCGTTCCACTCTCTCGGAGTTCTGAATTCCATCGTCTTTACGATTGTATGGCACGTCCCCCCCCCCGATCTCAGATACTGTACTCGTTTCATCCCCACCAGGCAGCGCGCTGTTGGCCGACGGTTGTTCTTTTCCTCCCCCTTTTTAAGTTACTACTTTTTTTTCGAGGACGACTTTTTCTTCTTGCATCGAGCGTTCGTGCTACTCAGCGATCAGGTCATTGCCCCTTTCCGCGGCCAACTCGGTTTTCTAGCGTGCACTCCTTCCCTGTGAGGGGTACTCCCCCCTTGGTTGACGCCGCCAGAATGACCCCACGAAGGGCTTTACCCGGTTAGGCTGTGAAGTTCAAAAATTCGGATCGCATTCCGCACGCAAGGAAGCCCACTTGGACGATGATACTCTTTTTCCGGGAACCCGGCCCCGCCTTTCCCTTCGCATCCCCTGGCAAGTGCATCCTCTTTTTTCGGCCCCCTTGTTTCAAAGAAGTTTTTTTTAGATGTCGCCCTCCATGGATTCGCAGTCTTCCCCCCTCCCTTCCAATAGGAGGGATACAGTCTTTTACACTCTGAAGGTCTACACGCGACTTTTTGAGTCGTCGGTTCCCCTCCTTCGGGTTGACCCCCTTCTTCTCCTGAAGTGTCCCTGGCTTGGGGACGCTCCGAACATTTCCACCCTGCGCCTTTGCAGAAGGGCCTTGTCGGTGAGAGGTCATCAAGGTTCTACTCCTTTGAAACCTGCCCTTTTTTTCGAGACCAGGGACTCCCCTTCTTATTGATAGGGTCTCTTTTCTTGTCTTGTCGATCATCGTCTCTACTGATTCTTCTGGGCTGGGCCTCCTCTCGGGCAAGAAGTTGCGACCTCCTTACCCCTCACTGGGCGGCCTTTTTTAGGTGGTGGCAGCAAGGGGGAGCTTAGTCTTGCACCGGCCCTTAAAAAAAGCCATCTCCCCCGTTATCCGAAGGTCTTCTAATGTCACTCCGGGGGGTTTTTCGGAAGGGGGCGAATTCCCGGACCCCCTTGGACTGCAGTTTGCAGTAGGTTATTGGGCGGCCCTTTTTTTCCCCCTTTCATCGATACGATATAGGAGTCTGTTCTTCGGAGAGATCCTTTTTTTACGGTTCTTCCCCCCCAAGGCGGACCTTTCCTGATCGTTGTCCACACGTCCACGAGGGTATCGTTGACCCCCCCCCGATATTTCTTTCCCTTCCAGATTGCCCTCCTTTGCCGATGATCCTCGTGTTTTGGAGATTCGAGAAATTTTCCTCCATTAAGGTATGATCTTTCTTTCGTAGTACGTTCCCGAAGAGGATGTTTTTCCTTCCTCCAAGCGCGAGGTCCCCGTCGGACTTTTCGAGATCGAGAAATCTCTTGGAGATTCCCTGAGTTGATTTCGCGATGACGACTTTTCATCTCCATCTCGAGAAGGTTGCTTTCTTTCGAGACATCTTCTTTGATCCATCACTTCCTTTTTCGATGCTATTCCGCCAATTCTTGGCAAAGAGTTCTAGAGACATGTGCAAATGGCCCCGGAAGAGTCTTGCCCCAGCGTAATTTCCTAATTAGGATTTCCTTTCTTCATGTAAGGTTTTTTCCCCCAAATTCCCGTGCCGGTAGTAGCCTCTTTTCTTCCTCGCCAGCACTCTTCTTCCCGGCTCTTTTCACCCAAGGCGTTTTTTTCCCCACTACGTATTTGCCCCCCTCCGCCCCAACGTCTTTCCGCAGAGTCTCCTCTTCCTGACCGCCAAGTCCTTTCTCTCTCAGAGAAGCTCTCCCTCGTCTCTATCAATGCGCTAGACTTCTGCTAAAGCCCTTACGCCTCGCGCAGGCTTCAGCCCTTTAGCAGCACAACCACGGGTTTTCCTCCCTATCCCCGGGAAAGCATCCCCCCCTGGCAACCCATTATTCGGTACTTTTTTCCCTTTATAGCGTAACTTTCTTTCCATGTAAATTCCCAAAGAATACCCCCGACAGGCCCTGCCCCCACACCTTTGAAAATATTAGGCCGCAGCCCCTCCTTTACCCGTTGTTGTATTGACCCCCCTCGATTTGAGGAGCATATCGAGAAAAAAAGTAAAAGGTCGTGTGGCCGTCATGTTCCTTCCCTGATGCTGGTGGAAAAGTATGGCCTAAAGATTGACATCAGCGTATCATTGGGGAAACATTTTTTAAGTGCGGAAACTTTCTTTCTATAGAGAGTAAATTTTTTCCCCTGGTGGCTTCATTGATGATGACCTTTTTAAGATTTCACCAGCCCCCTGATGACTTACCCTCCGTCAGGCCTTTTCCCCCTATGATTCCCCGGAGGATGGGTTACATCGCTTTTAAGATTCTTCTCATTGCTGGTCCGGTCCTCATTTTTGATAGAGGTTTTTCCCCAAAACGGAATTTTCTTTTCTTCCTTTTCAACTAAGTAGTTCGTGGGTTCTTTTCGGGACATAGCCGTTTCGGCGGCTCCCTCGTTCGTCTTTCTACCCCTCTTCTTTCGTTTATTACCATGAAGCTTAATTTCCGGAAGGATGTGCTCCCCTTTTAATGCGGTGCATCAGATCCAATGATGTGATTTCATTTTCCTGGAGACCCTGTGTTATCTGGCAAGTTCTTCCCAATTTTTTATAGTTTTTCTCTTCCCCACACCCTCAGTGAACTAGCAGGAATCTTTTCTCTCGAACTCCCAACGGCTTTCTACTGAGCTACGTCCATCTCAAGGAGCTCTCCCGGAGGAATTTTCCCCGCAGTAGGAGTTTTGCGTTACTTCTCTTAAAACATACGACCCTTTCTCAGTTCGGAGAGTCTTCCTAAGAGGCTTTCGTTGAGGACAGAATTCCTCTTCTGCCCGAGAAAGCTCATTCCCTGAAGGGTTTTCCTCCCCCCCTGAGGAGAAGAGTAGTTTTTATGTTTAAGCGCCCTCGCCCCTCTTCCTTCTCTTCAAACCTTTTTCAAAGTAGTTTTTTTTTGACACCTATATAGAAAGAAGAGTGGCTCTCGAGCCTTTTCCGTTTCCCGCTGCTTCCCTGCAAATAAAGAGAAGATTTTTCGGATTCGCCTTCCCCGCCCAGGACCCGAAACCCCCCCTCCGCTATGGGCCCCCTTTCAAAGGGGAAGTAATTAACTTTTCCCTCTCAAGCGCCGCCCCGGAAGTGCCCCCTGAGATCAACTTTCTTGGCGTTTTTTCTTCAGTGCTCTCTCCCGGTGAATACTAAATATACGTTCCTGCCGAAAAACTCCTCCTAACTGTCCGTCCCTCCAGTCCTGATTGAGGTCTTTTCCCTTTCTTTGGCATTAGACTCCTCCCTCCTTCAGGCCCAGCCCGACTGTAATCCCTAGATACCCCCCGACCCGCAAATAGTACCCCCTCCCATCCCTTCCAACACCCTTTCTTCCCGGGGGGTTCTATAGGCCCTTTTTCCCCTTTTTGCCCCAGTGGTTTCACTGGGACCCTGTTCTGCTGAAACAAGGAGAAAATGATGACACTTCTCACCCTCACCTTCGTTTTCTGATGAGTTTCTTTTGGTGACGACTGCGCACCCCTCGCCAAAGCCCTGACAATTCAAGCCTAGACCAACCCTTGGCACCACCGAAGGTCTTTTTCCCCTGTCTGCAACGGTAAGACGGCGAGCCTATTTCCTTTTCTGAGTGAATACTTCCAGGGCCAACCGCACGCCCCTTTCATGTGTCTTTCAACAACGACCACTCACCCCTTTTTCCAGGGCTCGATTTCTACTTACCTGCGTTTTTTTTTTTCCTCGAAGCGCTCCCCCCCCCCCCCTTGGTCTTCCTGGCGTGCCTCCCCCCCCCGAATTTTGAATCGTTTCTTTACCCCTGAACTTCCAGCCGACTCCTTACCGAAGGTTTGTGCTCTCTTCCCCCCTCGCTTCCTTTTCTTTTTTTTCCGCCCTCAAGAAGTTTCTTTCTTCACGTGCCAAGTGCCCACCTCTCGTTCTCGGTAGGCCGCTCAGATGCAGAAAGCTCTTTTTTCCTCGGCCTTGGCGTCGGACTCCCTAGTAAATTAAAACCCCTTTTTCCCTCCCTCCGTCGGAACCCGCTTCCCGGGTCTACTCTTTTTGTGCGGTGGGGAGTTGACTCTTGTTGTTTTTCCTAGAATAGTTGTTTCCCCTACATCGTCCAGATCAACCCCTCTATGGCCGACGTAGTCAATTCAGAGTGTGGAACGCCGTCTTCTATCTGTCTGTGGTGGCCGTTCTTTTTTTTTTTCTTTCCCCCCTAAGGGGCTATCGCATAGACGATCTTCCCCCCCCGCGTCTTCGCTCGGCAGCAGTTTCCGTCGTTGATGCAAGGCTCGTTTCTCTGTTTGTTGCCCGGCATTTTTCCCCGCGTACGCCTCAGACGGAAAATCTTCAAGCGGGAGCTCTTTCTCGTCCCTACGCCCACGCTTCTTCCCGCCGCCTGTTCCAGGGACAAGCGACCTCTTTTTCCCCCGGCCGCAACCGCATCCTCCGTTACTCCTGCAAGCCCTCCTTTCTTAAACTTCCCTCATGAGAGAGCTCGCCGGCTCTCCTCTTTTCCTGTTGCCTCCGGCTATGGCAGCTCCTCCCCAATTCTTCGGCTGACTCCCACATCCGCGTTGCGACCAGGAGTGTACCGTCTGTTTTTTTGTCCAGCCTATGTGTTTTTCTTCTCCACCCGGCGATCTTGTTCCCCCCCAGGGGCAAGCTAGAATGGAGCTCTGATCACGAAAGGGCTGCCGTATCTCGTCCCGCCCACAGCGTCTTCCCGCAAGTTGTTGTTGTTTTTTCTGGAGAGGATGCCGCTTTTTTTTTTTTTTTTTGATGGACATCTTGTGATCGCCCCCTTCCCCTCCCCCCCTGTTCCTGGGGTGGTTGATGCCTGGTTTCGAATTCCCGTTCGATTTTTTGGACAAACATCTCGTGCTGTTGGCAATTCCCTTCCGTAAGAGGATGTTGGAAGTCTGTCGCCTTTTTCCGAGAACTTTGGTTTTGAGCTTCCCCATGAGGCGGTCTGACGAGCCTTCCTTTCTTTCGATCTTTTTTCCCGCCCTTCCTTTCTCGCAGGATGGCCTCTTAGTTACGAACTGATTCCCTTTTTTCTTCGCGCAGAATGCTCCCTTACCTGATTCTTTTTTTGCGGACGGCTTTCTCTCGTGGCCCTGGCTGTCGCTTCTTAAGAAGCTCCTTCTTCCGCCAGAGAGCTTTCTGAGCTTTTGGTTTTCGTAGATTTTTCTTACGCCACATGCGCCCGATACGGGTGCCTTTCTGTTGACATGTCGCCTACGACCTTTTTTTTCCAGAAACTAGTCCCTCCACCTATTCGAGACTCTCACAGTTTCTTCCTTGCACCCGAGTGCCACCACCCAGAATCTCGGAGATCGACTTTTCCGACTCGCCATCTTCCCCCCCCTGGACGATGGCTGTTCAACCTCTCAAGAATAATTCCCTTTCCCCTGAGTTGACACTTCCACCCATTCCACATCTCCTCGTAAGGTTCAGGGGGGGCAGTTCTTATTTTTTCCTGATTCCCCCCTCCTACGGAAAGAGGTCAGAGTTTCGTTCTTATGCAATCCTCGATTATAACCCTTCAGCTGATAGTACTTGGAAAGTGAACCGCCCTTCCCTGCCAACTTCGGGAGTTTTTCTTCTGCACGGCCATTTTTGCGCGGGGAGGGGTTCACCAGTTTGATTTTCTTTAATGACCTTTATGAATACGATCTTTCCTTTCGGGCGGCCTTTGAGATCGACACTTTCGCCACCCTTTCTGGATTTTTGCTGAAAGCACGCCCTTCCCCCCATTGACCGCGATCCGAGCCTCTTGAACCCGGCAAACGCTTATTGCAGGCACTGTTTCTCTCCTGTTCTTTTCGGCCCCCCCTTTTTTTATGCGTGCGGGTGGCCGCTTTGTAGCACCCTTCCCTTGCAAAGCACGGCCATTTTCCCGTCTGACTTTTTTTTTTTTTTCTTCTCCCGCGAACGGCTTCCTTGTGCCAAGTGGGTCTTCGTTGCAAAGCGACTGGAAGTCTTAATCTTCCTTCGGTCGGCCGCCATGGCACTTCGATTCCTTTCAAGGGCAGAAGTTTCTCTTGGCTTTCATAGTTTTCTGTTTTTTTCTCAGTTTTCCAGTGTTCTCCCCAGTTGGCAGGGATAGAGAACATTTCCTTTCCTAGGCTTCGTTTGTTGTTCTTTTTTCTCTTGTAGGGGTGTATATCCCCTCTTCTATTTCGGGGCTTCGACCCTTTTCTTTTCTAGAGAGAGGATACTTCCCCCCTTCAAATAAAGGACCCCCTTCTCTTTCTGTCCTCGTGAGACCTTTTTTTTTGAGGAAGCAAGGGAGGATTCTCTCTCCCGGCTTGCCCAAGCAGTCACCAAAAGCACTTCAGAAGTCTTCCTTCCCCCTTGGGCAATCCTTTTCGCTGAGGGGAAGGGGGGCTTCCCCCCTTTTGCACGGCTTATACCTGAAGTTTCTTCTTTTTCTTTTTGGAGGCATGGGATTTACTTCTCGGAATCCTCCCCTTTGAGGTGTTTTTTTATATAAGCGGAGTTTCTCGTTAATCTCAGGGATAAGACCTTCAATTTCTCGTCTTCCCCCTTTTTCCCCCAACGACCTTCCCTTTCAAGAGAAGGGTATTTTTTCCCTTCTATTTTTTATTACTGGCGCCTCAAAGATTGCTAATCGCTTTGCCCGATCGGACTCAAACAGGAGCTACGGGGAGGAGGTTTCCCCCGTTCGACGTCGTAGGACCAGCAGAGGATTTCCCAATGATTTTCCCTTTGCGTCTTTTCAGAGAGGTTCCCGCTGGATATCAATGAGAGTTAACCCCCCCCCCCCCCCCCCCCTTTCAGGTGCAGACACCAAGAACTTGGAGTGTTTCCCCCCATTACACAAGATGGGTTACTTTATACCACCTCCCCCCCGGAGGTGACCCTGTTTTTGTTTTCGGGGTGCGGGGGTGGGTGGGGGGTGTCATAACGCCCAGAGGGAGGGAGAGCTTCTTGACCGCAGCATCCAAGGAGAACTTGGGGAGTTCGCTGGAGTACTCTTCCCGAACGGCCTTTTTTTCGACCGCCAATAGAAATTGTTGAGAAATCTTTTTCCCAGGGAGGAAAGCACGTAGCAGGCAGACGGACCATGAGAAATCCCCGGCTTGAATTTAAGGCTTCATCCCATACCAGCATTTCTATCCCCGCCGAAGAGCCTTACTTCGTACCCCTCTGAAGACAAGATCGCTCTCTTACACCTCTTTTCCCCCCCCCAGGAAGAACACCGTCTTTTTTTTATACAGAATCTCCCTTCCCCTTAAAGACACTTCGAGATTTCATAGGAACCTCGCAGAGAAGAGTAGAATCCTAGAAAAAGGACTCTCCCCCCTCCGATACGCTTGTGCCAGCGCACGGATCAGAAAGAAGGACCCCCTTTCACCCCTTGTGCGATACATACATTTTCCATCAGAACGTTTCCCAAAAATTTTTTTCCCAAAAGGTCTTGAGAGAATGAGTTTTTCCCCGCCGTACGCGGGCCCTTGCAACCCGCTCGCTGACAAAACCTCCCTCCCCAGTTAACATTTTTCCTTCTTCAGAGACGCCCCCTCTTTTAATATACTCAGTTTTTTTTTTTTTCGTCTCTGCAGCCGAATTCACACGTTTTCCACTTGGTCCGCCCTGTAGGTTTCATCCCTTCTTTGGGCAATTTTTCCCCTTCCCCGTACAGCTGATAACCCTCGCCTCCGCATACTCATTTTCACTGGGGTACTCTATGGTGGTGATTTTCTTTTCCTGGGACAGTGGTTTCAAATTCTTCTTTCTTATGAACGCCTTCCTCTTATAGATGACCCTCCTTCCTTTGAGAAGCTCCTCCATCGGCGGTTGGCTATCGCTTTCCCTTTTGCATGGAAGGTATGAATGTCCCTTTTAGATCTTCCCCTTCAAACGAAGTTGGGTCCTCCTATTGTTCTCAACCGTCGGTGACGATCTTTGGACGGCCCGCTCGGGTGATGGCGATTTTTCCCTTTCTTTTCTACTACCTCTTTTTTTCGTTTAAATTACCTCCCCTTTTCCGCGAAAGCCGGGTCTTTGCTCATCGAAAGTCTTGTTCGGACGTTTTTTCCCTCCTGTTGCACCCTTTTCCCTGGCCCAACAGCGTCTTTTCTTCTCTTCCCGCGACCGCCGTGAGTGGATAGGAAGATTCCCTCTCACATCAATCGCTTTCTCCTTCTTGTCTGCCCCCCCCTCGGGAGATAGATTGGACCCCCTCGCTTTATATGTCGTTTTCGTTGAACAACTTCTTTCCCAAACCCTCGGAACCCTCCCTCGCGCAGGTCCTTCTAGTTGGCCTCTGAGTAGGATCCCTCCCTCAGACCTTCCCTTTTCAACTGAACCTGGGCTTACGCCGCACGCGATGATCCTTCATGGGAAATCTTTCCTCCCTCCCCCCCGATCATCGGCCTCCCTCTTTCCATCGCTTTTTGGAAACCGCCCTTTTCCTCCTCTTTTTTCCCCGCATTTTTCAGAGCATGTTCTCCTCGGATCCAACTCCCTTTTCCCGCAAATACCTTTTTCCGTAATAGCCCTCCCCCTGACGCCCCCCTCCTCCCTAAGAAGATAGTGGGCCCTGGCAGGTGTCTCAAAAAGTAGTCTCACTCTCCTCCCCTTTTCGTGCCCCTTTCCTCATTTTTTCCTTTTGGATAAAATTTTCTTGCGTTTTTTCTCGTGAGGTCGAAGCCGTTGCATACCCATAAGAACGTGATGAAGCCCCCTCCCCTCGGCCCCCCCTCCAAGATGATATTTTCTTTTGTTTTGGTAGCCCCTCGAATAATCTCTCTTTTTCCCTCCCCTTCCCCATAGGAGAAGAGGCTATCTTCAAATAGTCCCTAATCCAAACAACCTTCTTTTGAGTACCCGGGTCTCTAGACTCCCCCTTTCCCTTTTTTCAACTGTACCCCCTTTTTCCCCCGGAGAAAATGATGAAATCCCCCTTTCACCTTCGCCCCTGCTTTCTGGCCGGCGTCAATCCGCCATGGAGCAGAACTCCTCCCTCCTTCCCCTCCAAGCCCTTCCTGCTTTTTTTACCAAAATGGGCACACGGGCTCCTTGATGAGACCGTCTGCAAGGTCCCTCGGGAGTTTCCCTGCATATTCTTTTCCCCTTGAACGCCAGAATGCGAACACCCCCCCTTAGACTTCCAACATGGCGAAACCCCTCAACGGGAAAGGGACTTCCCTTTCCGGCCTTCTTGGGTTTTAAAGGCTTCTCAAGCTTTTTCCATTGTCGCGTCCGGGAGTTTCCCCGCCTATCTCCGAATTTGAATTTGTTCGATCCTGCTCCCCCGTCCGCACTTCCTTTTTTAAGGAACGAATTTCTTTTCCACAAAACCTTTTCACATACTCTTCTTGGCCGTTTCACTCCCGCCAGGACTTTCTCTTCGGGATTCAAGTGAAAAGTGACCTTCCCCAATGACCTTGATCTGCGGTAGGGCGAAGAGACAGCCCTCTCCCATAGGCTTGTTCCCTCGGTCCCTCCCCCCCCTCTAGTAAACACCTTACATCAGGAAAAGAATCTTTCCCCCCCTTCTTTGAGGAAGCTTCTCGGGTGGGATTCACGTCGTGGTACAGTACTTCTCGGTTTTTCTTCCCCTAGTCACAGAACCCTTCTCCCTTCAGACTACATTGATATTTCTCCTCAATCGGTGCCAGGAAGACATTCCCCCGGTTCTTTTTCCATAGACGGAGTTTCCCCCCCCCAGGTGCTCGACGCAGTGCAAAAAGTTTCCCCCTCTCCCGGCTCGGATGGTTTCTCTTTTTTTTGAGGACGATTTCCCCAAACCTCCCGGTCAAGCTGAGCCCTTTCCTTCCTTTAAGGAGACCTTTCCCCCCGAGCCTTCTCTTCCCCACGGCGAACTTCCCCTCAGCAAGAATCTTTACTTCCTCTTACGGAGCCCCCAACTACGGTGATCCAGGTTTTCCCCTTTCCGGCAGCATGGCTCCCTTCCGGCTCTCCTCGAGATTCTCTGCGTCCTCTTCTATGGTTTCATGTCCTCCCTCCCCAATTTTTGTCGGGAGAACCCTCTTCCAACATCTCTCCCCGTTTTCCAAGGAGTATGCACCCCCTCTCTGGCGTTGGCGAGCCTTTCTTTTCCCCCCGGCGCCCCCCTGAAAGAGAGAAATGGCCCCCTTCTCGATCACGCCTCTTCCCCTCGCCGCGCACACAAAGAGTTCCCTCCTTTTTTTTCTTGAGATCTTGGCCTTTTTTGTCTTTCTGGACATCTTCGTGATACGCTCCCCTTTTCTTTTTTGTGCGCTGCTGCTCTTTCCCGTCGAGACAGATAACCGACAGTTTTTTTGGCAGCCCTTTCGCCGTTTTTATGTTTACGTCGATGGCTTTCCTTTTTTCTTGGGGGGGAGATGTCCCTTGGAAGACGGCTCTTCTCAGGTCGAGAATTTAGCCGAGGACCCATCCCTCTCCGGCTGGCTCCTTCTTCCTTAGAAAGAGGTTGGCTTCTTTCCTTTA
>Ga0179593_1492695_pt1 | contig 13695 bp, 15 predicted proteins | sample CZODoug2_1_08_16_FD_185931 | JGI IMG/M metagenome (GOLD analysis project Ga0179593, IMG submission 185931) | Vadose zone soil fungal communities from Angelo Coast Range Reserve, California, USA - CZODoug2_1_08_16fungal (PacBio error correction) | ecosystem: Environmental > Terrestrial > Soil >... | reverse complement strand
ACTTGCTGAGCCCCCCCGGAAAAGATCTTCGCTTCTGCCTCGTTGCAAGCTTTCCCCCATTAATCTTTTTTCACCCTCTTTTTTGCGTTCGGCAGGATGTTTCGAATCATCTGTTTCGGATCCTTCTCCCCTTCCTCAGTTCTCATTTTCCTGCGGCCCTCCCCGGTTTTACAAAACTCTGGCGGACCTCATCCGCAATCTGGGATTCTTTTTTTAGGTTGTTTTTGAGGTCCCCCAGCGCAACATGGTTCCCCCAAAGAGCGCAGCCCGCAAATCCGTTGGCTTTCCCATCACCTTGATCCACGACCCCCTCGCTCTGGTCCCACGGAGCTCCCCGCTAAGCCAATCCCGCGCATCACCCACTCTCTCCTCGTGCTTCCCTCGTCGTTCAGCGATGTTTCACGCTACTGATCCACTCATTTCGGACGGATTTTTCTGCTTTTTCACATTCTCCCATGGGTGAGGCGACCGTCCCTCTGAATATCGGACTCAGATTCTTACTGCGCCCCCTTAACGTCCGTAGAAGATAAAGAAGATAATAATGTTTTTTTTTTCTCCAGGCCCGCGATAAAACTCTCCCGATTATCCGCCCTACGCGTCCCGCGCGCGAGCAGGTGCTGCATGCCGGTGTTTCCACTGCTCAATTCTCCTTACCACAACCATGAGTCGCACACCATCTCTATCCCCGATTGGACGGCGCGTTTTTGCACTCCTCTTTGTGTGTTAGTTTTCCCGTCATGTTGTCTGGCCTGTATCGAATCTTTCTTTAAAAAGTTTTGTTTTTTTTACATTTTTCTTCCCTTACCTTGGGTTCCGCGCAAATTTCGCTTGTGGATCAGGCGACAAATTTCAGCTGCTCTCCCCCCCTTTTTTTTGTTCCTTTCCCTTTGTGGGACTTTCCCACTCATCGAGCAGTTACTTATCAGGATTGGAGGTGCCCCTCAATCTACGACCCAAACACGAATAAGCCCCCTTCCTTTCGCCACGAACATGAAATCTGTCTCAGATTCACTTGTGTAACTCTTACGAATAACAATACTCGCCCCTCCCCCCCCCCCCCCCCCCCCCCCCCCCCCCCCCCCCCCCCCCCCCCCCCCCCCCCCCCCCCCCCCCCCGTGTTTTTGTTCTTTTTTTTGGTGTGTGTTTTTTCTTTTTTTGTTGTTTTTTTGTCTGGTTTTTTTCCGGCCTTTTCCTTTCCCTTCTCGTCAAGCATCGCCTGAAATACATTTTCCTTTCTTGCTTTTCATCACCCCCTTCTTTTTTCACAACCCCTTCTTGTTGGAATCCCCCCTAAGTGAGAGAGCTGTATTTCAAGACGGAGGATCTGCCGAATTTTAGTTATTCTTCTTGGATTCTGACGTCCTCCCTGCGGCTCCTGTGCAAGCATCCGAATATTTTTGTGCTTTTAGTCTCTTCATCCCCACTTTTAACTGGGGCCACGAATACAAGAAAACTCTGAAGCGCGCGTTTTTTGTTTTTGTTTTCCCCGAAATTCACCCTCCCCCCTTTCTGCTCCCTACGGCCGCCCTCCAGCGATATGCAACCTTTTACAATCAACAGTCTCCACGGGAAAACACACCGATAACGTGCGGCTTTGCCACCTTATCCGTATTTACTATTCGAGGCCAGATTCTTTCTGATTGGGGCTTCCAAAAAGAGTTTATTGATTATCAAGGAGACCCCTCACTATCGTGGGTTTGATTGGATCTAAGACACATCAGTGTGACTAGTCCTTTGTTTCGTTTTGCCGCCACGAGTTATGGATTGGTCAGTAACTTTTCTTCTTTTTTTCCAAGTGGTTTAAGAACCCCATGTTCCGGTCAAAGGCAACTGCACCTATGCTCCCTTACCTTTCTCTCGATGAATCGTCGGTCCTGCACCTGAATATGACTTGTCCAAGCTTGCTTTTTTCGCTCACTAGTGCCCATGCGTGCACCCCTGTACTCATACCCCATATCCCATGACTCCCGGAGATCTTCTTCGTGCAAATCACTTCTTACAAAGTGAAAGCCGTTTTTATGATTCGACGGAGGGCCCCCCAACCCTTATCAACAGTTTTCCGTCGACCGGTCCCCCGAGCTTGGCGCGGGACGGCATGTCTGCCCTCCCCCTATTCCCCCCCTCTCGCAGGGCTTTTTCAAAGAAAACCCTATCCCGGCCATCCTCAGAAGACTTGCCCCTGTCCGATCTTAAAGAGTGAAGGACGCACTGGCGTCAAATCGTCTCCAGTTTCCATAACGCCTCGCCCTGACTTCTCACAACTTTTTACGGAAGAGTATGGCAACGTCGCCTCAGTGGTTCCAGATTCTCAAACGCGCTTTCTCGTTGATGTCCCCTTCAGATGACTCCCTCCGCTGGCTAAGAGGTCAATCTTATATCGCCCCATTTCCGACTTGTTAGTTGATTGAGAGATGACCGACCTGACCCCCGCGGACCCTCCCCTTTCACTGTCCCTTTAGTGTTTTTGGGCCTCACTTCACTCGTCCGGCGCGGATGTTCTTGTCATCATCCCTACCTTTCCAGTGAAATTGACCTTCCCCTCACTTTCTTTGTAGGAGATGCTTTCCCGTGTTTTGGTTCATTTACGATTTTTTCCCTCCCCTTTCTTCCCCCTCCCACTGTAAATAATAAATCGCCCCCACCCTTTCGTGATTGGGCGCGATGCTCCCCTCCCCTTCCTTCGTTCCTAGCCTTCTGTAACTCAAGGAAGTCGCGCGCTCCCTGGCAAGCTCGGATTTCCCCATATCCCTTTTTTTTCCCGCCGCTCGCCCTCGGTACTTTACCCTGCAAGCTCACGGGATTCACTTTCACTCTCATTTTTCCTTCCCGTCCAAGCGTTTTTCCTCGGCACATCGGATGATACCTTCAACGCGACAGTTTGTTCCGTTTTTTTCCTGTACAGCACGACTCTCTGGCGAAATTCCAAGTGCCGTGATACTTTTTGTTTCTCCTTTTCACCACGGACGTCATTTCCTGCCACCCAAAACATCCATTCACTCTTCTCCGACCCCCCCCCCACCCAAGGTCTGTTTTTTCCTTCAACACCCCAGACTTGTTTCCCCCCCGCCTTCCTTGGATTTTCAGTTTCGCAGCTACGCGCCCCCTTCTCCACGGTACGTGGCAGTAGCCGTCCCTGTTCCCGTCCCTACCTCCACCCGATGCCTTAGCCCCCCTCGAAGGCTGGAGATAGGCTTCTTGGTAACCCGCCGCCTTTCCGGAAAGTTTCCTTGAGTTCGAGGTCACTGAAGTGAGACATTCCGAATCACGTCCGTTCGACTCACACAGACATGCATGCGTGCAAAACGCGCCGCCGCCGAAAGCAATGGCTTCACCCCCTCAGACAATTCACGAACCCACTTCAGCTCACGCCCCCAGGAAACATTCGGCTACCAGCCATACAAACAAAACTTATCCCACTTATATAATCCCTCTCGACACCGTTCTCGACCCTAGGGTGAATAGGGAACACACTCAGATAATGCCCCAGCTCCCAAGATCCACAACCAGGTTGTTTTTGACCAGCACGCACGGCGACAAAGGAAGACAATGTCTTCTCACCCCAACCATCCACGTGTTTCTTAGTCTTCCCCAAACCATAACTCCCGCCACCCCCACCGGGACTTTTCGATCAAGAAAGAGAAATGGCCGAGCTTATTCGATGTTTTCCCAAGCTAGAATTTCGTCGACCACCCCCCCCCATGTCTGCCGGCGCCATTTAGCGATGTATTCTTCTACCATCTTCCACCACTCAATTTGTACGAAAATTTCACGAGGCGAGCACATGACCTACGGCGCATATCGAAACCCCATCCTCCGGATATCAAGAGAAACACCAACAAGATCTTCCCCTCGAAGCTTAAGAAATTTCCCATATAAAGCTTAAGGACCCCCCAACCCCTATGATTCCCCATTTGCACACGATATTAGTCACGACTTTTGTGCGAGAAGTGACTTTTCCCGGGTTCGTATCCCCGAATAATCATGGAGGGATGCAAGAAAGCGCCAAGTAACACCACACCCAATAGCCAAAAAACACAACCACTTTAACACCAACATAAAACCAAACCGACAAATCCAACAACAAACGCGCGCTAATCGAAAAGGTTTGAATCAGTCTGTGGGTAAGCTCGAAATCCGACCAGTCCCGCCTTCTTTCTTGCACTCAAATTTTCCCCTGGCGAGCTTCTTACCCCCTCAACAGAAGTCTATCAGCGCGTTCCCTATGTAGGGAAAGCCGGACCGTGAGCAGGATTCCCTGACTCTTCCATTAAGTAGTGATCCCTTCACCTTTCTTTATACGCCCCCCCCTCCGTCGTTTTGAAGATATGAAAGGTTCTTGCAGCCGTCGCAAGTAGTGAGGCAGGAGCCTTCCCCCTCCATGTTTTCTGCCGATCCACTTTTGGAGAGACTTTGATTCCAACCCAAGTTCGGGACGCCGATTAGCCCGTTCGCGGGTGATTCGTAGCCAGCGTTTTCCCAGAGCTCGGCCCTCTTGGTGGGATCGCTTTGACCGCTCTCAAGAGGAGTGATGAGATGAGTCCCTGCTTCTTTTACCTTTAAACCCCAAAAGTAATACCCCTCTTTCCTTGCATTATTCCAAAAGCAGTTTTTCTGATCATCAGCCGCGATCCCGCCATTTCGCTCGCACGATCGCTGCCACAGACTTACCTCTTTCAACCCAACCCAGTCCCTTACCTTTTCAATTGTGCCACCGGCGCCCCAGCCAGAGTTTCAGATTACGCGTTGATCTTCTTTCTTCATTATATACCCCCTCTTTCGTTGTGTAGGATCATTCCTGCTGAGCCCAACTTCCCTCTTCTCGCTTATATGTTTCGAGCCCTGTTTGCTAACCCATAGAGATAATTGCGTTTTTTGTTCCCTGATGGCGAATTTCATTTGTTCGCGGATCCTCTCTTTTCCCCGGTTAGCTCGCGGCGATGACGCGGGGGTTTCCCCCTCTTTCCGGAACCTTCCCAGAGCCCCTTTTCCTTAACTTTTTTTGAAGAGCCCTAACCCCCTGGCTTAATCAGTACAACCGCTCCCCGCCCGCGCGTCTTTCTCTTTCACCATCTATCCCCCCACCGTCCCATCGCTTTCTTCTCAAAAGTTTTACGAGATGAGGATAATCGACACTTCCACCACTGTCTCCCTTCCCCTCTCTCACACCAACTCTCCCGCCCCCGAATGGTCGTTCCAGCAGTCATTCCACACGCTCCTTTGCGTTTCCCCTCCCTTTGAGTCTTCCCAAGAAGACCAGTTCTCGCAACGCAACGTCATATCTTCCCGCCCTTTGGCCTCGTCCCCATTCTCCGATCATCGACTCATGTTTCGAACGGTCGGGGCGCCTCCTCGCCTCATCTTCTCGCCGTTTCTGTCCCATTGACGACGCTTTCCGGTGCTGCATAACCGCGCGGCCCAACTGGTCGAAAGTCGACGGTCCACACCCTCGTTACGCCCTGATTCTTCCGCTCTTTTGGGCAGCCCTTCCTCATCTGTGTATTTGAGCGCCTTTCAGCTTTCCAACGCGTCGAGACCCCTCAAGCCTACTCTTGCCATTAAGCGCAAAAAGGAATTGGGCTCGGTCAAGACGAGTCCCATTTAAGGATACTGCAGCCTTTTCTGCGACCTTTTCCGACAAACGGAACCGTGTACTGATGGAGGCCACGCACACAGATTACATCGGCTCGCCATTGTCGGCTGAGAAATATGCTACCCGACACAGGCGACGGGTGAACTCTCGATAGAAGAGTACTTTTTCCCTCCCTTCCTCCCAAACCATGGATGGGGACGCGTTCTCACATGTCCCAACATGACTGTGGAATCTATAGCAGAGGGACAACCCGAGACAATAAGCGCTCACGCCCAGGTGCTTATGAATCACCCAGACTGTTTCAGTACTGTCCGACCCGCAGGCTTCAGGGTTGCTCGACCTTCGGTTAGACATGACTACTGTCAAAGAGTGTGTGATTTTTGCGTTTTCTCTTCCAGGTGCCGTAGTTTTTTCGTGGAACCATATCCAGCACCTCTGACTAGAGGTTACCCGCCAGGGGATCATTTGCACGCCTCCCGCGTCCCCACTGTCCCGCTCCCCAAGGTTGAGGGTCGCTCTCCCGGGTGTTGGTCAGAGGCTGAAGTTGGTAAAGTCTCTGATCCCCTGCCCAGCACTACGGTGGACAAAAGGACTACTCCGGAGACCCGCACCGACGACAACCTCACTCCGAGAATCCCCAGACCTCTTGACCCTCATCCTCCTTGTCTGGTTGGCGACCGCACGCCGTGGGCGTGAAGATATATAAAGCTTTTACCCTGGCATATCATGCATCTTCTAGACTCCAATTTTTCCCCCCCGCCGTGCATATTAGACAGGAGAAGCCGTTAGAGGAGCCAGATTTAGTACGATCTGAATGGTGGTCTGGCGCGAATTCTACTGCATAAAAAAATGACGACGCCTCGGGGGCTAGGATGTCCCTTTTCCCCGACAGGAACTGGAGCTTTTACCCCGGCGAATTAGAGCAAGCCGAGCCTGCAGATCGGACACGCACAAGCCTTTTTGCCTTCGGATGGGGCCCACTCTTCCCACACTAGAACATAAGGGAACGGCCTTTTATCTGAAGGTTCGGCGCGGCGCGCTAAGAGCGCGTTTTGATTGCGGGGACACATTTTCCCACTTCTCCTTTGTTTGACAGGGGTTTGATGCATTAAGAGTAGAGGCTGTCCCTTTGCCGACCGGTTCGGATTTGTCATTAACCGTCTGGTGTGAACGTCCTACACCCCCACCATTACGGGTCACCGGCACTGCACTTGTTTGTTTCGTTTTTTTCCGCGATGGATCGCTGGACGAGACCCTTGCTCCTTCCCCTTGGTTCAGTCTTTGACGACTGAAGCGTTTTTCTTTCCACCGATAGTCCCTAAGGCTGACTCCTTGAAGCATTCCACCCCCACGTATGCAAATCAAAGTTAGGAAGGTTTTTCCCCATTCCCCGGTGACTTTCCCGTTTTCGACTTTTTTTGTTTCCCAACATTTTTTATACGATTTAGTTGCCTCTTTGGCACCGGTATGTCCAAGCCCCGTCATTACAACAAGCTCCCACTGGAATTTTTTTACCTCGTCCTAATAGACGACTCCCCCCCCCGTTTTAAGTTCTTCTTTTACCTCTTCAGGGCCAGCCACTGGGTCAACATTCGACCCCATTTTTTTCCCTCCTCCCCCCTCGCCCTCCCACTGCCACCTGGTTCCACATTAAAGGATGAGGTCCGGCCCATATGCCCCGCAAGATTGAGGATTCTTTTTTCAACTCCGCGCCGGCCCTGAGTTCTTTTTGTGCTTTCCCCCGGTATCTTCCCGCCAAAACGTTCCCGGATACGATGTCCGGCCGCGGTGTCATTTCGACTTTAATATCTTCCTCTGCTTCTTCACGCAGTGACTCAGTTAGTTTTTTGTCATACTCCATTTCCCCCGCGAAGAAAGAGAAATGAATGGACTGTTATCTCCGACAAAGCCAGGTCAAAAGGCTTTCGCGGCGTTGTCTCCTCTCACAGTTTTTTAGCCGCCTTTCCGGACGCTTTCCTGACTAACCCCTATAGAAAATAAGTGGTGGGACCCTAGCGGACGAGTCGGCTTTACCGTGACGAGTCGTCTCGGAGAGCTAGTACGGGACAGGGACCCACAAAAGTCGGCCCTTTAACCCCTCATTAAATCAGATTAGGCGACCTCCTGGGAAACTCAGACACGAACGCTCTATAACGATAGTTTGTGGGCTTTTATAGTGGTGCCAATTAATTTGTGCCCCTTCGGGGAATAACAGGTTTGCCTGAAAGACTCCGTAACAGCTCTTTGGCGTTTTCGGTGATAAAAGCCTCCGCGAGAATTACCATATCGAGTCCTGGTCATAAGTCAGGATTTCCCGCTTTTGTCAAGCTTAAAGGTGATTGACAGCGAAGCTCTTTTTCGGCGTAGGTTGAGTTTCCCCCCTTTTTTTCCTCATGCCCTCTTCCTTTCTCTCCAGTTCCATTCTGGCAAATTTTGCAGAGTTGTTCTTCCCATTTCCCCCGGATGAACGGACACTTCCCCCCCCCCTTGCAGGTGTTTCTATTTTCCAAAAACAGACGGCTTTCCTTCCCAACTCCGACACCTAGCGTCCGTCCCTCCCGCTTTTCCTCTTACAGTCCCCACTCACCATTTCCCTTTTTCAAACGCCTTTTTCCCGCAATCCACCGCGCATTCCCCTCCTCCTCCCTGACCCTTCAGGTCTGGCAGCTGCGCCATTCGTGATCGCAAAAGCCTCAACCCCCCGATTCATGTCGTTCTTGTCTCGCCACTTAGGGCTGAAATGAGGCGTCCCGTGGCGCTCTTTCTTTTTGCCTTTCCTTAGCGTCGAATTTTTTCTTGAGTGATTCTATACCCTCCGTCTGGTCCCAAAAACAAAATTTTTGTGTTGGTGTGGTTTGTTTTCGCAAAGTGCGCCGCTATTCTCCTCTTCCCTGACAACTTCCCGGCGCCACAGCTCAATTGCGCTCGACCGCTTCGCGCCGTTTTTATTTTCTCCACCCAGTTCCCCCCTTTTGTTTACCAAAGCCACAGAAAGCGCGATTTTCCTCGTTTCGCGCGCCGTGAAAATCCCAAACTTAGAGCATCGTTTCGTGGCACATGAGCATTTTGGCGTGACGTATGTTGATCCCCTTTTCCTTCCGATCTTCCCTCACTGCTTAAGCTGATAGAGATGGCCCCGCCTTCGCCTCCCCCACCCTGCGAGGCCTCGGTCTTCATCGCCTCTTTCTGACTTTCTCGGCCTTCCCATGTAGCCCCCCGCTCGCCGACAATTGTTTTTGTCTTTTTTGCTGCGGTTATTTTAGATAACGGGTACCGTTGAGGAAGGTTTGCTTGCGAGCTCAAAGGTCGGAATTTCATTCGACGATGGTTGTGGTAAGCCGTCCTTTCTCTTTTTCCTCCGGTTTGCGCAATTCTTGTCTGAAGGAACAAGTTGCGTTGATCCGGCTTCGTCTTCTTTTTATCGCCAGTGCAAACATGATTTCCCTGCTTCCTGCGTGATTTTCGGTTTCTTCGTCAGCCGTCTTGAGACTCAGCGTGACATGTCGCCAGAAGGGTTTTCTTCTTTCACCTCGGAGTCCGCTGGTCTCCTTTTGCTTGTGTCCCGAGGACGACCCCAATCGTATTCAGTGCGCCGAGTTTTTCTGTTTCGGTGAACTCCTCCCTTTTCTCCTCTTTCTTTTTTGTGTTTTGCCGTGATAAGGAAACGCGACCATGCTTTCTTTCCTGGCTCCGGTCTTTCTCATTTCCCCCAATAAAAAAGTCTCTGCGCGTGCCGTCCCGGCAGCTTTCAACCGCCGGCGCTCATCCTGCTCCGACCTAGTCATAGCACCCTGTCTCCGCGGCCCCAGATTGTTCCCTCCTCTTATCGAACCAAAAAACGCGGACGTCTCTTTTTTTTTTTAAAGCGTTGTGAAACGGCCTCCCCTACGAGAGATATTGGCGGTTTAGCTGAATGATTCACTCCCTCTGTTGTTGTTGTTTTAGTAATTATTCTCACCCACCCCCATCCTCGCTTTCGGTTGAATGTTTTTTCCCCTGATTTCCCACCATAGGTTACAGGACAGGTTTTTTGCTCGCGAGGTGGAACGTCGCATCCTTGCTGAGGTCTTATAGTGCTCTCTAGGGATTATCGCGGCATTCGCGATTGAAAAACTGCTGGCGACGGCACGCAATCTTTGTCAGAATAGTTGTGTTTGAAGGCGCAACCTGCCCGGGAGTGCCCCCCCTCTCCCGCCTGTTCCTCGCTTGCGTTCCTTACCCCTGTTGAGCCCACCCCAACCCCACTCCTCTTTGTGTTGACCACAATATAGTTTTACTACGCACGGAAAAAGAGCTCATTCTTTTTGCGACATCCGGCCCACCCTGGTGTCCTCTATTCACCATTCAGTGCTCCAACGCTTCTCTGTCTTTGATCTGAGCTCCATCCTTGTGCTACAAGCAAGCTGCACTTCTTGCACCTCTTTTCCTGTACGCTGCCTCCCCGTCCCTTTTTCTATTTTCACCTCCAGACTCACCGTACTCATGCTTTTCGTGCGATCCCGCAAAGACTGCTCCTCCTCTCCCCCCGTTGTTTCCCCTCCCTGCTTCGAGAGGATGATGCCTAAGTTGTACGGTTATCACTTTTCTGCACATTCGACCCGATAAAACAAATATTGTTTTCGGCGGGCACACAACGCATACCATGTGACGCGTAGTTTTCCCATCCCCCTCTATTCCGGGATCAATTTTCCCGTCCGACCCCCCCCCTGAAGAGCGCATCCTTCCCCCCCCCAGTTCTGGACCCTCCCCGCAATGGACGCGAACTATCTTCTTTTTGTCGCGGGCGCCCATTCTAGTGGCCCACTTTCCTTCCCCGGACTCGTAACGACTACATCGAGAAGGCTTCGCTTGCTCCGCTGTTGACTATCTCTCGTCCCCTCTTTCCTTTACCACACAGCTCCCCCCCCCCCAGGGGCGCTTGCCCTGACTATCACTACACGCGGAGTATGGCAGTTGTTGACTTCCCTAGTATAAGAGGTTCCCCGCAGGTCCAATCTCCCCTTTAGCCAACTCACCCCTCCGTGTGGGCCAATCACATTTCTAGTTGGTTGACGTCACTCCCATTGGCGCCCCCATTTTCCCACCTGAGAAACGGCCCTCGGCGGTCCCTCCGGTAACGCCTTTTTCCGTTTTTGGTTCATTTTTCTGCGTTCACTATGCGCGGCGTCCTAGCCTCTCCGAATACGAAGCGTGGGGATGTTAGATTTCCCCCCCACGCACCCCACAAGATGGTACTAGAAAATTGACGGAATCCTGCGCTCGGCGGGCCCCAGTCCGTCCCTCATCCCTCTCGCCCAGTGCTCCCCCTTGTTGATCTTTTGTGAATCGGCTGGGGCCCGTCCTCTTCTTTTCCTAAGGACTGAAACTTTTCTGCTTTCTAAGCCGAGAGGTTTCTTCTTGGGAAAAAGTCTTTTTTTAAATCACCTACGATCCTGGGAGAATTTTGGGTTTTGATGGCACTCCTGAGTCTGCGGCACCTACATTCCAGACCTCCAGGTTGAACCCGTTAAGTAAGACGTGGTTTTTTTCCCAGGCGCTCCCTTTAGGGAAAATGGAATGCTTATCACACCCGTTTTCGTCCCTCCTCCTGAGACTTTCCTCAATCCCACTGAACTGAAGTTGGACTTTTGCTTTGAATTAGCACAACGGGCGGCCCTCTTCCTCCGAAGAGGTCACTTACCCTCCAGCTGAAACCTTTCGTCGGATGCTTGGCGCTCTTTGGTACCCCACCGCGGAGGTCACGAGTTCTAACGAGCTTTTTGCGGCCTATTTCCTTTTCACGCCGTATTACAAACAAATATGTCCCTTCCTTATTTATTTTAAGCGATATCCCTAGACTCCTACGGTGCATCATTTCCTACAGCGTTGACCTTTCCGCCAACCATCTCGCCCCCCCTTCCTTCCAGAGATCGCCGAAATCGAAAACCGGGGGCTACTTCCTTCAATGTGTGATGGATGAGATTATCACTCTACTTTGCACTGCTAGTTCTTCCGAGCAGCCTCCCCCCCTGCTTCAGCCTTTCGCTTTCCTCGGTGTACCCCCATTTATTTTTACTCCGTCCGAATTTTGTTTTTTGATATCTCTTAACGAAGCCCCACGCGGGATGCCTCCTCCAATGACTTTGAAGCGTGATGGAGTCATCGCGCCTCTTCCTTTCCCGTGCTCGCTTTTGAGCCTCTCCGTTCTACAACTTTGAACGATTATTGAGCAACCTATGTTTCGGATTTTCAGGAGTCCCCCTTTACCCGTTCCGGTTCCCTTTTATTTTTTTCCGGGTCCCTACTGTATTGAACCTGGCAGTGGCCTTTTTCTTTTACTATTTGAGTGCTCTTAGGTTTTGGTTGTAATAGGACCCTCACCTCCTGAGGAAGCCCCCCCCTGTGCACTCCTCGGCTCTTCCCTACGACGGTTTGTCCCGCCGGCCTTTAACTCACGGGACTTTCAACTTTCTCAACTTTTCCTCCCTCGAAGCATTAGGTCTTTTCTCCCCTCCCGTTTTTGAAGGCATGGAACTCGGACTCCCCTCCACTCTGCTCAACTTCAGAGTGTCTTCGGTTCCCCCTCTCTAATAGCGGCAACCGGAGTGCCTTTCCCCCCCCGTTTGTAAACATGGTGTTCCTTATTTCCCCCCCCTCCGTCTTACTGCCCACTGTTTCTCCCTCAAGCCTCTACTCAAGTTTGATCTCCCCAATTCACCAAGGCTCCCCTTCCTTTCCTTTCCCCCCAAGTGCAACACCCTCTGGCTGTGCAGACCTTGACTTCCCGCCGTTGCGGCCGTAGCAGCGTTTCTAGACAATCCAACAAGATCCGTTTCTGCTCCCAAACGCGCCGTAGCGCTCCATCGCTGATGGCCTTTAGTAACGCCGCTGCGCCTTTTTCCTTCAGAGAGAGGCTTAGTTCTTTTTTTTCGGAGTCCCACCATCCTCCCCCGTTTTGTCTACTTTTTATGTTTTTGCTTTGCCCGCTATTACAGTGAGACTTTCGAATCCCAAGTACTTCCCTCCCCCCTTCAATCACTTCGTAGCCCCTCCCCCGTCTTGCCTGCCCGGTTATTCCGCGCCCGGGGGGAGTTGCTCACCCTCCCTTTTTCCCACTCCAGCGTCTTCCTGTAGCGTGCAAGGAATTTTACGGTCGCACTTTTTCCCGGGCCGTGACCTCCCTGCCACCGTTCCCCCCTCCGTACTGCCGACCAAGCTCCGGGCGTGCCCCCCCTGTTGAGCCAGATAATTTTGCCTCGCGCTCACTGCTACTGGAGCAACTTATTTCCTTGTGGAATCTACCGCACCGACCCCCTTTTCTTCCGTTGCCGCTCCCACCGGTAACGCGATCTGCCATTCTGCGTGCGTAAACACGTCGACGCTTCTCCCTTCCCCTTTTTGAGATTGTTCTACGCGTTTCTCCGCTGAATGCTCCCGGGGAGACTGATGAATCCCCACCTTCGCCGTTTTCCAATGTCTGGTTATCGACGCTTGTGGGACCTGAATCTCACCAGTTGGACCCGCCGTTTGCTTTCCACCTAGATTTCGTCTCGGCTCCAGCGTGGTATTTCTGATCTATCGTCTGTATAGACTCTCGCCCCCCTCCCCGACTCATGATCCCTTTTTTTTTCCCCCTTTCGGCGTGTCTACCGTTCGGGTGCGACTTCCCCTCCTCTGGTGCCGATTTCATTTGTCTTCTCACGGAGGGCGTGCAGTGAAGTCTTGTGCCTTATCTTTTGTCACTCAAGGAGCGTGCGTGTCCCTACCCAGTTCGGGACTCCCTGGTTTCCGCGAGTTTTTCCGTCGAGGTTCTTTTTCGTAGACTCTAGACCTCCTTCCTTATTTTTCGTTTCTTACAGTGACTTCAACGCGAGCTATCGGCTTGACGGATGCTGCTCTTGCTCCCCTCCCCTCTTTCTTCACACCCAAGTCCCTTTCCCTCATGACGCTGTGCAACCGTCCGCGCCTTCCTCCCGGCGATATCTCCCTCGCTGCTCCCGAGTCCGCGGCCCCCTAATCGCCATCCTCACACCCGCGCCTCCACCACACCAACCCCGTTTTCCTTTGGAAAGCTTGACCACGGCTCGCTGTCCACCCTCGAAGATATTGTCGCTTGTATCATCTCC
>Ga0179593_1485534_pt1 | contig 13695 bp, 16 predicted proteins | sample CZODoug2_1_08_16_FD_185931 | JGI IMG/M metagenome (GOLD analysis project Ga0179593, IMG submission 185931) | Vadose zone soil fungal communities from Angelo Coast Range Reserve, California, USA - CZODoug2_1_08_16fungal (PacBio error correction) | ecosystem: Environmental > Terrestrial > Soil >... | reverse complement strand
CCGTCGTCCTTCCCATTCCGCCGGGCCCGGCTGCCTTTCACCACAATCGGAATCGGATAATGTCCTAAAGCGTAACTGTCTACCCTCGGCCTGGTGGCCTACTGGGGCCCTGTGCATACTCTTTATTTGCAAGCTGCTCACTCCCCCAAATTGTCTGTTCCAAACTGGCTGTACAACCCTCCCCGAATCTCGAAGCAACTTTTGTCTTCTGCATTTTCAGGCCGGGCCTGTTCCTCCCTTAAACCTCCCACGCTTACGTTTTTTTGAAGTTGAAGAATTTTGTTTCCGGTTCGTTCACGTACTGCTTTTTTCACTTCCTCTTCATAGATCCTCCCTTGCTCAGGAATATTTTGGAATGGACAACCGAGTTTGCGGTTTTGAAGTTTCCTCTTCGCTTCATTACGGAATCTTTTTTTACAAGGGTGACGGCTTCTCTCCCTTCATTATTGCGTCCCTGCTCGGGCCAGGTGCCCCTCCCTGACCCCTTCCTTCCCTTGGGCCTCGCAGTACAGTGACATTCTAGGGGTCTATCCGTAATGAAGTTTCGCACCTTCTCCCACGGTAATATGACCCAAGACTGACGGGAGGGCCTCGTTGGTCCGCGCGTCTTGCCCCCACCTACCTTGTATATACGGCTGCCCATTTGGGTAAAGGTTCGTGAACCCTATGACTTTATTTTCTCCCCCCGACCTTACCTTAGGGTTCCCGAGCATGGCAGAGGCTTATTTTTTTGGAGAAAACAGCCTCAACTTCGACCTTTCCCGCACCGCAGCTAAAGCCTTGACACTAGATCTGTTCGGCTGTGGGACCGCAACCCCAATTACCTCGTCGACGTGCAGCATCTCTTATCACCCAGCTCCGACCCTCCCTTTTCAACTTGATCGTCTTCCCACCGGGAGCAGAACGGCATCCTCACAATCTGTTTCTTAAACTGATCTTGAGGGCATCCAGAGGGCTTCCTTGCGTATCCCCTTTTCCTTGAAAAGGTCGCCAAACTATGACTTTAACGGCGCATGTTTGATTCTTGCCCTACCGTCGCACCCCTCCGCGTGCTTGCCCCTGCCGGCCTTTTTCTGCCGTACCAGCACTGCGTGTAAAGAGCCCTTTTCGTCTCCTATTGCCCGAACCCCCCCCCCCTCCAAGGTTCCTTTTGCATGTCTCGCCCCTTTTTTTTTAGAGGGACTATTGCCTATTTTTCTACTCCCTCCCCTATGCTTTCCTTCTTTTTTTGGTCGAACCCCCCAAATAAGGCTTTTATGAATCATATTTGAGCCGGCCACCGAGAATCTGCCCCCCCGATCCCCATTCTTGGCCCTGCCACCCCTTTGAATCACCCCCTAAATTCCCCCACCCCCCCCCCCCCCCCCCCCCCCCCCCCCCCCCCCCCCCCCCCCCCCCCCCCCCCCCCCCCCCCCCCCCCCCCCTCCGCCCCGTCCCCCTTCTACAAAATTCCCACCCCCCCTTCAACCCCGAACCCTGACGTCCTCCCCCTTCGCCCGCCCTTTTACTGGATTTTGGCAACACCTCTTGTCGACGTTTATACCCAGGCGGAAAAAGGGCTGCACAGCCATGACATATCACCCCCCCACCCTTGCACCTTCCGCGTCTCCTCCTTTCCTTGGTAGGAGGATCGGCCGTGCCGCTTTTTTTTTGTCCATTTCTTCCCCCCCAAGCCCCCTTTTTATACTCCGATGACTTGATATTTTTTTTTTTTAAAATGCCTTTTTTTTGTTTTCGACATCAGTTCTCGGTTGCTTCTCTCTTTTAATAGCCTGGTTTCTTTTTGCACTGATTGGGTCCATTGTGCTTAGGCCTGGTCTTTAATTCTTTCTTCTTCAGTTTTTGTTCCTTAGGTGTCTGTGTTTCCCCATTTTTTTGGTGTGGGGGGATGAGCCTTCCTTTTTTTTTCTCAGTCACACGTATTCCGAATCCAGTTGACACTTATATTTTCGCAGACCGATCTTGTCGGGTAAACTCTCCCCATTCTTTCGAAATACTGGAAAAGCGAAAGCTTCACACCCCCCATATTTCCCTTTGTACCGGATTTTTTCTCATTCCACATCTGGACTTCTTAATTGGCTTGGAACCGCCTGCTTTTTTTTTCTACTTCCCTCACCGGTTTCTTTTTTCCTGCCTGTCTTTCTAGTGGTTTCCGAATTCACAAGTTTTTCCCCCTCTCCTCTCCTCCCTTTTTCCAGTTCTCTCCATTCCCGTTTTGCGTCACGCCGTCTTTTCGTCCCCCACAAGGAACGGCCTCAACTTTTTCTGGACCCTTCAAGAGTCGTATTTTCCTTCCCGATCTCTTCTTTTCTCACTTTCCGCGACCGTTTCCAAATCAATCAAAGTAGGGTAGTTGTCCCCTTACCTATTTTCTACCCGTGCCCCCCGGCGTTTTTTCGCACACTGTCCCTTAATGTTTTTTTTCACCAAAGACGCCCCTCTCACAGCTTCAAACATGCTTTGCGCTGGCTTTCAATGTCATCTTGATGACCCTCCCTTCTTTGCATTTTTTTTTTTTTGGACAAATCTGCTCGTTCCCCCCCCTCGGATCAGTCTTCTTCATTGGATACCCTCTCCCTTTCATTTCTTACACGGCGGTCGCCTCGATTTTTTCCCTGTACTCCCGACGCGCCCCAGCTCTCTCATACCCTTCCCTTCCTTTCCCAGTTCTCCCCGTTACTGCCTTTTGTTTTAAACTTCTAAGGACAGTTCTCCCCTCTAATTCCCCCCTGGTGATTCCTCGGGTTTTTTCCTGTAGGGCTAGCTCCACCTCTTCGCATGAAGGTTTGACTTTTTCTTTAACCTTTGATCATTCCCTTTCCGCCCACTGGTACTGTGTATGAGCGGATCGCCCACTACACGAAATTCCCCCGGTCCCTTCTTACTTGGCGGGTTGTCCCCCTCTTCTGACTCGGCTTTTTATTCCCAACCTCCCCCAATTGCCCTTCCAACCTTAGTTGTCATGGAAAAAGTTTCTTTTTTGATTGTCCACCCAAAGGACCGGTATTCTCCGCCCTGCCCCGGTCGAGTAAATTAAAACCGTCTTAGATTTTTTTTTGTGTGTGGGACGCCCGTTCAATTTTTCCCCTTTATGGATTTTGCATTTCTAAGATTCCAGCCTACCGTTGCTTCTAACCCTTTTCCCCACGGAACCCTGACGGCCGAATTTCTAAGTCCTCTGCTTCCTATTTGTACCCATTGCAATTTCCCCTTCCCCCCTCTCTGGCCAGGTGAGTCCTTCCTCTGCCTCTCTCCTTTACGATGACATCATTCGGTGATAGGTCCAGTTGATTTTTTCTGCTTAAGGTTTGATCGGGAATCCCTCTTTCTTGACGCTCTTCGGACTTTTGGATTTTCCCCCCCTTTGGTGGGTTATGGTATGTCTTGGGCTTTTTCTCCCTCACCGTGGTGTGGCCTCCTTTGCTAGTTTGGTTTAGTCTGTTCTTCCGGTCTCCTTCTTTTCCTTCTTTCTTTCCCCTCTACCGGTTGGTGGTGAGGGAGATATGATCTGGTCCCCTCTTCGTGTTTTTTGTCTCTTTGAATGTCTTCTCTTATTTCACAGGCCGGTTTCTCTCCCTTCTGTATTGTCACGGCGGCGCGAGTGGAAGTTAGATCCCTTTTTTTTGATGGTTCCTCTTGTTCCCTGTTGCAACCACTTCCTCCTTTTGTGCGACTTCCTTTCCCTCTTAATGTTCCGGTCACCGATAGGGATTTCCCACTTTTTAGTAGTTTGTCTTTCCACCCTTCCCCTCCCGGGGTAGTCGAATCGTGTGTCTCCCCCCCCGCCTTTTGCTTCCTTAGCAGGAATGTGGTCAAGACGGTGGTTGGGTCTTCTTGTTTTAGTTTTTATCCCCGGCCGTCTTGCGATCCCCCTTTCCCTTCCCTAGCCCAAGGTGAAGCCAACGCTCAGCCCCCTTTAAAAATACTCCCTCCCCGATGACTCCTTTTGCCCCCATTTGCCCCTCTTTTCCTCAAAGGTTACGGAACCGGCAAGGGCCCCAGGACAGCAGTGATCTAAATACTCGGCATATTTTCCTTCCCGATATCCTCAGTGTTTTTTTTATCATAAGGTTTCCTTCCTTGTTTTCGATGTTTTCTTCTTTTTTTTAGCCCCTTGCCCTCCCCTTTTCCACATTTGTTAATGCTGGTTTTCGGTTAAGTCAGCATGGCTTGGTCTTACTTTTTTCTTTTTTTTCTTGTTGTTTTTCCCCCCAATTTTTCTGTTGGCATCGAGTCCTCCTCCCCGAGGTTCCCCCCTCCTCCCACCCCCACCCATCATCAACAATATACCTGCAACTTTTTTCCACACAACTTGCGACGGGTCTGTGGTCCCGACCCCAACTATTTACCTTTTTTCGTGATCTTTTTTCTACACGACCCACGACTCGGGGCGTCATCCCCCTCCCTTTCCGCCTGCAATTAAAAAATTCCCCGACTTCTCCTTTTTTTGGCCTTTTTTCCCCCCCAAATTTACCCTTCCCCCTCCTTTTATTCCCTTTCTCCCTCGCAACACACCAGGATCGCCTTTGAGAACCCTGCCGATTCCCCTACTCTCCCGGGCCAGACACCCCCCCTTTGACATACTCTCCCCAGTACCAACAGCGAGAGACCCTCTTTTCCTCTCGTGCTTCCCATAGTCTGCGCAACCCCAACCCTCGAGAGAAAGCTCCCCCTCCGCTTTTTTTCCCCCTTCCCTCTCCGGACTCCACGATGCCCCCCCCACCACGACCTCCTGATTCTCCTCCGTCTTTCCCCCCCCAAAAACCCCCCCTCTCCCCGAATCCACCATATTATCGAATCAGTAAAAAGGCGCAGTCCTTCTTGCCGCTCCCCCCATCTCCCGCGCAATTTCTCCCGTAAGGCCTTCTCCCGCATTTTCACTGGCCCCTTTTTTCCTTGTCGTGTTCTCTTTCCCTCAAAAACCCTCGGGACAAACGTCTATCCTTCGGTCTAACCGGTACCCCCGGTATACCTTCCGGTCACTTACCCTGTTTTGCAATCTTTCTCCATTCCCCCCTTTGCCAGACGGTAATATGGTGATCAATGTCCCAGTCCGAGGGCCCCCCCCTTTCTTCCAAGACACCTCCCGATCCCCTCCCGCCGGGCCGTGGAGATTTTCGCTCTTGATGCCATCTGTCCCTTTTTGGTTCTACAACGCTTCCTTTCATGTCCCCGACCCGTGTTCCCCCATTGTTGGGGACGTCTTTCCGACGATATTCAGAGGAAAGTATCTCACCATCCTCCTTCCTTCCCACTTTTTTCCTTTGCTTGGTTGCAGGTTCTATCCCCTCCATACAGATTCCTTTTCCTTCACTTTGCGGTTTCCCCCCCCAAAGTGTGACCAACTTCCTACCCTTATGGAGAGGCAATTGAGCTTTGAAATTTCCTTTTCATTGTTCCCTTGGCCTTCCTTCTTACCTTTCCCCCCAGGGCGATCCTTTTTCTCCCCCCTATAGTATCTGGAAATTCCATTTTTGAAAGCTTTGGCCGGGAGGCCTCGTGGCCGCTTTCCCTGGACACCATGACGGCCCCCCCTGCCCGGGTCACGTCTTCCCCTCTCCTCCCTCTCAAATCCGTAATGATGAAGGAGGGGGTCCCTCGAGTTTCTCTTTTCTGTTGCTTCTACCCGCATTCCCCCTCGACATGTAAGCCCACCGTCTCAAGTGCTTCTTTTTTTCGGCTTTGGACGAACACACAATTCAATTGACTGCAGAAAGCCGGACCCGTTTCCTTTCCTTTTTCGTCCGACCTCCGGTACCCCATGATTGGGCCCTTGCTCTCTCCATGACCCCCCCGACGGTTGATTAAAGGCGCCTATTACTATGACAACCGTGGGAGCATGCCTCTTTGTTTTTTTTTTTTTTTTTTCCCAAAAGACGGACCCTGGCCCCTATTTTTCCCTGCGCCTTTTGGAATGCTCCCGGCCACATCAATTTCTTCCCCCACATCATTTTCTCCTTTTGGCCGAACAAGCCTTCGTAATACCTACGACCCCCCCCACTATGCTGCATGGAATGGCCTCAATTCGGGTCTTGGCCTTTACTTCCTGGGATACTCATGCGTGTCCTTCTTCGGCGAATTTTTTCCCAATCAACCAGGGCTTTTCCGGCCCTCTTCCTACCTCAGGGTGCTGCCCATCCCACATGCCGCCCCCCCGCCCCCGTAACCCAAAACTGAAACCTGCGGCACTTGGTCCTCCCCCTCCCGGATCCGGAAACCATTTCAAACCCTCCCCCCCTTTGGACTTTATTCCCCCCCCCCGCGACGTTGTGTCCGCCGCTGGCCAAACGCGGGTCTTGGACGCAACTATGCTGCTCCCTTCCCTGACCTGTGGACTCCCTCTTTTCAAACCCCTCCTGCCCCGGCGAGGGGACCCTTTTCTCCTTCCTCCTCTCGTTTTTTTCTTTTTTCTCCTCCGGCAGTGCCGGATTGCTGGAAATAATTCCATGGTACCTCCTTCTTTTTTCCTTTTTCTTTCTGGCCCAGGTTCCCCCCCTGTTTTTGGGCCTCCCCCGGCTCCCTACCTTTTTGGTGTTTTCGATTAAAGTTTTAGGTTGGGCCCCCGGTTTTTTTTAAGTGAGTGGTCCATTTATTTTTTTCCAGCGCCCCTCCCCCCTTTCCTGTTTTGATTCATTTTTTGTGCCTCTTTTTGGGATTTTTGAAATTACTTCCCTCCGCTCCGTCATGGAACTTTACGAAGAAACTCGTTTTGATTTTTTCCGATCACTATTCCGCTTTTCTCGAGCGGAACCCTAGTCGCGAACGATACCCATCTTGGACCCCCCTCCTTCTTGTCCAGAATCCTTTTCAATAGTAATTGCGCGGTGTTGAAACCTATGACTTTTTCGGACTCACCCAGCAGTCGGTACCATTTGCGCCTTGCTTTGGTCTTTTCCCCCCTTTCGTGCCGCTATTCCACCATGAGCCGTTCCAGGACGTAATAGTTTTCAGGTCCTTAAACACCCCACCCCGCTTCCCTTCTTTTCATCTTCCATCTGCGCCTATCAATTTTTTTCTCCCGGTCCCTTTTTTTGGCCCATCATCAGCATTTCCCCTTTTTTTTCCCCACTTTCTCTTCCCCGGTAGATCTTGTTTTTCGCACCTTTTTTTTTGGTCCAACACGCTTCCACAGATCATAGGGTCAACTGATCTCCCTTTTCCCCCCTTTTCCCTAAACGCCTTTTTTTTCTCTGTCAGAGACAAATGTTCCACCCTGGCACTTCCCCTCAGGATCCTTCTCCCTTTTTCATCAAGCTCGTGATTTACGTCCCAATTGGACAAGGGGCTTCTCCCCTCCTCTCTTCCCCATGACTTTCGGAGTGATACCTACCTTTTCCAATGATTCCTATTCCCCCTACTGATATGCTGGGCCCTTCCCTTCCCGTTTTTGCTTTCCACGGTTCCTCTTGGGCCCCCAATGGTTCCTCGGCAATTTCGGATTGCCTTCCCCTTCCCTTACTCGCCACGAATGAATGACGTCGGCAATTTGAGTCACACTTTTTTTTTGCGCCCCCCTCCCCCCCTCTTAGCCAATGCCTTCATAACTTTAAAAACCTCCCCTTTTTCCCCGGGGCCCCAGTCACCAATATGAAATGTCCTGTTTTTTTTCTACATCGTACGTCAATTGCAATTCCCCCCACTCATTCCCTCTTCGTTGCGAATCCCAGCATTCTCTTTTGGTGATGCTCCTTTTTCCCCCGCGTCACCCCTTGCATCCCCGCGTGAAAATCTACCAGGCACCTTCTTTCCCTCCTTCCTATTTTGGGACCTACGGGTGAAAATTCAAAAAAGTTTTTCGTACTTTCTTTCCTTATCAGCTTTCTTCCACAGTTTCTGACAGTCAAGCCCCCCTCCTTACCACCGTGCAGCCAAGGTCTTCCACCGTCGTCGTCCTTTTTTCTTCTGTTCCCCTCTCCGCTTTTTTCTATTGTTTGATTGGCTCGCTGTTGATTTTTTCCTTGATCCCCTTCGTAAGACTGGCAGCCGCTATCCCTTCTTGGATAGGGACTCCTTTTCGGCCGTGCGTTCCCTTCTTTGAAATGCTTAGGAATTACCTTGTTTGGACATTTTCTTTTTTTGGGTTTTTTTTCTCGGTCCTTCACCCCACATAGGGAGTTCGTGGTTTACTCCTTTTTGGTGTGGTGCTTTCGTCCTTTTTTCCCGAGCTGGAAGTAGATGGGCCAGTAGTCGCTACAGTTTTTTTGCCGTTTCCCTTCGGTCTTCTGGTCTTCTAGCAGGCCGGTTGTTTTTTAATGTTTTTTGATTTCCCTTCAGTTGGTGGGTAAAGGCGCCCGGAGTGGTTCTAGTTCGATTGTGGTTCTATGTTCTTCTTATGCCTAACCCCTTTGCACCCACCGGCACTTTGTTGTTTGAATTTAGTTCATGCGGTTAAACGACACCCTAGGCTTTCAGCACCAGCGTCTTGTCGTGTTTTCCCCCCCACTTATTGCCTTAAACTGACGGGTCGCGTTGTGTGCTTTTTCACGAGACACCCCATCTTTCCTCAGTGTCCAGACAAAGGTGGTTGCCCAAGGCAGTTTTTTTCTGTTTTTACATCGGTGGGCCTTCTCCGCTTGCCATTCCCTTTTTAATCATTTGAAGCCAACGAAGGAAAACAGCCGCTCAGTTCCCCCATTCAAAATCCGCCAGCACTCTCTGCCGCCAACCATCACTCGTGGGCCTTAAAAACGCAAAGGCGCCAGCAGATTTTTCCATTTCTCCAGAATACACATATTACGGCCCCCCCCCCTCCCCTCGTCTTTTCCCCCTTTCTGAGGATCGGGTCTTCTTTCGTGAGGTCTTTTTTTGTCAAGGTGGGGTTCCTGCTCAGTTCCCCCCCTGACTGCACGGATTGGTTTTCAGTTGTTTAACGGCGTCATTTGCGGATTTCCCCTTCTCTAGCTTTTTTTTTTTCCTCGTTGGGCTGCAAGCTTTTGGGCTTGGTCATGACTATTTCCTCTCCCTTACGCAACAAACCGAGGTAACCATTCTGAACCATCAACTCCCTTGCCCGGCGTGAACCGCCTTCGCTGCACGTTTTTCTCGGGTGCCCCACACAAAGATTCGAACCGTCCCTTCCGTGATTGTGCGGCCCCCTCCCCCCTCCCCTGGGTCTGGTTTTCCGTTTCCGTTTGCCCTGCCATGCCGCGATCCAACAAAGTCGTTCCGGTGGGGGCTACCCCTGCCTTCCTTCCATTCATGACCATCGCCACACAGTAACGGCCCGGGCCTTTTTTTTTCCCCCTCTCCAAATTATATTCGGTTCTTCCAACAACGGGAATCCCTCCCCCCTTTGCAGACCTTCCTTTAGAAATTTCGCCCGCAACCCCCCCCTTGCCCTCTCGCAGAAACAAGTCAGTCCCGCGCCAGCCAGTCGAACCCACGAGGCATTATTCCCCGAACTCCCGATTGCGATCTCCCCACTTCCCCACCCCCTCTTATCCACCCGTATATTTTATTCGCCTTTCCTGGATTCCTTCCTAACGGCCCTGCCGCCCCCAAAATATCAGGTCCCTTCTCATCCATCGTTTTTTTCTCTAACAGGGACCAACCCCTTTTCGACACCCGTCAACCCCATCGACCCTCGGAGAAGTCGGATCCAAGCGACCAGGAAGTCTACCCCCCCTCTGGTGCAGGCGTTTCTCCCACATGGTAATTTGGTCTTCCATTCCCTTCTCTGCATCCCAAAACTGTTTTGGGCAAACGGTTGCCCCGGGACAGCCCTGCCTGTTCTTTTCGTTTCTCGAGAGGTGGCTTTCTTTAACGCAAGCAACAACAGCTCATGGCCCCCATTCTCCTGCGTTTCCGGTCGTTCCTATTTTAATGCGGATTTTCCCCCTGCTCAGTTCTCCCTATTCGGAATGGCCCCAACGAGTTGACGGTTTTGTGCAGTGTCGATCCCCCCGCTCCGTCATTTGCGCAGCAATTTATCCCTTCCCCTGAATTCTTTTTCCTCAAGAGCGGAGCCCAAATTCCCAATCCGAACCCATCGCCATGGGCTTCTTTTCCTTTGTGGAGAGCCGTATTTTCATTTTTTCCTGCCCGTTCCCTTTATGGAAATCATTGAAAGACTTTTCCGGGGAGTCTCGCTGGTTGCTCTTCCCTTGATCTCCTGGAGATGCCCCTTCGTTGAACCCTCTTCGGCCCTTTATTAGCCCTAATACGCTTTTTTCTCGTTTCTTTTTCCGAGCCTCTGAGCCTTGAGGCTCTTCTGCCCCCCGCCTTGCCCCCTTTACATTGAAGCACGCGCTCGCAGTTGACCACTCTCAGTTTCTTGTTTGCCCCCCCCATCAAGGCCTTTTTTGCCTAATTCCCCTGCCTTTTCGCGTCCGAAACTACCTTTCCCCCCTGATTCTGCGCCCGACTGCCTCATTTCCCCGGTGCTTAAATGGAAGATTTGTCCCTATGAACCCTTTTTTTCGTAGGAGGGGTGGCCGGGATCTTTTCCCCCTCCCATTCTCCCTTTCCAACTATGTGAGTATGGCACTTTCATGTGGAAGGCTTCCATTGCCACCCCTTTTTCAGCCGACTTTTTTTTGGCCTCGCAATCAGGCGTTCCCGCGAACTTAATTCCAGATCATGGAATTGTTAACTTTTCCTGTCAGAGGGTATCGCCCTCTTTCCTCTTCCCATTGGTCCCCCGGTTTTTGATTCCTCGTTCGGATGATGGTCTCACACATCAACGATTTTTTTTCTGCACCTTTCCCCTGACTTTTTCTTTGCTCCCCTAGTTCCTGCACCTTATCCCACCAGGGAGGGGACACCCAGCCCCCTACCCCCCTGGAACTCCCCGCGAACGGCCGCCGTAACCCCACCAACTTCCAAAAACCCTTACCCCTTTTCCTCTTTACTCGCGCCTTACGGATGCTGGTCTCGCTTTTTCAATTCTAACTTGGAGCCCACATTTCTGTTTTCTTTTTTCCGGCTTTTTCCCGGCCCATTTGCCCTCTTTCAACTCCGGAAAGGCAGGGCCTTCTCTCTTTCCTACTCCTACGGTTCTTTAGATCTCTTCCTTTCTTCTTTTGACTCTGTTTAATAATCGGCTGGTCCATCTTTTTTTTTCTTATAAGCGGATATTTTCGTCCAGTTTTCGCCGCGTTGGAAGAGCGCTGAATCAGGTTGCGGTTCTGCTTGGTCCCTTGTTTATTTTTTGAAGTGTAGTTTGTTTGCCTCTTTGATGCCTTTGGATCCCCCTTTTCAGTTTTGTGCACGTGGTCGGGGTGTCCCCTTCCTTTTTTTTTTGCCCTTCCTCGTGTTTTTTTTTTTTTGGAACGCTCCTGCAGAAAGCCCTTCGTTGTTTCCTCCCAGTCGCCGACTTTTACTTCCCGCCCTCCCCCCCCATCGTTTTGTCCTCGGAAACCGATACCAAATCTTTCCCTGCCCCCCCCTCTCGGCCCCTGCAGCTTTTTTACCGTTTTTTGCGCCCAGTTGACACCTTCCGGCCAAGAAAAAGTGTTGCCCCCAATTCTTGCCTTTGTTTCCTTTCCACCCCGATCGTATTCCAACATGCGCGGGAAGACGTTTTTCTTTTCTTCCGTGGTTTTTTCCTCTTTTTTTAACACCTTACCGTCCCCCTCTGCTTTTTTTTTCATCCCCAATGCGAAATTTATCAACGTATGGTTCCCCGCCGTGTCCCTCGTTTTTCCCAATCAGCCAGTATGCTTTTCTTCATTTTTTCCGAACCTCGAACGGGGGATTAGGTTTCGCATCCTTTCCCCCCACGTGCGCCGACCCCTCGAACCCCAGCTTTTTCTTGGAGCCTTTGGGCTTTCAAGTGAAGTTGATGAACCCTCACATGCTGGTTCCCGAGAAGAACAGTTCAGGCCTCCCTCTCATGGCCCCCCTCATATACTTCTTTACTATCATTGGAGACCTAAATAGGATTCCCCTTCCTTTCACCTGGAGGTCAGAAGACATAGTCGGTACCGCCCGACGCCCAAGAAGAGGCATTTCTCTTTTTTTTCCCCCAGATCATTTCAATGATATGTTGCTTCCCAATTAACTGACACCGTCTAACGATCTAACGGTGGAGGGGGCCCCCCTGTTTTTCCTTGTGGCTTTTTCTTTACTCGCTCACATTTTGAGCGCGAATGAAGGTTCGTGTATGGCGTATTTTCCTGCAAAGGTTAGCCGTGATTGGATGCCTTTTCTTTCTTTGCCCCTTTTTTTTTGTGCATTACCCCTATTCCTGAGCCGAGAGGGGACTTCCTCCCCCCCCAGTTTTCACTTCCATCGTCCTGCCAATTCCCTACACGCAAGAGAACCCTTCACATTATTTCGACCCCCAGTTCAATGAGCTTGTGATGCTGTTCTTTAATGTAAAGGCCCGTTTTAATCCCGCTGTTCCCTTCCCCCGGGGCTTTCTATCTCTTGGCCCCGGTGGTTCAATCCGTTTGTTGCCTCTTCCCCAGTTTTTTTATAGTTTTGCCTGACTTTCCCTTTTCTGCAGTTCTGCAGGGCTTCCACCTGTTCACTGCCCACCCTCTTTGCGGACCTTTTTTCTCATTCCGTCGTTCGTTTTTTTTCGTGATTTTGTCCGATTGTTTTTTTGGCCTGACAGGACCTATGGGCCATGTGCTTGGGAGACCTTCTGACGATGGACTTCCTGTCTCCCTTGGTTGACTTTACCTTTCCTTCTGTTTTGTGACGGTCGGCTTTGATCGTCGGATGATATACTTGGATTTTTGTTTGGTTTCGTTTATGTTTTGTATCTTTTCTCTAGCCACCCTGTGGATTTTTTTCGTGGTGTGCCATCGTTGTTTATGGCTCTTTTCTTCTTCTTTTTTGCTCTCGTCTCTTTTTGCTCTTTTTGGTGGTTTGGTCGAATATGATCTCCACTCTGCTTCTCGCCGTGCCGTTTTGTTAATCGATCGTATCCCGTGTTTCTTAGGAAGTTTTTTTCGGCCCTTTGTCTTGAGGGTTAGTCAGTTCGATAGGTGAGTTTTTTGGGTCATGATGGAATACTTTCCCTTTACCCTGGCGCCCAACACGGCGTACCTGGTCTGTTTTGCTTTACCCCCCTGTCACACGAGGGATTTCCTTCGTAGTGGGTGAGCCCATCTCCTCTCAAACGTGAGGGTCGAATTCTGCCTTTTCCCACCCAGTTCCTCCTTTGGTTATCACGGTTCCTTTTGTCCACGGTATAGTTTTTATGATGGGTTTAATTTGAATGCGTTTGTGAACCCGTTGTTAGGCCCGCATTGCCCCCTTGCGCATCCCCCTTTCCCCCCCCTCGCGTGAATCCCTCCATTTTCCACAATCCGCCCGCACGTGAGAAGTTGAACCTGACCACCGCCGTTAACCCTTACCCTTTATGTTTCCCCCCAGCCGCCAGTGATCTCTCTCCCCATCCCCTTCCCCCAGTTTTTTTCACTCCTCTGCGTGTTGTGTTGAGTCCTCTATAGGGTATGGGGTCACGTCCTGGTTTATGGAGTCTTCGGGCGATTGGGCGCCTTTCTTCGCCTGCTGAACGGCTTGGTTTTGGCCCGGCGTCAGCTTTATTTTTTTTTGACTTTCGTGCTGAGTGGGTTCAAATTTTTTTCCTATTCACGTGCGCCTGCTTCGGTGCATCGTCCCCTGCAGAACAACGAGTGTCACTCGCCCTCCCCACACCCAACCAGCATCAACCCGTGGTCCAACCCCCTTTTAAACTGCGAGGCCTTTTTTTACCGAACCCCCCCGCTCTACCCGGCCATT
>Ga0179593_1331034_pt1 | contig 13696 bp, 14 predicted proteins | sample CZODoug2_1_08_16_FD_185931 | JGI IMG/M metagenome (GOLD analysis project Ga0179593, IMG submission 185931) | Vadose zone soil fungal communities from Angelo Coast Range Reserve, California, USA - CZODoug2_1_08_16fungal (PacBio error correction) | ecosystem: Environmental > Terrestrial > Soil >... | reverse complement strand
TATTCCAGGCCCCCTTGAGCTAGAACCACGCCCCTCTTCGGTTATGATGCCTTTTGCCTTTAGTTTCTCTCGTTTGGTTTTTTTGATCATCCCGGTCCAGGTTATCCTTCTTTGCTCGTCCCCTTATGTGTAGCGATGTATCTCATAGGTAAGGAATGGCCCCCTTAGCGAGCTAGACGTGATGGAACACAATCAGAGCGCCGTCCGCTTCCCCTCCTTATATTCCAATTTGTTTATTATGATGCGTTAGTCCACCAGCTCGCTTCACCTGATGACCCCCTTTCCTGAACACCCCTCTTTTATCCTCTTGTCCGCTTTATCTTTTATCAGGACCAGCGTCGTATTTAAAAGTGTTCTCTTTTTTTTTGTGACCCGTCCTTTTTCGTCTCACGAGTCAGTCCTTTGGAGAAGACCCCTATCTTTTCACAGATATTTGTGCTCTCTTCTCCAGGCCGACCGCCGTTTCTTGGGGCTTCCCCGATCCCTCCCAGTGAAGAGAATGGGAGTACCGTTACTTTCTCTGAAGCCCCCTGAGAATTGCCCCGCTTTTAATCCGGCGACGCTTTACATTCCTTTATCCCGTACCCATTCTCCTTTGGCTGCTTGGAATTGACTAGCAGGACTTGTAGCTAGACTGAGTAGGCACCTGCGCTATTTCTCCCCTTCGTTTGCTTAGAGGGTAGAAGGATAGACCCATCGCTCGGCCGGAAGTCTCTTGGGCTTCCTTTTCCTCGGGCATGACCCCCCCCCCTTTACTGTCAGGAAAGACCTTTTTTTCTGTCTTTCCTGACTCCTGCGTCAGCTCTCTCACTTCTTCCCACCTGCTGGATTTTTTTTAACTCCTTTACCTCCCTGATTGTGAGTGGTTTTACTTGGTAATGGTTTCAAGATGTGCATGACATTTTTTCTTTTTTTTCCCGCAACCTATTCTCCCCCCCCCCTTTACATCGAATCTAAAAGCGGAGGCACTTTTGGTGAGCCCGGAGAGAGTGAGCTCTCCCCGGGGCGGTGTTTCTCTTTTTTTTTTATCGCCTAGAAGCCGCTCGTCCGTTTCTTCTGGCTATCCTCGCGCGGCGCAAATAGTAGAAATGCTCTCTTTAATCGCCCAGTTCCCAGGCCCTACCTCTTTTCCCTCATCTATAGGAACAGCCGGCACCATTTTAATGCCCCATTTTTTTCGCTTTGTTTACCCCTCTTCGCTTCTCTTCCAAACGAATACCCTTTCTCCACCGGAGAATTGGCATCTGCGAAGATCAACTCTCATCTTATCTCTGTCTCCTTTTTTTCCTCCTGGAGTAACCCCCCTTCTCCCATGACCTTGGGAAGTCTCGTTGTTTATGGAAATCTCCCGACTTTTCGCTAAGGACACGCCCCTCTTCCAACCGTGCCTACTTTGTTGAATTTGACTCCTTCCCCCTCCGGGTCTTGAGTCATCCTATGTCAGGGTGGACTGCTCAAATCTTCCTAGATGCCGCGGGCCCCTTTAAGTTGCGTCTCCCTTTCTCCACGATGCCAACCCCTTGCTTTTCGCTGACCTTCCCCCGGCTCTCTCTCTCTTTGAGCGAGGTCTCGGTCCCTTCTCTCGCCGCTACGCCCGTAAAACTGCGTATGTCTCCGGTTCCTGTCATTGACCGATGATCTATCAAAACAGAAGATTGACCGGGTCTGAGACGGCCGAGGGTATCGTTCTCAACCTTCACCGCTTCGCCAGGTTGCCGCTCCGAGCCTAGGAGGCTAGAGTTTTTCCTTGGTTCTCACGTGACGATGAGGGACCTTTTTTTCCCCTTCTTCTCCCAATAGTCGGCGACGGTAGGCTTCTTTTTCTTTCTTCTCTATATTAATACTCAAGACTTCTTTTTTTAGATGTAAACTGAAAGAAATGCGCTCCGCCGCCATTCTTCGAGCGTCACGAAAAGCCATCAACTCCCCGGCAACCTCTCTCGGGTCTCGCCCCTTACAAAAGAAGAGACTCCCTCCAGATTAGACTGGCCCAAGGGAGAGGTTACCCCTTAGTGCGATACCGTTTCATCTGTAGAGAGTCCTCCTTCCTGTTTTTCCGACCGAAGGAGAGGTTCTGGCGCTTGAGACCGATCCAACGGGGGTCTCATAGTGGTCACGCTTTCATGGCTTTTTTCTTTCCTTAAGCAAAATCCCCGCCGCTGCCTTGCTCATCCTCTTTTTTGCATCGACGTCGCCGAATCAAGAGACTTCCCTCCACTGTTGACCCGCTTCCTTCTACAGCCAGGAAGCAGGCGGACTCACGATGATCCCCTCCCTTTCTATACCCCCCCCTTTTCCCTCCTCTTTTTCCTTGAGCTGTCTTCAGCTCTGCACCAGCATTATTCGTTTTCCCCTCTTACCATTCTTCTTTGAGGCCAGGGTTTGAGACCGGAATCAACCCTTAGACCTAGAGTCTGAAGCTTCTCGAGATCGCTCTTTCCTTTTCTTTCAGTTTTCTCCGTGGTTGAGCTTTCCTGATCGATCCTGTCAGAATTTCCCTTTTTCCCTCAACCAACCTGGTGGTTCTTTTACCGGGGGGGCGTGGCCTGAGATGCCTGCGCCTTCCCCGCCTGTGTGTTCAGAGGCCTCTATACTCCACCCTTTGTTTCGTCTCTTTTTTCTCCCCCCTTTGATAAAAGACTAGCCTCCTAGTTGCCGCGTAACGCTTATCAACCCAACCAAGGCCCATGCTGCTTCTTTTCCTTTCCCTCCTGGTGACGCTTTCTATCTGGAACTTTCACTCGCGGTGGCGATTTGTACTGGACGAAAAGACAAGGGTTAGTCAGCTCGCTCTGATTTCGGTCAAGGGAGGTCTTTCGCTCTTTTTGCTCTTTTTCCTAGCTGACGCTCTCTCATTTCTCCTTCCAGTAGGGAGCCGTACCGGTGTGATAGAAGTGCCCGGCCTTACACTCTGGAACTCTTTCCTTCCCAGGAAGAAGGATGTTGGTAGTGTACGGAGAATCTTCTTCCATTTTCTCGTTCCTAGGCCCCTGGATTTTCTATCTTGCTCCTCCTATGAAAGGTCAAAGATCCTCCTTATGGGGATCCGGCTCCCTCCGGCTTGGCCTTAGCCAGGAGAATTTCTATTCTTCTCGTATTCCGTTCTCCCACAGCTGAGATTCCAATTGTCCTGCCCCCCCCCCCACCCCCCCGACTACCCTCCTTTGGGCCGATCCCTCCTTTTCGTCCCCCTATCTGCTTGTCGCTTCGAAGGAATGATACGTTGATCTTTTCAAGGTCTTGACCCAGGCCTACCTTGTACACGAGGATTCTCCCCCATCTTTTCTCTCATCTCGTTGTTCGTCTTTCCAACGCGCGAGACCTTTTCCTCTTTTGTTTGCAGACTACGAGAAGGTTATTCTGTCTGGTCTATATCTAGTCCTTCTCGGACTACCATACTACTATCTCTGTTCCTCATCGCCGCCATGCCCTGAGATTCGATGAATCCGTAATCGAAGAATGACAAACTTTTCTCTATACACTCCTGTCACCCTCCTCTTTAAAGAAGAACGGATCTTTTCTCAGTCTCTTCAGTTGGATTTCCGGGCATCTCCCCCTATTTTTTCCTATAATAAGTTTTCGTTTCTTATCGGCCAAGTGCCTCTACTCATCCTCCAGTATCTCCCTTCTTTCTTCTTCGGAGATGGAGTTATCATAAGAGCCTGTGGATCGTTTTGTGGTCCGGAAGAGCGTTCTTCCCTCGCCGTCGAGCCTCCTTTCTCCATAGTAGATCTTCCCTCTTGTCTTAGGGGACTTACCTTGAGCGCCTGGCGCCGGCCAGATCCCATCGATGAGTTCTGCCCACACAGTAACTCCTTATCTTCCTTTGCGCTCAGGGGCCCTCCTCGGGAGATGAAGATGGATTCGTGCCCGGGAGGATTGCTTTTTTCTCTCTTCTCCGCTTTTGAAACGCTCCCTCTCATTCCTTTCGGAGAAGAAATAAGACTCCGTTTAACGGCTCTCGGTGCACGAATTTTTGCCGACCGAACTTGGTCGTAGTCTCGTCTCCCATTTTTTTTTCTCCTAATCTCGAATCTCTCTAGAAGGATGCGCCGGCGCTAGTACAGATTTTTTTTCTCCCGGCCATAGGGGGGCGCTTTGATTCTGATCGGGAGGATCTCTCGACCCTTTATGGCAGCCTTTCTTCTCGTGAGACGGGAATCCTTTCAGCCGAAGCTGAACGCGGCCGGCACCCTCGAGTTTCTGGGCGTGCAGTCTGGGTTCTTCCCAACGGTCAGTCGCGGACCCTCCTGTTTTCTACGCCAGAGAAGTTAAGCTGAATCCGCTCGGCCATTCGACTTCTGCACCTAGACGGGTCTGCCTTGTCGAGGGACCCTTTGTATGTTTACGATTTCCCCTTCTAGATCTCCTTTCTTCCCTCCCAAAATAGAGATGCTCTTCCTCTCCTCCTACAGCGGAGTCAAGGTTGTAGCTGCCCGGGCCGTTTATTTCAGTAGCATAGTCTTGTGACTGGAATCGATTCCTTCTCCATCGCCCGAGCTTCTTTGTTCTTCAGATTTTTGGCGCCTCCTATTCACATATATTCGGAAGCAGATGACCATTTCCCATGCCGAAAACATCGAACTTGCAGAAGACACTTGGCCCGCGTCCTTTCTTCGTCCCTCCGTTTGTTTTCCCTCGCTTTTTTTCTTGTGCACGTACCCTTTCCAGGTAAGGTAGAGAATTGTTAGCCCAGTTTTGAGACCTTTGATCACGGAGTATGGCGATCGCCCGCTTCGCGCGCTTTTTCTTTCCTTTTTACTTCCCTTGTTTTGACCCTTTCCTTCCTCCTTTTAACTGAGGTATGTCCCTCTTCCTAATCTTTGTGCGATACTGCCTCCACCTTTATGGAGAGTGCTGACGTGTTCTCTCACGCGTGTTAGCATCCCCCTGAGGGCGTCTCTTCTCTTTCCCCCCCCGGAGGCCTCGATGGACTCTGCTCCCCCCTTCTTAGGCGCGATGACGGCGATTTCGTCTTTGTCCAGTCCATGGGCGCGGGTCGGATTTTGTTGAGGGAGAGTAGGCTCCGCCGTACTCTCCCCTCTCTCCTTTGAACCGATCCCGACCAAATTTTCTTGTCGGTTTTTCGCAGCTTGCTCCCCCACACCGCTCGGGCGCGCCCAGTTGCTCGTTTTCGCTACAACGCCGGCCTTTCTCCGTCCTTAAGTTTTCCTCTCCTCTCGCCGCCCGGCCCTTCCCTCCCCTTCTCTTTTCCGTCGCGAACACTAGCGCTTCGGTTTTCCGTTTCGTTCGAGGCGCCAGCATGTGCTTGTGCCGAGCGGATTTGTTATTCTTTCTATTTTTTTTTCTTATTCCTCTTCAAGATAGTTATTGCCGCCTTGCGTCTCGCTCTCATCAGCCATGTCACCGTCGGCACGCCCCCCTTTGGGTCGCGTCCAGGACAAACTTTTTTTTTGATGACCCTCCGCCGCTTTGCTTCGTTTTTTTCAAGGAGTTTGACGTTCGACGTGAAGGCGTTGATCCCTCTTGCAGTCTCAGGTACGTCGGTTGGAGATGATTGGGCGGTTTTTTGGACCGGGCCCCTTTCTTGTTTAGGGCTCTCTTTTCTTTTGCTCGGCGAGCAGGCAGAGACTCTTTTCACCAGCCCGAGAGCGCCTTTTCTCGACGCGGATTCCCCCCCCTTCTCCCTGTCTCCATATGACGACAGTGTCGCCCGGCTGGCATCCTTTTGCCGTTTCGTGAAGCATGCCACGACCTTCCGGTAATCCTGCTCTTTCAATCGTCTTGGACGTCCCAAATGCCTCGGTTGCCGTGCGTTGGTGGTAATGAGCGAAAGACTTTTTCGCTTTTTTCCCACACCTCTTTCCAGCGTAGCGGGGCGGAGGTTTGCGCATTACCCACGGCGAACCCCAGAATTTTATTCTCTTGGATTAGACTTCGACCCTTCTCCGGATTTCTTGTTTTTATCTCCCACCTCTCCCTGATACCTCATATTTTCCCCGTGACACTGTTTAAGCCCAACCCCTTGCCGGGGGAGCCCCTCTGCGATATGCCGTCAAACGGCTTTCCCCCCTCTGGGCATGGGCGGCTCACTTTCTGCCTCTTCTCGTTGGCCCCGTCGGGCTGCGCAACTTCCACAGCGAGCCTTGAGGCGCGTTCCTCGATTGTACGGATACCCCCGTATGCAGGCCCCCCCCCTTTTCTTTTTTTGTGGCGCGACCCCCCTGGTGTATTCGCTGGTAGAGTAGATGCTTGTTTCCCCTATCCGGTCGGCGATCACGGGACGCATACCGCCTGCACTGGTAATATGCTCCATTTCCTGGTAAATTGAGTGATCCCCTCCCGAGATGGCCCTCTTTCTCTAGCTGTGCGGCGCGAATTTCTCTTTCTAAGTCGTGGTCCGCGCTTTGAAGTGTGCCGACGTGCTCTGTTGAATCTGCCGCACAGCTTTTTAAGGCCGGCTTCGGTCGAGATGCCCTGTTCCGTCGTTCTCCCTCCTTCTGTTTCCGATGTAGTTTTTTAGCTCGCCTGCCAGGCAAGGCAAGCGCCACGATCTGCCGGCGAGGAGTTAATATGTACGGTCGGCGACGTCCGCTAATTATTCGCGAGTCCCGTTTTTTACTCTTTTCCCCTTTCTCGCCCCCCCTAATTGTTGGCCTGTGCGATCGCTGCCGCTCTGGCGGTCGTTTGTTTATTGCAGATAAAGGTGAACCAACTGACATTCCCCTTTTCACGCCTGCTAGTTCCCCTGCTTACAGCTCGGCGCTAGTTTCCTTTACACCTTTGCCCGACGCCGCGGCCCCCTCTACTATTCGCCCATTAGATCCAGATTCTTCGGTGGAAACGTCCCCCTCCCGTATTCCCTCTCTCCCCCGAACTGGGGAGAAGCCCTGCCCTCCTCTACGTGGATATTTGGTCCCTTCGTTCGCGGCTCGTGTTTCCCGCCCCTTTTTTCCTCAGCATGTTTCTCTAGCTGCGGTTCTTCCCTGGATCGGATCCGACGTCTGCCCTCCCCGCTCCTACGAGAGTCCGCTAACCCCTGGCATCGCCTACTCCGCGTTTCACACCACCTCCCCGCATAACCACGAAGCGCCTGGTCGCCCGACGGCCGGATTCGAGGAGCACTGGACTGTGCATCACCTACTTCTTTATGGACCCCCCGTTGTTTCAGATCGATACGCCACCTTAGTCTTGAAGCGCCTTCTTCACCCCGGAGTTTTTTTAGTGCTCTTGATGGCGGTATGCTGCTCGTGTAATCGCTCCCCTGTCCTTTGCTATTATTCCTTCCCCAGTTCTTCCCTCTTTTTGTGTCCCTGGTCTTTTTAGCGCGTCCGCTCTCCTTTTCGAGAAGGCTGGAGAAGTCTTTATAGCCACTTATTCCTGACGTCGATTTATTCGGACGCGTCACGTCGCCTCCGCCTTCGAGCCCTCCGCCCGACCATCACAGATGATTTAGAGCCCCCACATTGCGGGTCTGACTCTTTTTGTATTCCCCCCCCAACTCCGCGGCCTTGTATATTACCCGTCCCGTTTTGGTGCAAGGTGTAATCAGTTTTCGCGTCACGCTTTGAATTCTGATTTGTTACTGCAGTCTTTGACTCCCTAACTCTCTTTCTTTTAAAAATTTTTCATTCGTACTCACCGGCCAGTTTAACGCCCACTTCCTTGCGATCTGATCTTAATAGTCCCTCCCTCCTTTGGACTCCCGGTCAATCGCAACGCCAGGCTCACCCTCCCTTATGCCCGTCGACCTCCTTACATCTCCTCCTCCGCTGCCTGTAAGGGGGAGATTGTCTGCGAGTTTTGGCTTTCGGTCGTTAGACTCGGGCCAGTTTGTGACTTCCGCGCCGGGAAGGAAGGGTCTCCGTCCGTGACCCTACAGACGCCCTTCGTTTCTTTCCTGTAGAGATGATGGAGGCTAGCATTCCGGGCACGTATGATAAAACCCTTTGGGACAGGTCCTTTTCCTAAGCCCCTTTCGACCGCTCACTTCTCTCCTTCCTCTTCTGATCCCCCCATCTTTCGGACATATTTGAGGTAACTTTTTTTTTAATTTTTTTTTACTCTTTGGTGATTTTTTCCCTGGGTCATTTCTCAAGTTCATATCCCCTTTTCTGCCGTTACCTACCCCCCTCTTATGACCGATTAAGCGACTACAGCCCCCCACTGGGTTCGACTCTGTCCCCCCACGTAGTGCCTCCGTCTAATCCTCGGTTTTGTTTGGGCTTCTTTCTCGGATTAGTTATCTGAGAAGTAGATCTAGTATCCGAGTGGCGAGCCGAATGCTTGCGCGACCTGCCTGTACCTTCAAACGTATGGAAGCCGCCCAGAAGAATCTCGCTCACCTCCCCTGCGATGTTACCTTCCCTTTCCTTCGACATTGACTTTTGTCGTACATCCTCCCCCTTATTATCTGTATTTACTGGAGCATGGGGCCTTCCTTATATTTTCTTACCTCGCGAAGCTTCAAGTTCTTTCTTGTACCTCTTTTTCCTCCTTTTTCTCTTGCCAAACCTTTTACTCCTCTTCCTCTTTTTTTCCTATTTTTTGGCACCTGAAGATTTTGACTCCATGATTGACTCCGGCACGGAAAGTGGTGAGTGCTCGATCCCTGACCTTTCTTTAGCTCTCGCGGGCCCCCTTTCTCACTCTAGCCTTAACGTTCTCCTTCCCAGGCTCTTGAATAGGGCGGAAGTGTTTAGCTTTTTCCCTTTTTTTCGTGATCCGTGAACGTTTCACCCGGATCAGCTACACTTCGTCTCTCTCTCTCTTCTATTTTCTGCGCGGGATCTTTCCTGGTCCTATCCCAATCCGCAACTGAGAGACAGTGACACGACCCTTTTGTCGAATGGTACGAAGAAGTCGTCCCTACTCTCCCCTTAAATGCGCTCCGTCATCTTCACGAGGGTTTTGATTAACTCCTTGCACTTTTCCATTTGACTCCCTAGATTCGTCTCTCCCTTGAAGCTTGTCCCCTTTGGGCAGCGACAGTTGATTTTTCTCCTTGGTCTCTCAATTCCTCTTCTTGCGAGAGCCTATTTTGGCTCCTTCGCCTTAGTCTCTTATATCATCTTTCCTCCCCTCCTTTGTTTTTTGTCTACAGCGCACGCTCCTTCTCCCCTTCCTCAGAAATGATGTTTTTCTAAGCCCTGTACCCGCCTTCACTGACTGATGTACCTCACGGTCTGCAGCGACGCACTCTTTTTAGGCGCTTTAACGGTTGTCACTCTCTCCCAGTTTGATCTAGCCCGCTGTGTGACCGCGCAGGCTCGCCGTTGTTTATGGATCTTCCCTGGATTCCAGATTGCAAGGAAAAGGCGTTCCTTCCGAGCTAGTCGGTTCCTTTATCGACATTCCGGGAGCTTTAGCCCTGCGCTCAACGAATATCTTTGACTGACTCCGCGGGTTGTCATCGTCCTCTGCGGCTTGCCATCACGCTGTTCTTTTTTCTCGAGCCGCGATGTCGAACGGTTACCCTCGCCCTCTCTCCCCCTCTTCTTTCCCCTCCAAAGTAGTCCTTCCCCACACCCGTTTGCAGGGTTTTCCTCCTCTCTTTGACGGGCCTGAGGCAACTTCCTCTGTGTGTTCCCCCTCACCCTCTCCTTGAGCCACCCCCCCCCCCCAACATAGGGGGCGTTCTTCGTGAGTCCCTTTCACGTCGAACAATGAGGAGCCTCGATTCTTTTTAGAGGCGTATCGCCCCTTTTTTGATCTTTCCTGGGATTCTGACATCCTCTCTTTTCCTTCGACTGAACACTGGACAATCTCGTTTCACCCCAGGGCGGGCGCCCCGCCGGGGAGGGTCGTTTCCTCGGCTGCAATAGTTGTTTCTCTCTCCCTTTCTTCAAGCTGCTGTTCAGCTTCCGGCTCGACATTTCATAGAGCGCTGCCTCTTCTTCTCTAGATCTTTTCTGGCTCCAAGAAAGGTCAGTCTTCTTACTCCACAGCTAGGAGGTTTCTCTACAACCTCCGGTTGCTGCTCGTGCTAGACAATCAGCGCTGGTTCATCCTTTTCGCCTACCGCACGTCTCCTTTGTCACGCCCTTGACCCCAGGAGACACCCCTCTCTCTCCCCTTCCTGGTCTGGAAAGGATTTTTATTCCCTCCGAGAGGCCGACGAGACTTACTCTGACGCGCATACAGCTTTTGATTTAATGTTCTTTTCACCCTTTTGGTCCGAAGTTCCCGAGGAACCACTCCGTTGTTTACATTCCGCCTCTTTCTTGCACAGTCCGGCGACCCCGGTACACCTGATTTTTTTCTGCGCAAATTTTTGCTTCGCTTCGATCTTCCTCCCCTTTCCCTTCCGGCATCTCCCCCCTTACCTGGCAGGAGGAGGTTCGGGGAGCCCTTCTATAAATCCCATTTCGCAGTAGCTCTTCCCCGTATTCCACCGGCTCGCCGGGCGCGACATTCCTGCCTGCCCTTCACCCCTTCGTTTTCTTTTTTCAGGACAGATAAAGAGGGTCTCCCCCTGTTCTTTTTAATGCTGCTCTTTTCCCTTGACGCAATTCGGCGCATCCTTGTCCCCCCCTTTACACTTCCCGCGAGTGCCTTTCTTCATCTCGTCCTCAGAGCCCGTGAGCTTCCTGAGGACCCCGAAGAAGTCTTCCCTTTTTTTCATTTTTTTTTTTTTTTATTTTTCTTCTTTTTTTTTTTTTTTTCCCTTTCCTTTTTTTTTATGGTGCTACTCTGCTCCCTGGGGACTTCGAATTGTATTGATCCCCCCAGGCGCGGTTTTACATTTCTTTTTCTACCAGTTTGTTTGATCCATGACGGCCCCCCCCTTCGCCTAGTCTTGTTGCATGCAGGTTTCAGTCCGCATTGCTCCTCTAGAAGATCCACATGTTGACTGTTTTTTTTTAGGTCCCTCCTCTAAAAGCATAGCTTTTTGCGGACTCATTCTTTTGCTCGAAGACGTGCCCGTTAGGATGCCTCCTGGGTCCGTTTATATTCCTTTCAGGAAGTTTTTTTGTTGAGAGTTTTTATTCTGCACGTGTACGACTCGTCGCCAGTGGATGCCTTTGTGGCCCGGTCTTTCTTCCCGACTTTGATCATCCGCATTGGTATTTTTTTTTTTGTACGATTTCTTCCGTCTGACCCATTCGTATTGGACCATCCGCATGGGCGAAGTCCACCCGACTCATGTGCTCCGTCTAGTCTTGATGTCCTCTCGAAGCAGATTCACATATATTTCTCCCCTCACAGATAAGCTTTTGTGAGAAGGCGTTCGAGTGTAGACCCTTTTTTTGACTTTCAGCGACCGGCGGTTGTTTCCCCTACGCGATTTGATTTTTTCTCCTCTGAACGGCGGCGTCCCCCCCTTAGTACGAGCGTGGTTTGACTCCTCCGATCCATCCTAAGTGCCACCGTCGTTTTGAAGGACCCTCTCTTTGTCTGAACGGTCTCCGTGAACCAGACCTAGGGATGGTTAGGGATTCTCCTTTCCTCTAACGGGTGTTGGGCCGACCGTTTTTTACCTCCGTCTTCGACAGACTGAGTGTCCTCCCTTCGAGTCTCTTTCCTTACTCCCGACAGGCCCCAGGATCCTTTGTGGGCGATTGGCAGTGACTTCTTCGCTTTCCGCGTTTGCTCTACATCTTCGGCAGCCTCGCGAAGCTAAGGGCCTCCCTTTTTCGCGGGTCGACCCTTCAAGAAGGGCAGTGTCCGTCGAGCTTGTTTGGCAGGTCCTCGGGACTTGATCCCCACCCAGGTGATCGGAGGCGTTTGAGACTCCTCGCGTACCCTCCCCCTTTCACATCCGCTGCCTCTCCCGATGAGGCTACCATCCCATCCAATGGGCTGTTCCTCTTTCTTACTTTCTTCGAGGTAATCTTTCTCCCAGTTTTTCGGTGTATTCCCCTTGATTCGGCCCCCCCCACAATCAGCCCCCTTTGCCTTCCGTCAGTGTGCACATCCTGCTCGTAAAAAGGTTGAGTCTTCCAGTTCCTACTGTCTAGCATACGGGACTTGTGTATGGGAACATTCGTCTTTCGGTTCAACGAGCCGCTCTCTTCTGCCTTCTCTTTGGGAGAGCAGTCCCTACTGCCGCTCGCACCTATCGTAGAACTGCTAGCCTTTAGACAGTGCCACTTCCCCTTAGGCTCTAGGCCCACTCTCCATCCCCTTTCCTTTTGAGACAAGCCACGGTGGTTTTCCGCCTTTCTTTTTAAGCCGTCTCCATTCTTCTATCCCTTTCTACTTCCAATTGATCACTTGGAGAGGAGGAGACCTTCTCTGAGAACGCATCTTTTTTCTCAGCTCTTACGTATCTCCTGCTTAAAAACCTGAACTCCCCTTTTGTAATATGTTCTTCAGCCTTCCTAATTCGTTTTTGGGGTACCACCCTAGTCAGGAAAACTAGCCTTGTTTTTGCTCTCAGCAGCTTTCCGATTGCTTCAGTCGCCCTCTAGGATTGTCTAATTTTGTCCCTCCCAGATGCTCTGCGGACATCTTAGGTAAAGGCTCTTTGCATCCCGGGGACGCACGCCCAGTTGATGCCCCCCCGCTCCTTAGAAAGGCGGAGTGATTGAGCTCTACTTAGAGGACCGGCGATCTCTTTCCTTCCCTCCTCGAAAGAAGCCCGCACACCTTTCTAGCCGTTAAAGCCGCATTTTCTCCTGGTAAGGTAAGAGATCGCTAACACCTTCCTATTCTTGACCCAGCGGGTCCTCTCAAAGAAGGCCCTTCAGTCCTCCTACGTTTCCCTCTCCAGAGTCGGCGCGCCCGGCGTTCTTGCAGCTTTGTACTTCCCAGAGCTCGGGGCCGATTGGCTTTTTTCCGCGATGAGGCATCGCGCTTTCCTCGTTGCCCTTTCCGTAGTTCTTTGTTACCTCTTTTTCCTCCCTCTTTTGTTGAGAGAACCGCTCCCTCCCCATCTTCGCCAGCTTGTGTCGCGCGCCGCCCCAATGCGTTTCGCCCTTTTGGGGTCCGCCTTTAAAGATTCCCGCCCTTACGCTCTTTTCTCCGGCGCGACCTGCCTGGAAGTTCACGAAGTTGTGTGTTCGCCCAGAGAAACGCGCTGTGCGCGGTCCGCCGGGTTTCCCGATGAGATTCCCATCTTGGCCTCCCGTCCCTTTTTCGGCGAACAGCGTCCGCGATAGTGTTGTCAAGTTTCGCATGGCGTTGGTCCGGCCCCGGTCCCTTTTTCCGCGTAGCTAAAATAGCTCGCAGAGCATGTTCAGTAAGCCGGCCCGTTGTCCTCTTTCCCTTCGCCGGAAACGTCCTTAGCTGGCCGCCCGCTGGGCCCCGCGTGAAGTCCTTTCTCCCCTGCCCTCGCCCTGAATTTTCGCAGCTTCGACATCTACATTGTTTTCGGAGTTTTTTTCAATCTACGCCCGTAAAACGGTACGCAGAGGTTGGTCGCTTTTTCCTCTCTCTCTTACAAGAATTGTCTCTTGTTTCCACTTTTTCACCCTTACCTTCGACGCGTCTTGCGTTTTTTGAATCAATGCTTAACTGCAGACACAGAGACCTAACGGAGGTGAATTCAGAGCGACTTAGCTGCTTTTTCTCCCACTTTCCGTGAACCCCGTTATGGTGCGTTTTACTAATCGATAGATGTATCTCTCCCTTCAAAGCGCCCCCCTTCTTTCTGCATTTCACGCGGGGCCCGGTTTTTCCTCTTGCTGCTGGCCTAAAGCCCTTTTCGGTGCCGATGTCAGGACTTTCGGATTCTCTGCCAGCGGTGAGCGCCTCTAAACAAGTGTTACAACGACGTCCTTTTGACCCCGGC
>Ga0179593_1292283_pt1 | contig 13696 bp, 11 predicted proteins | sample CZODoug2_1_08_16_FD_185931 | JGI IMG/M metagenome (GOLD analysis project Ga0179593, IMG submission 185931) | Vadose zone soil fungal communities from Angelo Coast Range Reserve, California, USA - CZODoug2_1_08_16fungal (PacBio error correction) | ecosystem: Environmental > Terrestrial > Soil >... | reverse complement strand
CTTTTTTTTTACCTTGGTCCTTCTTTTTCTTTTTTTTTGTATGATTCTTTTCGTATCTGGTTTAGGTTGATATTTTTCTGGCCTGACCTAGGAGTTTCCTTTGAGTGCTTCTCGTCTTCCCTGGGATTGTTCTCTCATAACCTCTTCCGTATCATCCCCTCTTTTCGGTGGAAGCTCTCATGGTTTTTTTTGGCTTCTCCCCCCTCCGGGCATTAGGTGACCGCTAATTAGTCTCTTCGATTTATTGTTCTTTAGTGGGTCCGGCATGGGTTCTTTTTTTTTTTTCCTTTTGCTGTGTCCCTTATTCAGCAAGGTCCTGAAATCGGGATTTCTCCTTCGTTTTCTTACGCGTTTTTTTTCCATAAAATTTCTTCCGTGATAAATTTTAGTCACGTTATGACCGTGAGGGTTCGCCTGCGATTTCCTTCCCTTCGTTTCCTCTCGTTTAAAAAGAGAAAGTATCGCCCTTTCCCGTCTCTCCCTTCTTCTCCCTCTCTTGACAATCCCTCATACTGATTCTCTTTCCTGGCCACAGCAGCTGTGTATGATGCATGATTCTTGTCTTTTGTGCCCCAGCTTTTACTTATTTCCCGTCAAGGAGGAATTTTAACCCATATTTCTTTGCTCACTAGAATCGAACCTGGCCTAAAGGGTTTTTCCTTTATCTCATCTTTTCCCTTAACGACTTTTGGTGCCCCTTTCTTTAATCTTCTGTGGCTCTTGAGTGTAATTCCCGGCGTCGGTGGTTTCCTAATTTTCCTGAGCGGCATCGGGATTTTCTTGTTTTTCTCTTTTTACATTTGGTGGACTTTTACCTTCTATGGTCCTATCAAGATCATTCTCTCTTACTCCTTCGAGTGCGAGCACCCCCCCCTTATTTCCCGGTTCCTAAGGTTCTTCTCCGTATTTTGCTGACGTCTTAGGCTTGGTTCTTCGACTTGATCGACGCCTCGTGTTCGGGCGCTCGTCACTCCATACTCCCTCGCACCCCCCCCCCCCCAAAAACCCTAAAAGACCCCCCCCCCCTACAACCGACCCACCGGCGACATCGCTCTCATTAGTGGAGTATCAACCCCGTGGCCTTGTTTTAATACTACGTTTTTCTCGCAGATTTCCTCTCCCCCCCTTCCCCGTTTGCTTGTTGCCCTGACATGCTTCCTCCCTCTTACCAAGGAACTAGGGTGCTACTCCTCTTCCCCTGTGAGCGGCCTTGACTAGGCCCCTCTGGGTGAGTGGTAGCCCTCCAAACAGTTTTTTTCGCCCTTCCTGACTTCCGCAACCCTCTCTTTGCCCTCCCCACTCCTCTCCCTTTTTTTGGGATGTTAAATGGAAGAGAAGATTCTCGCTTCCAATATAGCCCCTCCCCTTACAACACACTCGACATGATACGTACGCTGGTTATGTCATCACCCCTCCTTCCCCCTGAGCTTCGACGTTCTTTTTCCCCCTTCTGAACATGGTCGTCATGGTAGTGACGTACCCTTTACAGTGAAGCCCTTTAATAGCTCCCCCTAAAAAGCCGTCCTTCGTACCCGCTTCCAAAGATTCTTAAGCGAACCGCAAAGTGCAAGCACTAAACCTCGGCCACTTTTCCCGACGCCCTCCCCGAGTGTGTTAGAAGTTTGGTGCCGACTTTTTGAGCATTGTCTCAGGCCTAAGCCTCCCCCTGATAGCCACACGCGTCACGTGTTCACTTCTTTTCCTTGCCCATTTACGGTCGTTTAGGGCCCCCTCATGCACGGGTAATTTACCCCCCGCGCTAGTCCCCCGGTCCCAGCGCCACCTCACTGACTAAGGCAAATTTTTTTTATTCCTTCGTCTTAGGAAGGCCCCCACTAGTTAATCTCTCCTCCCTCGATCCCTGTGGAATGACCTACCCCTCGCCGACTTTTCTTATTTTTTTTGCTCAACTTTCCCCCCCACTAGCCCCCCCCGGAAAGGATCCCATCACCACCTTTTCCGGCGACCCTCTCAGGGAGAGTTCCTTTTGCCAAGCCCCCTTTTCTTTTTCCCCCTTCCTTATACGGCGGGCGGTACCGCCTACCTCCGCTGTTTTCAAGACTGTGTGAAAGAGCCGCGTTTTTTCCTCTCCCTCATTTAAATTCTTGTCCTGCACCCAAACACCGCGTTTTCCCGTTTGTCCAGGACATAGAATTGTGTTTTTTTCCAATGTCTTGCCAATTGCCTCAAGGCAAGATTTATGTTCATCTCTTTCTTCCTTCCACCTCTAGAACTGCTATTCCAGGAACGCATATACCTTGTATGAATCTTTTAGTGGTTCAGCGTACCTCCAAGACGGGGACTAATTTTTTTCTTTTTCTCAGTGACGATCTCCGTTAAATTTTCCCCCCTTTTAAAGAGACGAACCCCTTTGCGGTGTCGTTTCCCTCCCCCCCTTTTCCGAAGGCGAGTGCATACCCTTCCTTTGCACCTCTTCAGTTCACTCTGGCCTGTCTTTTGTAACAACGTGGAAGCGCGAGACCCTCCTTTCCTTCCCCCTCCTCTGAGGTCTTAAATCAGATACAGTATGGGTACGCTTTCTTTTTCCCCCCTGATCTGCAGTTGTGCAAAGCGCTTGAAGACGGACGGCCCCCTCCCCCCGTACTAGATTCTGTAGCCGTCGGCCTCTTTTCTCCCTCGAGGATGGGATCATAGGAATGCCCCTTTTTTCGGGTAGGGTCTGTGCGCGTTCTTGTTCCAGTGTCGTGACGCTTCCCCACTTTGCCCCCCCAACTGAACACCCCCCCCCAAACCCCCCCGCCCCCCATGGTCCTTTCCTGCCGCTATGGTGAGTTTTCATCGTGCCACTGCGTTCCCGCCCCCGAGATTATTAGGTACTTTAAAGTGCGTCCCTTTTTCTGTAATAGTTTGCTCGTCATCTTGTCTGCTCCGCGCCGTCTGCCCTTAGCTCGCGCGCCTTCGCAGTTTCGGAATAGGGACAGTTTCTCGGGTCCTTTAAATATCATCCCTCAGTGTGGCCTCCCCGCTTTTTTAAGGAAGGGTGCGTTGGTTTTCTGTTGTGCCTCCTGGCCCCTCCACACGATTTTCCCCCTAGGAGACAGTTTCTTTCCCGTTCTGCTTCCGTTGAATGTTGACATGCGAGTGCGCTGTAACCTTTGCTAAAAGATTTTAGATCTTGCAATTAGAGTCGGTCTTTTTCCAGTCTTCCCCGTGCAAGTGTTGGCGTTCCATAGCAGGTTTTTCCCCTTTCTGAAGGTGGCTAAGAACTTTCATCCCCCTCTTTTTAGGGATCTTTCCCTTTAGGCCTTTTCTCAAAACTCCACGCTCTGACTCCTCTCTTCCGAAAAGTGTAAACCCTTTCGTGCTTAGTATCCCTTTACCCTCTTACCTCCCTCGACAACTCGCTTTTTTGTCAGCACCCTCAGTTCCCAGCCGAGCTTTCGGGGTACTCTCTGGGCTTCCTTGTGATTAAGTCCCAAACGATCAGCTCTCTTCTTCCCCTTTGTGTTATCTCTCTTTTGTATTAATTATAAATATGTAACCCCTCGAGAGGACCGCTTTTATGGTCGTGCTCTTTGGGCTCACGTCCCGTGTTGCTCTGGATTTGTTAGTGAAAGGCCTTTCCTTTTCGGGTTTAGTTCTATCTTTCTTGAAGCGCCTACACTTTTGCCGCGGCCCCTAAACTTTCTGGGTCTCCCTGGGACTAGTATGCCACAAATCTGATGGCACCCCCCCTTTTTTGTTTTCCCGTTTCAAACCCGGGTTTTTTGCCCGACTGACCACCCAAAGGCAGGACTGCTTCATCCCATCTGGCCAGCGCTTTTTGCTTGCAGTTTTTTTTGCCTTGTTTTCCCCTTTTATGAAAAACGCGTCCGCCTCCCCGCCCTGGACTCATATATTCCCCCCCGGAATTGTCCAGGCACGTTGATCTCCCCCTACCCCAGCCCCAAGGAAGTATCGGAGGAGCCCAACATGCGTTTGTCTATTGTGAAATTATGGATCCGACTACGTGCATGCCCGACCCCAGGCCCCCTTCTACAAGAGCCCTGATATTGTTGAAGTCTCTCCCCCTTTCCTCACCCCCTCTGGCTTTGCCTTCCCCCATTGAAGGACTTCCCACAAGAAGAATATGGAACTCGCCGCGTCTCTAAGCCGATCGACGTTTTCTATTTACCTCCGGTGCACGATCTCCCACCCGCTAACCCCCCTTTCCGATGGCAGGAAGTCACCTCCGTTGGGGGCCCGTTGGTACTTTTCAGAAACCGAAATACCGATTTCACCGGTTCTCTACACACTTAGCCCCCCAACCCGACACTCTTTCTAATCTATTGTCTCCCATACTTATCGTTCTCAGCGCTATGATTTCTCCTCATATTTTTCATAACTTCCCAATTTTCTGGTTTTTCTTCCGTCGGTAAGATCGTTGGCCAGACCTGCGCGCTTAGGAGCGAACTCCACCAGGTCCTGTGTTCGTAGTACTCCGTCCAACTCCGATCGGTGGCTTTTTTTGATTCCGCCCGCTTCCACGGGTGGGCCCCAAGGCTGTCCCCTAGTGGAGGAAGCGTTCGCTTGCTTCAGACAATCTCCCCCCTCTCCCTTTATGCAACGAAAGGCCTTTCAGGGGGTCTTCTTTTCGTTATGTGGTGAAAGCTCCTTACCTTATGAGCTATCCAATGCCGCATTCACCGAACTTTTCTTTAAATTTTTTACCTCCACCTAATATACTGTTAGTATAGCTTTCCGATTTGTCCAGTATCCGGTTTCTTATGATTCTCTCCCTGCTCCGGCAGCGTCCTTAGGAAGTTCACTCCCCATGTTTACCAAACACCAAAATTCCGATGTCTTGTATTTACGCGGTTTCAGGTCCCGCAGTTTCTTTAAGTCAGTATTCATACCTAACCCCTTTTTCGCTTCCCCTCCCCGTCTTGTGAGGCGGTCTGGCCGGTGACCCTCCTTTCTACAGTGATGAGAGTGCGGCCTTTTCTATAACCTCTTGCCTGGTCGCATTAAATTGTTTTTATGGTTATCCGGTGGACTTCACGGTCTTTTCCCGCGTTTTCCAAACTTCCAAACCCTCTTTTGACGAACTCCTTTAAGTAGCTCGAAGGTGTCCTTGCACCGTGCGAGTTTTTGATTTGGCTCAGAGTTTGCCTCTACCTAATGCATCTAGATTCAAACTGTTAGTTACGTCCGTGCTTTTTCCTCCAGGCCAGTTTAAACCCTTCCTTTCTTGTGTAATACCCCCAGTTTCATGCTTTCCACGCAAGTAAGACGATACGTACCCTTGATGTTTGCCCTTTTCTGTTGATTTCCACCCTCTCTGAGACCAGCGACAAGTCGCGCACTTCTTTCCAACGAGCCTCCCTTCCGAGGACTCTGGGTTTCTATGCTTTGAACCCAGTTTCGTTTTCGCTTCTACTCTCTTTTCCTCGTACGGTCAGGCAGTTCTTTCTTTTGTATTTGGAGGATATGTAGATGGATTAACTTTCACTGGCCGAGAATTTAAGGACCTCTAGACTTTCTCCTTCCCAATTCAGTCTAGACCTTATTTTGATGTAAGCAAAAGCGTACGATGCAAGGTCCTCCGGTGGGGGTTGAGTTCGATGGCTCCTCTAAAGGCTTTCTTTCCGCTAGATACTTTCTTATTTAGAAAATGACATCCCCCAAACTGTTTTTTCCTTCCAGAGAGGGTTCCTCCATTACTCCCGGAGTGATATACCAAATGTTTTGATTGCGGCTACGCCAATCACAGTTTTCTCCTATTGCGACTTGCTCACCTGAAGAGTCTTCAGCACCCTCACGGGGTGTGAATCCTTCCCCCCTCCAACCGTGGATTTTTTTTTCCCCTTCGGTCTTTTTCCCCCACACGTAGTTGTCTCTCACCTTCCACATCTCCGATTGATGAAGGCAAAAGATCTCGCGCTTCATCCGCCGTTTACGGCGTTTTTCTTTTTCCTCCGCCTCTTCTCCCTGCCCTCCTACCGAATTTCGGAGTCAGTTCCAAGAACCCCATAGTCGATCCCTCTACAAAACTGGAATCAACTCAAGCTGTAAACGTCAAGATTGCTCCTCCAAGTAGACGTATTATCTTCCTCCTCTTCCCTCTCTCTTTGTAATGTACTTTGTCTGACCCAGTCCAATCAGCCTGCCGGCCCAGTCTCACTGTCAACCTCCCCTGGTAAGGTAGTCGATTGCCCCAAGAATCACCTCTAAAAGGGCCCCCCCCTAAATTACCATATCCGTCATAGGTCCCCCTTATGCGAGAGGACTGTTAGCAAAGGGTGAAGTCTCGGTGCGATCCGGCTCTCCAGGAGGAAAGCAGATTTCTTGGAACATTTAACAAGCGGGTCCCCCCCAAAGACGAGAAGCATCCTGTCTCAGCCTTTTTGCTTTTCTGGTCCCTTCTCCCCCCAAACCAGCAAGTGTTTTTCCTGAGGTCTAGACGCCTTCGGACTCTTCTTTGGTTAATTTGGCACGGAGTCCCTGAAAGCGTCGGATGAAAACACACTCCCTTTTCCAGCAGAAATCTTCAACTGGACCCCGACTGATATTGTTGCGAGTGAACGCGTCTCCCTCCGCAACCCTTTTCTTCAGAGAATCCCCAGTCATTCACCTTTTCCCGGGCGTCTGGACGGCGCAGGCGACTGCCTCCCCAAAACGGCCTTCCCCTGTCCGCAATTTTTTTCACCCATCGAATAGTCAGAGACTAACAAATTGAAGGCTGCCCGGCGTTTTCTAAAAAATCCACAAACCCTTCCTGAGCTCCCCTGGCACGAGGATTGTTCACGATCAAAGAAGTTTGCTTAGCGATCATGCCCATCAATTTAGATATCCCAGATTACGAGTTCCCCCTTATCCCGTGACCATCCCCCCAACTTAAAACCTAAAACCCCCCTGATCAATCTGCACCAATGCCCCCCCAGTCCCGCGCCTCTATTCCAGTCACATATATCTCCTAAGTGTTTTTTCTCTCTCTTGTGACGTCCCCGAATTGAGGTGTTTTTTTTTTGGCGGAGATCTTTTTTTTTGAGAATGGTGTTGGGCTGATCGTGTCTCAAGGTTCTCGGTCCCCCTTTTTGGCGCATGCTCGTACTCAACTATGCTGATCGTATTCCCTTTCCAGAATCGTTCGGAGCGATCAGTTGTTGTATGTTCTAAATCCTGTTTGACGCTCCTCAAGATTTCCTTTCCTCTCTTTATTTCTGTCGTGGGTCGTTTTTGCTCATGGCTGACGGGTTTTGCTTTTGACGTCTTGATGTCGGCCCGAACGCCGCATGTATCTGACGCTTGATCCGCGTGTTCAGTTGTTATTCGTGATACGCTGGGTTCAATCTTCTTGCCCCACTCCCGGTGACAAGAGTTATTATGACGTGGTTTGTCTCCCCTCTTTCGCACAGCGTAGTCTCTCCCAGTTTTAACACGCTCAAGTAAGGCGCCCTACTACTGCTAATTCCTTTTTGATTGAGTCGAATGATGGGGCCTTCAACGTCAACACCCAAACGTAAATCGTGGTTTACTCTGCTTTCTCGTCTTGGGAGTTTCCCTTTTTTTCCTATGTACTAACTCTTTATGGCAGTCACCGTAAATCCTTTGATAGCACATCCTGGATCACAACCTGTGCTCTCAAGTGCTCGGCTCTCCCTGTTTAAATGACGGTCTATGGTCACCTTGTTTTCATTTAGCATGTGGCTTCTTCCGGGAAATTCTCTACTTACTTTTTTTTTGGTTTCCGTCCTTCTTATTCTTCTCGGGGATTGGCTAAGCTAATTTTTTTTTTCCCCCTTTTTTTTTTTTTTTTTCCGCAAGATTAACGCCCCGACCCTCATGATGTCCTTCTCTAATCTTCGCTTGACATCTGAAGGTTCATATGGAGTTTCTGCGCCAGTTTTTTGCTGATGATGTTCTTGCCCTCCTCAACTAGTCCAGGAGCTGTGTTCTTTCCCCAGAGCGCAGAATTTCTTCATCCCTCCCTTCTTTCCCCACTTGACCCACGTGCGGAGCTCCGCGATGATGACTTCGTGCTTGATGAATCACCCCAGCCGCCTGCATTTTTTTCTCTCACCCCCTTTCCCTTGGGAATCGAAATACTTACGCTCCCCCCAATCCCACGGTTTTTTTGGATGGAAGTTCCATGAGAAGCACGTCCAATGTTGTTTCTGGGTGTTCTCCTTAGTTCCAAAGATGGTTCAGTTCGGATCTCATCCAACAGTTTGGTCTAAAGTAGAGGATTTCCCCGACGCCCTCTCTTTAAAATTTCTCTAAATTGGGTTATGGTTCAGTTTTTCTCCGTTTTTTTGGGCCGTGAAGCCGTAGCTCCTAATCCGTACCCCTGCTCCCCCTTTCGCCTCAACCCCCAACTTTCCCCGTCCTCACGTAAGAGGGTTCCCCTGCTCCCATCTCGGGCGATCGTCAAATGATCAATGGAGAAGCTTCTCCAAGCTGGCCAGTGAAACGTGACCGCCTCTCCCTCTCCGCCACATACAAGCATCCCCTGCCGATACAAAGCTCGTGATCCCTGGCTCCGACACGGCCCCTCAGCGCCCCCCCGTGACCTCATCCTTTCCTTTTGCTACACCTGACGCTGTGGTCTTTTCCAGTGGCGCGATTTGGTCGCATTTCCTTAGGCATGCCTAATTCGCCCCCCGAGTCTTAATCACGGATTTGATATTCTTTTTTCTTGGCACAACTGCCTTTTTCGACATCTTTTTACCTCCCCTTTTGGCCCCCTGGTCCTGAGAAGGGACCTCATTGGAGACCTCACCGTGGTATATTCTTCGCCTTTCCCCAACTCTAGCTCCGAATCAACTGTCTCGCCCGGTGCATACCTATATAGAGCCGAAGTCGGTAGTTTTTCTTTCCCTTCTGAGTTGTTGATTTCTAACTCCCGTCACCTCCTTAAAGGACGGAGCCCCTCCCCCCACCAGGCTGTCCCGCCTTCTTCTCAGTTTTTTTCCCCCTGACAGCTCTTCCCAAGGCTGCTAACGGAGTTTAAAGGCCGACTCCGGCGTTCCCCTGAATTTTCTTGTCCCCTCGCTGGGCTTTATTCCCTCCGATAACAGACATGCTGTGGACTTGCCCCCGACTTCCGAGACTCCTCTTGGGTGGCCCCATTTTTTTGCTGAAATGTACTCCTTCCCGCTTTCCCTGGGCGGGTTTCATCTCTCCGGGCAAGAAAAGGAGAACCTGTCCACAGACGATTAAAAGGTCCTGACTTTTTCTTAGGTTAGCATCGCCAAGCCTAGTTTCCCTTCTTTTCTTTACTTGTGATCGCTTCCCTTTAAAGGTAGCTTCCCCCCCCTTCCGACAGGAAAGGAAAACTGGAGTTTCGTTTCCGCACCCCCATTCTTTAGTTTCCCCCTTGTCAGCAACGATGTCGATTAACCTCTTTCCTGATTTCCACGTCATCCTCGGGAGACCAAATTCCATGCACGCCTGAGTCAGAGTCCTAACCAGTCGGATTTTCTTCCTTCAATATTAGTTCTGTGTCCGTCGTTTTTTCACCCCCCCTTTCCACTTTTTTTTTTTTTTTTTTTTATGTCCCAAGAATACCGACGGCGGTCCAGCGCCCGATGCCTGTATCACCCAGGCCGGTTATAGCCCGAAGTATGCGGGATTATTTCCTTTCTCTTGGGTCGGTGGGTCAATTGGTGTCCTATCCTTCTGAATATTTTAGGTCGGGTGTACTCAGGCCTTTCCCCCCAGTCCGTTCCCTGAATCCTGACGGGATGGTGATCTCGGGGAGATCGTGACAAAAGGAGGTAAGAACGATCTTCGGCGACGCTTAATATGCTTTCTTTCCTTGTTTTCCAATCTTTTTTTCTCTCCGCGTGAGGATTAGTTTATCGTTCCTCCCTTGGCTGCCGTGTGCTTTTTGCGAACCTGTTTGACGGGCGTTCTTAGGTGTAACCATGTCCTTTACAAACAGCCAAATGGCCTCCTCCTATAAGTTCTTTTTTCTGTTTTTGTATTATTTCGTCCTTGCCTTCCCTCTCCTTGTTAAACGAGGCGTACAGTTCCTTTCTTGTCGGCCGCTTGTTTTCCTGTAGTGAGCCGGTTCTCCTGTTGCAAAGCTGCAGATCCTGACCATATTCGACTTTTTTTCGTTTCTTTCTTCAGTAACAGGCACCGTTTTATTTCCTCCCTTTTAGTGTGTTGCCATAAGCAATTCATGATGTGCTAATCAAGATCATAATAGTTTCTCCCCCTTTCTGGAATCTTCAACGCTTTTTTGACGCCTTATTCTCCTCCCTCTGTGAAACATCTCTTTCGTCCTTTTCTAGACATTTCGAAAAGCCCGTGGACACCTTCTGTTTGATACACGAGCCAAGTCCTAGAGAGCGAGTTGCCAGTCTTCTCCTTTCACCCGCATAGCAACCGGACGATCTTTTCTCCCTCCGTTGTTTAGGCTCTCTTGTCTCTTTGCTATAACCTGATCCCCTCGTTCGAGACCGCTCTCTTTCCAATTGCTCGTTTTTAACATCCCCGCTCCGGGTTTTTTCACTCTGGATCTTTTGCTACCTGGGTGTGAGGGACGTCGTGTAAGTTGTCGTTCTCTGATGCGTCATATTTCTTTTGAAGAATACCCTCACATTTGCCGTCTCCTACAACGGAGAATCCTTGGACTTCTTCTGCAACATCCTGACACGGTCTGGCAACCCACCTTGCTCTTTCACGGAAAAAAGTTTTTGGACTTTACCGCCCCAGACGCGTGAAGAGAATCGTTCACACTTGCCCCGTCCTTTGACGCTTGCAGCGGCCCTCCCTGAAAAGCCGGATCGTTGACCCACGAAGACTTGAACATACCACTCTATTTTATTTGCCTCTTTTCTCCTCCCCTTATCTTCAAGGACCCCGGATCTGCACCCCTTTCCCCCTCCCCAAGGCTCTTAGGAGTCCAACGCGTTCCTATTTGTATGGCATTCCCTGCCCCACTTTCCCGATCACCACGGCAATGCCATCTTCCTCTAGTAAAGGTACTAAAGAATAAACTTTCACGCTTGCTAGACTCAAATATTGACCACGGAGCACAGAGCACCCTTCCCCTCCTCACCGACTTTATTCCGAAGATCGCTGATTAAAATATTTTTTCCACTATCTCCACACGGGAAGAGAAATACTTGCAGGAATTCCGTCTGTAATGCTCCCCTCGCCTACCGGTTTTACCGAACGTCTTCCGAAGTCTCTCTCCATACAGAGTACAACCCCAATATCATCCCTCCCTCTGATAAAGACTAACGCTCGTGAGACATTGGCCTGCTCAAGTATCCCCGTTTCCCCTTTTTTCTGGGACGTTCGAGTGAAGGTTTCTTTTCACGACATTCTCTATCCAGGTCTACGGCCAAAGGACTGCGGATCTGAGTACTTCCTGTCAGAATGGTCATTTTTGTGAGTTCCTCGCGCTTACACTGGTCCCCATCATGCCATATTTGCAGCTGAATCTCTTGGCTTCACCTCACCTCTCCAGTTAGGAAAGGACATTTGGGATGTCAACTACCAATTCGCCCCTTTTTTACTCTGGGAATTGTTGAAAAGTCCCCTTACTGCGTGAGAGATAATGCCCTCCCTCCTCTTCCCCTCCGTTGGTTGAACTGACCCCAGATAAAACTATTCATTACGGTTTTTCTCGAGGAGTTTGAGCTTTCGGGTCGCCCAGCTCCGCTGCCCCCGCGCACCCAGCCCCCGCGTCCTTCGGCCCTGAGTTCCGTGCAAAATGAACCCAAAATCGCCTAATAGCAGGTGTTGTCACAAGTCCCTATGTTGTTTAATTAGTACTCCCTAACCCTCTTAGATAAAGCACACCTTTTCCCTTTCCAGCTGGGTCTGACACGGCCTGGCGAATCGTTTATAGGTAACTCGTAATTTAGCGTTCGCAATGTGGTTTGGGGTATCCGGTTCTTTCCCGCGGAGGGGACCGCGTGGCCATACCACATTGAAGAAAATCTCCTGACCTGTCTCGGCCGTCTCTCAGCACGTTTTCTCTTTCGGAGCTCGAGTTGCCTACTTTGCCTTCTATCCCCCACCTTTTGCAGTCTTCCGTTGTCTTTTTCCCTTTCGCCAGAGGTTTACCACTGCGTTCTCCTTGTCAAAATCCGTGCAGGTTCCCCTGCCGCCCGATTGCAGTAAAGCCTAAGACTGCTTTTTCGAGCCCTTTCGTTACCCCTTCCTTCGTGACAATGCGACCCAGGTCCTCTCCCTTTTCCCAATTCATTTCGTCGAGGTCCCCCCGATTGAGGTCAAGGGGGCATCCTCTGAACTGTCGTCGCTAATCTCCTCGTTACTCTCTTCGCTTTTTTGTGGGATAGGTGGTCCCCACCCGGCTGATTTCCCGCGACGCCTTCTCATGTTCTCAACCCCCCCCTGAGTTACCGCGATTTGATTTTTCAAGGACCAAGAATTCAATTTGCGGTTGGGAGTTTGGTTTTTATGCTCGTGTTTGTAAAGGAGGGTGTACGCGCTTTTTTCTTCTCTCAAGAAACTTCCCCCCCAAAAGTGAGGATCTTTTCGTGCTTCCCCTCCCTGAGGCTTTCCCAACTGTTGATGAGGAGACACCCATCGTTTTTCTCCGGCGTTTTTACCCCCAAACATCTCTTTCTTCCTCATTGAAGGCTTTCCCCCCCCCCCCCCCCCCCCCCCCCCCCGGTGGGCCTGTCCCACAACCCGTTTTCTTCGAGTAGTTTTCCTGTGAAACACCTTCTTGGTGAGCGAATCCCACTCTCGATGAGAAGCAACAGGCCCCGACTTCATTCTCGTCTTCATGGTTTCACGTTCTGTTTTCGTTTGCGATATTTTCAATCCTCCCCCCCTAGGAATGAGTCCTTCCCAGAAACCCCTCCCTTCAGATGTCATCAAAAATACCTCCTCACCTTGCAGTGCCCTTTGCAAGATGGATCCAAGCCGTCCCCATTTTTACCGTTCGAGGCCCCTCGTCTTCCCCTCTTTTCCGGTCAGCTGAGCCATTCCCCTCCCTATGCACAATAAGAATTCACGGTCCCCCCGACAAGGCCTTCTAATCCCACTTAAGAAGACCCTGCGTAAATAAAAGGCCCCACTGTGGTCCATTCGTCGGTTATTTTGGTCAACTCTTCTACTCCAGGCCCATGTAGCCACAGGTTGCATTTCTCTTTCGCTTCATTATAGTGTTTTCCCCATGAAATAAATCGTTAGGGAAATAAACCGCCCGGCACCCTCAGACGAGTAATTCTATATCCGATTGCTTTGGCTTGTACCCTTTCTCGCCAGCTGAGGGATGGCTATTCATGAGCAGTTTGGTCTTAGATAGAAGCGTGTTCAAGCCCTCTACCTACCTCCCTTTACACAGCGCTGAACACTCCCTAAGCATACCTCTTTCTTCCCCCCCGAACGGAGCAACTCCACCCTTCCAAAGTTTACCCCTCTTTATCGTCCTCCCCAGAACGTCGCAGAGATCCCTCCGTCCTCCTAAAGAGGTAGCCGGAGCAGCAGACTCCCAAACCCCGCAAACTAAAAATGCTCTTTCAAAGGAATCAGAATCCTCGCAGACTGAATAACATCTCTTTCACGGCATGCGGCCCTGCTGTGTAGAAACATCCCCAAGCTCGCCTCCCTCCCTCGGCTGTTTTTCAGAAGATTGTGGTAGCTGATCATGCCCAATCCCTGGTTTCCAGATCCCTCGAGACTCAGCCCTTACAAATTTTCCAATAAAACCCCAGATCCTCCTTCCCCCAAGGGAACCGCCCACGAATCGATTGACTACCCT
>Ga0179593_1562514_pt1 | contig 13697 bp, 9 predicted proteins | sample CZODoug2_1_08_16_FD_185931 | JGI IMG/M metagenome (GOLD analysis project Ga0179593, IMG submission 185931) | Vadose zone soil fungal communities from Angelo Coast Range Reserve, California, USA - CZODoug2_1_08_16fungal (PacBio error correction) | ecosystem: Environmental > Terrestrial > Soil >... | reverse complement strand
GTTCAATTTGTCTTAAACAGATCCTTTCCCTTTGCCTTCTTGTTCCCCTAGGCCAGGCTTCTCATGTATCTCTCCTTCCTGCCCACGGCCGTGGATTATTTAAAAAGCGGGCAGTAAGACCTTCCCCGATCCTGCGGCCACGAGACCTTTAATAGTCTTACTCTTCAGCCCTTTCGCAAATCCTTCCTATCCCCAAGAATTTGAAGGTAGGTCTTAAAGGGAAAGGACTGGCCTTATTCCCCCGGTTCCTGAAAATGGCCATCGCTTCTCGGATCACCTCCGGCACAACCCAATTGGTGAGGGACTACCTTCGTGACACATGTACCCTTCACCGCGTGGTATGCGGTGATTCGGCTTTCTCCCTTCCAACCTTCTGTTGATAAGCATCCTAGTGATCCCTTTTTCTTCCTTTCATTCAAACCTTAAGGGATCGTTATATCCGTTTTTAACCTCGGTGAAGGTAAGGCGATCCCCAAGGCATCTTGGTACTTCAACGTGAGATTTCGCCCTCCTTTTTCAAAGGAATCCAATTACTCCGACGAAGTTCCACCATAACGTTCTATGATCCGTGATCATTCCAATCCAAACACCCGCCATTCTGGATTTATGATGTTTCCCACCCTTGTCTCCCCCACGCCCATATTTTGCGGTTTTGGCCGGAACCGACCTCCACCCCCCTGTTCCCGTTTTCTATGTAGTAAAAGGCACAAACCCAGCGCTTTTCCCCAAATGTTCTTTGAACTTTGCTCCCCCCCTTGCCTGCTGCTTGATTGGTCCACCGAATTCCCACCTCCCACCCCCCCAAATCCCTTTTACATGAAATGGAGTTTTCCTTCGTGACGCTTTGCAACCCCACTAACCCGTCGATCCTCTGCCTCTGGAGCTTAGGAAATCTCAAAACCTTATTTTTTTTTTTTTAGGTGACCAAAGACTTTTTTTCCAAGTCGTTCATTTCACATGAAATGGGCCTGCGCTTTTTGCCATATGGATTTAGCCAATAGAGGGTCTGCTGCCCCGGCGCTCCATTTCAACGATACTTTGAAGGCTAATGATGCAGCGTCCCCCTTTGAGCCCCCCAAGGTCAAGGGTCGTCTGAGAAACCTGCATTCAACCTCGGCTTCGCTCTCACTTAGTTTCGCCGTTGCACTGATTTTTTTTCCCCCCTACCCGCCTCATCTTCTTTTTTTGGAGTCATCACGGACGCAAAAAAAAGACGGACCTCTGGCACGTCCATTCCTTCCCTGAAATTTTCGGTGTTGGGGGGGTTTTTAATCTCCCCCCCCCCCCCCCCCCCCCGCCCCACGGCGAGCGTTCTCCCCTCCTCTTTTTGGCCATCTTGACCCTTTGGCGGAGAGTTTTCTCCTACTTTGGATCATGTTGTCAGACATTCTCGAAAACTCAGGATCTGGCGAGTTCCATGGAGAACGTTGCAAATGTTTAGACACCATTCCAGTCGTCCACTAATTCAACCCGCCACAAAGTCACCCAAACGCACTTCTCCCCTATTTTTTTTTTTATTCTTTTGACCCCCCCGCGCAGGACTGAATGGTTATTGAGTCTGAAAGCAATAGTTCCTTTTCAGCTCCGAGTCCTTTAAAAGAACTCTCCTTAAGAGCGCACTTTCTTTCCTGCCCCCATTAGTCGTACCAAAGACGAGGCAAGTGAGACCGTTTCCACTTCTGTTTCTGATTAAAAAGGACGTTTGTTCCCCCCCCCTTTTTTTTCTCTCTGTACCCCAAAGTTTCCATCGTCACAGGAACTAACCCTCCCCCTTTGGAGTACCGGATCACAACCGCTCTCCTGGTTATATCAGACACGATTATGTGATTTCCAGGGAGGAGTACCAACCTTCTTTTTTTTTCTTTCCCCCCCAACATGACCGCGATCTCGAACTCTTAATTTTTTTTTTTTCCCAATCGACGTTACGGTATTCCAATGGTTCCCCTTGATTCTTCGCTCCCGTCTGCTGCGAGCAGGTTGACCCCCCTCATGAACTCGACCACTTCGATGATGGAAGTTCACTTATTTCAGATCTCTTGCGGTCCACAAATTTACATTATTGCTGAAAACTCTTTTTAAGGGAGAGCCGCGGTCGATAATCTTCACCAGACCTTTCCAGCCGTTAAGACGCCGAGCCCTCGTTCTCGGGAGACTTAACGAAGGAATACGCACATTTTTGTCCCTCAACCCCTTTTTCGCTGTCTCCGTGCGAGAGAGTTTACCCCCCTATGCCTCTAAACGCCTTGTTCTGTCAGTAGCTTCCATTTTTTCAACTTGCCTGCCATAAGAAATTCAATTCCCCTTTCCCCTCCCCGTTCCCCTTGAGATGAGTCCTGGCTCTATGCAAGTGTCCTTTTTTGGTCCCCTCCCTCTCCACGGTGTGAATGCGAGGGACTGACTCAACCCATCTTCCCCCCCTTTCGCTCCCCTTCGTATAAAAACCTGATCAGCCACCTTCTCCCCCCCCCCCACGCCGGTTCTCGATAATAAGTCCTAGTATATTTGCCGCGATAGTTATTCTCTCTTTGTGCAACCTCAGAATATGCTATCCTTTCGTGCGTTTCTCGTACGATCAGCTCGGACTCCCTATTTCGTTGTGTTACCTACTTTAACCCTTCTACCCCCCTATCTATTTTACTCTCACTTTTGTTTTGATCGGATTCCATTTGTCGTTCATGTTTACTGTGAACCCCCCAATTTCTCCCCTGTTTTCCTCTTTTAGGGACCGCGAAGCACGACCTTCCCTTTTTTTCGTCTCTATGCCCGAAGCTCCAAGTGAATAAGAGGTGAAATCAGCCATGAAAAAGAGCCTCGTCACCTTATCCCGACGAAGGTTTTGTCGACCTTTAGACTCTCCTTGTTCCAGTTCTATGAAAAGAAGAAGCTTAAGATGATCTTTGCCGCCCTTTGCTCAAGCAGATTTGCTTCCCCTCCCAACTTCCCTTCACTGTTTAAGAAAAGCCATGACTCATTCCCCCCACTCCTTCATCTTCCTTTTGAAGGCATCTGCACTTACTTCTGGTACTGGAAATGTCACGTAAGGGTTTTCCCTCTCTACCTTGAAAATCTTTCCATTTCGTGCGGGGCTCTTTTTGAAACCGCATCCCCGGAGATACCCAAGAGTGTGCGGAACTTCTTTGGCCCGCTCTGACGATAACCCTTTTTTTCCCCGACCGCCTTTCCCCCTCTGAACAGGAATTAATTTTGAATTTAGATTCTTTAGTTTACTACAGGCCCCACCCAGAAGTTCTTTTTAATCCTCCCAAGTTTTTTTTTTCCGCCCGCCTTGCAAGCCATATTACCTATCTCCTCCTCTTTTTTTCTGCATGACCCCAACGACCTCCTCTACGACTTCCCCCCGTATGACGAGAAAGTTTCACCTTCCCTACACTCCCCCCCTCCTGGGGTCCCCACTAAACCCTACGGAGTGCTATTCCTTAAGTTTTCCTCGTGTGGGGTTGACCTTTTTTTTCTACCGGTTCCGAGATTGAACTGTTTTGTCCTCCTATTTTGTGATTAACCGACAATGAAACGTGTTTATTCTTCCCTTCCATTCCCCAACCACGGGGTTCCTTTACGTCTGTTTTTCGTCCTTCGAGTCGACAGCAAGCAACCGTTGGGTTTTGGAAAACCCCCCCCCCCAGTCACCCTCTCAGATCAACGTGCTTCTTTGGGGCGCTGATACCGCCATTTGAACGTTTAACGGTATCCCTCTCCTTGACCCTCTGAGCGGACCCTTGAGAGGACCTTGCTTGACCAGATACGCAAGAATCGTGAGCTTAATCTCCTCGACTCCCCTTTACCTCCCAACAGGCAGACCGATGGTATTCCCCCCCCCCCTCCCCGTCTCCTGGTTTGTGTTGGGTTATTTGAGATAGCACCATTCCCTCTCTTCCAACAGTGCCCCCCAAGGTCCTTGCCCATGTTTTCAACACCAATATACATCGGTTAGAGATGTTTTCCAACATGAACAGGCTATTTCTTCCCCCATAGGTTCTCCCAAAAATCTCATTTCCCTTATTTTCCCCTAATGGCCCCCCAATTCGAAGGAGGTTCGATAGGTTGTACTCCCTTTTCTTTCCCCCCAATGTCTTTCATGCCCCGCTTGGCTTTCCCAGCTGGTTTTTTTTTGTGCTGAGAAAGAAAGCGTCTTAGGCTCCTCATTCCCTACGTCGATGAAGAATACGCGTTCTTGCTCCGCCGCTGGCCCTGAATTAAGTTCCTTCCAGATATTGATCGATGGGAGGGTCCTTTCTCCGAGCGTCTCCTGCCCCCCCCCCGGCGGTTGCTGGTAATTGGCGACTGTTTAATCCTCCTTTCTCGAAGGCTCAAGAAGTGTTCAAAAGAAGTCCCTTTCCCCCCCTCTTTTCATGACAGACCGACTTCCTTTTTTTATCGCCCCGCATTTGTCTCTGTCCGCAAACGCAATAGGAAGTATCATCCGGTCGTATTTCCAGCTGCCCCATTGCACGCGTCACCCTTTACTTCGGGATCTCTTGGTGTGTGCATGTGGACCCCAGTGGGGGGAAAGACCCATCCCCTTTCTCTCCATTCGCGCTTTGTTGCCTTCGCTGGAGGAGGAAGGAGAAAGCGACTTGGTTCTGTTTTTTGCCTTTCCTTGCTTCTTTTTCTAACAGTGCGACCCGCAGCTCCCCGTCCCCCCCAAAGCCCCTTTTCGGTCATGGGGAAAGACCACAAAACTCCCTCACTTTCGGGAGACTTTTTTTTCCGGGCACCCCTGTCTCGTCAGGGTTTATTTTCCCCCTTTTTCCTCGTCATCTTTTGCTCCGGCGAAAAACGATCGTGCTCAAGTCCCCTCCCGGAAATCACTCTTATCTTGGCGCGGGTTTTTGGGCAGAATCCGTTTTCCAAATGCCCCTTCCCCCTCGCCGAGGTGCTTTTCTCCCGAAGAAAACTAGTCTTTTCCCCACGCGCTTCCCGGACCCTTTGGTACACCCGAACTGACCCCCCTTCCCTTTCTCCCCCACAAGAGGAGGTCCCCCCAACACAACTCCCTTTAGGAATAGTCGGACCCCTTTTTTTCCCAACCAACTCTGCTGAAATTTTAATTTTCCTCACCTCCGGTGTACATTGTATTTAAGTCGAGTCTCCCTCCTTTCGTGATTTTAACTTGATTAACTTACCCCATTCCTCCCTTATTTCCAAGCATTGAAGTTTCATTCGTCATTTCTTGAAGCTCTCCAACACATGGAAGAGATGGGAGATATTTGCTTCCCCGGCTCGCACTTCGTTCCTTTCCTTGCACGGACAAACGCGTTCCCTCTCCAGCCCCTCCCCCTTTCCTCGCAGTCCTGAAAGAGGATGACGGGAAAAAGGTTCTAGTTCCTTTTCTTTCCCGTAAGGTTCCTTTTTTCGTCACGGCGACTCCAGCTGAATTTTGTTGGTTCTCGACTTCTCGTTTTTTCTCCTCCCAGCTTCATTCAAGAGTAAGGAGAGATGTGGAAGGAAGCGGTTTTCCCTTCCCTGTATTTCTAGACTGTCTCTACACGGCCATTCTTTTGAAACCGCGGAAGTCCTCTCTCTTCTTTCCAACGCGCACAACCCCGCTGTTCAAGGTCTTTCTTCAGCCAGACATTATACAATAGAATATTCAATGCCTTTTTTTCCTTTATTCTAGGGAACGCCTGTTAGGCCCCTTTCCGCCACTCCAGAAACAGAGAAGAGTTTTCGCTTCTCCCCCGGCCACACGTCAGTGAGGTCCCTCAAGAGTTAAGTTACCTTCGGACCCTTTTTACAAAGAGTGAATAAAGTTTGGACCGAAACCTTGCTTTTTCCACAGATTTCATTTTTACTAAGGACCCACCACCTGTGTCTCTCAGGGTAGATATGTAAAGAAAAATAGGAGAATTTACCTAATTCTACAGTTTCATGTCATTGCTCAAGTCCCGGGGTGGTGGTTTTTTTTTGTTTTTTTTTTTTTTTTTGTTTTTTTTTTGCTGGTTGTTTTGTGTGGTGTTTTTTTTTTTTCTTTTATCCCCTGAGAGAAGAAGAAAGAGCTTTTCAGCCGTACTCCCCTCTTCCTGATGCCAGTCAAACTTTTTCCCCCCCCCTCCGCTGTCTTTCCTTTGACGCAAAGGCCAAACCCCTTTCCCGCGTGATTTTCTTTCGTTTTTTGACCCAACTTCTCCGGAAAGACCTTTTCCTCTTTTCTAGCGGGCGTCCCCTACCTTACCTCGCCCTTCTCACCGCCAAAAGACTAGGCCCACTAGATATATCATTCCACAACTCTCGCGAATTTTCCTCTTCTGTTTTTTGGCTCTTTTCCCCCACGCCTGTGACCCAAATGCAACCCCTACACTAGCTGGTGCGGCTTCTGCCCTTGCTCCTTTGATTAACCCACGGAGTAGCTGCTTCTGCTTGATTCTCCTCTCCCCCGCCGTAAAAATTAGGGAGCCTGTCCCCTCCCCCCACTTCCTTAATGAGCGTTGAAATAATGTTCTGTCTCCCCTTTCGATGTTCATCCAAAGGAGATTTTTTCCCCCTATCGAGGTGTCGGGATATGAGCCAGAGCGTCGTAATACATTACAATGAATCCAATCCGCTAACCTGAAACTTTTTTATTATTTTCCGGAGCGACAGAGAGAGTTTAACTTTATTTATCTTCTTTCCACTTCAGAGAAATAATTTATTCAAGCATACCTTACGCTTCTTCGTCTCACCACTTGTCAAACCGGCACAATCTTTTGTGCACTGAAGTCAGAAGAGTCCGCAGTCTTAATTGGAGATGCTTAACTCAAAAGGGATGGACAACTCTCAGTTTTCACCCTATCTCCGTGTACACGTCTTATTGCGGTGGGTGAGCTACTTTCATTAAGCCTTGTCCTCGAATTTTTACGGCCCCCCCTGCCTCCAAAACCCAGAAGGATACTTGGCTCTCCCGTTTTTTGAGCTTTGTCCAAGGCAAAGGACCCGCCTGACTTCAAAGGTGAGACCTAGAAAAAAGACAAAAACAAACCCCCCCCAGACCGAACGCCCACTGCAGCAGGATTTAGTATTAACAGCTCGCCAGATGCAGGGTGACCTTGAGGAGAGAACTACAAGAGTCGTCCGCCTCCGATTGGAGAGGCCTCGAAGGTTTCTCCCAAAGTGAAGGTTCCATCTTTAATAGAGTCAAATTTTTCATTTTTGGACCCGGAGGTCGGAGTGTATCGGATCAGCCCTAGGTAAGCTTGCCCGTTTTTCTTTTGCTTTCGAAGGTTGTTTTCCACCCACTTTTAACCTCTTTCCAACCCCCCACCCCATTCCTTTAGACCACAATTGGAGTAAACCTCGATAAACCTTGCTTCTCATTTTGTATTTCTTTCTCACGAGGACTCACCCTTTCCCAATCGCTGTTCCACCCTCTAAAACAATGCAAAAAAACTCTCTCCACCGTCAGTCCCCACTAGCCACGTACATTCTTTTAGTCCCCCCTCGTACGTTATTTCCTTTGTCCCCCGTGCGAAGCAAGAGGTGTACTCCGTATTGAACTGTTGCTCACCTCCAACCGCTGCTGCTTGAATTCCCCCCGTTTTTCTTTCCTCCATCGGGGTGCAACCCCAACTGTGGGAGCTGCTTGCCCAAATCCCACTTGTTCGAGATCCTCTTCATAGCTTCCCTTCCGAATTAAGTCGTAGGAGCAGGAGAGTTATTTCGCTTGATTTCGACCGATCACCTTGTGGATACCTTTCAATCAAGATAAGGGTGAGCTCCTTCGGAGTTGCTTTCCCCTCTGACCGAAGAGATTTTCTTTCCCCAGATTTCTTTCTACCCCATCCCTTCTGAACTTGCCATAATAAAGTCACTGTCTTCTCCCCGACTTTTCTCACTTAGTTTAGAATCATGCTCGTGACTCCCTTCGCTTTTTTTGTACCCCCCGAGTACCCAGTCTTTTAGACCTTGCGATTCAGTCGGATCAATCTAGGGACCTCGTTGGTCGATCTCCTTCACTCATGTAATTACCTAGCCCGCGGTCGCCCTCTCCACATCATTTAATCGTTAGGGTTTGACGGATCGTCGAGATTGCTCTTACTCCCTTTGTGAGATGAGGCTCTCGGATTCGGCGTCCTCTGCCGCTCGGTCTACACGAAGGAAGGCCGATTGGTTCCACTCCAACCTTTTTACCAATATCTTCCCCATCGTGTTTTTTTATTTGAATCATTGGTCTTACTTTTTAGGAACAAACCGCAAGCCTGCACGTGTTTTCCTTATGATAGGAAGCCTTTCTCTCACGGAAAGGAGCTTAGAAGAAGGCTCACCAATTCTTGAATCCTGAGAGACCCTAGGCTTATCTCCCCGCCACCCCCACTCTTAAATTGATTTGAAGATAAGGAGTTTTCGATTAATCTGCCCCTTTTATTGGCAAGTTATCGGACCCCTCGGCCTCCTTCCCCTATCGTATCAGAAGTATCGCTGTCCAAGTTCCCTAGGTCTCGTTACCTCAAATCCCCTGACCTTGGCTTCCCCTTCAAGCCAGCCTTTTTTTTTTTCCCCTCGCTTCTACCCAAGAGAACTGGAGCTGAGCCCCTTTTTCGGCTTGAATGGCCTCCGGGTCTTTCTATTCCTTTATGAAAGCCCATAGAATGCGGGCCCCTAGGAAAATCCTTTTGCTCCCTTACGAATAATCACACATTCGTGATGATGACCATTTAGAACCGCTTAGTAGGATTGCGTCTGAATCCCCCCCTCATCTCCTTTCTCTCCCACCTCTTTTTCCTTCGCTTTTCTCCTCGGGACATGATCCTACTTCGCTTCACAAGATTAGGTTTGTAGCTCCTCCCCCCTTTTTTTTGACCCCACTCTTTATTCGTTCCCAGATTTGACTTCCAAGCAGTTATTCGACCCCGCTGTCCTCAACGTTACTGACCTGCTTCCCCCTTCTTGGATAGCCATCAAAAGGTGCAATGCACGACCGCTGCCTGGGTTCACTACCCCTCCTTCTACGTGCTGACTGAATGATCGTCGTTTGTTGGGGGTTAGGGTTTTTTCCCCTGGCACGGTGGGCTATTGCCCTTTTTTTTAGTTCCTCCTCTTGTAGCATACAACGTGAACCATGAGTCCCTGTAAGGGTGTGAGCGGGCCTTCCCCACTGCGGTCCGGGGGGGGTGGGAGTCGCGTGCCACTTTTTTTTCCACGCAAAGGGGTTCACAAGCAACTTCTTACTTCCTATCTAACTACCACGTTGCCCTTTGACCCCTTCGCGTCGCTCCGCTAGGACCCTCTGATATTCCTCACAACTGGTTTGCCGTCAGGGAAGAGTGACTGCCTTTCTTCCCCCGATGCCCGCCCTTCTCTTCGATGAGATTCCGAGTGCTTGTTTTCCCCCTTTTTTCTACCAGAACCATGCCTTCCGCGTGCTGGATTAATACTATCCCTCATTTTTCTTTTTTTTGGTGTTGGGGTGTTTTCTTCGTGAGCCCTCTAAATTCTAAGGATAGGTAGAACGACAGAACCGTTGCAACAGGAGACTTTTTCCCCAATTCGCCCATATCCATTCTCGGTTTCTGTTGATTCCAATGAACGGATAACAAGGCTTTTGCTTGTCTCCCCCCACCAAGCAACACTTTCCCCTTTTAGGCCCACCTGTCGATTGAGTGCGTTTCTCCCCGCGTTTTACTCCTATTACCCACAATATTTCCCAACCCTTATGTTCGCATTGTATTGGCTGCTTTCCTTGTGAGACGTGTGTTTAAGAACCAGAATTTGCAGTTACTTCCCCTTCACCTTTCCCCGCTACGGGCCTTTTTCTCGAACCGCCCCAGGAAGAATTTTTTTTCCAGACCTTTGTCTTTGGCATTCTGCCGTTTTCTGCGGCCCATGGCCCTTAAAGACGGGACCTGTTTCCTTACCGAATGAAGCCTTCTTCGCGAAGGTTTTCCCTCTCTTCCACAGAAGATGACCGTACAAGTGGAAAGGACTTCCCCCCCCTATCCGTTGCCAATTTTCCCCTCTGGAATACAAGCTTGGAGACAAGTCGGTTTATTAGATCCATCGACCCCAAATGCCCTCCCCCGTCCCATTCCTTGAAAGGGATGGTTGCAGTTGGAACAGCGTGTTATTTCTTCACATCCCTCAGAACTTCCCTTCCTTTTCTAGCCCCGCTCGTTGCCAGGAAACCTGGCGGCCCCCCTTCATTTGGTGTTAGACGTCTTTCAGCTACCAGGGTGCGCAGGGGTTCGCGCACGTGCAAAGAATATTTTCATTCCCTCCATCAAGTCACCTCCCTTCTTTAGTCTATGGTTTGGAACCCCTGGTGCGTCCTTACCCCTGAGAAAGCGAAGTTTTGTTTGTTTTGCTCTCGCTTCCCCGCTTGTCGTCCGGCGGAACCCGATCGTGTAAAGGTCGAGAGGAACTCTGACGCTTCCCCCGGACGACTGTGTCCCCGGCAGCGCCGCGTTATGGGACTAGCGACGAGAACCCCCCCTTGAAAAATCTTTTTTCCCCTTAAACGAAACAAGGACCTACCCCCCTGATGATACACCCCACCGACTGTTAGCGAAAACCCTGCGAATTCACAGTGTTTACCAAACACTCTGCTTCGAGGTACAGGAATTAGCGTGGTCTGACCTAAGGACTTGCCGGAACCTTTCGAGCGCGACCTCTTCCGCTTTGTTATTTTTCTTTTCCCCTTCCTATTCTTGACTTACTACTTCCCCCCCCAGACCCTTTTTGCTATTTGAGTCAGGCTGGGACTCCTTGCCTGAAACACCGTTTCCATAAGAGGTTTTTTTCTCCTTTGCAGGGCTCCCTATTCTTGTCATCACACTCCCCCCTTTTTAACGGAAAAATTAACCTCTTTCTTAGACCCAGCCGTAACACAGTCCTGCCCCTCCCATTGTCCTGACATCCCACTCTTCCCAGGCAAGTATGTCCATATAAGTCATTTCTCTTCCCCCCCTGACTGGCCTGCTTTTTCACTTCTACATCTCGCCCCTGTCCTCTCCTCAGTGTTGTGTCTATTCTGTTCTCACTTAGCTCCCAGAGAATTCCGAGCCGTTTCTCTACACTTTTGCGGCCGTCCGTCCTGTATGCGTCTCTTGCGGTCTAGCAAGGCGTTGCGTTGGCCCTTTCCTGCCGGTGGTCCGTTCCGTATTGCCTGCTTGCAAGCCCTTTCCCCAAGCGATTCTCCTTTTTTTTTTTCAGCCCCCATGCATCGCAATAGCAATCACATTCCCCTGTGTCATCTGGTCGAACTAGGAAACGGGCCTGTTTGGAGTCGGTTCCTCCGTAATTCGCAACTCTTGCGGTTCCCGACCATTTCCCTGGTCAACTTACAGCCGTGGAGGTTCCCCTCATCGTCTTCACATGTACCCCCTGTCGAGCAAGTGTTACGCTGTTCCTTCTCCGTATTGGGCCAAAAGGGTTTGATACCCTTCGTTCTTTTCTTTTTCCGTCTACGGCAAAAATCTTTTCCTGTTGCTTGGTTTCTCTAGTGTCAGAGAAAACTCGGCGAGTCCTTCCGGTTCCTGCTTCTTTCTGTATCCCTACCAGATAGGCTCTTTCTCCCGCTGATCGCCGGAGTAACGGATGTTACGCCGGACGCCTTCGAAGGCCACTCCCATCCCTCTCGGCCGGTGATCAGCCCCGCCTTTCCAACCAAAGTGGTTTTTCTTTCCCCCCAAAATGTCTTCCCCCGGAAAAACTCTTCTTTGCCGCGTGAGGACCCTTTTTCGCCCTTTAGATAACCCCGGAAGCGTCCCTCCCCCCCATTCAACAGCCGCCGAAATCGATTTCCGTCCACAACTGCGCGATCATTCGCGGCCTGAGGTGATCGGTTTTTTCCCCACCCGACTGGCAACTTGTCCACATCGGCACGTGCCGGGTCTGGCGTTTGCTTTTTTTTTGCGCATTTGACCGGAATCGTATGACTCCTGTGATTCCCCCACGAACCCCTTTCCGCGAGACAGCGAGGGCTCGGTCCTTCACTGAAAATTCGCTTCTTTTGCAATCTTTTTGGAGCCCCATCTGGAGGAGCTTCCCACGGCTGCTCCATTTCAACTATCGTGGAAGGACTGAGTCCTCTCGGATGACTTTCCACTTAGGAAGTTTTCTTTCCCCCGAGAACCCTGAATTGACAGGATTCGATTCCCCCCCGACACGGTACCAAAAAACAACCATATAGATGAAGTTCATCTCCCGTTAACGTCTACTGAATAGCTTTCGGAATTCCCCCTTTCCGCCCCCGCCTCGAAACCTTTCTTTAACATTTTGCCCTCCGTCCGCAGCCTAGAAGTTTTATTTGAACTTAAAACTGAGTGAGACAACTCCACAACCCGGTACCCCAATAAGTCGACCGGGAACATTCAACGCATTTATGCGTAATGTGTGTGGATCCCGCTTGAATTACTTTCATTTTTCAACGGAGATACACGAATTGCCTTGGCGATCCGTCTCGCCTGTTGAAATGTTTCTACCATTAGCATTTACTACTCCCCTCTAACAGGACCCCCCCCTTTTTACACCCCCCAAGAACACTCCATGCCCATGGATCATGACCCAAGAGCCCCTCACCATTTTTCTTTTCTTCTCTTCCCTCCAACGCCTGTTAAGAGGGCCTAGTATCTTTTCCCCATCGTCCTCGTCCGAGAGCAAATTGTTATGCCGATCAAGAGTCCCCAAACGGGAGTTCTAAATAGGTAACTGCTTTTTCACTTGTCGGCTTTCCTTTCCCTTTTTCCACGGGACCAACCACCTGGTAAAAAGTCTCGACTCCCCAATTCACGCGGAAAAACACGGGGGCTTCCCCCTTCGCCCCCCTAGCTCCTTCCTTTTCTGGGTCCCGTAAACGCGTTTTTAACTAAGGCCCCTCGCGCTCCCCACCGTTTCAAGTACCGGACACCACCTTCTTCCACCTTTCCGTGCACAACCCCTTTCAGTCCGTTGCTTGCCACTACAGATTACGGTCGTTGCCTTTTTGGACCCCTTCTGGAGAAACGAGTTTAGTATCTCCTCTTTTCCCGCATTCCCGAGGTTTTTTCCAACCGAGCGTTTTCTGTGAAGTAACTGATGTCTTTTAAGATCTCCCTTTCCCCCCAAAAGTAAGATTCCCCCCTTCCGCCTTTTCCCCTATCTTCCCTAGTAGCCGTTTTACCTCTACTGTCAGCCAGTTCCCGGGAGGCGTAGGCTTAGAATTTCTTCTCTCCCCCCAGTTTCCTCTGAAGAACCTGTTTGCGATCATAACAAAAGGACGTTGAGCCTTCCCGTAGGCTTTAGCGCCCCTCCGAACTCTCTTTTTTTTTTTTTCGGTTTAGAGACGATAATTGACCTGTTTCCATTCCCTTTTCCTTTCCCTGCTCCCCTATATCCCTTCTTAGTCTCCTGCGTGTCTGTAGAAGCCATTCGCGAGGGCCCCCGAGACCGGCGTACCTATGACTTTCCCCAATCTCCCTCCCCCTTCCAGGGCTTTCCCTAGTTGTCGATGAATGGCCCCATATACTGGACTACAGATAACGTATCCCCTTTCGAGTTCCTTCTTCCAACCATGAATAGTTTCTTTTTTGAGTATCGAGGGAGGGAGCTTCTTTCCTGTGTGGCTTCTTCCCTTTTAGGCTCGTTTGACAGTTTTTTTTTTGTGGTTTTTTCTTTTTTTTGTTTTTTTTTGTTCTTTCTTCTTTTTGTTTTTTCTGCATTAGGCTCTCCGAGCGACCAGAATTCTATTCTTCGTTTTTTTCCCCTCCCCCCCGTACTCCCTACTCTTT
>Ga0179593_1496319_pt1 | contig 13697 bp, 16 predicted proteins | sample CZODoug2_1_08_16_FD_185931 | JGI IMG/M metagenome (GOLD analysis project Ga0179593, IMG submission 185931) | Vadose zone soil fungal communities from Angelo Coast Range Reserve, California, USA - CZODoug2_1_08_16fungal (PacBio error correction) | ecosystem: Environmental > Terrestrial > Soil >... | reverse complement strand
GAAACCCCCCGGTAATGAGTTCCGTTGTTTGCTCTGCCCCCCCCCCCCTTACGGCCGGCGCGTGATGACCCGGTGACCCGTAAATCCTCCATTCACCTTGTTCAACCTCAGGATTACCGCCGAACTGTAAATCTCCCCGCCCATCCCAAGAGAATCTTTACACACCCTTTTCTAAACCTTCTTGATTTTTCCTCCCCTCGATCTTTGAGATAATTGTATTACGTAGCCTCACTGCTTCTTCCCTACCCCGAATTCCCCCCTTCCCCTTTTCTTATCGTTCTTCAAATTTTCGTCCTCCCCGGTCCCTCAACTTATCGTTCAACGCCTTCTTAATCTCCCCCAAAACTTAGGTCAGTCCACGATCTATACCTTCACGATATCCTTTTTCATCTTATGGCATCCGCTTGTAACTCCCAAAATTCCCTATCCCTTACCCCCACACAAAGGTGCCAACAATGTCAGACAATTTTTTGTGCAAATCCGTCTCCTCTTCTCTCCGGTCTGGACTTCGGTTTTTCTTCACCCCATCCCGCGATCCGCTTTCTTTCAAATCTCGACTTCCCCCAATGTATTACCTCTCCCCACCCCTCCCCACCTTTGACATATTCTTCGCAGTATACAGAGCAGCCTGTATATTTTGAGACCCCCTGAATTCCCTCCCCTCGAAATTCAAACTTTCCCCCTCCCCGCTCCTTGTTCCTCCCTGAAGATACGCCCTTATGTCCCGTAGTTCCGCCACTTCCCACGTCGTTTTCTGCACCTTCCCTCTCCCCTTCTCCTCTCCTCAGATTTTCTTACAATTTTTCAACGTTTTTTTTAGGAGGCCTCCTTTTTTCCTTCCAAACGTTTTTCTTGTCCTTTCACTCGGAGTCATTTTCTCCGAACAGATTCAAAACTTTCGAGAATTCCTTTTATAAATGGATTAGCGTTATCGTGACTTGACTCCATCCAGTGCACCACTTCGAGCTTCCGGAGGCTTCTGTTTTTTTTATCTTCTGTGCTTCCTGAAGAGCTCCCTTTTTTCGTTTTTTTTCTTCCCTATTAAAGGCGTGCTTAAAATCGGGGATATCCCAACGTTTCGGGTCTGACACTATTGGTTTTCTCCCCTCCTTTATTTTTTCAGTCCCCTTCCGTATTTTACATTTTTCTTTGCATGGACCCCAATCACCTGTAAAGTTCCAGAGCGACCACCCGACTTTTTCTTTTTTTATGAGTGAATCTATGTTTGGTGTGGACCCCAAGGGCTACGTCGTTCCCAGACTCCTCTTCTCCAGCTTTCTTTCTTTTCCAGTGCATGTTGATGTGCTTCTTTTGGGCGATCTACTGTCTGGGCTTTTTCTACCTCCAATCTTTCCCAGCGCTTATAATCTATGCTTTTTCGTCTGTTCTGATTACTTGCGGCCATGGAGACCTTTATACTGGGTAACCCCCCGTTCTAATTCTTCTTCGGTTCCCTTTCTTCTCAGAGTGGTTTGCCTCAATTTAAAAGAGTTCTTCTCGAACGGCGCTTATAGGTTCTTTTTTAGGCCTTTTGGTTCCGAGGCTTTTCATCTGTTTCTGGGTTCATCTCATTCTACAAGTAGTAAACCCCCGCGATTATTCCCCCTTGACGGGGGCCTTCTTTCTCAAAATGCTCCTCCCCCCTGTTTTGTATCACGAAATTGGAACTCGCATTCTGCACCAACATTGGTCCCTCGCAAATCTATCGGGATTCTCTTCCAAATGGCAAGGTTAGTCCTCTCTTCATGCCTGTTTCAGCTGGTTCATAGTGGCGAGGCTTGATTCGCATTTCTTGCGTTTTATCTTTCGACATGTGTGTTACTCAAAGAAGGTGGTTACTTAGCTGGCCCCCCCAACACCCCAAGGCTACTTTCTCCTTGGATCCCCTCTCGCCTTTATTCATGAAAAGATGGTAACCCTTGGCGAGGGTTACGCTCCGACGCCCCGATCGACGCCTCCTATTAAGTATGGGAAGAATTTCCTTCAGTCTCCTGATGATTTCTCTTTCTTTTTCTCCTCACCCAGGTGGTGTTGTTTTCATCTCTTCCTCCTATCCCCTAGGTGCATGCGCTCTTTCACAAGTTACTTCTCCTGGCCGCAGTTATATCCTGCCCTCTTTCTTTTTACTCCCCCTTCCCCCTTTATCCCATTCTTCTTAGCGGATAATGTCATCACTCTCTGTTTGGTCGGCCCATGGATAAATTTGACCCACGACGTCTAGCCCCATTGTCCTTGCTTTCAGAGCAAAACTTCTCCTTTCTTCACCCCCCCCCGTGTTCTCCCAACTCCAACCCAGATCTAGCGACACCTCCGATCACCAGACATTTCCTGCATGGGCCCAACGCTTTGACCTTTGACGCCTCGCTGCCCTTTTCTTGCATCTTTACTCTTTGCACAGTTGGACTCCCACCCGCTTATAACCAGTTGTTCGTGTCACCTTCAACAGATTAGACCCCATTAATCGATTCGAAGTGATGCGCCCCCGTCTCCTTTGTCCCGCTCTGAACACTACAGGAATCTGCGCAGAGAAGGTCTACTGACAAGCGGCCGTTTCACCAGCAATTCCCTGCACAGCGTCCCGCGAGGAGACCACGCGTCGCTCCCGGACGGACGGACGGAAGAGAGAGGTCCCGCACGTTGAGACTACGAACTTTCCCCTCCAAGGTACCCCGAAGTATTCCCAGGTACTACGCCGTGTACGACGGTCCAGGACTATACTTTGAGAAAGCCCCCGCCCACCCCCCTCCCCCCCCCCGCACCTCCCCAGAGCCCCCGCCACCCTGATTCGGAAATCAATCGGAACATGTCTCAGCCCACATTGCCATCCTCTTTCAATCCTCTGAATAGGAGTATGGGACCAAGGTAATCCCCGCCCACAGCGGCCCTGCCCCCCCTTTTCACTTAGTAACCTATTGCAACTTCTTTGTTGATACCCCAGTTAGTTGTGGCTCTGTTCCAGTTATCTACAGTCAGCCCGACCCCGCCCCTCTTCTTCTGCCCCCCTCCTTGTGGATGTTCCCAGGAATGTTTTTTCTTAACAGAAACCCTTGGATTTAACCGCCTTGCCCCCCAGTGCCACCATGACCCCACACAACCTGGAACCGAGAAGGAAGAAACTTCTTCCGGGTCAAGTGAGGCCACATACTTCAACCCGAATGTGTCCACGCGCCCGCCTCTTCAGATGTTCCTTGAGGCCTCCGATTACTATTTTTTTTTTTGTTGGTTATACTCCGTCCCTGGTATTTGTTTTTTGTTTGTCTTTAGTTTTTTTTTTTTTTTTTAGTGTGTTTCGCGGATTTTTTTTTTGTTTTTTAATGTCCTGCTCTGTGTCAAGTTTTTTCTATGCTTTTACTTCCTCTTTCCAGGCCCCCATCTTCTTCGCCTCCTTAGCAGCTCTTTGACACGCAAATTTGTAGTGGGGTTCACGAACTTAGAAGAACGATGGCCCCCTCCCACCATTTACTTTTCTTTCCCGTCTTTGAGGAGGCGTATCTTCAGTCTTCAAGTACTTTTGGTTTTCGAGGTCGAGTCCATTATTGACCGGAGGCCCGCCGCATCTCTATTTACCGTCTATCTTCGTCGATGATTAAGGAGGGCACTATGGTTTCGTTCCCTTTTTGGGGTTGGGTTTTAGTGGATTCCAATGTCGTGATCATCTGCCGAGATGGAATTTCCCTCTGCTACCAGCATTTTTTTCCCTATCCCCTCTATCGTTCCTGATGGGATGCAAAGGTCCATGAGGCTTCCTTTAAATGTTTGGTTTTTTTTTCGACTGGCTTCCTTTTTATTACTTCTCTTCCCAATTAGGATTTGCTCCATCCTCTTAAGCGAGGTGAGAGCGGGATAGAGAGAGCTGTGTTACCCTTTTTGTTAGGCTTGTAAGGTTTTCTCCCCCCCTCTTTTTGCGTCTCCTTCTGCTTTGAGGCAGAGTGAACCCTTACCCTTCTAGAGTATTCCGGGGCGCTCTTTTTTTTGGTTCCCCGTTGTGGTCCATCTCTCCCCACTCGTTCCTATCCAACTGAATAATGGACATCCCCGCTCGAGCAACATTAGGTCTCCGAAGCCTCGCCATGGGTGTCGTGAGTTCCTTTCTTTCGTTCCTTTCCCTTCGCGGTAATGTTGTCTTTTCCCCGTGCCGATGTGCTGATTCTTTGGGGCTCTTCCCTCCTCAGCCGAATCTTTTTTTTTCCCCTCCCCCAACAGAATGTATTTTCGACATTTTGCGTATTATTGCATACCCGCGTTTTTTCTGTTTGGCTCATGTCTCTTCAGCTTTCGCCCTTCATTCCGACATAGACTTGGACAAGACCAATGACCTGAAAGTTACAGCAGGGGGGGCCCCCTGGTCTTTTTCCCCCTCCTTCCCCCACGGTCAGGTGATCGCTGCCCCTCCACCTTGGCCCCTCTAAACTAATTGCAGTCGTGCCGGACGGCGCCAGTACGGTGTTTTAATACGTACAGGCCTAGGTACCCTTCACCTGTTATTTCGAGTGACCACTATTTCCCGAGGGTTCTAATTCGTGTTGTTTCATCTCTTTTGACCTGCCCGAACGGGCTTCCTCTAGCGTAATCGATTGCCGATGTCGTGGGGCCACTCCTCTACCCCTCCTCCCTGGAAGCGGGCTGCTTTTTTTCAGCAGTATTAGCGAAGTCTTATCACGCGACTGTGCAATTCGTTTCCTCTCCCCCTTCCCCCGCTGGTTGGAGTTGATCTTTTGCGTTGGAAACGCGTACTCGTGCCTAATTGATTCTTTCTTTTGAGCTCCCTACCGTGACGGCTCAGGCTGAATATTCAGACCGCCGATTGAATGATCCGAAGCTCAGGCCTTTTCCTTGAAGAGAGCCAGGGCCTTTTAGGTAGAAAGGGGAACTAGCTGCTGCGATGCGTGCGAGGTGGAAAGTTGCAATTTACCCCTAGGGGAACATCTTGTCCGAACTGAAGACTGGGGGGGGTTGGTTTGACGCTTCTTAGATGGAGTTCCCCCCCCTTAGACCCTCAGGATGCCCCTTCCTTCTTCCCTCACTCCTCCGGGAGATGGAACGTATAGTTCTTCGATGTATGTGCGCCAACCCCGCCCTTACCAATCATTCTATTCTTCTCTTCCATCAGTCCTCTTTCCGTTTTACATCCTTATCATAAACGCCGGTCCATCGGCGGCGGAACACTGTACACAACCTGCCCCCTCCAATAGCTTTTCATTTGTCTTTTTTTTTCTCCCTGCCTGGATTCTCTTTTGCTCTCCGATAAGAATCCACGCAATCAAAATACTGTTCCTGGTCATCCTTGGTACTCTCCTCTTCCTTCCCCCATTCCCCTTCTGTTCCACGAAAGTTCCCGCTTAGAACCTTCGCCCCACAATCTTCTTTGTCAACTCTCCCCTCGAAGTTCTAACCGGACTCATTCCTATGACCTGCATCCTCTCTCCCCCCCTTGAAGTACGGACTTAACACTTACCGTATCCTCCTAGCCCTTTCTTCACTCTCCTTATTTTATTCGTAACTTGACTTCCGTTATAGCTTGCTTATCCCTGCGGTTAGTGATAACGCGGGGTCCCCGGCCCAGCCAGCTTTAGCATTTTCGTCCTGCTCGATCGGCTTCAATCTTCTGCCCTCGTACATCGGCCTCCCTACCCAAGTTTTGCTGATTACACCAAAAGCTTTCTCCTCCCCAAAGAACCCTCCGGCCTGATCACCATCGTCCGTTTTTGGGTTCTATTTACCAAGACGTGCGGGAAGATTCAGGGACCCCCTTACCCACATAGTAATCCTCCCTTATCCCCCCCCCTTAATGTTAACCCCACCTGGGACCCAACTCCGAAGGTCCCCCGTCCGCCCTGCCACAAGACCCCTTCCTTCCCCCCATTACTCTTAATTTTGTTGCCTTTTCCGACCGAGCATCCTGAATGGCAGGACATTTTTCTCACGTATTCGCTGTCCCCACACCACCGACTTTCTCCCCCACTCCGACTTCTGTTATCAAGGTCTTGCCACTGCCCCAAGCACTTCCCGCCATCTAGCCCTCCCTCCCATCCCTACCCACTTCTCCAGCCAGGCCTCTCCATCCCCATCTGGAACCCTCTGTCTCCAATCGATCTTCCTCCCCTGAGCAGATCAAAATTGTACTCCCTCCCACGGCCGCAAACCCCTTGCGAACTCCCAACGCTTTTCAACGCCTGCCTTGTCGCCGTACTCCTTCTCTTTTCGCGCTCCTTTCTCAGATCCTCTTTACCCCCCCTTCCTCCCTAAACTTCTTAGAGCCTCCAGTTCCATCAACAAAATTGCCTATAGTCGCCGGAAATCTCCTCCTTTTAGCCTCGCGCACCTTATATCTTTCCGCGTCTTCTCCCTTTTCAAGAAGAGTGTTTTTTTTCCTCGAGGAGTAAAACTCCTCTATTTGTTAAGCCTTTTTCAGATACGCCTCCCAAATAATTCCCCCCTCCATTCCCCCCCTTTTTTTCCTTTTTCTAAATGGAAATATGGCCTTTGCGTTGTTTTCAGCGTATCCATTTGCTTCCCTGTTTTAGAGGATAGTTTTCGTTCCCTTCCCCCCCCCTCTTTTTCCTCTATTAGGTACTTGTCTTCCAGCCCGCCGAACCATAAATCCCGAGGCACGTTTTTTCCTTACCAATGCCGCTTCTCTCGGACTGTAAATCGTCCCTCTTTCACAGGTGAAGGCAGTGCGTGTGTAGTTTATTATGGTGCACCATTATTCACTTCCTACTCCCATTCGTCGGCTTCCCTTTCCCGTTTTTTTTTTGATGGTTTCCAACATGTTCACGCGTCCAAACTTCTTGGAAGAACCTAGTGTCATCTTGGCGGAGTCCACGTCACATATTTTGAGTATAGCTGTTCTTTTTTTTGGTTTTCTTCGAGCAATTGGTGGACAAAACGAGCCTCTTCAGAATATCACCCCCGTCCCTATATGTGAATTCTCGTGGCGTAGGCAATTGCCCCCGATCGGAGTTCGTACCGTTTCCTCCTCTCCCTCCCCGTCTTAAAAGTCTTTTTTCCAATTTGAATTTGCGAGGTTCCTGGGCCCGTCTTCTTCTCCATGGGTGCTGGTCGGTTTATCACCCCAACATCTCAAGTGCATCCTGCTTGTGGACGTGCTGTCTACTTGAGGAAGTGGCCACTTCTACTTTTCAGCACCGTGTTAAAGAGAGCGCCGTTTTCCAAGTACTGGGATCTCCTCTTTTGCGCATCATCCAGCTTCTATTTGATTATGTTATGTCACGTTCGCTTGATTCTATCGTTTCGCGTTCTTATTTCTTTGGGGGACTCCGTTTCGGATGCCAGGGCTGTTCCATCCAAGGAATAAACGAACTTTCCCCCCTTTTTTCCTCTTCTTTTTTTCCTTTGAGAATTTCCACAATGTGGACGTTTGTCCTTCCCGCTTTTGCACATAGAGAGTCTGACAAAAATTGGGCATTTTTTTTTAAGTTCGCCGCGTCTTCAACCTGAAGTCCTTTCCTGGTGTGCTTTGATGTTTTATTTTTGTTCTCTTTTGCATGAAGTTCTTGTTTCTTTCCCTCCTGTTCAATGGTTTCTATACCGAGTTTACGTCCTGTACTCAAATGTAAGAACCCCAAACCCCCCAGGCCATCCTTCGCCTTTCGTCCCCTGCGCGGTCCTTTCACGATTCTTTTCTTTTTTTTCCACATTCTTGGGTTGTCCGGTTAGCAAAGACGCGCTCCCCCGGTATAACTGGGTTGGCCCCTCTTTTTCCTGTGGCGGGGTTGACTTTGCATCGATGCGCATGCCTTTCTCCTCCTCCTCTCCTTTGTTGTTGTTTTCTCTATCTTCACTCCGAGTATTAAGACTCCTCAATCTCCCCCAGACTAAATTCTTCTTCCCCCGCCGTATATTGCGTTGGAGCGTAACCGTTCCCCCCAACCAGGCATGCATCGTCCACGGCTGCGTCTCCTCTCCGATTGCTTTGCCGTTCTTTTTTTAGGACCAGTTTCTAAGCCATCCAATACGTTCTTGGTATCTCACCTGTAGACCATGCTCCGAACTTTCTTTTTCCGGCCTTCTCCCCCCCCCCCCCCTCACCCAGAGCTTTTCGGCGCCCCCTCCCCCTAGTCCCCTACCTTCATACATGGGTCAACTCCCGCGAACTTTAAGATTGATTCAACAATGTTTCTTATGCCCCAAGCCTTCACTCTTATTAACTTCGTGCGCAATGCAATACTCAAAGAGTGACAGTTGACGTCTAGTTCTTCGCCCGGCGGCTCCCCCCTTGCCTATGATGACTACAACTCATTACGGCCCATATGCCTTTTAACTTACCGCGCATTCCCATCTAAGACAAGAGGTCCCGTTTTATTCTTATAATAGTCGCTGCCGGATTTCTCAAATTTCGCCTCCCCCGCTCGCTAACTGCTTACATCGAACGAACATGTGGACCCTCGCCTCCGCCCCCCATTTGCCGACATCAGGAGCCCCCTCGTTCAAGCCCGCTTCACTCCCTCTTTTAGCCTGCCCTTTGTCTATTGTCTTGATAGAGCCGACTTGCCATGAGGAACATTGCCACATCCCCTCCCCCCGCAAAAGCTCTTCAAAAGTCCCTCGCGTGAAGCGCGCTAGGTTGACCAAGGCGGTGTACCTCCCTCCGCGGTGTTTAAATGTGACACCCCGAATTCAAAATGATCAAACCCTGAGAAAACCCGTCCTTGTTTCTCTTCTCGGGGAACAAGTGCAGTGTGATGGTACAAGCTTGGCCCCCCAACCACCAAGTCATGCCCTGAATCAGAAGCTGAGCAGCGTCAAACCACCGATTCCCTGTGCGTTTTTTAGCATTCACATACCCCCCAGATTGGATACCTTTGTAACCCCTAACGTTCTAACCCCTCCCCAACCGTTCCCCTGGATACCCTTTTTTTGGACTCCAGCTCCCGGCAATAATATCGTGGAGTGCACACCCTGCATAACTCCCTGCGCCTGAAGTGTAAGGTCCTGGTGCCGTTCAAGACGGCTAATCCATTTTTTTCACACCCTGACTTCCCCTCGAAGTGATGCTCCGAAACTTTACCCGCCCAAATCCCCTTCCACCTTCACCCTTCCTGCATTGACCTAACCACATCGTCTTCGAACTTCGTCGTTGAATAGCCCCCCCCTTTTACTTCCTCCCCTCCATTTGGCCTCAAAAATTCTTGTCATTCGTCACACTGAAAAGTGGGAATGGCGGATTTTGAATTTTGTCTTTTTAAGATTATCCTGCAACCGCGGAAAAGAATTATCCGAGACAGGTCGCTGACCGTATTTAACTTTCGGTATCAGCCGCCAATTATAATTGGTAGTGCCGAGCTCCTGTCTCTGTTTCCTCGGTATTTCAGTGGCGGCCCAAATCTTTGCTCCGAGTTCTTTAGTTCTTCTTCGCATAGGTGTATGCTTTTTTATAACAGATCTTTGAGCAATGTTAAGCTCCTTCTCCGGGGCGCGGAGGTCCAGATCTCCCGGCGTGGCACGTTCTCCCAATTCTACTTAGAATTTGTGCGTCCCCTTTTTGTGAGGGAGTAGACAACTTCCCGGTTTTCCCCCCAATCTTTCCTCGGATTGATCATTCTTTTTTCCATTATGTAGATCCGGGATCTCTCTATATTTTTTCCCTGGCTCAGGTTTTGGTTGCCATGAGTTTGGCGTCTCTGCGTAGCCCTGGGGATGGCCTAGCAAGCCCTTTCTTACCTATTTTGGATGCTAGATATCTCCTAAGAAGCCTTTCGGGCCAGGGGAACGTGAGAGAAACCCGAGCTTATAAAACTTCCTCCCTGAAAGGTCAAGAATGCGCGAGACGCCCCCAGTCTCCCCCCGACTCGCACCCTTCTGAAGGAACTGTATGACCTTGGGCGTTGGCCCTTGGAACATTTCACGTCCCATTACGTCCCCTTGTCTTTTGAAGCCCCTTCTGATTCATTTCCGGTGCCCTCCGATGAATATCCGCAATTTCCGCGCACCCCCCAAAACCGTCCTGATGGAAGCTTTTCGGACGGAGTTTATTTTTCGTCACAGAAGTTGAGGTTGGTTTTCCTTGGTGTGTCATTGCGCTTCCGTTTTCCTACGGCATTGAGTAGCTTTTCCTGATACGAAGCGACGACCTTTAGCCTCCCAGATTGTCTGATTCTTTGTTGCACCGGTATCCTATCCCTTCCGGTTGGAGAGACGGATAACTTCCCACGTCACGACCACACGTTTTGCCTCTTTTGACGGATTTCAGAGCGAAGAGCGCCGTAATTTTAAATCTTTTTCTTAAGTCCCCCACGTGCTGAAGTTTGACCTTGGTTTCCTTAGACGTACTATTGTTTCCCAAGTTTGCACTCAGGGTCTAACTTGACGGTGGACCTCGTTGGACACGGGGGTAATGTCAAGGGAAGTATCTGCTGACTGTTCTCCCCCTCTTCCCGAGGTCCGGTGTTCATTGAACCCTACCCCGATGACCCCTGGCCGGGTCCTTGGATTTTCGACACTGGTCCTATTAGAGATCGCTATTCAACTGCATCTCTCCTTCTCGGCCCACCCTTTCAGAAATTCACCCGTGCGAGTTCTCTGGGTTGCTTGCCCTGCGCTCAGTAAGGACGAGCACCTCTGCTGATACGCATTACGTTTGTTCTCCTGTATTTGATGACAGCGATTGTCGTTTGGACTTCCAACCGCGCGAATCTCTTCCATTCGCCTTTTTTTTCTTGAAGATTAAGGACTTGATGTTTTTTGGAAGATCACGTCTCTCTCTTTTCTACCATAGGTGTGTTTGGATGAATGATCCTCTTTCCCGCCATCTTTTCCTTCCTTCTTCTCCCCCCCAGCCTTCGGATATTCAGTACATTTTTCTCTGTATTGTGATTCCACACGTCTCTTCCAGCTCCTGGCCAAAGTCTTCCCTTCCCCGTCCACCCCGGACCCTTTAGTGGCCCCCCCTTGCCGCGCTCATCCCTGCTTCATAGGCGGCGCAGTGCCCATTTTTCCCACCGTTTCCACCACTTAGTCCCGTATTCTGATATGTTTTTTTCAGAGAATGTGACGTCTAGTGAATAGGAGCAAGAATCTTCGATCCCACCCCTCAGCTCCATTGCACTTTTTGTGTATTTATTCTTCTTCAGGAGGAACCCCCTGAACACGGCTCTAGGCCCCTGTTTTTTTCTCCCCACCCTTTCGTTCACAATTTTTTCTTTCACCGGTTAAAAGAGACGGGATCCCCGCAGCGGGGTACTCCTTCCGTTGTCGAATTCCCCCTTCAGGTTTCCTCGTACGGCCCCCAATAAACTTGTACTTCCAACCTCCGTCACTTAAATCTTAGTTGTTATCGTTCCGCCTCCGTAGCTTATTCGTTTATATCCTTTGTGTCCCAACTTAGCTCGCCACATGGTACTTTGCGCCTTTCTTCCTTCGAGATCGGCTTCCCCCGGGGCCGAAGCATGTACTACCAATTTGCCCCCCAATTGAAAAAACTCCTTGTCAGCGGTTCTCCTCACCCACACCCTCCGGAACTGCCCACGTGTCTCCCCGTCTTGTTGGGTGTCTCTGACCAAAACTTGCCCTGGACTCTTGTCGTTAGGACCCTTAATACTTTAAGCCTACCTTCCCTTTCCCAATCCCTGGTTTCATGAAAGGGACCTGTTCCCCCGCCCATCCCCTTAACCTTCCCCGCCCAACCCATTTCATCCTTTCACTCTTTCGGGTTCTTTTCTTCTCTCCCGCCCTCGTTTCCAGGACTTTCCGGTATATTCGCTATCTATCGGTCCGGAACCCACCCCCGAACCCCATTCCTCCCTTTTCCCTCTCTTTCTTCAAGGGCGTTTGTCATGTGCCCCTAGGCTACGCCATCGCAACGCCTGCCCCCACCCTTCTCAATCTTCCCCGCTTCTCTATCCTCTCCCCCCCCTGAAGACCTTGGAATTTTTCTCATTGACTGCTCAACTTTCGCTTCCTTCCCCCCTTCTTCAAAGGACGCAAAACCACCCTGGCCAGGCAGGCCCCCCTTGGGTCGGCCTCCCCCACGCTTGCTCTGTCCTCTTTTTTCCCGGAAGTTTTTTTCTCAACCTTTCTGGCTCCGCCGATCTTCCCCCCTCCCGCAATTTCTTACTATGCCGACGAGACATCGACCGCCAAATCCCCAATTAGACTCCGGACCCCTTCGCAACTCTTCGCGCTTGCGCAAATCTATAATCCCTCGTCCCCTTTTCCCCTCCGCCTGTTCCGGCCACCCCCGTTTAACTCTCTTATTTTTTGCTCTCGATACGCCTTCCGTGCCTCGTACTGTGACCGCCACATTCACCTGTTTTTGGTTCCTCTTTGCCCTTGCCTCGTGTGCTTATAATGTTCGTTTTTAGCGTTCTACACTTTTCTATTCAACGCTTGATGTTTTCTTCGATCCGTTTTTCTTTTCCGTCTGCAAGGGACTGGGTATCGAGTGATGAGTGCTCCCTCGACCCCCCCACAAACTTGTACGCATTTATACCAATGGTCATTCGCGTCGTTTGTTTGCCCCCGCGACCCTCTTTAACTTCGCGCGTGCCTTTCAGCGTTGTTTAGTTCCTTCGTGCTCCTCTTTTTTTAGTGCCCCCCCTCACGGAAGATTGGCGTTAGCGTTTCCCCGGTGTTTGTGGCTACCCGACTCTTTTCCAGGGTGTTTTTCAACGCTTCTCAAACGTCTGTTTTTTTCATCTAGAACGGTTCCTGTGCGATCGACCTTTTTTACTGAATCCCCTGTTTTTTACATTTCTTTTTTTTTTTCCCCTCTTGGATTAAAAACTGGAACACGGTAGGTTCCCTCTAACGATACCAACACCCGTCCCGTTCTGTTCCGACGTTTCCTTGTCGGGGGGGGGGGTCTTTAACAACGCTTTCGGCTTGTCTTACCGTTTTTTTCAGCCTTGCCCCCCTGCTCCTTCCACCCTTTGTTTCCCCCTGAGCATTGGCCTTTTTTTGTTTTGATTTACTTTTTTATTTTTGATTTTCTTTTTCTTTGCTGGCGCGTGTTCTTACCCCCTCCGAGAACGCTAAGTCCTTCTCTTTCTTGCACTGCTCGTTTGGTAACTTTCTGGGGCAATGTGGGACCTTTCTTATGGCTAAACTTGCTTTAAGAGGTTGAAAGTCCCCGTACATTCTCCTCCTGTTTTCCGTTTCCTCGCTTCTACTGAGATGTCTTTTTTTTTTTTAGCCCTCAAGATTTGTAGATAGGATTTTCGACTGCTCGGTAGCTTGGGGTGAAGATTTTTTATTCCCTTCGACATGGGATGCCCTGCCCACGGCGTTGTCAAAAAGATTTTTGACTAATTCCCTCCATTACTATTGACGTGGGAATTGCCTTGCCAAAACCCCCAGGGGTTGGGACCTTCCCCCTGCTTGCATCACCGATTGAGATTGTCCCCCCCCCTTGTAAGTCTCCTTCCCCCTGCCAGACGAGGGTCTTTCCCCCCTTTGACGTTTTTCGACGTTGATCTTTTCTTTTCTATCACTCTAGTGATTTGTCCCGGCCTTCCTTTTGTCTTCAGCATTTCGTTATGGTCCATCCAAGACCCCTTTGTACTTACTTGAGCCATTGTTCCCTAACCCAGCAAGGTATAACCTCCTCTTGGACCATTCGCCTCGGGGACGAATCCCTTTCCGATTGAACCACCAGGCTTGGGTTACGCTCCCCCCCTTTTTCCTGATTACTGCCGGGTGGCCGCCCTGAATGGCGGGTTTCTTAGCCTCGCGTCAGG
>Ga0179593_1483607_pt1 | contig 13697 bp, 20 predicted proteins | sample CZODoug2_1_08_16_FD_185931 | JGI IMG/M metagenome (GOLD analysis project Ga0179593, IMG submission 185931) | Vadose zone soil fungal communities from Angelo Coast Range Reserve, California, USA - CZODoug2_1_08_16fungal (PacBio error correction) | ecosystem: Environmental > Terrestrial > Soil >... | reverse complement strand
TGTCAAATCAGATCTCGCCCCTGTATTTTTTCTTTCCCTTTTCCAGATAGTGGTAGGTTGCTTTTTTCTGTTGGTCGAATCGCTTTTTTTTTTTAGTTGAGATACTACATGTTTTCGCACACTGTTTGGAAGGACTCAATTGGTTATTTTCGGATGATCTATTTCGGAAGGTTTTTTTCCCCCCCCACTTCTCTCCCCCTTCTTTCTAAGATTCCCTCTTCCACGCTGTCCCCAATACTCCCCCCAATCGTCTGTTCATAATAGCTACCATAGCGTCCTTCGATGATTTGGCCTCCCTCCCAGCGTGGTAGAATCTTTTTTAGTCCGACATCCCGCCCAAAAAATCCTTTTGGAGGGACTCCCACGGTATTGCCCACTTAGAAGAGTATTTTTCCTTTTCCCTTTCATTTCCTAGTTTTCAGCCCGAGCTTAGTAGCGATAGCATACTTGTCCTTTTTCTTTGTTACCTCTCTTGATCCCTCCAGACCCTATGACCATCCCGGGCGCCTGGGCCCCCCCCCCGGCCGCAGACTTTAGATTCTTTCCCTATCGACCTCACTCCCCATATGCGTCCAAGCGATCCCTGACGTTTTTGCTTTTTTTTTCCGATTTGCAAACTTCTTCTGTCCCAGGATCCCCTCTCACACCTTCGAATTAGGTAGGGAAGCTCACCCCTGCGTTTAATGTGTCGCCGCTTTGTTCATACACTGCCGCTGTCGTCTACCACTCATCTTCGCTTTTGTAGTTTGGTCCTCCCCTCCCCCTGAGACCTTTTTCTCCCCCCCCGGGTGTTGTTGTCAGTTTTTTGAGAATTACAAGCCAAATCCAGGCTGCTGTCGGACTTTAGTTACACAACTCTGTCTTTCACTTACCCCCCTGACATTCCACCTCCCCCCCTTTTTTGTCACATTTGCTTAGAGGCTTTGAAATCCTTAAACACAGACGCCACAAAGAGGCGATTTTTTCGTCCCCCCCCGGTATCAGGCTGAGCCATCTGGGCTCTAGTGTCTTTTTTCCTGGATATACAGAATCCACCCCTCTTGCGACTCAGGAGCCGTACGCAACCTCTTAACAGTCATTTGTGGTTTTGGATACAGTTTATCAAGCGGTTTCTTTTACCCTCTTCCCGTTTCCCATGCCCCCGCTGCGTTTCTCTTGATCGCACTTCCCCTTGGTTTCCTGTTCCGGCAGCCCCCGTCCCCCTGACATCCAGCCCTCCCTTTTCAAGTGTCTGCCTCTTCGATTTATTCCCGAATCCTTCCCCCTTCGTACACAGTACCCACCCATCCACCCTAGGGCCGAGTATTTTCCCCTGCCTCTACTTTGAGTTTTTTGCTGGTTGACTGCCCATCATTGTCTATTTTCCATCTTGCCGTCCCCCTTTCCCCTCTCGCCTTCCTATCTTTTTTGAACAGTATCCCCAGCCCCTTTTTGCCACACTTCTGTTTCCTCCGTTTCGTACTCACGGTTTTCTCCCTGCAACTCTTTGTAACTTTTTTTAGGCCCATTTTTTGCCCCCCCTTTCCTTTCCCCGTGTTCCCCCCAAACTATCGTGCCCACTCCCCTATTTTTTTAGAAACCGCAGCCCTACTATGCGCGTATCGTAGAAATTCTTTCCACCCCCCCGCCTCTCTCACATTGGTCAAGCCCGCGTGTTTACAGGCCTTGTTTTTTGGAAGGGGTTTTTCAGTTTCTGTCTTCTTTCCCTAACATGTCTTTGAGCACGTGTTGCCTTGTACTACCCCCCCCCCCTTCCTATTTTATTGGTTCCCAGCTTTCCCCAATGTAGGATAACCCTTTTTTGTGAGTATGGCCCCTCCCAGCAAGGATTTTCTAGTGTTCATGCTTCCTGTCTTCAATTTGCCGGTTGATAAGGTGTTTTGTTATGTCCCCAGCCCCCTAACCGTCTACAAACCTATATGTGCCCAACACCCCTGACTGTTTCACCCGGGACCCCCCCTCTACGATGTCTTATAAGCTGAATTAAAGGTCATCTCTTCTTTGTTTCCCCTCTTGGATCTTACAAACGACCTGTTCAATCGGCTTTTTCCCCTTTTAGTCTTGTGCCTGGTTACGTTTGGGTGGAGTTTTCCTTCCATCTCGCCGATTCTGTTTAACGGCCTTCGTTCCTCTTCTCACTGTCATACAAACGTCCATTTTTGATGGCCCGGTTCCAGGTCCTATGCAGTTCACCGACCCTTGCAACTATAAGCCTTTTTGATTTTTTCTTCCTTTCCCTCTTGGCGCTCACTTTTTTAGGTGAGGACTTCCAGCTGATTCCGCCCATCATATTTGCTCCTGTCCTTTTTGTCTTGCGTGCTTTGTCCGAAAAGGGTTCCTTCTTTCTTTTTTCCCCCCTGCCTTCCCTCCCCAAGTTTCCGTTATTCGTTGACTTTGGTTTGAGAAATACTCGGTTTTGACACTTCCCGAGCCCCCCCCCCGATGCCCCTTCCCCCCTCTCGCCTGGATAATCCGTTGTACTCCAGTCAAATTTTTCGTCGACTCCCAAAGCCTTGGTCTTCTTTTCGTTTTTTATTTTTTTATTCCACTTTTCCTCCCTTTCCTCTTTCCACCCTGGTGTGGCAGTGCCATTGGAGGTGTCATCTCCCTTCCTCATCCCTTTGTTTTTTTGAGAGTTGAACCCTTTATTTTTCCCTTACCCCCTGTTCACCCATTTCTATCATTTCGCCACGTTTTCCCCCGGAACCTCGCCCCCCCTTCTTTCGTTTTTCCCGCCATCCCCCCATATGAGTGTTCTTAAGACTTTTTGACCCCCTCCCCTTCTGGGCAAGGACTTCCCTGGTGTAGGGTCAAGATCCACCTTCCGGAACTTGTGTTCTCCACCCTTAGAAACGAATCACAGTCAAACCGATTCGGATTGTCAGTAAATATTTGGTCCGCCCAAAGATGATTCCACCTTTTGCTTCCCTTCCCCCACCCCTCCTTTACAACTTTCCATCAATTCCCACCTGATCCACCTCTTGATCCCGGACTTCCTATCTCCTCGTTCCCAGGTGGACACAATAGAAAGATCTTCCCCTCCTTCGTTCGTCTTCCCTTTTGCACTTCCTTTTTTGAAGAATTAGTCCCACTGCGCTCTTGTCCCCCCCCCCCTCGCGTTCTCTTCCCCCATTCTGCAAGCGCCCCAAGCGAGATCCCTCTGATCCCGCGCCTTCTTTTCGTCCCCAGCCAGCCACCAATTTCCCTTTAAACAAAATCGCTCCCACAGAATGTTTACTCCCCTCTTCTCGTTAGCTAAAATCCATTTCCTCAAGCCCTTGCCATCTTACCAACGTGCCTTTCAGTCTTTTTCGCCCGCTATTCCCCTCATTACATGGATACCCGTTTTTTGGTCCCATAGGTTTTGCGGTTCTGTTGCCCCCCCCCCGGTACTCCCAAGGAATCCTATTCCCCCCCCGACCTCATACGACACGTTCCCCTTTAACCTTGCCGGTTTCCCTTTGGTCTTTCTCCCCCCCCCCCTGATCCCAGCCCCATTTAAGTCCGGACTGCGTAGGAGGCTTTTGGTTCCCCGTTTGGAAATCATCCTCCAACCATGGAGTGATTAAGTACGTCCACCAGCGAATCTCCTCCCGCCCCCCCCACGTATGTGCCCACTATTAACGTCCCATTCGGCCCCCCCCAAGATTTCGACTGCGTTTTCCCTTTTCAGCCTCCTCTTTGTAGTTTCCCGGTTTCCTGTTTACAAGTTCCGACCCTCTTTGCGTTTTTCGTTTTCTTCACATCCGTTTTGACCCTGCCTTCAGTTTTTCCACCCCCTTTGTTTCCCCCCTGGTTGCCTCCATGTTGCACTTGAGTTTTCTCAAACAGTAGAGTTCCCTCCTTGACCGCTAGTTGCACCCATGCGACTGTCGCACGCCGCATCTCTTTCGTAATCCTCCCTTTTGAGGTTCCTTTGTTCAACTCTCATATTGGGCTGATTCAAAGCCCATCCACATGGACGATGTTCGCTCTGCTTTTTTACTAGTCTCCCTTGCTTTGCTTCTGTCATTCTTTTTTGCTCCCTTCCCCCCTTTGATTATTGGGCCGATGTCTCCATGACGAGTCTTTGGTGGCGCTCAAACTCACCCGGATTTTTACCTGCCTCTATTTTTTTCACCCGTTTGATCCCCTTCCCCAACACGGTTTAATTCTAGATGGTTTTCCATTTGTACTCTGCGTTCCATCCTTGCCACTGCGGCCTCGCCACGGATTGATCCCCCCCCTCCTTCTATTTTTTCCCACATCGGCAGCCTTTTCTTTCTCCTCAACGTCATACTTCCTTTTTTGTTCTTTTTTTGAAACAGGGTCGGGTTTAATTCTATTTCAACCCGTTATAATTCTCATTTACTGATCTTTCGCTCGTAGGCTTTTTGTTTTCTTTTGTTTTCCATTTCACTCCTTTGCACCTATTGGCGAACCACACCTCCCCTTGTGCTGTCCCATTTTTACCAGGGGGGCCTTTTATCCCAAAGCTCCATCTGTTGGTGACGACCTCGGGGTGTATTGCGGGACAACAACGTTTCCGGCATCGGGCTAGTTTTGTATACCTGATGTAGGAGGGATTCACCTCTCTGGCCTCTCTTCCCGAACCCTTCCCAACCAGGGATCCGGCTCATTGAACCTTTTTGTGCTGCGACCATTCTGTACTCTTTAAATCGAGGTTCGGTGTTTGACCCTCTCCTTTCCCCGTGCTTTCCCGGTTTTTTTTTCTAAAGCCCTTGTTTCCCCTCCTTCCCACGGTTTTCTTCTATTTCTCGTATACAGCTGCTTCCTTTGGACCCCAACCAAGACAACTATATGGTACCTCCTTTCCGTATTCTTCTGACAGGTCCCTCCCCCTTCTGAGTCGTAAATATTTGGTTTTTTATTCGAGGAGAATATCGATTTCTTCATTTTGATGGCCCCTTCCCCTCCCCCTCCTAGTCTTCCTGAATGCCCTCTGTTTAAAAGACTATTGCCCTGAGGTGACGGCCTATGATCTCGTTCCCGGCTTCCAGTTTGCTTCTTTTCTCCTTTTTTTCCTCCGTTACTCTTCTTTCCCCCCCCCCCCATTTATCACACCTTCGACCACATTCGTTCTCTGACCTCCCCCCCCACGCGATCGCCAACTGTCCTTCATTAATTAAAACCGGAAAATCGATCGTTATTCACCTCCTTTTTCTGGTAGTTTTCTTTTCCTCTCCAAGACAACCTTCTCCCCAGGCCGTCTTTCCTTTCGCTATTCAGAGTTTACTTTTTTTTCCTACCTTCTTTGATTAATATTCGTTATCCCCTCTTGCTTCCCATTTTCACTCCCCCTCATTCTCGCCATTGACATTTCCCCCTCCGCATTTACCGAAGCAGGCTATCTTTCCTCACCCCGCTTGTATGACGGATCCGTAGCCAGATAGGCGTGTCGCCCCCAGACCTTCGCTTAAACCCGGCCTTTTTTCCCTTTCTCTCGTTAGTCACCCTGTTCTGTGCGCTACATCACTGTCCCTTTCCCCAGGATCCCCTGTCATTCGGTTGGGTTTTCGAAGTATCCCTCCTGCATTCCCCCTCGCTTTTTTTGTTCGCGATACTCCCCCCCAATGTTAGTACCCTGTCCCCCCCCTACCCTTTTTATTCTCTGAAATTGTTTTAAAGTTTTCTTCGCTCTTTTTTCGTAGTTTTTCCCTCCCCCTTTTCTGTTACCTAAGCCACTCGTCCCCACCCGTCTCCCGCAACTCTCCCGTATGAAATTAGACGATGAACTCCCCTTTCCAATCTACCATTCTGTTTTCCTGCCCCCCCCCCCTGCTCTCTTCCCTTTTCGACCGCAAAGGATTCTCTGGCTTTTGGGTTTTGGTCGTTCAAGGTGGGCCCCGTTTAAATTTACCGCCCATCACTCCTGATTTCTTCTTTCTCTCTGGGACTTCTTCCTTTTTTCATTGATGAAGAGCCTCCTGTACAGCTCACATTTGCCCTGACATCGGAACGTTTTTTTCCTCTTTGGTGCCTGAATTTCCCTTTTTCGTTCCCTCTCCTATTCCCCGGTCACCCCCCCCCCTTTCTGCATGGCGATTTAAAAACCCAGGTCTGTGAGCGTTTTTCACTGGGTTCCTCCTTGTCACCAAGTACTTTCCTTGGGTTCAATTTTCCTACGTGTGTAGCTGTTGCTCTGCCCTTTTTTTGAAATTGTTTTTTTCTTTCTCCATCTTTTTCCCCCCCTCCCGTGAAGCTTTTTTCCTGTTTCTCCAAGGATCTGCCCGGGCCTTTTCCCTCGCGCCGATTCCCCCCCTCCCTTCCACCTTTACCATTCTAGAAACCCCCCAAAAGTCCCTTCTTTCTCTCCTTCCTTTTTTTTTGTTAGATGCTTGGGATTGTACCTTCGCAGTTTTTTTTTGATATGTTACCCGTAGCCCCCTTCCAGCAGGCCCTCTTCCCCAGTTTGAGGTCCCCTCCAGTTACAAGGTTCCTTTGGAGAATCCCCCCTTCCGCGTCCAAAATTCCTCTCCCCCCTCGTACCGCTTCTTGAAGCCGTCCCGCAGCGAAGGTCTGGGGATAAGGCTGCAATGGAAACTTTCTGTGACGCGTCTGTTCCCACCCGCCATTCGAATGGTTTTTGGTCCCGTGACTTCGTGATTCCCCTCTCCTCCAGGTGTTTCCCTTTTTTTTGTCCAGGTAGTTTCCAACAGTTTATCAGTCCGAGGTCAGAGCCCCATTTCTCACGTTACAGCAGTCTTTCAGTTCCCCTTTGTCCACTCTTTACTCCTTCTCCTTTCACCTTCCCTGATACTGTTACCTAGATAACTTTGACCTTTACTAATTCCCGAAGAGAGTTGTTCCATTCTCTCGCAAGGTTAGAAGAATCGATGTGTTCTCTTTTTTCTGTTCTTCCTACCCTTGCTTTCCTGATTTTCGTATTTAATTTCCTTTCGATTTTCTGTTACAACTCTGCAGTTGTGATTGCGCGAGGGAGTTACTTACAATTTTTACGAACCTTACTTTCTCCCCCCGTGCGATCTTTACCCCTTCCTTTCTCTTTCTTGTTGGTAATGCCCCTTTCAGCTGCCTCCCCCCGACAAAAACTCTCCCCCCCGGTTCGGAGTTCGTTTGACACCGATCCCTTAATTTTTCCTCCACCCTTTTTTTTCAGGTTCCCTTCTTTAGCTCCAGCAAGGTTGCCCTCACCCCGATAACTTCTTTTCCAACGGGATTTCCCTATGTTGTTCCGCGTTGGTCCCCTTATTTTTCATGGAGAGAAGATTCCTTCACTTCTGATCATCTGGTGTTTTTTTTACGAGTTTATCTTTCTCCGTTTCCTCTGATCGTATATCACAACGGTCACCCATTGATCGTCCCTTTGACTGTCCAACCTGATGTATTCCCCCCCCTCTTTGCATCACATGAATACGGTGACAACATTCCTTTTCCCTCCCCAAAGGGCGGGTTCGGACCCCCAAATTGCTCGTTCCCCATCGTCCCCCTTTTTGGCCGCTGTTTTGTAATTTTTGTTCTTCCACTATTAGTCCCCCTGCTGAGGTGTTTCCTCACGATCTTGGGATGCATTTGCCATTTTTAGTTCGCGACCCCTTTTCTCCTTTCGCGTTTTTTTTGTCATCTCGCCCATGTTAGCCACCCCTTTTTGGCAGGAAACAGTGCCGAGTTAACTTCTGTCCTATCCCCATTCCTTCATGATGAACAAAATGCTTCAGTACGGTGATGAACCGACCCTGATGCGTCTCCCGGACCACCCCCTCCTCTTCTTTTTTTTTCCCCCATGAGCTCCTTTATAGCCCTTTCGTCCTCGCGATTTAAGTTTTGCCTGCGTGATCGATTTTTTTTTTAGTCATTCGAAATAACCCAGAGTTCTTCTCTTTTCTAGACTCTTCTTTCACTGTCCGAAGACTCCGTCTTTTAGTGCCAGATCGTACTTTTTCCTTTTGTACCGAAGGCGTCCTCTCTCTCCTAGACCCCTTTCCTGTTCTTATGATTCCCCTTCTATTTTTTCATCACCTGTGAGTAATCCCGAGGTCAACCCCGACCGCGAATGTCAACGAGTAGTCCAATTTAATCTCCCACGCACCCCTCGTTCCAGCCGAGCCGTATTTCGTTTTTTTTTGTTTCTTGCATAAGTCCTGGTTCGGAACAGTGAGTTTTTCGTTAAATCACCTACTTATTGTGCGACGCCCTCGCTCCGGCTTTTACCCGTCTCGGTGTTTCCCTTCCCCGGTTATCACCCCCCTCCGTGGTTGTGGCTTCCGACGCACAAGAGAAAACCGAACCGCGATGTTTTTTTCTCTCTTGCCATCTTTTCTTTGTCCGATCCAAGACCAAATCCCACCCCCTCGTCGTTGAAAGCTCCCGGCCCTTTTAACTTGCTATCCTTGCAATCGCCCATTTTTCAAGCACCCTTTTTTCCGCTTGCCTTGCAATTTCCTGTGAGGAGAATCCAAGTTTTTTGAGCTCTGTTTTTTGACCCTTCTCCTGATGCTCCCAATCCCCGTTTTAGATTTTTACTTTTCGTATTACATCCCATTCCCCTTCTTACTACTCCCCCCAACCCGGACTTCGTTGGTTTTTTTGACTGTTTCTGTCAGCATCTATACCCCGGTCCGTGACCCTATTGTTCTTTCGTTGTCTCTCCCCCCCGATAAGAGTTGGTAGACCGACTCCATAACTTCCAAGAAATGGTATACAATACTCTTTTCCCCCTTTTCCCTTCCCTGTTTCCGTCCTCAGGGTCCACCCAGGGCCTGAGTAATCAGTTCTTGTTTGTATTTTGCAGATTCCCCTTTTAGCTGGATACAAGGTCCTCCTTCCTCTCTGCCCCCTTTTTACATTTAAAGCATGTTCCCCCTTTTCGAAGTGTGTGTTCGGTTATCACTTGTTTCCTAATCCCCCTCCTCTCAATTGGAGGAACCCGGTTCGCTTACCCCCCCTCGTTTTCCAAAACCGATTTCCGTGAGACCAACGCGTCTTTTCTTTAGAATTTTAACGCATTTTCCAAATTCCTATTCGTCTATGTCCTTTCCAACCCTTTTTGCGGGACACGTGACCCCTAGGACCAGCGCTTCGTCTATCTTGATCCGTTATGACCCCAATGTTTGCGTGATGATTTTTTGCTTCGGATTAGCCCTGATTGGACTTTTCCTTACGTTCCAACCACAAATTCCTCTCAGTTTTTGCTGTCCCTTTTGTTCTGAACTCACCATTTGTTTGACTCTGAACCTCCGAGACTTTTCTCTTTTTGAAGTTTTTGTCTTTTCCCCCTTGCTCTTTTTTACCTGTTTTCCGTTTGATCTTTCCCAAACCATACCCGTGCCCCCCTATGTGGTACCCCCCACTGCCTGTCCCAACGTTGCCCCCAGACCTCTTATCATCTTCTTCCTCTGTTTACTCTTCAGGCTTTTGTTTTGGTCTTCCCCCCCCGACTTTTCCTGGCGGGTAAATTCCCTTTTTGTCCTCGGCTTAAAGTTATTGATTGCGGGTTTCAAGCTGGCGCTAGATTCTTTTCTTCCTTTTGAGTTCTCAGGCTCCCATTGTTAGCACTGTCTACTGCGTTCCCTTTCTATTTTCCACCCCGACCGTCCCCATATCTTGCGGCGTTAGATATTTTAGATTTTTTAGTGGTGACGATAACTTCACCTCACGCGTTTGTGAAAAATCATCTTTGACTTTCGTGCCGTTCCTCCTTTTTTAAAGGGTGCTAGTTCCTATTGCTTCCTACCCCTTATGCAAGTTTACTTTATTGTCTTGATTTTTCTCCCTCCTCATAACTTCGGTGGTCCCCCCCCTCTGACATTCGCAAGATGCGCCTTAATGATCATGGTTTCCCTTTCCCTTGCGCCTTTCCCCCCCCGCATCCCTTCTTTCTTTCCTCAAAGTCACCCCCCCTCCTCCTTTTTGTTGCGCGTTTGCGGAGTCGGCTCCCCCGTTGCAGTCCCCGTTCCTTTACAAACTGGTTTCCTCCGGTTTCCTTTGCTTTCGTTGTCATCTCCAGCCCCCCCCTCCGTGTTTTGTTTTTCCTCTCGTCGAGGCTGCCAACCAATGGCAACTTACCACTGCTTTCCCCCCCCCCCCTTTTTTTCCCTATCACCTGCTGCACCCGTCTCTTGTCCTCCCCCTTCCAGCCTTTTTCGTGGACCTCCCCGACTTTCATTCGTCAGTACGCAAGTTTTACTCGAGCGCCGGACGGCCCTTTTCCCTCTCGGGTCATCTTTTCCCCCTCTGGATCGTTCTCCCCCCCAAGCACGCTATACTTTTTCTTTTTGATTTTTCAGTCCATATGTTATTTCGCACCATGATGCCCCCCCTTTTTCGGTAACCGAAAGCCGAGAAACCCCCCGTTTGACTTTTTATTTTACGCGGCCCTCCAAGTTTATTCGTTCCTTCTTTTCAGTTCCCGGCCTTTCTCCCCCCTAGAAAGTTTCTCCCGACTTCCTGGTCTTCCTGGTAGGGTTGAACTCTTCTCCCCCTGCCCGGACTTCATGGACCCGCGCAGTGCGTCGTAACCACAATGTGTCGCCGCCCCCCTGCCTCCCATTACCCCTCTCTTAGATTTTTGTTCCCCCCTACCCTAACAAAAAATCGCCTTTCAACAACTAGGAGGTTCTCTCTTTCACCACTGTTTGGCTATCCATCGTTACAAACCCCCAAGCCCTGGCAGAAAGTTTTTCCTTCAGTCTTCTTTGGAAGACATACCTATCGTGTCCCCTTTCCTTTTAATAGTTGGAACCCATTTTCGTTTTGACACCTAACAACACATTTCCCCACACTCACAATTGTCCCCCCTCCACGATTCCCCACCCATATGAATTTAGCATGTTTCCTTTCCGCCTTCAAACCCTTTACTTCCCCCGTTCCACATTTGCCCGTGCAGTATTTTTGTTTTAGTTGGGGAGGCCAATTCACCTTTCCATGACCGTTGTCCCCCTTGGCTTCCCCACCTGATGAAAACCTTCACCCTCCCCCCCTTTTTCCTGTTCACTCCCCTTCGTATCAGTCCTGGCCCCTCGCTTTGATTATCCTCCTGTTCCTCGTTCCTCCGAATTCACTTCCTCCCCTCGCATGTCTTTGCTTTTTCAGTTTTTATAAGACTGTTTTTTTGTCTCCCTCCTTTTTACGTTTTACCGATTGGGAGGTTCCGGGTCGTCCCCCATGGTTCCCCCTTTCTTGAATGAGTTGTCTTTCCCCCCCCCCCCCTTTGCTGAACCCCAGGAGCTTTTCTTACTTGCCCACAATTGCTGTCTTTCCCCAAGTCCCTCCTATTTCTGCTGCCTGTTTCTCCCTGGACATCATTCTTTCTTGATTCTTTAAAATCAACATGACGACTCGGAATCTCTTTGCCGGTTATACTCCCGTACGTGCGTACTCTCTTGAAATCCTCTCTTTGATCTTTTCCTCCCGTTCTGTGAGGTACGGGGCTGTAGGATTGTTTACTGATTAAGTTTTTTTTTTCTTTTTTCTTTCTCTGCACTCTCCCTTCCCTGACATGGCTCGCGAGATTGAGCTTACCCCCCCCCCCAAGGTTTATTCTATGATTGTTCCCCTTTTTTTCCTCCTTGGCGTTCCCCTTTATACGGACAATTATGCGCCGGATGCGGCCATATTCTTTTTTTCCAAAACCCCCCTCTTTTTTGATCTTACTTTTCTAAAGGAATTCCATGGCAATGGTGTCCCGGTTTTCGTTTCCTTTTTTATGCACGTGCCTCATTCAATCTGTTTCTTTCGAATTTTCTTCGGACTGGGTTTTGTTTTTATATTTCAAGAACTTCTGCTATCTCACCCCACGCGGTTGTTCTCGCAGTGTCTTGTGTTTATACCCTCACACCCTTCTTGTGTTTTCTACACCCCCCCTCTTTTAATGTCGGACAACAACCGCGGCCTGGCATCCTGGTCTCTGCGTCTTTTCATATTTGTTTTCTTTTTCTACACTTTCCCTTCGGTAAGATCCACTGACTGGAAAACAGTCCGGCAGTGCTACCTTTTTTTTCTATACTGTTATGAAATCTGAGACATTTTCGTGCCCCTTGTGTTGCACTTTCCCCCGTTAATTTACCTTGTTCGCAATACGCAAAGTTTCCCCGAATTAATGTTTCTTCTTCCGGTGTCTTCCCTCGCCCCTTCTAGAAGACCGTTTCAAGAATTGCAACTTTACTCCTGGGATATTATTGCTCCCCTTCCTGCGTCCGCCTACCTTTTGTTTTTTAGATGCTTAATAGCCGAGTCTCCTCTGGTATCTCTGCCTCCCGGCGGACAGCGGAATCTTGCCGTTATTATGCTCTTTTTAAAGACTTCTTTGCGGGTTTGCTGCTCGGCCACGTCTCATCTTCTGTTCCCGTTGACTGATCTAAGATTTTGTTCCTACCCGATCTCTATCCTCCTTTTTCAGCCTGAGTACCCCCCCAATTTACTCCTTGCCCCCTTGTGCCTTCGCAACATGTCGTCATTCTCTCCCCCTAAACGAAACTTTCGCCCCCCCACAGAATTTTTTTAGCTACTAATACAATCGCCACCGGCACCCACAGATCGGTCCTAGTTTCTTCCCCTTCTCTTTTCTCTTTTTCCCGCCAGTCCCCTCCACCCCTGCCATATGTCTCTTAAGCGTCCCCGATTTCCCTTGTTATTTTCAACCCAGGCTCTCATTGCTCCCTTATTAATGTAGAGTCCCCCCATGTGGATAAACTCCTGTTTTCCGTCCAGAAACGGTGCATCCGCCATGTGCCCCAGGTGTCCTTCATTTTAAAGCCCATGGCTCCCCTCCTGGCAGCCCCACAAGATGGAGTGTTGTGCGCCGCCTCGAAAGATTGTTTAGCCCACTCCCTCCCATGGCGCGTCAAAACCTTCCCGTTCAGTTCTTTCGTGTTAAAGATTTATCGTAGTTCACCCGCGTACTTGTTCTCCTCCCAATATCATTTCCCCCCCCATCCTTTGTAACTCCTTCGTTTGTGATCGTTGTACCGCCTCCTGAATGCCAACCTCGTTGGCTCCTTCGGCCATTTTTTTCGGAAGACCCAACCCGCCATCTCATCCTTGTAATCGCGCCGTCTACCTTTTTCCGCCACGAGTATTCGTTGCCCTTTTCCCCGGTGATCCCTGTCCCCCGTCCCACCCCTCGCCGTTCCCGCTCATTGTTTTCCCACCGCCCTAATGGAAAATTAGTGCTTGAAAGTTTTAGGACAGCTTCCCCCACTTAGAGCCCCTATCCTAATTTGCATGCACCCTGCGGATTGACCGAAAGGCTTATTCTTTCCCCCCTCTTGGGTCTGTCCCTGGTACAGTTCGTGGCGCTTCGCAAGGGCACGACCCCATCATGAATTGTGCATTCTCTTCGTATTCTGATTTCGTAAGAGGAAGGGAGTACTTCTGATCGGGTAAACCTACTTCTTTTCCCTTTCTTTCTTGCCTCTGAATTGATCTTTTTGGACGATTGACAGCATTTGCGTCTCTTCCCCTCCTTGCACTTTCCCACCCCTCGCCTTGCGGATGTTCCCACCCCAGGGGTGGCCACTAACTTTCATTGTGCCTACCTTTCTCCCCGTCCTTTTTTTGTTCCCAGCTTTTTCTCAGCGGAGTTTTCGAATTTTTGGGGCGTTCTCCCTTTTCATTTCCCTCCAGACTTGTTATCTAACTGGTTCCCCCCTCCTCAAGAAATTTGTAGGGCCTTTGTGCCTGCGCTCGTTATTACAAGCCCATACCCTTCCCACCGACTCCCTTCCCCCCTCCGGAAT
>Ga0179593_1511810_pt1 | contig 13698 bp, 16 predicted proteins | sample CZODoug2_1_08_16_FD_185931 | JGI IMG/M metagenome (GOLD analysis project Ga0179593, IMG submission 185931) | Vadose zone soil fungal communities from Angelo Coast Range Reserve, California, USA - CZODoug2_1_08_16fungal (PacBio error correction) | ecosystem: Environmental > Terrestrial > Soil >... | reverse complement strand
CGTCTTTAAAGCCTCGCCGTGGTCTTTTTCCAGGCCCCCATCCTCTAGCCCTGCACTGATTCCCTTATTTCGCGTGTTACGTGAACATCGCCGGCGTTGCTCCCGCTTCACAGACGAAGTCCCTTCTTTTGTTCCCGGATGCCGCCCTCCCTTGGCCCCATTCGTCGCTGCCCGCCCGAACTTACGTTGCGGTCGGGCCACTAGTTTCTTTCCTCTTTTACTGAGGGTATCTCTCTGGCGCCGTGGGATCTTCAGCTGTCCAAAAATAAGTCAATGTGAAGCCAGTTTTTTTTGTTCCCCCCTCCTGTACTCCTTCATTTCAGTCGCTTTTTTTTCAAAATGACGGCTCTCACGCGGGGCTCGAAGCCCTATCCGCCTTCGCCCTCCCTAAAAGGACTTGAATTTCAGCTTTAGCCCCCTCTTAGTTACTCTCACCTTTGCCCCCCCCGCTGACCAACTCAGTAGTTTACTTATTCCGCCACCCTCGCTGCGTATTTCCTTCCGTTGTACATCCTTTCGGCGTGCTCGGCGCGGTGTATGGAGTCGTGGAGCTTCGCTCACATGCTCACCCTCGTAGGAATTTTTCTAAGATGTTAAACGAACTTGGCCTGCCTGAGGCATGTGGGTGCTCGATGGTGTGCGCCCTCCATTTCGGGGGTTTGCCTTTTGTTTTGGAGAGCTTTTACCCCCTTTTATAGCGATTTTCCTTGTACCTGGTGCTTTTGCCAGAAATTTACGATTGCCTGGTGCCCGGTGACTTCGATGAATGGTTTCCTGAGCCATAGTTCTACCAGCACCCCCGCAGACCGTCGCTTGCCCCTTATCCTTCCTGACGAAAGTCATTCAGTTCTTCTTCTTTTTCAGTCTTTTTTTTCCTCCCGTCGCGATGAACTGGCGGGCTTTTCTGACCATAAGGTCATTTAAGAAAGTAGAGACTCTTACCCCCTCAGATTGTGCTCTCCCACCAGTCCGTTTCATCAAACCTTTGTTCGCGTAACGAGCACGGCAACCCTTAGTTAGTGCAAGGCTTTCCAGTGAGATTCTTTTCTTCTCTTCCCCTCTCTAAAGTCAGCAGATGATGGATTGACCATCCATCTATCCGTTTTCTCTAATACGCTTTTGTTGTTGAGTTCCCATTTTTCCGACCCATCTCTCATTCCTTTTTCTTCGCGATCCCATCATTTTCTCAGTCACTGGCCCCCGCCGACGATGGCGCGGTGATTGTTCCCCCCCCCCGGTCCGAGAGTTGGGCACTGGTTTGCTCTTCCTTCCGGGCCGGCAAACTATATAGGGGTTTCCTGGCTTCTAATTCGGAGCATTGACTTCGTCTTTTTCTCCCCCCGTCAACGGTCCTTTTCCTTGCGCCGTATTCACCCTACATCACCAACCCCCGGAATTCTTAGTCACCGTACGATTTCTTTTTTCCGCCGCGGCTTATGTTTGTCAAATATTCCTCCAAGCCCTTCCTTCTTACGCACGGTGCCAAAAAAGATACAATTTCGGCTTCGGCCCACCCACCTGGCACCTGTCACCTCGTTTCTTCGGATGTCCCTGTTCTCACCCTCTCCCCCCAACATCCCAATAAACTAACAAGGCGATCCCGAACTCCCCATCGTGCGGCAGAGACCCCCCCCCTCGTGCCCCCATCTCCTTTTTCCTGAATGCGGATCGAAGGCCCGGCTCTCTCCCCCCCTACCATCCCCATTAAAGCAAACTCCCTCACTGAGTTTCTCCCCCCCCCATTCGGCGCCCTTTTTGGACCTGAGTTTGGCTACTCCAACCTACGTTGCTCTTCGGCCCGGTGGAGAAGGTTGCTTGACGTCCTTTAAAGCCTGGTAAACGACCAATTCCTCTTCGGTTGTTTCTGCCCCCGATCCCTTCTCGGCATTTACGTGAATTTCTCGCCGGAGGTTAAAAAGCTCCACAGTAATAAGTCTCCCCCTCTTGTGTTTCAGTGATTTTTGCATTTTGCTTTTGTTTATATTTCATTTTTTTGAAGGTGTGCAACGACTTTTTCGTTTTTTGGTTGTGTGTTTGTGTTTTTGGTGGTTTAAATTTGTTTGGTCCCTGAAATGTCGACCGCCTTTTGCCGCCCTCTTTTGCGGCGCTACTGCATGGCTTGACGCCTGGCCCCCTTAAGCCTTCTAAGCTGACGTTTCCATTTTGGGAGCCCGACTGCCGGCGATGGTTGGCCACAACAGGATTTTCAAATAAAATACCTCTCAAGCAGGGGAGCCCGCCTTCCTTTGGCCCTCTACATCCACTATGCTCTCGCCCGGACGTATTCTTTCCTCCTAAAAGTTGTGTTAGAGATCTTTCGGTAAATGGAGGGCAACCCTCCTTCCTAATTCTTTATTTTCAAGGCATCTTTCAATGATGAAAGGATCCTTCTTTTTCTTTTTAGAATAAATTTTAGTCCCCGCTGCCGACCAGCTGTTCGAGCCCCTCCTCCACCTTCCCGTTTAATTTCGTATTGGCCTAATATGATTACGTCGTTTCCCAGGCGTTGATCTCCCAATTGGCAATATGATTCTCGCTTCCATGAGGTTCCTAAGCGTTCTTCGAACGACGAGTTCTCTTGTCTTTTGAACATTTTCAGCAACACTTTAAGTTCAGTGAGACAGTTTTAGGTACAACCGTAAGTTCAATCCAAGCTTTTTCCCATCATACCTCGCGATTTGGCTCTAATGTACCGCGGATCTCCCCGCACCCTAGCAGTCAGTGCTTTTAGTTGGAGGAGTTACAGTAGCAAACTTTTCACATTAACCCCTTCTCCCAGAAGGGCAGAACAATACTGATGGCCCCACGACGCCAATTTTGTTAGTCCTCTTCCTCCTGTTGCTTCATTTTCGGTCTTTTGAGTCGGCTATTGATTATGATCCCTCGATGGGGCGATCGTTGGCTTTTTCCCTTACAGACCCAATGGCGTCCCTAGGTCGATGGTGCCTCTTTTCATTTCCTCCCCCCTCCGGACTTCATTAGGGGTACTCATAGGTGTTTTGATGTTTGATGGGTGTTTTTTTTTTTCTTGTAACATCTCTCCTCGGTTCCGGCAAAGGTTCCTTAAATCGAACATTGAGCTTCATGATTTCCCTTTAGGTCGCGATGCCCCGCGTGGTAGTCTTCACTATTTTTCTCCCCCACCTCTCCTCCTCTGGCGAGTTGTTGTAGCGTGGTCTCTTTGACGATTCCTTTCCTCCCTTATCTGGGTTAATTCTTTTGACTCCCCCCCGTCTCGCACCTGCTTCTGGATGTTTTTGTTTTTTTTTTTCGTTTTTTTTTTTTTGGTTTTTTTGGGTAGCTACCCACATCATTTCTGACCTTGGAACGGTTATCTCCGCCTTTACCAGTGCCGCCGAACGGTAGGTTGGAATAACCCGATTTCCCCCCCCCCCCCCCCTGCGAGACCCCACCCGGTTTTCGATCAGCTTCCCCGTTTCGGCCGCCGTTTCTGAACCTTCCCTTTGATTCCTGTCAGATCCTGTAGTCTCTCCATAGTTTTTTTTTCCTTCCCCTCCCTTTCTTTTCTAACCCTCCGTGTTGTTTATATATGTCTTGGGCCCCCCTCTGTCCTCATCCCTCCTCTCGTAGATCAAATCCTCTCTTTTCCGTCACGCGTCGCCTCAACGTCTTTGGTGCTATCGCTCCCCCCCTTTTTCTCTGCCAGGTTGGATTTGGTGCTCCCAAGTCTTGCTGCGGCACTTATCCTGGTTTTTCGGACGCAGCGGATCCTTTTTTTCCCTGATGTCCCACACAGCCACTCCATCATCCGTCGTTCGTCACCATCCCCCCCTTCACCTACATCCTTTCTTTTACCGTTCTTCCGCACCCCGTCCTCTCTCTCGCCCCTCTGCGGGTTTCTGCGAAAACTCTAGTGCGGCCAGCCCTTCCCGCCCTTGTCCCGTCCTCCCTCTGGACAATCCGGCAAGTTCCCATTCGTCTTCGGGAAACCTTTCCTCCCTCGTCGTTAGTCTGGCTAGACACAACCCCACCAACACCCAGCACACCTTCCCCTCAAAGGCAGACACCCAGGCGACTCATTTTACCTTTTTTCCCCAGCGCGTGCAGATGCCCCTCGCACTCTCTGTGGCGCCATTTTTCGCTCCGGTCGCAAGATCGCTCCTAGAGCCGATCCCCCCCCTCCCCTCACGCAGGTTCCCCCCCCTTTGTTTTTCGGCTTCCTGCACCTAGGTGTCTCGGTGATCCCCTCTTCTTTTTCGGTTTCTTTGTATGCCTCTTTTATGTGGCTTCCTGGCTCCCCTCCTTCAACCGCCATTTGAGTCGGAGTAGTTGGCGTCCGGCTTTCCTCGGCTTCCCCCTCTCAATGTCTCGCCGGAGGATTTTTTTACACCTCTTCTCCCCTTTCCTTTCGTTGGCTCCCTGATTGTTTCCAAAAAACTCTTCCCATTGTAAATAGGTTGCCCCTTCGTACTACTCCGGGACGGCTATTTTCCAGCTTGTTCTTTTCCTTCCCTTTTAGAGAGATCACTGGCCCCTCATTGACTTCTTGACTAATGGTTCACTTCTGACTTCCGAAGACTTCCCTTTATCTCATTGTCAGGGCGCCTTTTTCCGTCTTTTTTCCCTTCCCGATTTTCACAATCCGTAGTTTCTACCTAACCCTATTAAGTACGACGAATGCCTCCCGAAATTCTTCCACGACTAACTCGAGGCGTTCGCCCAGCCTCCCCCTTTTTCTATTCCACCCCGTTGTTGTGTTTTATCTCTTCTTGTCGTTCCTCTCCTTGTCGGGATTTCCAGGGACAATCTCTGCATGATACTGATCGGAAGTGATTCAACCCTTGGCCGTCCCCCATGCCTGTCTCTAGAGCGAGAAACTAGATACCCTTTCTGTTTTATTCTTCTTGACCGAAGCCCCTATTCCTTGTTCTTTTGAGACGCACTGCTTGGCAAGGATCCTGGTCAGAGTTCTGCCAGAGTTTTTGTCGATATCGAGCGGGATCACGAGCCTTTCCCCGTTCTAAGGATCGAACGGCCTTTTTTCACACCCCTCAGTTTGGAATCGTTGACACAATCTCTACCTTTTTCCCCTTTCTTTTCCTTTCTCGCGTTTAAATCCTCCTGAGTTTCTGTTTTCTTTCTCATTCACCGCCGAAGCCCCCGCAAATTCCTAAGACAGGCTTTCGTTTTGACGAGCCCGTTCCCCCTCTTTTTTTATGTCACCACGTCGCCTTCAGCCTGTCAAGACGACGTCTGTGGTCAAGACACACTCTTCCCTTGAATCCTCTCCCCTCCCATGGGGGCAACCACCTTCCTTTCCGGTTGCTTCGGTCGGCTGTTGCTTGCATTTCTCTTTTGTTTCTATCCCCCCACCTTTTAGTCCCAGTCTTCGATGGTTGTGTAATCTTTCTGCTGGGACGAGACATTTCGTGATTCGCCTGGTGCCGAACCTTGTAGGTTATTTGTCCGACTTTTTTTTTGTTGCCGAGCCTTGAACACTCTCCTCCATTTTTTGCTTCCCACTTTCACCCGGCAAGAAGGCCCAGAAATTGCTCTTTTAAGGCCTGGTAACTTTTCCCTCAGGTTTTTCTTGTTGTCCAAAACTACCGCCCTGCTTTCTTCCTCGGGTTTTCCAGAAAGCAAGCTGACGTAGGTGAAAAGTGTTTGTTTCCCTTTTTGTTCGCTGCCTTTCACTGAAGTAAGGCGTTAATACGAGTATCTCGTCCCTTATCTGCAGTTTCGGCCCATTACGCTCTGGCCCGGCTCCGCCCGTCTTTTCCTCTCCACCCCCTCTTCCCACCGCTCTTGTGTCTCTATTAAGCCGCGCAGTTTTCGGCTAGCCTGTGACATGCGCAAACCCTAGCTTCTCTCCCTTCCAACTCCTGCGACGATCCGGTGAGGGCAAATCCCATCTCTTCTCCCTCCTCCGTTGTTTTTTGTTTCTATTTCTTTTTTCTTCATCGGCCTTGACCTTCTGCTCGGCCCCTCAGATTGACTCCTTTCCCCGACCAAGGACGAAAGCCTTGGGCGCTTTTCCTTCTCAACATATGGCGCGCAGGTGGTCCCTTTGGTGATCTTACCCCCCTCGCCTTGGGTTTTTGGCACTCTCTCTTTTCGCCCAGGATGAGCTACCTTCGCCGGTCCGTTCTCATGATTTTTACCAACAGCCTTCTAATTTTTTCCTTTTATCGCCTTTCTCCCCCCTCACCTTTTCACAACGCTTTCACTTCGTCACTTCGCGCTATCGCCAGCGTCCCCCGGCTTTTTATGGGGTCGCACCGTGTGCCTTCCCCTCCCTCAGGGTCCTTTACGCCTGTGGCCCCTCCCGGCAAGTCACATTTCTATTCAGGGCAACTTGTCGGCTTGCAAGCTTTAAACCACCAGCCGCCAAACAACCCCTGACCCCCCCCACCACCCAAAAAATCAAACCCCAAAAACCAAACATAACCCTACCCCCCAACCACAAAAAACACCAAAAAAACCCAAAATCCTACCCCCCCCCCCCCCCCTCCTTCCTTGCCCTCCGCCTCCCCCCCCCTTCACTCCCCTACCCCTGATCTCTCTACCCCCAATCCTCCCCCTGCTATACCCTACCCCGACTCCCCTATCGCGGTCCCCTCTCCCCCCGTTCTGCGCCATTCTCTCCACATCTATGCGGCTTCCGTTTCACCCGACGATGGTTCGCCCCCCCCATTGGTTGCGCGAAGGCAGCAGACTCTCTCTTCCCCACATCGACGACGCCCCGTCCCCCGAACTGTAACCCATGGTGAAACCTTGCACCTTTGTGGCGTTTTGTGTCCCCCCCATTTGCTTTACCGTCTTTTTTCCTCGGCCGTTTTTCTCTGAACTCCTCGGTCAACGAAATTTCGATTTTTTCTTTAGTTCTGGCGGCGGGATGAAATCGCTTCCTCGCCCCAGGTCGACTTGAGTATTTTTCACCCCTCTTCTGACACTTCCTCGTTTTGACCCCCGCTTTTTTTGCAAAAACCCTGCACATTGCCCTTAGGTTTGTCAGACTTCGATCCACTTTTTCTGTCGCTCTTTTCTGTTTTTCCCCTCCGCCCCTTTTGGCCGCTCTACTCTTTGTCAATCGCGTGCTCACTTTTGGCCCCCTGCATCTTGAGGAACCCCTCCGTTGGTAAACGTTACTCCTGTGCGCTGCGCCGCGCTTTTTTTTAGGCCTGCCCCTCATTTGAGCCATCCCCCCGATTCCCCGACATCAGGTTCCCTCCAGGGTTCTGTAACATCAAATGGGCGTTTCCCTTCTCAGGCCCTGCCTCTACGTTTTACTTTCAAGTTTTTGGTCTCTATTTCTTTGCATTTCCTCTTCACTGCTCTTGTAGCGTTTCCCATTCCTGCGTCTTCCCCTGCTGTTGTCCGTGGGAAACCAAAGGATCGCTTTGGTACGCTCCCTTTATGTTGGTCCCCACGATTACCCTCGAATTCTCTTTCAAGCCCCGACAGAGAACGTTTAATTTCTTAGAGGCCGCCCTTTTTTGTGGTCCCGGGCGATCACGCCCTGCTTTCCAGGATGCTTAGCGGCCGTTTTTCGTCGCCCGGCTGTTCCAGTCCGGTGCTTCTTTGCTCGACCCCATTGCAACCCCCCCTTCAGTTTTTCCCCAATTTGGAGCCCCGTTTTTTTACGTATCCAGACCCTTCATTCTCCTTGTACACTCCTTTCGTCCGGGGTGCTGTCCCCCGTAAGCCGACATATCCGGATCGCCTCCCCTACTTTCCTCCCAGAATTAAGGATTCTTTTTTTTCGGGCGTTCAGCTTGAACCCCTTCTCGTGGATCCCCGCCGGGCGACCCAGGTATGTTGAGTCACAAGACCGCCCCCCTGGGCCGGAATTTTTTCGTTGTCACACCGGCACTTGTAGCTTTCCCGTTCGGCTCCTGTATGGTCCGCGTGCTGCGCCTTAGCATTCCCCCAATTTCCCTCATCGCTCTCTTGCCGCTTGTTTCTTCCGCGGCTGATCGCATGTCTGGGTGACTGTTTTCCTCATTTGGGCGATGTGGCGTATCTGGTGTGGTTGCGTTGCCCCCCCCCTCGTACGAATCTTCCGTCAATTTGTTGCACCTGGCCCCGCCTATGGTAAATTGATCTTGGGGATTGTCATTAGTCGTGAACGCTTTCTGTTTTCTTACCCCTTTTTCGTACCCACTTTTTTCATTGACCCAGAGAGGTGCCCGATCAACCCGTTGCAAAGACTCTCTGGATTTTAGGTGAAGTCTTCCGAAGCCCGCGATGAAATGTTTCGCTGGTGGTGGCGACCTAGCGTATATCGTACCCCCCCTTCCAGATTCTCCTCCGCCTTGCCCTCGTGAAGAAAGTGGTTGTCTTGATCACCCCATCATCCCCTTCGCTTCCCATAGGTGTTCCTGCAGCCGCGAACAAGTTACCCCTCCCTCTCCGGTAATTTTAGGCTCAATGTCTCATTGACTTTCCGCTCCTGGACACTCCCTCCGATTCGTTTACTGCGTGCCCCCATCTCTGCTCTTTTCCTAAGAATGTTGTTGTTGTTGCTTCGATTTTGCCGCATTTTTTAGGCTTTGACTTTTCCTTATCTTCTCGATTCCCCAGATCCCTTTAGTACGAACCGCCCGGCTCTCCCTGGAGCTTCTGATAAAAAAGGGGCTCGCCTTTTCGTGGTTTCCAACGGCGCGGCCCCGGCGGCATCTTCCCGGGTTCACCGACTCCCCTCTAAATGCGTCTCGATCCGTTACACCTCCTTTTTAGTTTAATTTACCTCCTCTGCCCGTTTAACCCAAGACTTCAACTACTCAGCTCCGGAATTCGTCACCGTGCGCCATCGTCGGTAGAGTTTTTACCACCTTGACTTCGGCCCCCAAGTACCTGCATTTTGTAGTTTCTTAGGGCCCTACCCTGTCAACTGCACCGCTTCCCCAAGCTTCGTCAGGCACCTTTCCGGCACCCGTTGCGAGCTTACCCTCTCGCCAACCCAGCCTGCCACATCCCACGACCGGTGGTCTTCCCCCGACCTTTTTTTCTTTTGATTGATGACCATCTTTTAACTTCTTCTGCCCCCTGTGCTCTCAGGCACCCAGCCAGCGCGCTCGCCCTCAACAGCGCCTGAACGCACTAAAGGCGGAGTTTCCCAAAATGCTTTGCGTCCGATTTTTCGTCCTTGTTCCCCACCGTTTCTTGTTCAGGCCAGGATTGGATGCCTGGATTCTTTTTCCGGATATGAAGCCCGCTCCTAAAGCTTGATTTCGATTAGGTCTATTGAGATCCGTCCGATTCTTTCGAGCCCCTTTCTGATTAGGTTACCCCCCTCAAAGTGCCATCCTTTGCTGGCTTTCTGTGCACCAACCTTTGCTTCACATGAGGTGTTGTGCCCCTGCCTTCGAATCCACACCTGAGGCTTCCTTCGTTCCGATTTTTATTTTTCAATAGGGGCTGAGCCCCGCATCCTTCAAAGCATGGTAGTGCTCGCCAATTTGGCCACTTCCCAGGGCAGTTGATCATCCGCCGGATTCTTGTGCGTTCCTGCCCCTGACCTCTCTCCGCGGTTCTCCGCAGGATTTACCTCACATACTTTGTAGCCCCCTTTTTTTTGCGCAGCATTTTCCCTAACTGCTAATACTTCCTTTGCGTTCTCCGGCAAGCATATTATCCTCCTCCTCGTGTTTTTGGCGATTTCTTGGCCTCTGAAGTACTCGGCTGTAGAACCCACTTCTCCTGCGGTTCTCCCTACTGGTCGGACCACTGCTAGGTTTTTTTCTTTTGATCATCCATGCGACGTTGCATTTGGTCCTGAACATGCGCCCTTTTCGATCCCGTCCCTGACCGCACGCACAAGATCCCTAACTGTTACTTATTGTTCTTCTTGTGACCGTCTTGTAGTGGAACCCCGGACTTCGAGCACCAATGCTTGCCTGTTCTGGGATCGCCGCTTCCCCCACTCGGTAGTAGACGTTGGTGCGCGACGTTGCCCTCCTGGATGAGTCCGACGTCTTCCCATTCCCTGTTAAACCTTTTGTCCCATCGGTTTACCGCCTTCTTTGCCTCAGAAGTTTTTTTCCCCCTCCTTCAGTGCTGGAGGCACCCTACATAATATCGCCCAAGCCTCTACGATTATTTTGATTGAAAGACGGCCCATCTATAACCCCCGCCGTCACCCACGACTTCAACCCTGAAGTTAGGTGTATTGAAAGACACTCTTAAGGACTTTTCCTCCTTAGTTCACCTCCTTCCTTTACTCTGAGTCTTCTTCCGATGGTGCTGGATTCTCGCTAGAGTAGCTTGTTCGTCAAACAATTCTCAGCCTGGATGTTTAGGTTCATCTGCAGAGGCCTGAAGCCTCCTTTCGGGTGTGGGATTTAGTTGATGTTTCCTTTTCTTTTGCTGACAATACTCTTCTCGTTTACAGGCCTGGAAATTTATATTGAAGCTCTTTTCCTTTCGAGGCTGGATCCCTGCCGGTTTGGCCCCCTGCACTAGGTTGGACACCAGCACTAAAGGCGCGATTCCTCCTCTCACTTGACAGCAATCCTTTTTCAGACAGGGTTTCAGGTGTTGACGAAAGAGTACTGCTTTTCGGGCTGTTTTAAAGCTCTTCCCGTACGGTACAGTTCCTTCCTCTCCCCCTTCGAGTTGCCCCCGCGATCGTTTGTAGATCACCACCTCTGCATCGCAAATGTTTTCTCAGCGAAAACGGCCGAGTATCTTTCTTTCGCGCCATTATTTGATCTTAGATGAAGCCCCCTTCTAGGACCTATCTGAGGTCCCAAGACACAATTATATTTCCCCCTCCCTCCTGTGTGGATGACCCATTTCTATCTTTTCATCACTTTTCCTTATGATCAGTTCATTGTTATTTCCCTTCTGCCTACCCTTTGTTGTAGTTTCCTCTAACAGTTTCGTCCCTTTTTCCGGTGGTGACTCCCCCACAACAGGGGCCTCGAAACTCGCTCTCGCCCCGTCCATGAGGACGTGAGTTCTCCACGCCCTATCCTGCATCCGCGCCGTTCGTCCAAATACTCCCCCATACGATTCTTTTGCATGAGGAAACCTTCGCCTCTCAACCCATCAGGCTGTTAGGCTGCTGGTGGTGCCCGAGGCGGCCCAGACCCTTATTCCCACTCCCGCTTACAACCGGCACCCCTTCTCTTCCCCCACATTGCATTTGCCTCACCTTCGTAGGATTGAGATGTTTTTATCCACCCACCCCGATTTTTCCCCCCCCCCCACTTACCCTGAGGACATGACGATTCCCTCTTCTCTTCCGCCTCTCTCCTGCATTTCTCAAGGCAAGCCGCTTTTCATCCCCATCTCAGAACCTCTCCACTCCGCAAAACACCCCCAACCTTCTTCATCTTCCGCCCCTCTGGGTCCCCTTTTAACAACAGTTTTCGGAAAAGGAGGGCCTTTCCCTTTGGGAGTTGAACGACCCTTCCCCCACGCCCTCCTGCAGGGAGAGTGCTTGCCCTTCCTACAGGCGCGGCTTTCTCTCCCCCAGCTTTATTCCCTCTTCTTACAAAGTGCAATGAAGGTCTGTTTTTCTATATTGCCACCAAACTTTCTTCCCCTAACTTTGCCATTCTTCTCTCCTTCACCATACAGATTGACTACTCTCTTGCAGCTAGAAGCCTCCTGCCAAGTGGATTTCCGTGACCTGGTCCCTTTTGCTTCCATCCTCCGAAATCAAGGAAATCTCTTTTTTGCTGTCTCCTCCCCGGAGATGTTTCGGCCGATAAGTCGTACCCCTACATTCCCCTAGATCCAGTCGGACAAGAGTACTCGAGTCCGGTCACGCATGAAACGCGATCTTTACACAGCCCTCATCTCTCTCTTTTTCCGAGAAGAGGTGGTGGGTTCTCATTAGGGTGGCCTCCCCTCCCTGTTTTTTTTTAACGGACAAATCCTTTTCCTTTTCGTCGACGGGTTGATTTCTTACCCCCCCCCTTAGTTCTACCCACAACCCAGAAGTTTCCCGCTGAGACCATCTCTGATAATTGGGTTCATCTTCCCTTCATGCCTTCATTCGTTCATTTTTTCCAAAAGGAGTATCCCGCCCTCCCTGAAACGCATGCTCGCAAGATTCCGCTCCCTGCTCGGGATTCCCTTCGCCGGCTGGACCCTCTGCATTCCACACCGTTCAGCCATTTTTTTAGCACCACCGTCTCCCTTCATTCCCATCCCTCCGCTTTTTAAAATACTCTTCCGTCGAATTTTTTTGTTAACCAGGCCTAGTTGATAGCCCCTTTTTTTTGCATACATACGCTAGCGTTTCCCTATGTTTAAAGTCACCATTATAAGCCGTCCTGTCATAACAAGCTTTGTTCTTTCCCCCTCGTCAACTAGGTGCAGGACGCTTAACATGGTGGTTTTGTCATGCGTTCGGTTTTCTCTCTCGCTTGGCGCCGGAGCTCTTTCGCCATGCGCACCCCGAGCGCGCTCTCTTTTTGGGGATATGTCTTCTTCCACCATATTGTTTTCCCTCGCCCGACGCATCGTGGATGCGTTTTCCTCTTTTCGGGGATTTTGGCGTTTTTGTGTTGGTGTTTTTGAACACTCTCCGACGCTATTAAGGTGCCCTTGCCGTTCCTTCTAAATTTTTTGACCGTTTTCTGGTTCCCGGTTAGCATTCTTGGGGTTTCCGAACAGGTTTGACCCACCACCATCCTAATCCCTCTTTCGACTTCTTAGATACGGTCTCTTCGAGTATTCTATTGAATTCTTTTTCAGACCCGGCGAGTTGTTCAATAGTACGGTCTGTTGGCGCCCCCACATCGTTTGTCCCATTTTTACAGAATTGCCCCCGATAGAGGTGAATATCCGGCCGGGTAGATACCCCCCCTCATTTGCACAACCTTGCTCTCCTCGGTTTCTAGAAGCTCCCCCCCGTGAGGCGATCCTTCTCGAACGGCCCTCAATGCCATCCTGATCGCCAGATAATCCAATGTCTTAGCCGAGAGTCTTCTTCCCAGCAATTCCCCCCTCCCTCCTTGTTGAGGTGCTTTTTTTGCCCCTCACTGCGAAGATTCCGTCTAGCCACCCCTCTCCCAGCCGCCGTTCGCCTGTCCCCCGTCACGTTGGGGCTGCTTACCCTCCACCTGATGGTCGCTCAGGTTGGTTCCCCCTATGTTTCCTTCCAACCCTTTACGGGAGCGGCCACCGCTCTGGGGCACGGGCGGCGATAACTTTTCTCGGTCGCTGTCTCATCGCTGTCGGTCTCCCACAACCTCCGACGACTGGCCCCACTTTTTTCAAAGACATCTAACTTCCTGTGCCTTTTCGTCACCGAGTAGAGCCAGCTTCTGATGCGGTTTTAGCGATTTTTTTTTTCCCAGCATGCCTTGTTCATCGATAGCCCTTTCCCCCCCGGCCCGACTCATCTTCTTCGTCACTTTCCCCGCAAATCGTCGTCGTAGACTGTAAGCTTGCAACAAACCCATCCCGCCACCATACCTCCAATTGCTTGCCATTTTTTTTAGACCCCCCTTCGGTCCCCCCCTTCTTCTCTCCCATCTTAAAAATATCGCTGGGGTGCGTCGCAGTCCCCCAGCTCCTCTTGCGACATCCCCGCGCTCCCCCCCTCCCCCGTCCAGATGTTTCATGTGCCCCACCCCTTTTCGCACTCCTTTTCCTTCAGAGGTGGTCGTCTGCCCCAACTTGCTTGTTTTCGGAAACTTCTGGCCCCGTTGCCGTTTTTTCCGTGCTTAACTGCTCTTGCCCCCCGGCCCAATCTGGTTTAAGTCTGGTTTGGTCGTG
>Ga0179593_1448775_pt1 | contig 13698 bp, 19 predicted proteins | sample CZODoug2_1_08_16_FD_185931 | JGI IMG/M metagenome (GOLD analysis project Ga0179593, IMG submission 185931) | Vadose zone soil fungal communities from Angelo Coast Range Reserve, California, USA - CZODoug2_1_08_16fungal (PacBio error correction) | ecosystem: Environmental > Terrestrial > Soil >... | reverse complement strand
TCCCTTCTTTCTGACGATTTTTTCTCCCCAAACCAACGAAATCGGACGTTTGTCCCCAGCGACCTTTCTGTCTGACCCAACCTTAAAGGTCTCTCTTCTTTGCTTTTTTTTTCTTTGTTTTCGCTTCCTATTCCATTGCGTATTCCCCCCTGCCACAGATTACCTCTTTGATCAGCATTTTTCACAGTCCCTTTTTGACCATTTAGCAACCTCTTTATTTCCCTAATGTTATGGTAAAAATTTGGGACCGGAAAAATGGCCAAGACCCCTTATAACCTCCTTTTTTTTTGCCATTACTTGGATCCTTGGTTTTTTCCGGAAGTTCCTCTCCTCTTCCCCCCTTGAAATTTGTCTTTCTTCTCTCTTTCCTTTCTTCTTCGGTTATGCCGATTCGGGGGCCACGCCTTTTTTTTTTTTATTTCTTCTCTTTGATTCTCTTTTTAAAGCCCTACAAGGTTTTACACGAGTTACCAAGATGATAGGACTTCTGATCCCCCCCACTTCATTATTTTTTTTTCCATCTTTTCTTCTGACGTTCCCGCGCCCCCTCACCGGATTTTGGTTCCCTATACTCTATCAATTCCGGAAGTCTTTCGTCCTTCACCCAAACACCCCCTCATTTTCTTAGGTTTTTCTCTCCAATCCCCCCCTCTGCCCCTTGCCTTTGAGTCGCTGCCTTTTCTGTGGTCTTCTTGACATTCTTAACACCGATTCCCCAGTCCTTTCTTTTCTTTTCCCCCGTCCGTTCTTTGCTTCCTTTTTCTCTTTTTATGCACTCCCAATCTTTCCTTATAAACAATTCTCTTGTTCTGTCTGTTTCCCTTCCACCCATTTTTTAATCCCCACCTATGTAATTACTTTTTCCCATTTTCTTTTGTGAATTTACCCCTCCCCCTCTTCAACTTGACCACCTGGACCGACTCCTTACTTTCCCATCCTCTTTTTTGTTGTTCGGTAGTTGGTTTCCCTTGTTTCCAAGTTTTTTTTTTTTGATTTTTAATTCTCACCCCTCCTTCCCTTAAGCGCATGTTTTTTCTCCCATTGCCCCAAGTACTTTTTCCAAGCTCACAATCTATTTTATTTGCTTTCACCACTGTTGGCGTGTTTTTATGAAATACCACTTAATTTTTTTCAACCCTTTTTCCTGAGTTAACTCCCATTTGCAGACCCCCTTTCCATCCTTTGTTTTCCTTTCCCTTTCCGTTGGGGTCTCTTCATTTCCGCGGGACTGAATCCTTTTTTCTCTTGGGGCGTTTACATTCTTTTAACCCTCCGAATGAGTTTTGTGGACTTTCCTCTATCCGTCTTTCTACAAAGGGCTTCGTGACCTTTTTGTCCTAGGACCCCACCCTTCCTGGTCCGTTTCGTTTTTCCCCCCTGCACGTTTGACCACCCTTTTTTTTATGTGAGTCCCCCCTTCCCTTTTGTGGATCGCGATACTGGCTCTTTTACTCTCTAGATGACGTTGTCACCTTTTTATTTCTGGTCCCGGCTCTTTCAGTGGACGTGATAACAAGACCTTCCTTTGTGATGCTTTCCCTTTTCGACTTTTTTCCTGTCAATCCAAGATGATTGGCTCAAGCCACGCCAATCACTTTCCAACTTGGGACGATTTGGCACTTCTCTCCCCTCCAGTTCATTACCCCCCTTTTTCCCTTTGGTTATCCTCGGGGCCCCCCCCTTTCCTGTGCATTTTTTTTTTTTTCTCCCCCTTGCACCCGAAAACGGCGTTTCTCTTTTTTCGTTCTTTTACCCCACCCCACTTACGGTTTTAACCCTTTCCTTCCTCTTTGTTCTTCTCCGCAGGGTCTCCGCTTCCACGAAACACCGTCTCATGAATTTTCATTCTTCAGAGCTTTTCTTCACCAGTGTCGATGGGTTTTGCCCCCCACACTTTTCGTCACGCTGGCTTTCCTCCTAAACCGTTTTTTTTCTTGTTCCGGTGTTTTCAATGATATTTGATGGCTGTTTAGGGTTTTTCCAGGTCATTGTTTCCCAGCCTGCCCCTTGGTTTTGAAGCCTCTTAAACTTGGCTAACTTTCTTGTTAAGTCGGGCGTTCAAGGGTATCTCCGGTTACCCCCTACGATTCTTGTTTCGCGGAGCACTTGTTTTTTCTTGTTATTTCTGTTTTGTCTTTCCCCCGCGAGCCCCCTGGTACCCCTTTTGACCCCCAGCCTTGGCTCTTAACCATGTCATCTTGTTGCCTTTACCTTTTCATTTCGTTTTTTTTTGTAAACACTTTCTCCCCCGTGAACTTCCCCCAGACTCCCCTCTTAACTACGTCCCCCACTCCTTTCCAACAATTGTCGGTCCCTCCTTGTACCCACCTTTTTGGTGTTGCCCGCCTTCCCCCCACTCATAGTCCCCCGGTGGGCTACTCCTCTCTTTTCCTAGCTTTTGATGTAGATTTAACTTGTCGCGTCTCCGTAAACCCCACCATTTGCCTGCTCGGCGCCACCCAGTTCTTTGTTGACACAAAGCCCTCAATGAATGGTCTTACTCCCCCAGGGATTATTTCAGAGTTGGCTCTGAAACCCCGCTGTTGTTTTCTTTTGCCTTTCCGTCGTCTGTGGCGTTTTGATCGAAATCCTGGTGATTGGACCCTTTTTTTAACTAGTCTGTCCCGCTCTCCACTATCGCCGCCCCTTTTGCAAGCATCTTTTTCTCTAACGACACGATGTGGGTGTATAGGTCTAAGCTTTTCCTTCAGGTTGGACTCTTTCCACCTGATACGATCTTGGCGGTTGGCGCGTCTGCTTCATTTTTCTTTTGGTCCGACGTTCGCTTCCACCTCCATCACAAAAGCACCTGCAACCTCTCCCCCCTTCTCCTGGGGTTTTCCGACTTTTTTTTGGTCCCTCGAGCTGAAAGGTTCGAACTCTCCTGTCTTTTTTTTTGCCTCCACTTCTCTTTTAAGTTAATTATTTATTTAAAGGGAGTTCCGTAACAGGAGCCTGCGTCATTTTAGGCCCCTCTTTTCACTTCTTTTCGGACCGCCCTTTTGCCTTCTAGAACCCCTTCGACCATGATGTTTCAAATGCGTCTGTTTACCGACTTTGATTTGCCGCCCCCCATCCCTGCCCGTTTGGAAATTGAGTCGATAACTTCGTCCTCAACCTTTTATAAACTTGCTCCCTCCCGGAGTTTTTTTTCCAAACTCAAATCTATCCAATCTTGACCTAATCCTCTGGCACGCTTCTACACCCCCCCCTCGTAAAAACTGGTCCCACTTGTCAGGGTTTTGCTGCACGACCACTGTCTCGTGTAATCCTGCTTTTCCCCGTTTTTTCCAAAGAATCCTCGTCCCCTAATTGTCCATCTCGATTTTTTTTTTGATCCCTTGATCAGTTTGATTTACCCCTGTTCAGATCCCTTGTACGACGCGCCTGCGCACTGTTTGTGTAGGACCAATCTCTCCTCCCCTATCTCGTGCTTCTGAGTGACCTGACTCAGGGTTTCCCCCCCTTTCCCCCTCTTTTTTCCCAGTTGTAACGGACCCTTGTTACCTCAGGTACCAGTCTGCGATTTTTTTTTTTCTTCCTCAACGCCTTGGTGAGCTTTTTTACCCCTTGGTCATTCGCTTGGCCTATTTCTTTGTACGTTGATCCGTGCATCAGTCTTCGTTTTTTTCCCAATGGTACCTTCTCGACTTTAGGGTGTCTTCCAGTTGTTCCACCCCCCAGTGCGCTTTGTAGTCTTGTGCCTGCCTTGTCTGTCTCTCAACCTCCCTTTTACTTTCAGCCCGGTTTTCGTGGATTTAACTACCACAGCTGGCCCCCCCTCATGCTGTCAGATTTTTTTTTTTGTGATGTCTTATTTTTCTTAGCCCGTTTGGATGATCCTCCCTCAGATGTTTTAGCGAGTCACATGTTGAAGCCCGTGTTGATTTGTCGTCTTTTATACTCTCCCTTCCCCTTCCTGTTGTACTGTCCGGTTTTTTTTTGTCCACCTCACTCTCTTCCTACTATCTTTGTTTTTTTGTCAGAGATCTGTGTTCTTGAAAAACCCTCCTCCTTCTCCCCCCCCGTTAGCCGTGAGGCGCGAGATAATCCTCTACCCCACGATGTGCTCCCTAAATTTACCTCTGCTCTTTCCTCTCCTGTCTTCTCTCTCACAATTCCTATTTTTAAGAATGCCACCTTTTCCCCCCCCTGCGGAGTTGCAGCGCCTCTTCTTTTCCGCACGATTTTGTCTTTGGAAACCTTACCTTGTATAAGATTCTGGGTTTTCTCTTTGGTGTTCTGTAACCTTTTTGTACTGGGGCTGCCGCCAGTAAAGGCTTTTCTCAAACACTTGCTCCAGTCTCGTCCTTTCTGAGACAAACCCTCCATGATCACTTTGTTACTCAATTTTCACTGGTCCACTTTGCCGGCCGGGAGCCCGGTCTTTTTTTTAACAGTCTTGCAATGCCCTTTAAAATGGCTTCCTTTCGCTATGTCTTCACTACAGAGTCATTGGTTCCTTCAAATTCTTTTTGGAGTCCCTTGGTTTTAACATGCAGATAATTTTTTTTCCGGTTTTATTGTTCAGTTCTTAGACTCCGCTGAATCAATTCGCGGTTCGGATTTAGCACCCACTTTTAATTACTTTGCTCGGTTGGATTTTTTTGTTTAGATTTTGATCCTTCTGTGCAAGTTTTGTTTTTTTTCCGTTCTTTTCTTTTCGGCTGACAGTATGAGGCCGGAGTTTTTGACGCTTCCCCCGACTGGAACCTTTCTTGACTGCTGCATCCTTTAACGTTGCGGTCCTTATTTTCGGAGTTTTTTATGACTTTTTTTTTTTCTTAACTCTATTAGACACGTTGGCGCAACGCTTTATTTCCAAAAAAATGATTGCTTCCAATTTCTATTCTCCCCTCCACGTGCTTGCCGCGACTATGCCGTCATCCCACGGTGACTGTGGTATTTTGTTTTCGAATCCGCTCTTTCTTAACAGCTCTCAAAGCCTTTTTTTACCAATAGAAATTTCGATTGTGGATTTTCCTGAGCTTTGAAATTCGTTCCACTCCAATTTGTCTCCCGGCCCCATCCTTTTCCTCCGGGCACTCCTATCGTATGACCCCACCGCTAAGGGCTTTCCTGCGCATCCGTTACGTGGTGAAATGTGCCTAGTCTGACTGCCAGCCCTTAGTCTACATAATTAAACCGCGCGCTTTCCCCCCTGATCTTTCGGAACATTCTGCCGATGAAAAATCAATATGTCTAACACCCCCTGTTGTTTCCACATCTCAGTTTATTCTTCCTCTTTGTCTTCTTTTCGTTTTTTTATCTTCTTGAGAGTCATGCTTATGCCGGTTCTATAACCGCTCCAGCAGTCCCGCGGGTATGCAGTTTTTGGGGCCGGTCGCAATATTCCTGACCTTTTCCGTTACTCTAAACCCAGCGTGTGCAAGTATTTTTAGATGAACCTCAATTCTTCTGCCATTCTTTCTCCACTGTTGATATTTTCTTTCAAGGAGCTTCCCCCAAAGTCTTTCCAATTCCCGGGGATTTCGTCTCACTACCCAAGCGCGCCATGGGGATCACCAACATTTCTTCCTTGGTGGTTTCTTCCCTTTCCGGACAATACTGTAAGTTAAAAACCAAGTGCCGGCCCTGACCTATTGCTGTTTTATGCCCCCCTCCTGGGGTGCTGTGATTAGAAACGGTTTTTGTTTTTCGTTGCGTCCGGCCAATATTTATGCACTACAGGCCGGGCAATTATTCGTAGCTGTACGTGAGAGTTTTTTGCCCTTGATCGACTTTCCGTTTCCCTTATTCGCGGCGATATTTTTTTTACAGCTGCTTGATTTTTTTAGGGTTCTAGCTGTCTGCAACTTTTTCAACGCGTCTTGGCGTTCCACCCCCTCTCCCCCCCAAAGTCAATTTCCTGTTGAGAATTTGATCTCCCTTTTGAAGCCGACTGTTTCAAACCCAATTTGTCGCCCGGGTCGTTGTTTTTTAAAGCCCGCCTGCCTAAAACCCCACACGTGCTCCGCGACCAAAATTCTGTCTTTCCTTCTGTTCCTTTTCCGGTGTCCCCACCTGAGCCCCGTTGCTCCCTGCACGTGTACAATGCGCATCCCATGGGCTTCTTCAACCATCCCCTGTTCATTCTGCAACCGCGATTAAAGCTTATCTTTGTCCCCCCCGTGTTTAACACTTCGCGTTTGCCTTCCCATAGTGTTTTTCCCCCCTCATTGCGTTGTGACCACCACCTTTTTCTGTTTTTGTGCACCAGCGCGCGAGACTTGCCCTGTTTTCTATCTGGCTGGGTTTCGTGGAGAGTTCCTCCTTTCATGCCGGGCTTGTCACCGCTTGGTAGCTCCCCCCCCCCTTTTTTCCATTTTTTTCTTAAAATCGCAACAAACTGTCAACCTCCTTTCTTGTTTGTCCACTACGTAGCCCAGACCATTTTCCTTCCACCCCCCTGGCACTCCATTCACAACACCCGCCATTTGTTTGACAATACCTGTTGGAGAAGAAGCGGCCTTCTTCTGTCTTAAACGGGTTCCCCTTCATTTTCTTTTCGTTAGCTCATCTTTTTTTCTTCGTGATGTTTTCAGCGTCAGTGCAACTGGGGGACTTTTTTCAGGGTATCCTGTCCATTTCTAGATAATTTCCCTTTTGTCGTCACCTGTACCGTTTAGTTTCCGACATGAGCCTTCCAACGAGCTTTTTTCCCCCACTGTGTTCTGTGGTTTTTCTCCATATTTTACCCCTTTCGTGCTGCCTCGTCACTCGTAAGGCTTGTCAATTAAGGGATTTTGATACCTACCTTGTTCCTTTCCTGGTCGTATTTCGGCCTTCACCCCCCACTTTATGCTTCGTTTTCAAGGTACCCCCCTTCTCCCCTTCAGTTAGAACTGGGTTTTTTTTCCCTTGGAGTCTTTGACTATTGACCCCCACCCCGACTCCATTTCCCCTTTTCGTTTATGAGCCCCACGCTGGCCCCACTTGTTTCCTTGTCCCCCCCTCCCCACCCCCCCAGTGATTTGCATTCTGACCACACCCCCTTTGTGTGTTTGTTTCAATTCCCCCCCCCTTTTCCTCCCAATGTCTCCCTTACATTTTAGGGTTCTTCCCCCGCCACTCGAAGGTTAACCACAACTGGCCCCTCTCCGTCTTTTTTTTTTCCCCCTCCCCTTCCCGTGTTGGTTGAAGAGAGTTCGGCCCATTGTATCGCGTTGTTGTTACCTTCTTCCCCAAAACTACGTCAGACATTTTTCCTTTCCCTATGTTTTTCTCTTGTGCCCCTTTTGCCCTTTCCCGCTCCACACTCTTCTTTTCTTCTTCCATTGAAATCATTGTTGCCGCACAATGAGAAACCCTTACTGACTTTCCGCCCACTGGTTTTTTTAGTTTGTCTTACTTACCCATGCCTCCACAGTCTGAAATCGGTTTTTCATTTTTTTCCCTCTGAGCTCCCAAATGGGCGACGATCCTCACTGCTGGCTGCGTTCGGGTGGACAATTCCCCCCTGACCAAAATCTCCCCCTGAGCTTTTGGGGTTTTTTTCAGGCCCCTGACTATGCTGAAGTCGATCCAAGTTCCGCGGAGTTTGATACACCACCCATCCGAACTATTCTCCTTCGAACTCCCCCCCCCTTGTTTGCCCCCATGAATTGTGCACTCAAGAAACCCTGTCTTTTGTATCTGTCTACGTTTCCATTCTGCTCGCCATTCTTTTTCCCCGGGCGAACCCCTTGCCTTCTTTCGCAGCCACTTCGATTCCCCAGAAAATAGTGCTGTGCGATGAATTTTTCCTTCCCTTTCATGCCCCCCTTTCATTCCTCCCCTTAACCCTTTTTTTACCGTTGGAATCGGATATGGGTCCTCGTTTCTTTCCCCGACATTCCTTTTTAATTTTCCAACCAGATAGAATTTTGTTTCTTTTTTCTCTAATGGGGATGTTCCCCCCTTTGGATTTCCCTTTTTCCCAAGATTTTTTCCCCCGTAACGCGTGTGTACTTGTGGGGTCGTTTTTTGCCCCACAACCAAATCTTTTCCAAAGTTCTTCCTTCCAGGTTCTTTTGCATTTGCCGTTTGCGCCTGGCAGTCCGCGGATGTCCCGTTGGAAACCCAATCATATTTTTCGTCGGACTCCCCCGTTTGCCAATTTTCTTAGAGCCTTCCTTTTTCCCGCCCCGATGTTTTGGTGTTCACCCTCTGTCCTTTGAAAGTCCTTTATGAAACTTTGTGTTTACCGTCCCTAGTTTGAAGCTTAGGCTCCCCAGGCGTACTTCGTCATTGGTGTGAAGCCGGTTCATTGCTGAACGCAAATTTTTCACACGTGGGCGTGTTCCCTATGACCTACTGTGCTGTGATGTGCGTGCTTTCCCGTGACCTGGATTCCCCGCTTCCAACGTTACGTCCATTCGGGTTTCGACTGGGTCACTTTTGCGAGGTTCTTTTTGCCCTGGTGCACCCCAGGGTCCTTCACACCCCCCTTTTTTTTTGTAAGCAAGTTCTGTCCCCCCCCGAATGCAATTCCGCCCTTTTTCTGGATTGCGCTGCAAGTTACTTTAGTTCCTAATCCAGATGATAATTTTACCGTACCCTTCTCTTTGGCCACCCAATTTTGCTTCTTCCTTTAACCACTTACTTGACTATGATGACTTGACCACCAACAAAAACCTCCCGACTCCCGGGCCTCTTCTCCTAGTAAATTATAGTGCGTTCTCAAGGATTCCTGGAGACGGTTCAACACGACCCAAAAACAACCCACCGTTGTCTTATCGTGCGACCCCCCCCCCTTGGTCGTTTGGGCCACCTCCCGTCAGTGTTTCCCCTTTTTGTTTTGCGCCAACCGGGATTGTAAGCCCCTATTGTTTCTTTCCCCTGTGTGTTGAAAACCCCAATCGCTTTTTCTTTTTTTACACACTCTGTTTTGGGGTGAATCTCTTGTAGGTTAGGTCCTCCCTTTAGATGTTTCCCCCTTGGAAGACCCGGTTTTTTGGTCCGGGGCCCCCGTCAAAGTCGGATCCCCGAGTTGGCAGGTCCTTGCTTTCATTTCTGTCATACGAATTTCTCTTGCACCCCCCCTCTGGGTGAGTTTTCCTTCGTTCCCAGGTCTCTGGGAACGTCCAAACCCGTCTCCAACGGATGTTTGTCTGTTGGCATTGTCGTCGCGATCTTGATGCATGACGTCTTGTTCACACCCCTAATAAAATTCCCCCTCCCTAGTCCAAGTTCCGCCTCTTGGACACGTCCGTTTTTTTTTCTCCTACCCGTGGTGGCTTTTGGTATGGGCTAGGTGCCTGGAACGTTGACCCTCTTACCGTATCGATTCTTTTGTCGCTTTCGGAATTGCAGAAAGTCTTTATTGCCTCATTTTCCCTTGATGTGATAATCAGGACGTTTTAGTGCGGGCCGGGGCACTCTTGTCCTTACCTCTGGTTTCACCTCTCCTGCTTCCCAGGACCTTCTTCTTAAGATTTTGGTTTGAGCGGGCGGCGAGATTTTTTTTGATTGTGCCATCTTTTGATTACTGTCCCTTTCTGGTGTTCCCCCTGGAATTTGATCGACTAAGGTCCCCCCCAGCCTTTTCAGCCCCGAAAAGTTGTTTTTTGTCCAATCCTTGTTGAAAAACCGCCCTTTCTTTCGTCACTACACCTGAAGCTTATTTTTGCAATTTCACCCCTCAGAACATTAAAAAACTTTTTTCAGGCCTGCGCTTGAAATGTCCCCTGGCCTCCATTCTGCCCACGTAATCTTGGCGTGGACACTCTTTTTTTCACACCCCAACATTTCCACAACACCCGACGCCCAAAACACCAAACTCCCACCTCCCCTTGCAATCCCTTTCAACCCCGTTTGTTTCCTCTCAAGGAGAATTTAAGCTCTTCCCCTTTTACCTAAAAGTCTGGTTTTTTTCCCTGGCTTAGATACTACCAACGAGGCCTGTACCATTTTTTGCCCCGGTGGCTCCTTACCTCCTTTCCCTATTGCGGGTGTTGGTCTCTCACCTTGAAGGTCCCGGCTCCTACTGACTTGCTTTCCCCCAAGGGCTACTGCCAGCTTTTTGTCCTGGTCCCTTTCTTTTGAAGTCGTTTTTCGTTTGAAAAGTCCCCCCCCTCTGGTTTTCGCCCAACGGTTAGAGGTATTTGCTTCCCCCGTTGCCGGCTCCCGTTCTGCCCTGACCTGCTTTTCCCTTTTCACTGTGTGATGACCCGTTTGGCTTTTTGCTGCGGGTTTTCGTTCCCAGGCCTCGGCAATGTTGTGTTTTCGTCATTCCTGCGCCCTCCGGCCGGGGTGTCGACCCACCAAGAGGGCCTCGGGTTGTTCCCCTTTTCCCTTCGCCCCGGCTTCATGAACCCCCCCACCATTCCTTGGTGCTGGGCTTTTTCTTGAGTTTTTTCTCTTTCGCGATTAAAAGATCCCGATCTCGATCTTCGGCGAACCCCCATTCCTGAAAGCACCACATTTTTTTTTTTTTTTTTTTTTTTTTGTGAGTTCTTCCTCTTTTTTCGGGGCGCCTCCGTGCTTTTACGTTGGCTATGTGGTTTTTTGGTCACCTTTTTTCCACATATTGTTTTCATCCTTCCTCCGTGTTTTTGTGTCGATTTTATTTGAGTTGAACACCCTTTCCTTTTCCTTCTCCACGTAGTCCGGGTTCTTTAAGACCCCCTGCCCCTCTCCTGCCTGGGAACCCTCCCTTTGTTACCTGTACTCGCTTACTCTCGATTTTCCGTTTTTATTTCATTCAACTTTTTTTCTTTTCGAGTCCAGAAAAACTCGCCCCCTAGAGCGAAATCCTAAGTTACAGCCCGCCTGTGTGTCGAATAAAATGAACGACTTTTTTATCGCCGAGACGAATGTTCGGCTGCGCCGCACGTCCCTTTTTTTTCTTTTTTTTTCCCACCTGTTCCCCCCCCTGGCCGTGTTTTCCCCCCTGGTCCGACAAAACAGTCTACCGTTTTTTTTGAATCCGGTCCCGCACGAGTTTTGAGCTTATCCTTAACGAATCTGGCCCTCCGGGACTGGTTCCTGTCACTCCCCCCACCAGCTTGATGTCGGTCCTAATAGGGAATTTAGTTCCCACACTAGGCGTAAGATTTTTGCCCCAAAGGTTTTGCTCTCTTTTTCTCTCCATTTTTCCTCTTCCGCCGCCGCAATTTGAGTTCCTCGGATTAGCCCCCCTTGGCTCCGCCCTTCGCGTGTATCCTGCTTCTTCTTCCTCTTTGATTCTTTTCCCCCTAGTATACTTTTTTCCGCGTTTCCGATGGCTTTTTTTGTTTTGCCCCAGCGCGTCTTTCTCCGGTCAAATCTTCTTTTAGCTCTTTTTGCAGTTTCCTCCCTCTTTGATTTTTTTTTTCTGCCTCAGTTACCTCAATTTTTTACTCGCTTGACGTGACCCACCTGAGGTTTTTCTTTGCGGCTACAATTTCTAGCGCTGCCTGCATGCGCGTTCTCTTTATGTCAATTTACCATGGGTTTGCATGGGGAATCTCTATGGAACTTAAGAACTGCTAGGACAGTCCCTCCCTCATCATGTTTTCGAATGGTTTGAGGCAGGACAGACCTTTGCCCCCGATGTTAGTCTAAACCGTTCCTTTTCCCCGAAGCAACCCCAGATTCCCAATCGCCGCACCTTTGATTGAGGCGTGCCCCCTGGAGTTTTTTTCAATCTCTCCGTTCCTTCACTACAGATGTTTTCACAGAATTTCTGATACTTCTCTTCCCTTACCTTTCCTGGTTACCTGGTCTGTTTTCCAATGCCCCTGGATTCAAACCCCCTTGTTTCCCCCAGCGAGGTATACGATTGACCTTCTTGTATGCCTTTTCGTTTTTCTTTCCCCCCGTGTCTCTTCGCGCTGCATCTAGCCCCACTGAGAATCGGCTGGTTCTGAGTCCCATGTTTCCCCGCTTCTATCTCCTCATTTTTCCCTTCGGTTCCTGTATAACCCCATCTTTGTCCCCCTCTCGTCTTCCACATGCATCCTCGTGCCCTTCGGCCCTGGTTATTTCTCCTTTTTAACCTTTGACCCGGCTTTCACCGGTAACTTTCAACCCCTGTTAATTCGTTCCATCCACCCGTCGACCGCCAGGTCACCAAAACCCTCCCTGCTTGGTTTTTTTTCAGCCATTTCCCCGGAATTGCCGGTCCATCGTGTTCCCAGTGCCTTAAAGTCCATTGTAGTTTGCTTGGCCCACATTGCCGGGTTTCTTCCTATCAGCCAACTTTTTTTTAGTGAGCCCTGTCATCCTCCCGTCGGTCGATAATTCTTCTTATTGACCTCTTTTTTTTCCGATACTGGTTTTTCAGTTTCGCTCTAGTCAGTGAGTGACTGTCGATCTGATTTTTTTATCCGGGACTGTCTGTTTCTTTTTTTTGGACTTTCTGTTTTTTTTTTACGTTCACGCGCTGTTCCCGCGCACATCAGTTTAAATATGACCCTGTTATGTGGGAGCCAAAGATCCCATTTGGCTTTTTTGTTTTCAACAATGTAGTGTTTCCTCTTTCCCTCCATTTTTTTCCCCCAATCGGCCATCAAACGAGTTTTCCTCAAAAACCATACAGTCTTTTTTTCCCTTTTTCCCAATCTGTGAAATTTTCCCCCCTTTGACCGCGCGGGCTCCAGCACTGTCTTTAAGCTAATTTTTCCATGGTGTTTCCCAACCCCCCCCACCTTCCTTTTTCTTGCCCCTGGTCCCCCTTCTATCCCAGCACCATCTTGCGAACACTTCGGGTGGATTCCCCCCCTTCCCAGCAGTGCGGTTTGTTTCCCCCCCCACCCTCTGCCTTGCAAACAGCGGTCGCTGAGCACCATGCATTTTCTCAGAGTTGCTGTTTTTCGTTGGGGTTCCTCGAGCGACTTCCCTTTGCGCGGGGCCTTGGCAACCCGATTCCCCCCCTTTCTTGTCAACCTGTTCATTTTTAAAATTTTTTTAAAACACCTCCTTTACGTCCCCCTACTGTAGCCCACAGTGGAATCCCCTGTTTCCATTCCCTTATTCTCAACCAGACCCTTCTTCTTTTTTGTCACCTGGTAGGTACCGCGCCCTTTTCTTCCCCCCCTTTTGTTTCCCCACGGACATTTGTCTTTTTTTTTTTTGATTGTTTCTTCGTCTTTCAATTATTCGTGTTATGTGCTTCACCCGCCCTTTTTTTTCCTTTTCGGTCTTGTCATTATTTTCCTGAGTTTCCGCATTCACTTTTGTTTCCCCCCAGACTCCTTTCACAAGGCTTCTGCTGAACGCCGTCTTGTCAGAGTTAACACGTGTTTTTGCCTTTCGTTGTATTTAAAATTTTTTTTCAACAACTCTTTTTTTGTTCGTGAGTCTCCTTTCGTCTGAATGGTGTTCTCCCGCGATGTACAGATCTGGGAATCCTTAGATTCTGGTCTCAACCCCCTACTGCCTTTTTTTTTTCTCCAATTTAAACGACCTGGCCGACGGTCCCAGTGAGAACCTTTCTTGTCCCCCCGTGCGTTTAATTTCCCTCTTTTCCCCCCACCGATTCACGGGGCGGTCCTTTTTCCCTGTTAGTTCTTCCCTGCGTGTTTTTTTCCCCTGCTGTATTTTCCAAATTTTCATCCCCCACCATCCCCCCCAACCCCCGTTTATTGCACTTGACTAATTCTTGCTTTGTTCCCTTTTTTTCCAAGGACCCCCCCCTTTTTTCAATTTTCCCCCTTTTTCCTTGACTACAGGGTTTTTCTTTTGTTAACCTTTACCCAGCCACTTCCGAAATGGGACCCAATGTTTTTTGACCCT
>Ga0179593_1444716_pt1 | contig 13698 bp, 14 predicted proteins | sample CZODoug2_1_08_16_FD_185931 | JGI IMG/M metagenome (GOLD analysis project Ga0179593, IMG submission 185931) | Vadose zone soil fungal communities from Angelo Coast Range Reserve, California, USA - CZODoug2_1_08_16fungal (PacBio error correction) | ecosystem: Environmental > Terrestrial > Soil >... | reverse complement strand
AAATCGTCGAGGGCTCCCTCGTGCTTCGGATATAGAAATAGTGGAGAGATTCAGTCTTTTTCTTTTTTAACCCTCATCTTTCCTTTTTTATCTAACTCACTGGTCCGACCTCTCTCCGAGGGGTGGGTTTCAATAACTTTATTCTCCAGCCCGTCCTTCTTATCCCCCTCCGTCTCTCGTTATGTTTTAATGAGGCAAGATAACGCTTTCGTTCGCTTTCGCCTCCGGTCTACGTGGTCGAATTGTTAACAAGAATTTGTCCCCCTCCCTTTTTTTGCTCGTCCTTTTTTCTTTTCTCCTTCTCCAAATTCCCCCTTTTTATGGAGTTACGAAATTTATTGCGTGTATGAGCCGCTTCCCACCTTTATCAATGAGAGAGCAGAGAAAGTTGAGTTCTCGTTGGTTCCTCTTCTTTCCCCATCACTCTTTCGTTCCTTCACCTGATTCTCTTCCATACGTTCGCACCGTCCCTTTGATATGAAAGGAAGCTCTTCTGGCGGAGAAGCCCCCCCTAATCCGTACCCCTACCCTTTGCCCTGTCCCCCTCCCCCCCCCCCTCAGTCTGGATTCCTGATTCCCCTCCCCGCCCGGAACCTGCTCCGTTTTTCTCTTCAATTCTGACTTAGATTTCCTCCCAAATAGGACAGACTACACATGATCTGTGGTTTTTCCCCCCCCGACACTTCCTTCTTTTCTCCTCTTAGCACCATTTTGCCCTCATGACACACAAGTTTTTTTCGTCACATTGGTCCCCCCCGGCCCCCCCCCACCCCCTTCCCTCCCCCTCACCAACTATGCCCTCACTGAATGAACGGTATAAACATGGATCTCTTGGTCCTTGTTTCTGCAAATTGCTTCCCTTGTTTGACCAATTTCGTTGAATCGTTATTCGCCCTGATCTCCTTTATAACCTGCCCGACGGCGGTGCAACAGAGTTTGATGTTTTTTCTAACTTTGTCTTCGGCTCCCTTTTTTTCAGCGACCTAATCCTCTATTTATTTGAATTTTCTCCCGTCGCCCGACCCTTTTTACCTCTTTGACCGCTTTTAGCCTGATCTGAAAGTCCCTTTTTTTCCTTCCTGTGTCCCTTACCTCTTTCCCTTTCTGTTCCCCGCCACCCTTCGATTACCCCATCCACTTCCCTCCGGTTCCTCTTACGGCGCGCCGAACTGTAGCCATCGCTGGTTAAGGTTCTCCCCTGCTCTGGCATTCCCCCTCCCCAGGCTGCAAATTTCCTGCGACGATTTCGTTTTCTCCCTTGCTTTACGGGCCGACATACCTCCCCTGGATTTTCTTCCTCCGAACACCTGATAAGATATCCGCTGTTTGTGTTTTTTTTGTGGAGGTGACTTGTCTTCGCCCACTCCCTGGTCTTTCCCTTTGAAACCAATATTACCCTTTCCCTTCACCTACTAAGTTTTTTTGTGTTATATCATCTGTCTTTTCCCCCCGGACCCGTCCCTTCTGGGCGCCCTGCCGATTAATACCCTCCCCAACCAGAATACTCCCTTCTCTTGCGTCCTCCCCCCCTATTAGTATCCCCCCCGTTTTAGCCAGTGCATGGTCTTCCCGTCCAAGCGCCCCGTAATATCGTCCCGGCTTCCCCCTTCTTACTTTTTCTTATCTTTCCTCGGGGAGCCTCCCTACAGAGCATGATTCGGCTGGCTCCCTCATTCCCCCGGAGAGTGATTGTGGTTTTCTTGAAGTTATTTTCCGCCCCTCTGTTGGACTTTTCTCCTAATCTTAAGCAAGAATTCCTTTGATGCGCGTTTGCCCCCCCTTCTCATCGTTTCAGGCTCGGGAAGTCCCAACTGGATTTTTTGTTCCCTCGCCTTTGACATCAGCTTCCTTTCCTCGCCCGTCTTTACCTTTTAATACCCCCAACCGATGAATCTAGAAAGCACCAGGTCGTTTGATAAGAGAGAGGACTGTCCTACACTCTTCCCCTCTTTTCACTTTTTCCTTTTTTCTGACTCCCCCACTCGCTCTTGTATTTTTGGAAGTCTTCTAACCTGTTGCCATTTTTTGGGTGGAGAGTTTTTGGGCGGGTCGGACGCAAGTTACGAGTTTTCCTCCCCTTCCCCGGCAGCTTCTTTTTTTTCTTTCAAGCCCTAACTCCCGGGGAGTTAGGGTCAGATCCACCCTAGCCTTTCCGCGGGCCTCGAAATAGTACCATACTAGTTCCTCCTCATTCCTTCTCAGCCGTTGTTCAGGGGGCTGCAGAAGTACGATTTTTGTCCCTCCTTTAATGGCGGGTCCTTCAGTTTATTGAAAAGGACTTTGTTTGCTCCTCACCTCCCCCCTGAGCCCCCCTTTAGCACCTCCCGTCGCGAGACGGGTCTTTTCTTTCGCTCGCATCTAGTTTCCGTGTATGCCCCCTATTTCTCTTTCCGCTCCTTTCTCATTGTCTAATTTTTTTTTTGGGAGTGTGATCTCCCCACCTCCCTGCGAGTCTTTGTTTCCCCCCCTCCTATAACTTTCGGGCGGATTCGAGAAACTCCCTACTCCTTCCCTATTTTATCGGATTAGTCACGTCCTTCTGAAACCCCCCACAGTGATCTGCACAAGTCTCCCATGTTCTATCCTTCCCTTCCCCCCATCCTTCTCCTCCCCCCGGTAAACTGGGATCGCGAAACTCATACCCTCGTCTCTCTTTGTTGACCACTCCTCCTTTCATCGGAGGGAGATAAGCTATGAACTCCCCCCCCAGAGATTCTCGGGTCCCCGGCTATCACACGTATTTCTCTATTTTCCCGCACAAGTGAGGAGGGCCTGATCAACTCTTCTTATTGATCCTCCAATCCGGTCAACGTTATACTTGACTCTCCTGAAGATCCCCCCCGTCTCTTAGAAGTCCACTTTCTTTCCCTTTTCTCCTTCCCCGCTTCTTCTTGAATGTCTCCTCATCGCGATTGTTCCTCTTTTTTTTTTCCCCTTCTTTTCGCGACGTGACCTCCCCCCAAAATTGCGAACATGGGATATGATTACCTCGGTTTCTCTTTTCCCTTTGGAATTTTTTTCAAAACTGGACGCTCGCGCTATCGACCTATTTTTTTTCCCCCCCATCTCCAAGCTTTTTCCTGCGGGATTTCTCCCTACACCTTCACCCTATTCCTTGGACATGAATCGATCACCATCTTTTTTCCGCTTCCCCCCCTCCTTACGGGTGAGATAACAGCATACGGAGGTGCTCGACCCTCCTTTTCTTAGCGTTTATTTCCTCTTTTAACCCCTCCCCTGCGTTTTAAGCCCATATTTTCCTTTTCCTCCCCAGTAATTCTTCCCCATCCTTCTCCCCGCCGACTCAGACGGCGCGAGTCATTTCATTCTCCTTTTAATCCATCTTTCCCTCCCCCTTTAGCCCTTCACCTTTGCCACTGGTATATTCCGGTAGGTTACCGGTTCCCAGCCCCTTTTCCCTTTTTTTTTCCTGCACCCTAGAGTTATCCTATTTCCCCTCTCCCCACATCACGTTCTTGGTGATATTTTACTGTGAACGGTTCTGTGTTTATCTGACCGCTTTTTCAGCGACTCGCTCTCTGCTTTCTGGTTCTCCATTTGCTTTCCCACAGTCCTTTTTCCCCTCGGCCATTCCTTCGCGTATAAATTCCTCCCCCCCTCCAACTCCAGTTCCTGAGCGTTCCTGTTCCAACCCCCTTGCCCTTGGCCCTAGTCAGGGAGTATTTTTTAGGTACGGTCACGGGGCCATCCCCTCACATGTTACCCGTAGAATATTCCTCGACCGCCTAGCATGGGCCCTCGAACAAACCCCCCCCATTACGGCTTTAGAATTCTCTCCCCTGTCCCCAACCCCCTTCCTTCAGGTACACAACATATAGCCTTCGTGGCCTTCAGTACGGTTGCTTTTCCTTAACGATGTGCCGTTTAGGGTCAAATGATTACCAGACACGATTCGCTTTTTGTTGCGGGCCTCTCCTCCCACTATCGACTGTGGGACTCTACCTTGTTTTTTTTTAGTAGGGTCGCATAATTTCTTTATCTACCAAATTCCCTTTTTTTCGTACGGGTTTGACCTCTTTTTTTGAAGAAATTTTTCTATAGAACTCCGTGAATCCTCCCTTCAGCCGGTAAATGTTAGTGTACGATTGCCGTCAACATCCCCGCGGGATCTGCTTTTTTTTCTCCTTTGCGTGAAACTTTGGAAAAACCCCCTTTCCTCACGGCACTATGCCCTCCCCCCTCTCTAAACATGTTGAATAATTTTTCAGTTTCCCCTCTCAAGCAGGCTCCCTCTAGTGGTCACTTTTGCTTGGTCGGATTCGTCTGGCAGGACGGTCCCGCCTTTGGCCCTTTCGCAAATGTTTTCATTGACTCCAGGCTCGAGGCTTTGCCCCGATTCCCCCCCACCACACGTTTTTTTTTAGACCCCCACTCTTCTTGCAGATTTCCTCCCCCAAGGTGCCCTCTCGCTATTTTTCCCTCTCCCGGTGTTGGAGAGATCAGGAACCTTGTTTTTGGTTCCCCCCCATATCACGCTCGTTTTCTGTTTTCCCTACCACCGCTTCGTCTTTTTTGAAGATTGCCTTTAGCGTCACTTTTTTTGGAACAGATTTGTTCCTGCTGGTCGGTAGCCTTCCTTTCCCCCCCCTCCCTGAAGCGTTAGCCTCGAAACGCGTTTTGGTGGACAGGGCTCTCGGTTTTTTTTGCAAAGGCTTTTTGGTTTCGTTACCCTCTGGGCTTCTTCGCCACTTGACTTTGGTGTCCAACTCGTTTGGTCCCTTCTTTCACCTCGAGCCACCATGCATCTGCTTGCTCTTTTTTTTTTTCTTAGCCAGCTTCCGCCCCCCCCCAACGGCGGCTGTCCATTTGGAATTGGTCTTCGAGACGCCGGGCACGGTGTTTCCCGTCCTTCCCTTGCAACGAACGTTGGCGGTGATCAGAGCCTGGAGGTATCGCGCCTTTTTCCCATAACATTTACGCTAAAGTTTGCTCTCTTATGGTGTCCTATAATTGGAGAGTCATAGCGGAGTCCTCTTTCAGGTTCGACTTACAGTGACTCCCAGGTCGTCTTCCTGAAGGTTCATTTGCCACGGCCCGTATCATTCCGCAACGGGGAAAGTGGACTGTCGCTTTCAACGTTGAATGGTTTTTGTTCCTTCCTTTTCATTCGCGGAAAGCCTTTCTTTCTTCCGGTTATGTTGCATTGTTTCGGGAATTAGTCACTCGACGCCCCCCGATCCACCGTGTCCGAAGGGTAAGTGTGACAGCAACCTCTGGCCGCTGTCGAAACCTTCTTTTTTGAGACTGGAGTTTTTGGTTTTCGTTTATTTTTTCAATTTTCAATGGCTTTTGCTGTTCAATAGAAGGTTCCCCTCCAGCACTCCTTTCTCAACCCTTCCCTTCGAGCGGATCGCGGAACAAAAGGGTCAGATCTCGTTGTCTAATCTCTTAATGCCACCCTCACCTTAGCCTGTTTTTTTTTTTTTACCAACGGAGAACTTCGAGTGGTTTCTAATGACAACCCCAGTTTCACCGGTAATTTCCTCGAATCCCAGTACCTTGTGAACTTGAATGCCCTGGCTTTTTCGCACAGTTCCTCCTTCATATTCGTTTCCGCTGATATTTGATTCTGAAAGTCCCTTATAAGTTTTTACTGGTAGACAGATCGCTCAGCGATCTTTCACATTCCCCTCCGTGCCAGGCCTCATAGAGAGTTCTCTCGCCTCGCTTCTTGCTCGCCTGAAACCTGACCTTCCCCCTTTGAGCTTCACTATTGCTTTATACTTCCGTTTGAGGATACGAAGGTGCTTGGCCGCTCCCGCCCCTGTGGCCCTGGCCTTTTTCCCGCGAGAGCTAACCTTTCCCTCCGTTTACCCTACTGTCCCAGGCCCCCCCCCCTTCCCCCTCCCCTTCTCCTGGGTATCCAATTTGGCTGGGACCTCATGGTTTCCTCCGGCGCGGCAGGTTTTTCTTTCCGCGTTACCCAGCGTCCCATAACCTCTTGTTCCCTCTTTCGCAATTCTGTCTATTTAACGCGCGTCGCTTGTGGCTCGGTGCGCCTATCCTTACGTGCAGGTCGTATTTAGCTCCTCCGGGTTTTTCTGCCATCCTCTTCTTCATTAAACCTCCCACGAGATTTCCTTCTCCTTAAGAAACAGGCCTAGGACCGCTTCGCGGCCTGTTGTGTCGATCCTTTTCTCTCCCCCTTAGGTTGCTCTGTTTTTTTTTATTGCCCCAAGGCTTTCTTTGGTTTTTTCCAAGTTGATCGTGCTTTCGCAATCGACCCTGCTCGTGGGCGACCCCCACCGTCTTGAGCCCGCTAGTTAAATCCATCGGTTTTTTTTGAGAGCCCAAAGCCCCCCGCCCTTTCCTCTTTTTTTCCCCCAACCTGCCATGATTTCGCTTCCCATCCGTTGAGGACCCTCTAGAGGCTTTTGCTTCTTACTATCATACATTGCTTGGAGATGGCTTGGCACGACGGAATTCTGAGACCCCTCTCCTTCCTGCGCGTTCCCTCTTCTGGCGCTTGACATGTAAAGGCCCCCCTGCCGTTAGTACACCCTCTAAGCTTTGGGCCTGCTCTAATGCCTTTCCACGCCCCCCCTTACCCTTTCCGTTTTCCCCTCCCATAAGTTTTACATTTCACCAGTATGCCCGACCTTCTCCGCGGGGTGATCTCCTCACTTCGCTTTTTGCTGTCCGGCGTCCCACCAATCCATTTGGCTCTTAAGTCCCAGCCAAAGTTGATTTTTAGAGCCCTCCCACACGCTCCCGCCGACCAAACATTGGTTTCGACCTGACACCCCCTTTCTGGGCTTTTTTTAGACGTGTCGGCACCTCAAGCTGTCTCGTGAAGAGAGGCTTTTTCCGTTATCGTTCTCCCCTATCTTTATAAAAAGCCTTGCATTTTGGTCATGATAGGAACTGCTTTTTGTATTTCCTTCCGTGCGCACTTATCTTTCCTACTTTCACCCCCCCAAACCTAAAGCTTTTTCTGTCTGAAGGAGACCGCCTGCCCTTTTAAAGCGTGGCAACTCCCTCCGACCCTGCCCTTGTGGCGGCGCTGACTTAACCCTTGCAATACCCCGTTTCCTAAATCAAACAACTTTGGTCGCTTTCTTTGTTTTCGAAGCAGCCCCTCTTCCTTCCCCGGTCTATCGGAAGAACCTCCCCCCTTTCCTAATGGCCCCCTATTCTCCCTTGTTCCAATGATGGGGTTTCAGTTTCCCTCACCTTACGAAATGCTTTATAGCAAAACCTATTTCTTTTTCGCGGTCTCGGCCCAGTGAACTTTAGCATCCCGGCCCTTTGTCCCCTTGCCCCTAGTCCATATCTTTTAAGAATACGTTTTTGTGGTTTAGATTTTTATCGAGTTGTCCATTTTGGACCTCTCTGGGCGTCACGTCACGAACCTCCCTCTACCCCTCCTTCCGCTGCGCCTCCCTTTTTTTGCGGCTCTCATCCTGACAGTTCCTTCGGTCCCGGTCTTCCCCTAGGTAAATCATATCGCCGGACCTTGTTCGGGGCTGCTAGGTTTCTGGTTAGAATCTTTCCCGCTCTTGATCCTGGCAGTCTTCGCTCCCCTCCTCGAAAGTTTAGCTTTTAATTTCCGTGAGGCCAGGTCCGTGTCGACTCCTCTTTTGGACCCGATACGACCGTCGCCCAAGTTCTATTGGTCTTTTAAAAGACACTCAGACCTTTAAGTTTGGCTCCTGTCGTACGGTTTCCCTGTTTTGGTTAATCCCCCTAATCTCGCTGCGTACGAAGTAGAACCGGCACCGATCTCATTACCAGCTTCGTACTGCAGGGCTGTTTGCCCGCGCTCTCATACCTGTCCCCTCTCTTCCCCCTCAGCTCAAATGAAGAAATTCTCCCAATTCTCGTACCTTGGGGTGGATTAGGAAATACGCCTGTTTTTGTAATCTGAGGAAGGTTTGTGCTGTTTCCCTTGGGCGGCAGGATTAATCCATTTACCGCGCCGTTTCCCCTCTGTCAGTTTGTTTTTTTCTCAGCCATGCTTCCCTCCATGCTTTATTGCACCCCTCATAGTTTTTTCTTTTCCTTCTTCACATGCTTCCCTTGACCACTCCCTTTTGCGTCTATTTATCAGGATCCCTCCACTTCACCTTTGTTAGTGATTTATCTTAGTGACATAACCCGCTCGGAAGAAGTACCCCATGGAGGTGCCAGCTTTTCCCACTTCTTAAATGCTGGCTTGAATATCCAAGTTATCCCTTTTTTGCTTGCCCCCCCGCATCAGTTTTTTAGCCTTTTTTATTTCAATCTTCTCCTCGTCCCTGGCAGAACCACTCTTTTCCTCCCGGTTCCCAGTTGAGAAGTAACATGAATGTAAGAGTTTTATCCCTTCCTGCGCTATTTTTTCTCCATAAAGGTCTCTCGCTTTTCTATCCCCTCCATCCCTACCGTAGAGAAGGTCAAGATTTACTTTCAACCAATTCCAGCATAACCACCGGGAGTTTTCAGATTTTTCATGCCCCCTCCCTTCCTCTTTCACCGGTCTCCCCTAGTTCCTCATCAAACTCCCTCCTCATCGGGCCTCTGAACACCTTGCCGTAAGAGGAGTTATTCCTTCTTCTAGGTTTGACCTCCCCCCCCATCTAGAGGCTTTCCTTTTCGGGAGATTACCGTTTTTCATTCGAGGTTCTCCGAAAGGATCACTTATTTTCCCTTTCTACCTTCTTTCTTCCCCTCCTAACTATGCACGACCTTATCCTTCGTCTCGAGCTCCATCCCCCGGAGAAGGTCTAAATCTTTTACCCACCCCCCCCCCCTTTTGCCCGAATGTCTTTGAATGTGAGACGATTGCTCGGTTCCGTACAACGCTACTCGGAGAATCACCCCCCCCCCCCCTAGTCCCCCTCCCCCTTTTTTATTACCCCCAGCATTGTAGTGTTTTCCTTTTCCTCCTTTCGGGATCGTTCCCTTCCCCCTTCCTCTCCGTTTATACATCTTTGTTCCAGGTTTGTTCCTGCCCACCCCTTTTGACCGGATTCACCGAACCCCCTTGAACGTGACTCCCAGTTCCCCTCTCCCCCCCCTTCTGACGCAGACTTGGTTCTCAGTCATACGCTTTGGGCTCTAAATGAGAGGTCTTTCCTACCGGACCTAACTCTATCTATCCTTCCCCCCACTTTTCTTTCTCGAGAGACTTACGGTGACGGTCCCTGCTATAATCAGACGGCGAAGGATTAATTTTTTACGCCTTGTTCTGTCCCTCCCAATTGCTTCTTTTTGTCCCATTCCCAACCTCAATCAAACTGGATCTTTTATTCCCTCTTCCCCTTTTCTAGGCCACAAGCCGAACCCCCCTAAGGTATACTTAGCTGACTTCCCCCCCCCCACAGTTCCTTTTTCCCCTCGTTGCTCTGATTCTCCTTATGTCCCTTTTTGTTCGACTTTTGCTCCCGCGCGCAACGTTTTTATGTCACCAGTCCCTTTTTTTTCTTCCTCCCCCCGGACAGTTCTTCTTCCCTCTTTTCCGCGAGCACACCATAACACGCGGGGCGCTTCGGTTGACTCTTTCCCGGAGGGTCTCCATTCTTGGCCCCCGGTCCCCCCTCACTATTTTAGTGTTTCCCTTTTTCTCTTTTTCATGAATTTTCTCCCCCCCCCGCTTAGAGAACATCACCTCCCTCGGAGCCTCTGCCGCGCCTGCCTAGGTCCGAGCACCCCCCCCTTACTTCTTCTCCTCCCGCCCCCCTTCCCCTCCCCTTGTAGTAATTAGACTTTGGCCCCCCACCCTCTTTCCGTCGCGCTCACGGTGAGGGGACATTTTTTTTCGGTGGTCCCGCTCACTCTGATCTTCCCCGTGGCTTTCTCCCTCAAAATATTCGACAGCGCAACCACGGGTTGCCGTCAAGGAATGGGTTTTTACTTCTTTGATTGATAACTTCCTACTCCCCCCTGACCTTTTCTCCCGGGGGTTTCAGCTGCCCCGGATTTTCTCCTACACAATTTCGTTGCAGCGTCACTGTTTTTGCGCCAGTTATTTTTTTCCTTTCCCTGCTGGTTCCTACTCCCTTTACCCCCCCCCCCCAATCGCGGAGATAATCATTTTTTTTAATGGCCCGATGGAATTATTCATCCCCCCTCCACGCTGGTTCCCCTTCACGAGCGACTCTTTCTCTTCCCCCAATGTTTTTAGATAACAGGAAAATTCTTAAGCCCTTTTCGCCGTTCCGAGAGAATGGTCCGCAGTGTTCGTGTTCCGCTTCTTCCTTTTTTTCCCCTTTGTATGGATTTTCTTTACTCAAAAGTTACTCCCCATGGTTCCGCGCAATTGTTTCTCTTGCGTTTCGAGTCATTTTCGATCGTCACAACTTTCCAGAGCCCTTCTGAAACCATCACGCGAGATATTATGCTGGCCTATCCCCCCCAGGAGCTCCGGGTGTGAGAGAGATCCGGCCCTTTATCGATGCCATCAGATATCTTTTTTTTATACATGGAAACAACTCCTTCTTTGAACTTACAGCCACCTCTTGTAAGCGTCCCCTTCTCTAACATATTTTTCTGTTTCGCGCTGTTTCTTGTATCGGCGTTCCTCCCAGAGATTTCTAGTCAATCGAACTTTTTTCCCAGGGCTTCTTGTGAGGTTTGGGCACTTTCACCTCATTTCTTTATCGTTAGTTGATTTCAGTCTTTTTTCCTTTTATTCACATTTTCCTTTTTCCATAGTTTTCCCTTTTCGAAATTAGCCAACCCCTTAACCCTAGAGCGACTTGCTTCTTGAGGCGTTTTGCAGCTCCAATAGCCCGGCGCCATTGCTGTTCTGCCACGGTAACCTTTGAGTCCTACAGGGCGTACTTTCCTCCCAGACTTTCCCTGGCTGTTTTACTCTATCATGGCTTTTGCGCGCCAAACTACCCCCCCCCTTTGCTCCATTTTTTTACGTAACCTCCTCCTTGATTTATGTTTTTCCCTTCCCTCCTCGAACCATTCTTCTTCTCACGTGATTTTCTTTACATCCGGTTTAGCCCATCCGGACTGCCAGGCCGTCCTCCCCTCAACCTTCCCGCTGGCTTGCGAATATTTTGCCCACGCGATCATGTTTGGGATTTTTTTTTTTCTTGAGTCGTCGCATTTCCCCCCACCGGATTTTTTGTGCCCCTCGATTTTTCGCCGTCCCCAGAGGTGAAGGGTTATGTTGTTTTAAGGAAATGTTCTCCCTCGCTCCAGATGCCTCGCGTCCCTTCAATTTCCACTGAAGGCTGACTCAGACAGCTGGCCCGATTTTCTCACCCTTTCCGTGATCAGGTGTGCCACGCTCTTGCGCCCCTGAGTCCCTCCTCCCAGAGGTCCCAACTCCCACTTGTTTTTTTTTACTCCCCCTCACCTCCTTGCGAACCACCCCTCCTTGCTGCAGGATTTTTCTGGAAAAAACTGGGTCCGTAGACTCCAGCCGTCATACATACCCGGCACTTAGTCCCTTTAAGGAGTGAACACTTTAGTGTTGGCCCTTACTCTACCGTAGAACTGGGAGTTTTCTCAGAAACTTTGGTAACCGGCCCCCACTACCTTTCCTCCTCCCCGCACCCCTTGAAAATTTCCTTTACCGCACTCTCCAATTTCGGGCACCCCTCTAAATAGTAATTCTGGACCCGTTGCCTGTAATTCCTCTTTCTGGACCCACGTAACAAGGTCCTACTGTAGCTCCTCCTCTTTAGCGCTTCCCTCCCCTCTAAGCAACTTTCTCTAGGTTCTTGAATCGCAGTATCTCTATTTTCTTCCCGAAAGAAATCCTCCCCTTTTTCTTTTGCACTCTCTTTCCTTTTTGCGGTTTTACTCTTGACTGTGCTGGCCTCCTCCATCCCTCTTTTACCAATTATTCTCTCGTCTACCCTTTTTTTGCTCTCTCCCGTCTCCCGGAATGAGATCCTCAAGATGACCGACAAACTTCTCCCCCCCTCTGGGATTCAATTTTTTTTTTCTTTTTTCCTTTTTCTTTTTTTTCAGGATCCTTCTTGCCTCTCAGTTGGAAGAAAAAGATCGTCCTTCCCCTACTACTCTTTCTCTTCTCTCCCAGGCTTGAGATAAGTTCCTCCTGAAGGTTGATGTTCGCTACCTTAGCCCTTATTAAGTCTTTACCCCTCAGATAGTTCTATATGCCCTACGTGGCTATTTCTCATTTGATTTTTCTTTTACACTCGATCCGGGTTACCACAGCCCGCGGGCCTTTTTGCTTTTCCCCCTCTCTTCTTATCTCCGATCGGAGTTTTTTATACTCAGGCCCTTTATGCTTTTTCCTCCCCTTCTTCATCTTCTACTACCGTAAATCCCCTCCCGAGCTCTTGCGATTTCATTGTTTTTCAAAAGCCTTTCGTGTCCCAATCGCCCAACTTGCGGCTTTTTTGAGTATAAACCTCCCCGCCCTTCTCTCTTACTCCCCGTCTCCTTGAGATATCCCTTCCCAATGATCCTCCCTCTCACTGGCGTACTCTTTAGAGATGGAAAACTGCTTCCTTCTCTTTCTATCTTAAGATGCCCAAGCCTCGAATCCTCCATTAATGATCGGAGAACGTTTCTTTTCTGGCTAGCCCCTCCGCCTTTCCACGAAGAGTAACCCCTTCCATACTTTCTTTCCCCCTTTCTTATTTCTTTCTCTTTTCCGAAACAGGATTCCTTAAGCTTATCCTCTCAGATTTCATATTTATCCAATTGTGGCATAAATTATCCTTTTTCCGATATCATAAATCCTCCGTCCTTCTTCTTTTTAGTTCGCCCCCATAAGAGGTCTAGATGAAGGATCCAAAAGTCTCCCTGCGTCCTAAGGACCCCACAAAAATGCCCAAAACCCCCCTGGCCCCTTTTTTTCTCCACAGGTATAAATTCTGGGATGTCAGCAACCCGCGCGGTTGACCATAAGCTGTTCCCCCTTCGTTATGATGCAGATTTGAGCACCCCAAACTAAATGTCTCCCTTCTCTTTTTCCTTATTTGGTTCGGGATGTTTGTGAGGTTATCGTTTCTTCGGTCAGTTTCTTCCGAACGTAGTTCCAAAACATCCCGGCAGAGAGCCCCCTTTCCCCCTCCCTTCCCTTTGTCGCGAGGGCAACGTTTAACGTCCAGTTCGCGACTGTCCGCATCTTTTACTGACGGCCACCCATCTTGAGTCCCGGTATCCTTCTCCATCCCCCAATAGAAGTATTTTCGTTTGGTAGTTTTTGCCTTCAAGTTAGCGCCATCTCCAGGTCTACGATTTCTCCCTGACTCCCTCTCAAAAAATGCGTCTATATTTTTAAGGTGATCCTGGTTTCTTTTTCAGGGCCCGAACATGCACCTTTCACGACCCTTTGATGATCGCGAAACCCAGTATGAGCATTAGTCTTGTCGATTGCTTGTTCATTCCAGGAACATCTGCGACCAGAACTGTCCGTTTTCCATGTGTTAAACTATTCCTTCTACATATAAGTGTTGTTTAGAGATGTGACCTCTTTCCCCTTGACGCCCCCCCCCCCCCCATTTATGGGCGACAATCCCCTAGCCAAGACCCACGACCAATTATAGTTGAGTAACCTTCAAGGTTCCGTAAATTGCGGGGGCAGGGAAACCCAGCATTCCCCCCTGGAATCATATAGCCATTAAAGTTTCTTTGGCTGGGGACTGCTTAGACCGACTCTATTCTCTCTGTACGTTAGGACCTCAGTAAACCGACTTTTAGAGTGATTTGAATCGTGCGATCAAGCTCCTTTTTTTGCGTTTCCTGTCCTTCCTTTGTTTC
>Ga0179593_1671149_pt1 | contig 13699 bp, 11 predicted proteins | sample CZODoug2_1_08_16_FD_185931 | JGI IMG/M metagenome (GOLD analysis project Ga0179593, IMG submission 185931) | Vadose zone soil fungal communities from Angelo Coast Range Reserve, California, USA - CZODoug2_1_08_16fungal (PacBio error correction) | ecosystem: Environmental > Terrestrial > Soil >... | reverse complement strand
TGATGCGTGATTGCAATCGGGTGCTTATTAACGCCGACACCATACAGCAAGTCTCCGTTTTTACTGATAGGACTCGGTTCTGTCCGTGCGTGGTTGCCTTCCGGGACCGATTCTACCCTTGGCCGGGTTGCGCGTTCACGGACTTGGCCACCTTGCGGGTCCCTCGTCCGTTGTCACGCCTTTTTGTTCTTGTAGAGGCCTGTGCTTTCCGGGGTTTCGGGCCGTGGGGACGGGGTTCTCCTTGGCGCCCCCTGACCCTTCCACCCTTTCGGCTGTCGCCTTTCCTCTGGCCATCAACTGGGTCCCACGCTAGCTCAACTCCCAACTGGTGCACGGTCCCTTTCTCCGGGGCTGCATCGCCGAGTCCCCTGTGAGACCCCCGTCAGGCGTGGTCGGTCCTTCGCACTTCAACGGGGACCGACGCCTGCCGCTACACGGCCGCGTTCTTGGTTTTTTTTCTCGCCACCCGTGCTTGTTCGCCCTTTCGGATCCCTCGGCGATCACGCTCCTCTGCGTCGTGGGGTCGCTCCTGTTTCGGTGGCGATCGGCGGCTTGGTGTCCGCCGAAACGCATTCCAGGCCGCCTACATCGTTGAGTCCGGGCCTCGGCCCCCCTTCATCATCCATGCCAATGCTTGGCTTTTCCTTTTGGAAGGCCGGCGCAAAAGGGTTTTCTCCGCGTCATTCGGACGGGGACGGTTTGGGGGTGGGGCACGTTTAATACCCTTTCTCCCACGCTCGCACCGTCTTCCTCTCCGTTGATAACGTCGGTGTGTTTCACTGGAGTCTGGTTACGGCCGTGCGGGTATGACTCTCAGCTTCTCATGTTATCGAACAAGATTTTTGATGTGCCAAGCAGTCTTTGCCAGCAAGGTCACCCAAATTAAACGGCTGAACACGTGCGTCTACTGTCTGTGCTGACCCCCTGACCATATCTAGGAGAACCCCCTTACGTCTATGCCGCCGCCGCGTCGACCAATGAGGTGCTGCGGACGCTTAGCGTTCCCTTTCCTGATTCCGTTTCTGCATCCCTGAACCCCCCGAAAACTTGTACCAGTTCCGATGCTCTGCTTGTCCGCAGTTACGGTTCAACTGGCGACCACCCGCCCTCATTCTCTTAACACCGACCTGCTGATGGCGATAAATTCGGTTATCCGCCTCGAGCTCCTTTAATAAGGACCGTTGACAGCTTCGTTTTCTTCCTCGGTCCAGACTCCCGGAAATGGCTTGACTGGGGTGGTGCGCGCTTGCCCCCCCTTCTGCTGAACAGCGGCGACGACCATAACAGCATGCAGTTGTCAGCCCCACAGCGACCCGCCTGATGGAACACTTTTGGTTACACCAGCAGCGGTGCCCTTCTAGTCCGCCCGAATTCCCCGAAAGAGTTAACCGCACCACTCAGGCACAACGTATTTCCCCGTCTGATAGGTGCCGTACTTCCCCCCAGTCGAAACTCAAGCACCCCGCCCCCTTGCGCTTTGTTTTTTTTTTTGGCCCGCAGCCGTTAACAAGGCTCAAGATGCCCGCCGACGCGTGCGTAGAACATCCCAGGAACGCGCGTCGCCCCACAACAGCGGTCCCACGCTGGGAGTCTTGAACCGCAGTGGGTAACCTAGGCCAAGTGTGGCCGCGATCACCGCCCGCAGTTTATTATTGCCGAACCCCTTGCCCTCCACCCTTCTCCGGAAGCTATTTGTCAGCGACCTCGAGCGCCTCCCCGAGACTCCCACGCGACGGCCCTTTTAGTGCGTCCGCTTCCCTGCCCGTCCTCGCCGAGGTTCTTCCCCCTCTTTTTTCCTACCCTCCCCTTTTTTCCGTCGAGACTCACCTCGGGATGGGTGGGCAGGCTTTCAAGCGTCTTCCTGCCTCCCATTGTACTGGTCGGTGCGTTTGGTATTGCTCGGTTCGGCTGCTTATCGCGTGGATATCGGCGGATCGATTTTTCCGTTTTTTGGGTGTGTCGGGCTCTTGATTTTGTGGCCTGGCGGTGATTTTTCTTCTTTTGGGCCAGTGCCCGTGGGATTTTGTGACACAACGTTACCTTTTTCCCGTGTTCGTGGCTCTTTTGCGGGTTGCTCGTCATGTCAGTGTACGTTAACCTCCTTTTCTAAGGTACGCCGGGGATTGTGACCTGGCTGCGGTGACTCGCGGAAAGAGCATGCCAGTTTCCAACCCGGTGCTGATCGTTTGTGGCGTGTTTGTGACATTTGTCAAAGATAGCCCCTCTGGAGCAAGTTGGCCGGAGTGGTGTTGTGTGCTTTTTGTCTGGGAGGACAGCTGATCATGCCGGGTTTAAGAAGGCCCCCCATTTTTCCCTTTTTCCGTGTCGATAAAGATTTCGACCTGTTGATTCCCCCAGAAGATTCCTGAAGACGTGGCTCCGGACCGTTCCCTTATGTTGTTTCGCTTTTTTGACCGCTGGGAATCCCCCTAGTTCTTGAATTGATGAGGACGGGCGTTTCCCCTTTCACTAGGTCATCGGCTCCCCCTATTCATATATTTAGGTGGTGGATTAGCGGCGTCGGCGGGGTGTTTTCGGTAAGTTGCTTCTTGACATGTGACTGTTTGGATTCGGCATTTACCCCTTTTGCTGGTTGGTTTGCAGAAAGTTTCCCTCAGACCGTCCCCCCAGCCCCCTTTTGGACCGCGCCTCCCCCCCCTTATACGCTATTTTTTTGGAGGGTCCTTTATTCCATTCCTTTCCGGTTGTGAGAATCGATGGCGGTGTCGCTGCGTTCGCGAGGTTTGTTCTCTGCCGGTTGATCTTTTCATGGTTTACCCTTTCTTGGTAAAACAGCGTAATAAGGCTTTCTTATACCGAGCAGCCCTTCTTGAGTATCCCGCAACGCCAGCCACCTTAAGAAATTCCCCTATTCCCCCTATGACGAAAAGTGCAGAACCAAGAAGTCTCTCAAACGTCGCGTTCAGGGGAGAGGTTCATGACCGCACGTGACAACCCCGGCCGAAAGGAAGCCCTCTCAGCCCCCCGAGGCGATCCTTCCAAGTTTCCGGCCCTGTCCCCCCCCAGGTATTTCATCAGGAAGCATGTTTCCCGTCCCTTCTTTTTGATGGTTCAGAATGCCGATTGACCTCTCGCCGAGGTTCGCCGGCTGCCTGGACAACGTCTGTTGTTCTTGACACCCTTATTATTCATCAGCGAGCATCGCCCTCCCAGTGACCCCGCGAACCTCACGTCACCGCGATCCGCCTTAGGTTGACAGACGGATTGCGCAGGTTCCGCTCCCTGGTGTCATCAGCAGCGAACCAAAAAGACCCCCACTGAAGGGTTCTTGACCTTTGGCGCGGAAAGAGGATTTTGTTCTTTCCCCATAGGTTGCCCAAAAGTGAAACCTGGGACACGGATAAGTACACCAGCTGCCGAGGAAAAGTACACTGATGTCCTGCCATCCTTTGGGTTAGGGGAGCATAGGCATTGTGACCATGTGGTCCAGATCGTAGGACTCCGGCCTTTGTCGGATTGATGATCTCCGTCCCGTCCACGGCCCCCCACTACGCATGCCACTCCGAGGTGCGTTCAAAAATTTCACCCCCCCGCCCTTTCCCCTCGATCAGATGTCTCGGACTTTTCGACATTACAGTGGCCATGTGCTTCCACGTCGGACCAGCCCACCTTTCGAGAAACTCGCCATCGGTACCGCCAAAAAGTTGAGCACGGACTACTTCTTTAGTCTACTTTTCGCCTTCGGCTAATGTTCTTGTTTCCCTCGCCACCGCGGCGGGCACCGCCCATCCCATCTTTCTTTTTCCTCCTCCGTTTCAGAGAGATTTTATCTCTGTTGCACCGCCTCGTGCTTCCATCTGAACCACTGAGCTTCCCAGGAGGAGGCCACTAGCGTTAGGTAAGTTCGTTGTTGCTCCGGGACCGATGGAGATTATTTTCTTTTTTGCGGAGCATCTTGAACAGGAATTGGCCACTATTGTGCCCCCACAATCCGATAGTAGTACGGTGTGCTGTTAGTTTGTTCGGTCCTTTTACTCTTCGGACGTAGGTGGGCGGGCTGACTCTTTTAGATGTCTACACGCCTCCCCGTTCGGTTCTCTTCGGTGACGTGGCCCCCCCCCTGGTCACAACGTAGCTAGCACTCAACCCGGCAAGTCCCTGTTTAGCAGGGGGAACTATTCAGAGGAACCTCCTCCAAAGTAAGGATTGGGGTGCAGGAGAAACCAAGTGACCAATTCCAAGCAGAGTTCGAGCTGACCCGCGGTACGGCTTCTAGCAACCACCGTGTTCCCGTCCCGCTCTTTAATGGCGATCCGCTTAGGATAGCTTAGTGTCGTCTGGTACGCTGGGATCGGCGCGCGATGATTTCTTTTTTTTTCCGTGACACCCGCACTCCCCGCCGAATTCACCGTCCTTATTTTTCCTTGATGCGGCCAATGACCCCCTCATTCCTGCCCCCCTGCTTTGCTGAAATACTTTTTTATGTCTTTTTAGGAGCCTGTGCGGATCGTCGTGTGTAGCGTTAATTTCCTGGGTACGGGTTTTGGTATGGAAAAGTTCTGTAACAAGCAATTGAAGGTCCTTGATCAAGTCCTATGTCCTTTTGGCCGGACATAGTGGAGCTGCAGGTTTGATGGGCTTTGTGGTCCGGGCAGACGGTCTCCTCCTATCTAAAACGCATGGTTCTTTTCCTCAGGAAACAGCACGGCGTGCCCCCAGACCGACCCGGTAGCGAAGTTAATCTACTGCTGCGTCCACAGGACCAATCTAAAACATCTTTCTTATGGCCGAGCCCCCCCGCCAAGAGAGAGTCCGACTTTCTTGATGAGAAGCAAGACTGCCGATGGTTTTATTTCGTTCGGCAGTTTTTTTTTTTCTGCCCTATCACCAACGCACCCCTGTCGCAAAGGACGTTCTTTTGTAAGCTAACGATGTCCTTACCCTTTTTAATGAAGCGCATGCCGACAGAAAAAGTCATTGACGTGGAGGGAGTTCCCCCTGCAGGTCCCGACTAACGTTAAGATATACGAATGAGTGACAGGTGTGGAGTCCCACTCTTAAATCCCGTCAACACAGCATCACCTCCCTGGCGCTTTCGCGACACCTTCTTCACTTCCATCTCGTGAATCTACCGCCAAAAGCAGGCATCTTCCGCATTTAAAGACCTCGGAACATTTTCCCCGCGCGGCATGTCGCGCCCCCCCTTTCCACAAAACTTCTTCCGCACACCACCGGGCCAGGTCCAGAGTTTGCTTACAAAATGCCTGCACCAACGCCCCGGTCCCTAGCGTACCCGTTCGTCCACCGTGGCGGGTGCCAGTTACACCTGCAGTCCCACCGATCACGAGTAGCCCCTCCTTCCGAGGAATGTTATTCCTCACACCCAACGTGCGTAGTCCCCAGAAAAACCTCCACTCAACACGGAAATCCCTTGCCCCCCTTTTCCCCTTTTATCGGCCACGTTAACCTTGTCCCCCCCAAGTCGCGATCAAACTGTGTATTCATTTCCTGCCGACACCGCTGGCTAGCTGCTCGTCCCCGTACGATTTCCAGTTCCCCTTCTCTGTCCACAAGAAAGACCGAATTCCCCTAGCTCTAGATTTTACAAGCAAAACACTCATGTCGATGAGAGAGGATCTCTATCTTTTTAGAATAATACGTGTTTGTTCTTTCTTCTTCCCCCCGGAAATAGAAGACCTACGCAGTTTCGGGTTTTGTAAGTTATATACGTCCCACCTTTTTTTCCTGGTCTGCGTCGGTTTCACTGCTCGGTTTTTTTCCGGTTCTGACTTGGACGATAGTTTGCTTCCCGCTTCCGCGACTTCCCCAGGGTGTGTTGGGGAGGCTGTGAATTCCTTGCGGTTTGTCCTTCGGAAGTTGGCAGTGAACGTGGACCGTTGGTACACCAAATCTTTTACCTCTGCCCTCGGGTAGGTCCCCATGTGCGGTTTGGACGACGCGTCCTTCCCCCGTTTTCCGTGAAACTTGGAGGATCTCCTGGTTACAAGGCTTCTTTTCTTCAAGATACGAGATGTAATCCCCCGGTGTTTCGTTTCTCTTGGCTTGTTTTTGCCTGTTTCCCCGAAATCCTCTGGAGAATGTAGTTTCACTTGGTGGGCCCTTGGCGCGTTTGGAAAGTCTTTACTTTCCCGCGACATAGTCCGTTTTTGTAAGCCCTGTCTGAGTTTTTTCGATTGTGTTTATGAACCTTACTGTCTGTTTTCTCTTTTTTCGAAGATGTTCTCTGTGCTCCTTTTTTCCCAGCCCGCTGACGTTGATGTTGTTTTTCTGACTTTGGAATCACTTTTTCCAACAGTCCTTTCGGACTTACTTATGACGGGAGTTAAAAGGGTACGGTTTGCTAAGCATAAAGATCCAGTGACGTGTTTAAGAGGGACCGGAGGAGGTTTTTCAGTTTTTTTTCCGGGAAGGGGGACATTAGATTTTCCCGGAATCGGAGTGTCCAAATTTGCTGGTTGTCGCCTCTGCAGAACGACGCAGAGCCCCCGTGCATTCGTGCTCCAAAGAGGCACGAGAGCTGGCGTCCCCAGCGTCGGCGGCCTGTTATTGCTGAAGATCAGACTTTGCTCTGGTAGCGTTCCTGCACTCGTAGACGCTTGGTTCTTTTCTGAGTGGTCAGTGCTTCCTTTTCCCAGTGATGGTGACGGCGTTGGCAAAATACGGAACTCACGGCGTGTTCCGCTACTTCTCCTCTCTTGCAAGCATCAAGAAGAAAACCGGAACTCAACGAATCCCACCCTGCCAGAACTATTTCTCCAACGGCAGTTTTAAGTACCGTTTTTTTCAGAGAGGTGTTGACCGCGATGAAAGTTTCGACCACCACGTCATTCAACCAGCCCTGCCCAACGTGCAGTCGTCCCGCCCCCCTTTGCCTTCCTCCGGCAGTCCACAAATCTTGTCATTCCCCCCTTCTCATGGGCTCTTTATCCTTCTGTAGCCGACTGCCGGATCCCGACGGGGTTGGCGGCGGCCTGGCCCGTGCTTTTCGCGGACCCCAAGTCCTTAGATCATCAGCTTCACGCGACAAGTAGGAGATCCCGTACGCGATCCCAAGATCGACGGGATAGCCTTCTTTCTTTCCCCTAAAATGAGGATACCTCAAGACACTCGGGTTAGATACGCCTTTCCCCCCTCCACCGCGGAGTCCTCGGCGAACTCCCGTTCTTCCCGTCCTCCTCCGACCCTGGTGGCGGACCAGTGCCCCACATTTGGCACACAGTAGCCACACCCAGGGATAGTTATCAACTCCGGCGGGAACTATTCTCTCCAGATTGTCCCACCAGGAGAACACCAGTGTTCACCCCTTGAGGATCTAGCGATTGCTCCGCCCCCTATGGGAAGGTTTTCGTTTTTTGCAACCGGACAGGAGTACTGAAGAACCCTCTCAAGTACTCAAAGGTGGTGCGGCCTTGAGAAAGTAGGCGGAAAGTCCCCTGCCGCCAAGCCGGCTTGAACTACTTGAACAAGTACAGAACGACATACCCCCCCCACGATGGGATGGCTAATCTATTTGCCTCCCGGATTCTAAAGTGTGGAGGCTTTTTCCTAGTACAGGACACACCGGCGAGACACTCTCCCTCGGTAAAGGATCCAACCCCCTTTTGCCTTTCAGCAATGATATTAGCTCCAGTATAAAGGCCCCGATTCCGTGTTCGGCGGTTTCCTCCGCGTCAGACTAAATCTCCTTTTTCTTTTCCTCCCCCCCCACGTGTTTTTTGACCGACTTCTGGTTTCACTCAGAGTTTGCCACCCCTCCAGAACCCTGATTGGAAGTCCATGCCTTCGAATGTTTGCGGGTGGCCCCCCCAGAGAGCAGGTTCTATTCCTTGCTCCCTTTTTTTCTCAGGGAAGATGGAAGCTTTTTTAGTTTTCCCCGGTTGTTGGCAAAAGTACTTGGAAAAAGTTACCCCCGCTACAAAGAATAGTTTTATAGCCAAAGAAGCGCGGGTGATTCGTTTAGTAGGAATGGGACCTTGTGCCTATTGAAGGAAGTAGTAGTGGGAGTTCAGATGTACATTTTAAGATATTCGAATCCTACAAGGTAGATCGGAGCCTCCCCAGGCCTTAAGCGCCCCCAAATGGCCCCCGTTAGTGAACTCTTTCTTAGAAAAGAACAGCAAATTTATTCAAGAGTTATCATGTGCCTCATGACCGAAGACATAGTGAGACCCCCCCCGAGGCCCATTCGGGGAGATGCCGGGTTACAAGCAAAGTTACCACGTTCCAAGTTAGCGTTGACTACTCGCAGGTCTCTTTTAATTGTATCCCACCCACGTGATGTCCCTCGAGTTCCCCTGCGCATCCCGCCTTCGAGGTTTTTTTTTTCTTTCCAGAAGGTAAGGGAACGTTTTTTCAAGAGGGACTGTTGGTGGTGCTAGAGTCGCTGAATTCCTTTCCTTTTTCCGAGAAAACTACCCGTTGTCACCCCCTCCGATACCTTCGGATGGCATTACGTTAGTGCATCGCCCACCGGTTAGGCCATTCTTTTTTCCCCCCTTATGGTGGCTCATGACTGGCCTTTACGGGGTGCGTCTTCCTGTCTGTTTGCATCGGTTACGCGGCACTGTGGTGGTCCGTTCATGAGGTCCAACCCCCCCCTCGGCACCCGCAGAAGTTTGTCTTTTTGCTGGCCCCCGTTTCCTGCAATCGTGCTGTTGGCGTGCTGGCCTGCTGTCCGATCCTTTGTGCGGTCCTAACACCCTTTTTTTGTGTTTTCCACCGCCTTGACCAGCCGGTTGCCAGTGCCTTTTCAGATTCCCATTAGGACTCTGTAAATGAGTTGCGAAAAACTCGACCATTCAGGCTTGCCTACACCCCAGTCAGAATATCCTCCGATCGACAGCCTAGATTGGGACCGGTCCGAGGACTCTTTCTGTCCCGTTCGCAATCTCGTACCTGTTGAACCAGGAACTCCTTCGATTCTTCCCAGCAGTGCATGTCCAGCGTCACTACACCTTTTCCTCAAATTCCGACAGAAGTCCTCATTTTCCCCTTCCAATAACGTATCTGCTCTTTCTATTGACTTCCCGTGCCTTGACGGTCCTCGCGATACGTACAGGACTGTGAAAAGTTTCTTGCGTCTAGCACCCCCTCAGCCAGGAAATTTGGCGCTTTTCGAACCAAATATGGGGCTCCCAACTTACAGAAAAAGCATGCCTTCAAGCCCCTTGATCGACGTTTCTGTAAATTTCCCCCCGCAGCCATGATAGGCTTTCTCCCTCCCAAAAAACCGAGGAAATGCCCCCAAAATTGCACAAGACAGGAGATTTTCTTTGACCACAGCCGGGAAAACCCCTCCTACCCCCCTTTTGCACTTGGTAGTCAAACGTGCGCTTACGCTTTTCCCCTTCCCAAATCAAGAAGGCCTTCCCACGAGAGCCTCCCCCTTGCTCTCCCCCTTAGAAACCCCACCGACAGGCCGCTCTCCCGCAACCGCCCAAGCGGAACTCCAACCCCAAGTGCCCCTTGGATGTAACCATTTATGCTGCGTTGGGGTGGCCCAACTTCAATTTTTTTCCGCGCCTTCCCTCCCTCTCCACACTTCTCCCACGACTGCTCGGGATAGAACTTTTTGAGCGAAAACGAGAAGCACCTTCCTCTTCACCCAATTTATCCCGTGCCTTAGTAGATCTGCTTTCACTGCCCCCCCTTCTTATGAAGAGGTGAGATATATTTCTAAATAAGTTGTTGTTGTGTCGCTAATTCCCCCCCCTCCCTGCATAGAAGTTTGAATTTGTTCAGGTGCAAGAGACTCTCACTTCCCCAGATCTACTTGTGAGGACAGGTAGTTGCTTCGTTGAGTTCCTCATCTTCGTATGCCCTCTTGCAATGCTGATCTCGTTTATTTGTCGGAGAGGAGGTGATAATGGATTTGATAGCGGACTTCCCCCAGGGCAACGTGGCGAACCGTCCCCCCACCCTTGTACAAGTGGTAGAGGAAGATGTTTTTTGTTCTGTCCCCCCCTAGCTAGTTTCCCAGGTGGGTTTATCCCTTCCATGGTCGGAGTCAGGTAGAGATAGTGATATTTTCAGGTGCTGTTGATGGCCAATTTCCTCCTTTGTTGACAACCTGGTTCTGAGATGATAGTGGCTTTGACTTTTAATGAATGGAACCCTGGAGACTCGTTCCCCTTTTGTTTTCTTCTTGTGGTGGGAACTGGGTCTTACAGAGACAGATAACCTTTTGTTTTCTAGGAACGGTCCCGTCTCCCTCTTTTGTTTATGACAAAATGCATGCTGTTTTTTATATTATCCGATTTTTACTGTCCCAGGCAGACTCTCTGATGTTGAAGATGACTCGGAAATACCAAGTATTTAAGTGTCCATCACTTCCGGGAGATAAAGGAATTCCCCTTACCCTTAGAAAATTTCTCTTTTGTTCCTGCGGTCGGCTGTTTTTTTTCTTCCCTTTGACTGACGAGGAATTTAGTCATTATTTCCCCCGAGGCAATTTGATTTTTTCTCCCCGCTGCAGAACAGTCCGATCGACCGTCCGACCTCTTCATCTTGACTTACCTCCCCCCTCCCCTGATCGTGGGAGGGTACGATAGGATCTTATTAGTTCGGTTTAGCCGTCCCTCTTTTCCGGCGGTTCCCTATCCGCGGTGTTCCTGGAGTCTCTTCCCTGTTCTTTGCCGTGCGTTCAGTGGCACCACCCTTTTTCATCAGGTCTTTGTTCCCCCCCTTTAAGCTGAGAGCGGTTTTTTGAACATCCGGCCAAGGAAAAATTAACCCCCCCATATCCCACGGGATGACGAACCCCCCCTCAATGTGCTTCCTCCTCTTTGATGGCGGGTTGAAGCGGAAAGTCTCCCACACCCCGGAAGCCCCTCAACCCCCTTCCCCCCCCACGCCGATTCAGCACCCTCGACCCTCCTTCCCCTTTTTCCCCAGGATGTCTCCAGGCCAGAGTTCCTTCTTCACTCGTTTATGTTTGCAGAATCGGCCCCCCTTTCTCGCCTGTGTATTTGGAGGCACCGTTCTTGGTCCCAGGAAGTTATCAGCGAGCCTCTTTCACAAATCGACAAGGAAGCGGCGACACTTCCCGACGATCAGTCCCCTCACCGGGATTGCGCGCCGTTTCTCCCCCAGAAAGGTGTGTGGCTATGAAGTCTTTCCCCAGACAGAGAAGTTTTATCAGCTTTCGTTCCCCTTATTTCACGGTGAAGTTTCGAATTCCTAGAAACCGACCTTGTCACGGTGACATAGTGTATGCTTACTGACATAGCAGTACCCATCTTCTTATCGGTCAAACGTGGTGACCCGTTTCTTTTTTCCCTCGTCAGCGCCCTCCTGCCTGAAGACTTGGTAGGATTGACAGAAAGATTGCCCGGTTAAGCCCCCGAAGGACTGTCTGTCTGCTTTTCAAAGCGATCCCAACCCCCTTCTCTGTGAAACGACATCTCGATGGTTCAAGGCTCTTCCAGTATGTAAAAAGAGATCCTCCCCCTATGGAACAAATCCCCCCTTCACAGGGAGCACCACTTCTTCCAGACCCACCCCTTCTATGTAGAACAGATCAGTCTCTGTCCGTCGTTCCTGCTACGTGAGTTGGAGGTTGTCATCTATCACCCCGCTTGTGTCTGTGCAAGCAAGCGAACATCTCTTTCTGTTAATACCTAAGAAGTTTTTGTTTTCGAGATGACTGTTGATCGTGATGTTTATCAGAGGTGCGGATCCCTTCCTCGCAAGTACCGACGGACCGGCTTCTTCTTTTCATGAGTCCATGTTAGGTTAACGTTTCAGCCCGTTGCCTCCTTACCCAGCTGGCCTATGGTCCGTTGTCTTTGTTGCGGCGCCCCGGTTTCCCTTCCTTTCCCCCATCTTCTCGCAAGAGAGGGCAAAACTATCCTTTTTGCCCCGATCCTTCGTTTCTTTCTGTTCGCGCTGGGCCCTCTTTGTCATTGGAATTTTTTTCGTGGGACTGTCAGGTATCCTGGCGCAAGCCACCACTTTCTTTCGAGTTTCTTCTGAAGATTTCCCCCCCACCACGTTTTCCTATTTTTCTTGTAAAGCCACGAAGGTTTCCTGAAGAGTTTCAATTTTTCTTCCCTTTCCCGAGGTCACCGTGATAATCAAGGCGTTTCTTTTCCTGCGGCGCCTTCTGAAGTAACCGTTCCCCCCGGGGTGTGGCAGTACAAGTTTAGTAACTTCTAGGTCGGGGTTCCTTCTCTCCCACCGTGGTTGCCAGAGCCCCCCTCTTCGAGCAAACTCTTGCGAGCCCTATTCCCTTTTTTGGATATAAGCGTTAAGGTTAGAAGCTGTTTCCTTGCGTGGTAACTTCCCCGATTTTGTCTTCCTGGTGTCGCGAACCTACATTTGTCAAAGGAAGCGATCAACGTCAGTTCGGCTGGTTTCAATTTCAGGGAAGGACTTACCCCAAAAGGCCTCTGAACCTTCCCCTTCTGTGGCCCTGGATGACATCTGTTGGAATGGCCCGGCCTTCCCACTTTTTGTTTCAGTTCGAGTGTCGCCCTTTTACCGGACTGGCCGTGCCTTTTGTTTCTGTGGACCACGTTCCGCGGAGAAAAATGCATATCCCCCCTAAGGACGAGTTTAGATAAGTCCCATTCCCTGGTCTTTCCGGGACTTGAAGCGTGAGTCTGATTGTGATGGTTCTTGAGAGAATTTTTGGGACCGGAAGCTGGTAGAGCGAACATTTCGAACAATGAATTTTTTCCCTGAGGTGGGACCAAGCAGGAAACAGCTTCAAGGGCCTCCACGTGACCAACCCCCCATCGCTCCCATTTGAACACTCGTATAAGGGGAGACGAACCCCGTTTTCCTCTCTCCTGGTGACCTCCTTTCTCCTATGGCCGCCCGCTTCCCGACCAGCTAAAGAAGTTGCGGAACTCGTCCGATGAAGATGTTTCTTTTTTTTTTTTTTTCGTGCCATAGATCCAAAGCACCTGTTTACAGGTCCCTGACTAAAGCCCTGACCCCACTTTTTCCTTCCCTTGGGACCCCGCCGAAAGCGCGCATCATGTTCCCTCGTAAGTTGAGAGGAGATCAGTTTTTTTCATGCAGGAGAGCCCGGCTCTTTCCCTAATAAAGGTTATTCCTCGTGATGCGCGTTCATAGGCAACCACCTCATCCCGGCGGACGATGGCCCCCCACCAGCCACACCTCTTTCCTTTTCCCTCGCAGCTTCTAAGCACCACCACCCCTTTTTAAGAAACAGCGTTTTTAGACGTACCGGCGGCCCCCCCGCAGCGTTCTGCATCGTTCTCTCACCTTTCCCCCCCCACTGAACGTGGAAAACAAGACGCCCAAGTCACCTTCGTGCGCTCGTTCCCAGAGGCCACCCAGCCTACTCTCATTCCTCCAACACGGGTTAGTCTTAGGTCCTCGTGTCACAGCATGCCGCCGATCACTCGCGCGGTACACCGCTCTATTTCTTTTTCACTAACACCCAGCCCATGAAGCGAGTCCTTCCGCAACCCGCCCCCCCCAGATGACCATTGAGGTTTCACCTGGATGAACCCTGTAGCGGTCTTTTGTGGCGAAAAAGAGTCGATCCCCCCAGCTTGATCATGACTGATCTACACCTCTGGAGGACCCAAGCCCCCCCTCTTTCTCCCCATACTCCAGAGCCTCCCGCACGACCAGCGTTGACCGAAAAGTTATTCACGTACATTCCCAAGTCCGTCTTTTCGGCCGTCTAGCACATTCTTAAGACCAGGACCACCCTCCCCCTTCCCCTCCCTTCTGGTGAGAG
>Ga0179593_1559331_pt1 | contig 13699 bp, 12 predicted proteins | sample CZODoug2_1_08_16_FD_185931 | JGI IMG/M metagenome (GOLD analysis project Ga0179593, IMG submission 185931) | Vadose zone soil fungal communities from Angelo Coast Range Reserve, California, USA - CZODoug2_1_08_16fungal (PacBio error correction) | ecosystem: Environmental > Terrestrial > Soil >... | reverse complement strand
TCCTCTCTTCCCCCTCCCATTCTAGGCGGCGCTGCGCTAGTCGACCTTCGGGCTGGTCCTGACGCGAAGAATCTTTCCTGCCCGTTTGTGTGGAAGCTCCTCTGTCGTCTGTCTTGCCTTTTTATCGCAACGCTCCTGGGCCCACCTTCTTCGCTTTTACCTTTTCGTGTCGTCAACGCCCGCCTTTTTTGATCCTTGAAATCATGCCGACTTTTTGACGCCTGAGTGTGATGCCAGCGATTCCCAGCGGAATCTCCATCAACCCCCCTTCCCTCCTTTTCCCTATGGCTGCATAACTCATGACCGCGCGCGATCGGGCTGCGGACCAATACCATTTTTCCCCTTAAGGTGACTGCCTTTAGTTTATTAATTAGTCATTTGTTTTCCTCCTCTCTTCCTATTCGATTTTAAGAAAGCCTCCAGATGCAGGTCCACCTAACTCTTCCCTTTCGGGTACTTACGCAATGCTCTGGCAACCTTGTAGAGATTGTTCCATCAGGAAATTACCGCCGTGTCTCCTCCCTGCGGGTGTTACTTCCAAAGGTATCGTCCGGAATTCGAGGCGTTCTCGTCAGAATTCAGGGTTCGTCAAACGAACAATATGCCTTCCCCCTCCCCCTTGTTTCTGACGAATGTCGTGGCTTTTTTTCTTATAGATAGTTCTACAGCTCTCCAGAGGCGTCAGTATTTCTTGCGTAGAGGTGTACCTTTTTCTTACCGGCACTCAGATGTGCCCCAGTTCGACCTTTTTTGCGGCCCCTGTGATAGGAAAGGCGACCAAATTCTGTCCGCCCCTCGTTTCTCTTGCCTATCCCCCTAATTTTGATCGCGTGGTTCGGGACCATACTTCCTCTGCTGTGGAACACCGGCACATTCATTCATAGGAAGTTTCGGTTCTTCCCCCTGTTCCGTGTGTACGTCTTCTCCGCAAAAGACGTTACCGCCTTTACTCCGAGGGTCAAAGCCCCACTTCCACTTTCCTGTTGCGTTTCCCCTCCTCAGAACCTTTCTGGCGGTTTGTTAACAGAGTGGGATGGCTTGACTTTGTCGAAACTTGTCGAGACCAGTCCTCACCCTTTGTGAAAATGAATGTGTCGACCACAATTTGGCCAGATCGACAACTTTCAAGGGCCGGGCTATGTTCATGAGATGACTGGGCCTCGAAACCCACCTGAGTGAGAACCCTATCTTATCAACTGTTCTTTTAGTAACTCCCGGCTCTTTCAGATGAATCCTCTCCCCTGAGAGTAGGTTGTAATGTATCCTTCTGAACGCTATCGCTCCCCAGTCTTGTGCAAGGTTGTTTCCTTTCCCCTTCCCGATCCCGGCCGAACTCCATCGCCTCGAGAAGTTTTCGGACCCCGCGGGCTGTGCCTGCAGTGTCCTCTTCCTTTCGTTCAGGACATGCCGGCGTCAGTTCCCTTCTGCGACAGACCCAGTTGAGCTTGACGACCTTGAGTGACCCGTGTAAAGCAGCTGTACCTTTCCGCTGTCTTGGCCCTGCCCCGACTTTTGCAAAAGATACAATGTAAGTCTTTTTTATGACGCCCCTTTTCGTTCGTTTCCCGGCGGCGTCTTCTCCCCCTGGGCCCAAGGCAAAGAGGAACCACCACAACCCACCCACCCCTCTTCAAAAAACTAACCACCCCCTCCCACCAAATAAAACACCCACACAAAAAACAAACCCAAACCACCCCCACAAACCCACCCCACACCCGCCCCAAACCCCCCCCCCCCCCACACACCCCCCCCCCACACCCCCCCCCCACGGTTTTAACTTTCTTCTCACCGATGACGCCACGCTCCAACTAGGGAGTTATGCGAATGTCGTCTACTAATTAAGTAGCCCGCGCCCACGCCCGGCTCCTCCCCCCCATCTTGACGTCGGCCGTCTTGTCGCCGTCCCTCTGTTCATCCATACTCGGCTCTCCTTCAGGGCGTTTGCCCCGCCTTCCGGTGTCTCCCCCTCCCTCCCCAACGGTCAGTCGATCTAGCAGCTGCGGCTCGTACATCGGCGAGGTTAAGTTTTCGCTTGACTCATTCGCATTTACTGCGGGCTCCTCGGTCTTTTTTTTCCCTTCCCCGCGCGAGGAAGGCCTAGGAAGATTCGCCTTAGGGTAGCGCTCTCTCGAGACCGGATTCCTACTCTACTATCGTGGCGATCTTGCCATGCCAGGTCATGTCTCCTCTCAACCTTTCTCCACTGGAGATAGTTGCCCGTTTGCAGTGCTCTAAAGAGAGCCCGTCTCATGGCTCCAGTTCCCACTAGCTTGCTTTCTAACCTCCCCTCGACCGGTCGAAATAAAGGGCAACGTCGTATTCTTTTTTTTTCACAGACTCCCTTCCATGGCGGTTCGCCCCCAACGCCATGGGCTTGTCCCTTCCCCCGAGTCCGCCTCTTTCAGACAGATAGTTCCCCCGCCTCCTCCGGTTCTGTCTCCGTTGTCTAAGCCTTTCCTCCCAACGGGAAGTCGATTCGCCCCTATGTGACCATCTCTTCGGGCGCGCTCAGATTTGCGTATTTTTACGGGTCCCCGATATCTCGTTGCTGCACTGCATTACGCTCCTCTTCCCGTCTCTGGCGTTGGAGCTCGTGATTCCTTCCTCAAATCCGCGGAGCACCCGACCTCAGAAGTTTGTATCCTTCCCCCTCCTCGAACAACTCCGGTACCCTTTTCCCTAAGAGCGCCCTTCTTTCCGCCGTTGGAGATCGATCTGGGGTGACCCGGGATTTGATTCTTCCTTCGCGGACGCGTTGTTTTGGTTTCTCAGGCCGTTTCAGTGGCTACCCCCCTTCCGCGCTTTCTTAAGCGGACCGAGAACTTTATTTTATTGTGATTCAGGCATTTCCAGCCCCCCCCCCCCCATAGATCGAGAGCTATTTTTACATAGAGATCGTCGGGCCCGTCGAAGACAGGATTTGCAATGAATGCTTTTTTCCCAGTTGGCTCCCTTTGCTGATCTCCCCCCAGATGCCCGTAGAAAGCTCGGAGGATTTGGCTTCAATGATCCTTCGTCAATTCCCTCTTCGAGATAGACATACAACCGCATTTGAATTTTTCTACATGGCATGTAGTTCTTGTTCTACGAAGTGGCTTTTCTATCCGTTCTTGTTGATTGTCTACTTTGCGTTCGTCCCACCCTGTTGTAGTCCGTTCTTGTCCCCTCCCTGCAAAGCCGCTATCAGACTATGATCTGACTGGTTCTCTTATTTCTTGCCCCAGCCGCTTCACCTAGGAAGGCCTTACGCGCACTGCCCGCCTCACGCACATGTAGGCTTCTCTTGCCAGACCGACGCGAATTCTCACCTATTTCCTCGCTTTACTCACAGCCCACCCACCCGCTCTATCGCACTCCTGCCTTCGCGCCCGAATGAACCTCGCACCCCCCCCCGTCCCCCCTTTCCTTTTTACGAGGCCCCGCACCCTTTGCTGCTTCGCCTCTACCCCCCCCCCCCCCCCCTCCCTCTATTTACTGCGGCCCCCCCCCCACCACTCCTTCCACCCCTTTTGCCCCCCCCCCACCCCCCGAAGCCACCCACCCCTCGAGTGGCCTCAAGCATTCATTTTTTTTGTGTGGGTCCCCTGGTCCCACATGCATTGCCCACCCTTGTTCTGTGTGTGGCGTGTCCAGACCTTATCTCCGAGACGCTGGATGTCTCAGTTTGGTAAGGTGCGCTTTGGCGCCCGAGTCTTAGCGCATCGTCATTTCCCCCATATCCTTTCCCCTCCTTGCCGCTCGCCGTACGATCGTATTTCCGCCGAGGGCCATGGTTTTCTGGCACGTTTCCCCTTCGCCTAACGATCGCGGGCTCAAAGCCGCCACCTCCTTTGCGTCCCGAACACAACCAGGTTTTTCCCGGGACTGGCCATAGGGGCCCGGTCGCAGCGGAAGGCACCCGCGCGAGTTTTTTCACTCTGGTGTTAGCTCCTTTTCGTTTCCTTTCCCTTCTTTACACTTTCTTTTTCCGTGGTTTCCGACGTGTCCGCCTCCACCCCCCCCCTTTGAAGTGTTGCAGCACCCCCCCGACACCCCCCTTCCTCCTGTCCCCCTCTCCCCCCACCCCGCTCCCCCCCCCTTTGAAATTTTGTTTTGTAGTTTATTTTTTGTCGTATCGTAGTTGAATAAGGAGAACGTACTCTTCTCTTCGTTAGCTCCGGACCCGGGTTGTGCTATTACTCTTCGTTTCCTCAGAAGTGACACCTTACTAGGCTTCACCCCAGCGGACTTTTCCGGCACACGCCTCCCTGCTCCTGGTTCACGCGAGCACACCCTGTCCGTGTCTTTGTATAGAAATTTACTCTTTCCCCGAGTAGTTCTCAGAGCTTTCGACGGTATTTTATTGACGGCCATTGCCTCTTAAAGAGTTCCTTTCCCCCTAAGACAAATCATTTATCATTGTTTTTTCTGACTGATAGACGACGGTTCTGAATGTCTGAACAGTAAATCAGGTTTTATGACAAAAGTTACCTCCGATTCTTGAGCTTTGCATGCATTTTTTGGTCGGGGCTCACACATTCTGTCCAGCAGCCCTCGTTTTAAGTATGTTTCCGCTTTGTTCACGGTTCCCGCCGGAACTATTTCTTCTTTCCTTTGGTGACAGTAGAGACGAGCACTTCTGTTCCACCGGTTTTCTAGCTCCCTATGTTGGTGAATTTCTCGAACGCTGTTTCCCCTCAACGAGGAGCTCGTCGATAAATCCGTGAGCCTTTTTTCCATGCCTCGACTGCCTTGATAATGGAGATTCCGGCTTTCTGACGTCCCCGGAATGTCTCCACCCTCACGAACGGCATCATTTTCGAATGTGCGTCTCGAGATCGCCTCCTCCTGCGTTCTGTAAACCGGTTTGTCCCTTTTTCGAGGTCGTCTCCTCTTTTAGGCAGGCTCACCTGGAGTCCCCCTTCCCGGAGATACTAGCATTTTTCCCACACCGCTGAATTTGAGCCCTTGGGCCGTTTCATCCTGGTCTGCTGGATCGTAACCCTCTGCGCCCACCTCTTCTTCCCTCTCGAAGGCTTAAGGTTCGCGCTGTGTCTAAAAAATTCTCTGACCCGGTCTCTTTTTCAGATTCGGGCACATGCTATGCGAGCGCACTCTTCTTCCCTTTTCCTTTTTTTTTTTTCACCAAGCTGCCGAGTCAACTTCCATCCCGAGGTTCCCCCGGACCTCTCGGTTCGAACTAGAGATGCAGCCGTTAGGCCAAGTTACGCTTGTGATGCCGTTCCCCCCCTCTGATGGCCTTAGGATTTGGCCCTTCGAGACCTTGGGTAGTAGCCGCTTCTTCCGGGAAGCCACCAATCCGTCTCAACGAGGACGTCCCCGCTGCGCATCGAGTTCTCTCCTCTTTTTTTTTTTCGAAACTCTCCTCCAAGCGTGCCCCCTGCGTTTCCTGGTGGGCACGGCGTCCCTTCTTCTGAATCATCCCACCTTTTTCTCTTTCCTGCGGTGTACTGACCGGAATCGTGATGACCTGGGGAACTGGCCTCCCCCATCCTTTTTCCTCCTCCCATAAGTTTTTTCTGTTTGAAGTCCACCTTCCTCCGGCGTGAGCGGGTAAGTACGAGAGTCGATCTCCGTTTGGACTCCCTCCTCCGTTTCTCTTTTGTCCGTGTCATGGCGCCTTTCCTTTTTCTACGATTTAGCTGTTTCCCTTTCCCTAGACCCTATATTTTTGATCGAGAGATGGACTTCAGAAAACGCCGGCTGGTCTCTTCCCATGCCCCTTCCTTTTCAGTTCCGACACAACGTGCTCGGTTCCCTACGGATAGCAAATAGAGTCCCTGGCTTGTACTTGTCTATGTTCTATTCTGCGCGCGAGGTAGGGCTGCCCTCATCGGGGACTTCCACCTTTTCCAAGGTCGCAAGCTTGGTTCCACTGCTGGAAACGATTTCCTCTTGACCTATGAGATTTTTACCTCCCTCTCGATGGTTCTGTTATACAGATGCGGGCACATTAAGTATTTTTATCCTGGATTCTTCTTCAGTTCCCTTGAGGGAAAGAACGTATTACCAGTGACCCGAGTCCAAAATCAAACCTTGAATAACAGATTTCCCCGAAAGTCGACAGGAAGTTCTTCTATCCCATGAACAGGGTAGCGGACTTGCCCCCTTCTTTTGAAATGGTATCCCCCCCCCCTCCGACTCTTTCCTGGCTGGGAATTAGTCTCTCCCCATTTAAGATGCCCTTCATATTTCGGCGGCACTTCGACCCTTGTCTTCCAGTCTTTTCGTCCGTCTACTTCGGTCACGTGTTCGATTTTCCCCTTTCAGATTGATGGAAGTCCTCTCGCTTGTCTGCACCACTTTCCCGTACCTTTTACCCTACGCGGTTATTTCTTAAATTACTCCTGGAAGACTTGAGACACTACCCCATCCTCTCCCGTTAGAGGGGCATGTACGCGGAAGGTTACGCCTCAAACTCTTCTGCTGCTGTGCCCTCCTTCGCGCCTCCCCTCCTTTTCCTCCCTCATGCCGCCCCCCCTTTCGCTCCTTGTCGCTTCCGCCCCCTTCCTCCCTTCCGCCTTCTGATCGTCATTCCTGGCCCCCCCTCGTTCCTCCCCCCCTCCGAACCCCCTTGGACCCCCCACTCCCGCTGACTTGCCGTACCCCATAGCACCCTCTCCCTCCCCCCTCTCCTCACACCCTCTTCCCCACCACGCCTCCGCCGATCCCCCCCATTGTCGTATATACTCCTTCTTACTCCCCCCCCTCCCCACAATGTCATGCTAACCTTGGCACTCCCCTCCCCCGTCCTCCCCCTCTTAACTCCCCGTACATCGCTTCCCCTCCCTGGCCCTCCCCTTCCTCCCCTTTGATTCCTCGTCTCCTCCTTTCTGTACCCTTCCTTCACCCCCCCTCCTTCTGCTCCTCATTCCCGCCCTCCCCCCCTCTGCCCCCCCACCCCCTCTCCTGGGTTCTTCCAGGAGCTTTTCTCTTCTCCTCTCCAATACCGCTGTCCCCCATATTCCCCCCCTTGTGGACCACCCCTCCTCTTTCGTCACCCGTTTCCCTTTTCCCCTCCTTTCCCCCTATACCCCCAGCTCTCCCTTCGATTCCTCTTCCCCCTCACTGATTCGCTCTTATTCGGCTGCTCCCCCTCCCCGTGCTTACTTCTCTTCATCCTCTTTCCCAACTCTTATCTCGTCCGCATTGTCCCCTTTTTTTCTGCCTCTCCCTCCCCACCCTCCCCTCCCCCCTCTCCCTTCCACCTCTGCCCTTCTTGTCTTTTTTTTGTCTGTACCCGGCTCCTCTCTTCACTCCTATTCCTTCCTTCCCCACCTACCCAACAACTCGCACTCCCACCACTTTCTCTACTCTTTTCTCCTCCCGCCCTCCTGGCCACCCTTCCTGTTCCACCCTTTTCGTCCCTTCTCCTCCCCTTCCCCCCCTCCCTCCCTCCCCCCCTCAATCCTTCACTTTACTGGGCTCCCTACCCCTTAACCCGCCGACACGCCCTTCACCCCGCATTCCACCCGCCCCCCGCTCCACTTACCCCTTTAACCACCTCCTCCTTCCCTCCCTCCTCCCTCTCCTTCTCCGTCTCCTCCTCCCCCTTTTCCTCCCTCTACCGTCCCCTTCTCCCCCCTTCTTCCCCAACCTCCTCTTCTCTCCCCCTTCCTCTCCACGCTTCCGACTTTCCCCTCTTTTCTCCTCTTCACTTCCACATCCCCTCCTCCCCCCCCCTTCTGTACCCCCCATCCCACAAGATGTTCCTTATCTCCCGCCCTTTCCCCCCCCGACCCTTCACCACCCTGCTCCACCTTCAAACACTACCCTTCCCCCCCTACGCCCTTTTCTACTCCCTCCTCTTCCCCCCTTGCCTTCCCACCTCGCCACTCTGCCTTCTCGTTCCTCCCCTTTCTCCCCTCCCCTCAGATCACCGGTAGCTGGGACCGGATAGTCCCGACGCTTTTTTTCCCAACGCTTTCACCTTCGGTCTGTTTTTTTTTTTCTTTTTTTTGTTCCTTTTTTTTTTTGGTTTTTTTTTTTTTTTTCTTTCTTCCTTTTCTTTTCTTCTTTTTTTTTTTTTTTTTTTTTTTTTTTTTTTTTTTTTTTTGTTTTCTTTTTTTTTTTTTTTTTTTTCTTTTCAGTTTTGGAGCTTGAACCCCCCTAGAAAGCCCGCTTGATACGCCATTCTCGGTACGATCGCTAGGGCCCGAGGCAGAAGGGCCTGGGGACTCCCCACTCCTGCCGAGCCACAAAGTCCCTTCGCAATCCTTCAAATTTATTTACTAACTCCCTTCGAGTGAAGCGAGCCTGACCCCTTAGGTTAGGGATGAGTGACTTACCAGATAGCCTTCGAAATATTCCTGATGGTGTACCGTGTATAGACCCATTTCAAAAAGGGAGTTAAAATAGACTCAGGTATAATTTTCTGCCAACTACGCCCATAGGGGATGTTTCAGGGAAAATTTGTTCTGGTTTTTATCTTCATGCAGTCCTTTGCTCCAGTAACAGAGGAGAATTGTCATGTCAGGATGGCGTGACCCCGGGTCAAACTGCTCTCGTGACACTTTTTTTTCTTTGAGGGATGCAGCTCATGGCACCGTCCGGTTAAATTGTGTTTCTTTCGCACTGCGTCTTTAGTGGCTTGATCCGGTTCCGTTGTGCCACCTCCCGATGAAAGTTTCTAACTTGAGAAGTTACATCCGTCCCCTCTTCCAGGCGCAAGTTGCACTGGGAATTTTCGCTTCTATACGATGTCGCCAGGAGCCATCTTTCCGCAACAGCACCCTTGTCCTCCTTCTCTTCCTCCTTTAAGTACGATGGCTTGCATGGTCGTTACCCCAATCATAAGGACAGTTTTACTGAACCTGGCGGCCGGCCCCGGTTTTATCTGCAGCCAAAATCCCTCAATTTTTTTGTCTATTAGAAAAGGTCAGACAACCGTGCGTGCTACCCGATTGTTTCTTAAGGATCGATAGTGCGCACGGTCCCTAGAGTGTTCCCCTTCCTCCAGCTCGGTCGGGACGTTCGGAAGCCGTCTCCTTCCAGCTGTCTAGTAGGCGAACCCCCTTGACTTAGAGCCCCCTCCCCGTGTCCTCGTTATCCACGGACACCTGTGAATGTCATGTAATTGGTAGTCTAAGTCTGCGTCCTGCTTTTATGTTCCTCTTCTACGCGCGCCCCATTTGTCGACTTCAACCTGAAAAAGCGCTGGCCCGTCACTTTGGACAAGACTACTTTCCTCTCTAGTAGTGAAAAAGGACCCCATTTTCCAGGAAGCCTTAGGTGCCCCACACGCCAGGTCAGCTGTCTATCCGATTTGCGCCCTAATAGGTCTCCCCCCCCTCTACCAGATCTCATGTAGGATTAGTCTCCAAGCTTTGGCACTATACCTTCGCAGAGGAGACCCCCACTTATGCAGTCCCGGCTTGCCACAGGCAAGTGACCCACCATCGTTTGGCCCCCCGCCCGATCTAACCCGGTGAGCTAGTCGAATTCAACTCGACGCGAGAGAGTTTTTTTTTGAGATTCACTGGCTGATCTTTCAACATTTTTTTTTTAGTGTTGGCTAGCTCTCCCTTTCCCCCCTCGGCCCATGTCCGGCTTTCGACACGGAAACCTTCGAGTGTCCTACACAACCAACCCCGATCGACTCTAGAACACGTATTCCATACCCTCCGCCTAGCTCGAATTATCCTCCTCCTTCGAGTCCGATCTGTCGGTAAGACCGGAATTTGTTAGCTCGTCGGTCATCCGCGCGATTCTCCTTCGATAACTCCCTCTTGCCCCGGCTCCCAAGCCCCTCGCCGTTCAGTTGATTTACAGATTTGATTGACCGCCTTTTGCCATTCACGTCACCCCCCCGGAGAGCGTTTATTCCCGCCTGTAGAATACGCTTTTTCCATGGCCGTAGCCAGCCATTCCCATTGCTGCATGTCCCCGCTGTGGAGGAAAAATTCGAGACTTCCGAGCGGATGAGGTCGGCTGCTGAGGACCCTGCGAGAGATACAGCACCCCACCCTGGATTTGGCCTTCGGCCCACTCGTAGTTCATGTTTACTCTCCTGACGTGTTTTTTTCGAACGGGCTTGGCGGCTTGTAAGCCAGCCTGGGTTTCATTTCTATCGAAAACATTTGCTGTCGGGCTTATCGGCTGATACGCACAATGCCCTTTTTGTCCTTCATCAACTCTCCGTTTTTCTAAGCCTTTCCATGCAATTATTTTTTTGCTAAATATTTCCAACGGCGGTTAGAGGATGCTCTCAATGCGGTGGGGTGGTTAGATTCACCTCGCGCTTTCCATAAAGGGAACCATATTAGCTCCTTTTTCGAGTGTTCTTCAATGCCCAGCTCGATGTTCAGTATGAGGGGCCTCCTCCTCGAAGCCACCCTTACGTATTACGAGCGCCCAGGCGTTGACGCTTCTTCCCTTTATGGGAGGGAGTATGGAGAAGGACAGGAGGGCCCGGCCCCTCATGCTGAGCGCCGGTTTAAATATGATTTTCAATTCCCCCCTTCAATTTGGCAATCCTTACGGATTCTGCTCGGCGCCGAGTGACGGTTTGGACGACCAGATGGCCTCTTTCCTCTGGATCTCCCTGTTTCAGTACCTTAGGCGGGCACTGATTTTTCCCCCCCTCCCCTTCGATCTTTTGAAGGCCCGGAGAAGAGTCACCTGATCTGCAATTTCTGGTTCTTCCTTATTACCGTAGTTTTTTCCACGCCGCCGACGGCAGTTACGAACCCCCAACGGCATAAACAGGTTTACTGGCATGGTTCATCTTCATCCCCTAGATTTTTCGTCAAAGTGACCCCCCGCGACTGTTGGACTGTCAATATGAATCCACTGACCGAGGTCTCGACCTTGGGTCCCCCCGAAACCCAGAAAGACCCTGACACCACTTGAGCCCCCCTTCTAGGCCTTTCGTCTGTTGCCGAACATGTAGAACCCTACGAATAGTATGGTGTACTTTTTTATGGGACTTGCCCTGGTCCCCTAGCCAATCAGTCCTCTTCTGCGGAGCCTCTTTTCCCCAGTACTTATAATCCTGCCAAATGATTAGTTGAGCCGATTCACATTCCGTCGTGTCTTTTTTCCCTAACAAGAAATTTCAGCGTTTATCGTCGCCGAATGGCGTGCGTTGCGTAAGCTCCTAGCCCCCCTTCTTGACTCTTTCCCCCCCTGGCCCACTTTTTACCCTTCCGCCCCCTTTCCTCATGTGCTTCTTTCTTAGCCCTTCCCTTGTTTATTTTTTTGCCGCCTCTGGTTTGCAATTCCCGCAGAAGCTTCGCTCAGAGGTTCCCCCTCCCAATCGGGAGTTCTGGGCCCTTCCCAAGGACCCCCCGCCTTTCCGTTGGTCTGGACTCCGTTTCCAACGGCACCGGTGGCTCAACTTATCCTCTTTTTGCTCTTTTCGCACAGGCAGCGCGTTCATTTTCCCTGTTTTACGTTCCCGCGCGTCCCTGGTTTTAGTTTCACGCGTTTGGTCCGAAGATTTCCGGTCCCCGATCAATCTTGATTTCGCGCGCTTGCCGCCCTGGAGAGTGCCTTGGGATTTGAAGAGCCTTCCTTCCACACCTCCCCGCCGCCTGGACCTACACGGAATCCATGGGTGCAGAGTCGTTTTTTTACTATCCCCCTACGCGAAAGTTCTGTCCCCCCCTTTCTCCCTGTTTTTCTTGTTCAGTTTCCCGCGACTCGCGAGCTCTTTGCTCATTTCCGGACTCTCGCCTCTTTCCCCACACCCAACGCGGTTTGCGTTGCTCCCGGCGAGCACTTTCAGCTTTTGCCCATCTCGACCTTTCCTCTATCGTTCCCCATTCAGAGCCTTTTCCTCATGCTAGGTCTCCGGCACTTCCTCCTGAATGCTGGAGGCTAATCTCTATTAATCTCGTCACCTTCGTGCTTTCCTTTTTTTGCCTTCCCAGTTACCCTGCCGTCTTCCTGTTTAATCCCCGCTTCGGAAGTATTAAGAGCCGGGCGCTCATATAGCCGGCAGCAGAGGGCCCCCCAAGTCCGCCGGGATGGCGGCACGACTCTGGCGATCGCGTTTCACCCCTTCGCCCCGGGCGTCGGCCGCTTTCTTTGCTGGTCAAGGGCCCCTCAGTCCCCATGGCCGGCTAACGATGTACGTCGTCCCCCTCGCCCCTCAGATGGCGCACAGATGTATTCTAACCGGACTACACGGTTGTAAAAATGAAATGTTGATCCCACGGCGGAACGTAAAGTCGCTCATTCTGCCTCCCCCCCCTCCCGAGCGAGATCGACATTCGGTTCCCCCCTATTTCCCCCTTCTTCTGGCTCATAGCTATGTTAATAATATTTTTGTTGTGAGAGAGATAAACATTTCCCGAGCTAGCTGGGTAAGGAAAGCGCTTTCCCCCCGATCTCTGTCGTCCTCCGAAGAAGCTAAGTCCTCCTTTTTGTTTTTTTTCTGGTGCCTCGCTTGTAGTCCCTTTTTTTCAATTTAGACGAAGTAGCTTTCGCCATTCGCCGAGGAGGGATGGTCCTCGTTCGCAAGCCTTACATGGCTTTACGAGGCGGACCTTCCCTTTCCAAATCTTCCCCCGCCGCCCTGGTTGGTTTTTCCCGCGATCCGTTCTACATCCAAGCGCTCCTTGTGGCTCCTTTCTGCTCATATTGCGCGCCTTTCTTGTCTGCTCCCCTTTCCATGAACATTCCTGTGATGCCTCTTGGTATTCCCGCGAGGTGATATAGTCGTAGTAGCCGCCCCGCCTTCCCTAGTAGATTCCTTTTTTCGAGATTATTCCCCCACTTCCTCTTAGAAATTGATCTTTCGATTTCCTGATAAAGGTGTAGATTATTTTTCACAGGATCTTGCGTGTTACCTCCATCGTTTTTTTGTCACTCAGTCTTCTTCTCTCCGAAGCACTTTCTTCTTCTTTTTTGATTCCTAATTCAGAACGCTTGCAAATGAACTAGACATTCTACAACCTTGTTGCGTAGTTGGCCTACGGCTCTCTATCTCCCCCCCCCTCTAAGATGATTCCCCCCCCCCCCCCACCCACCCCCAGGTCCCCGCCCTAGGAGTAGATGTTTTCCCTTATGACGGCCCCGCTCATCTGCATTCCCTATTCGTTATCCCTTTCCTTCGGGAATCACTTTTACGGATTGATCTTCCGGAGGCCCTACTTTTCCTGGGCCGCCCTGCAGTTCCCACCTTACCAAACTACTTTGATGCGCTAGGCGTTACGAAGTCCCCTTTTTGTTTTTTTTTGCCCTTCCTGCCTGGTTTGAACAGAGCCATTGTCTCTTGACGCGGCGAAATGTGGGCCCTTTTCATACGTCATCCCCACTCTCCCTCTCTGTTTAGAAGCCCCCTACCCCTGAGACTTTTTGGAACGTTGCGCCCATCTGGCTGTCCTTGCCCCGCTTGTTTGCCCGACCTTTTTTTCCACCTTTTGGCGACTATGACGGTGAACTTTTCTTCCTTCCGGCCGCTCGGAACGAGTGCATCCTGGTCGTTTTCTTCTTCCTGACCTCTGAATATTTTTTAGCAGGTTTGATCCCTGCTACAATGTCTTGATTACATCGCCACGAATTTTTTTTCGATGTGTTTTTCGCCCGGCCTGCCCAATGCCCTTTCAGTAGTTCATGGACTCAGTGCATCATGTCAAGCTTTGGTCCTACAGAATATTATTGCATATTGGCCCCCTTATACCTCCTCATCCAAAGTTCCCCCTTAAATCCTAGAAGAGTAGTCCGGTTCCTGCAACTTCCGCCCCGAAGTGGT
>Ga0179593_1503483_pt1 | contig 13699 bp, 15 predicted proteins | sample CZODoug2_1_08_16_FD_185931 | JGI IMG/M metagenome (GOLD analysis project Ga0179593, IMG submission 185931) | Vadose zone soil fungal communities from Angelo Coast Range Reserve, California, USA - CZODoug2_1_08_16fungal (PacBio error correction) | ecosystem: Environmental > Terrestrial > Soil >... | reverse complement strand
GTTGCCTTTTCTCTCCAAGCGCGCTCGTCCTTCCGATTGAAGTCGCCCTCGAAGTTGACCATGTCTTTTTTTAGGGGTGTCTCGCGCTGTGGAGTCCCTTCTTTGAGAGCGAGTGCACCCCCTCGTTGGTGTAGACGCACAGCCCCCTACCCCTTGTTGCGATGTTGTGGTATATAGCTTTAATAGGACTGGGTTGCAGCCTCCTCGAATCCGATCGGTGTTCAAGAATGGCAGAAGCACCGCGGCGACCTAAGCCCCGCAGAGAAGCCTTTTTGAGTTTCTCTCTGATCCGTCCCCTTCCTCTGCGTGACTCTTCTAACTTAATAGAGGTTCAATTCCCCGTCTTCCGAAGATGAGATGCGTTGAAACTGCTTCTCCGAGGGTGATTTCCTAGTTCGAACCCAGCTGGTAATGTCACGTAACCGACTGTAAGGCGTTCTTTTCTCTGTCCGTCCTAAAGGGTTTAAACCCTGCCAGTTGAGAGGTATCCCAAGAATTGAGTTCGGCGCCCTAGGTTTTCAGAGAACGTCTTCCCACATTTGAGAAAATATTATTTCTCCTCCTCATTGTCCATCTGAATTAGCCCATACTCCTGAAATTTTTTCCTCAGGACAGGCGTGAATACCCCTTAAGAGTGATTTGGCTAAGAGCTCGCGCAATTCCCCGTCACGCTGACATCCTCACCTGGTCCCCGTTAGACTTTTAGAAACTTCCCCTGCTACCGCAAAGCTCCCCCTTGCTTCCACGAGGCGTCTTTTCTTGCTAGCGATGGTGCATAGATGTCGTGGATGGCTCCACCCCAGGAAGCTTCGATTCTCATTCCGTCACTTTTCGCAGCTGCAGCGACTATAGTTGCTACCCCCTTTTTTTCGCGCCCGTCCCGGGCGAAAATCTCTGAGCCCCCCTCTCCTGCTGATGATGGTCATTTTGGATTTGACCCATGGTTTCGGCAACTACCACCGTCTCCCGACCTGGTGCAAATCGATTTCTGCTCGAACGCGCTTTGCTTTCCTTCTGCAGTGTGCGAGGGCACCCTCCTTTGCTCGGAGACCTTTTTGCGGGCCCGGGTTTCCTGAGGCTACACTGAACCCTTCTATTTTTAGCGAGTCTCAAGAAGTTTTTCTCGCTATCATCTCCTCTGCCCCCACCCTTTTTCTTTCATCGGCAATTTGCTCCTTACCTGGCTCCGGCTTTAACCCACTGGAGAGGTTTCATCGTTAGAGAGTCACCCCGTTCTTATGTTCTGGTTCTCCCGATTTCCGCCTCCTTACCTTTCGTAATTTTTCGGTCGAGGCTTTGGCGTGGGCGAGCCGACCGGCCCTGCTCCCGAAGAAAAAGTTTTTAAGCGGAACGATATTTGATTTTCCCTGTACCTCTTTTGTTGGACGCGTTGCCGTCCCCCCGCTTTGAGTGGTTCTTTCCCTACTCGCGCCTCGAGATTCACCCCGCGTTGAGATAGAGGCTATCTCCTGAGCTGGCGCGTCCGCGCTTGTTTGCGGAGAAAAACTACTTGCCCCCCACTCCGTTGTCCCGCGCTTCGGCGCTTTTTCATCCCTCGGGCAGCTTTTGTACAGATGGATGAGTCTTCCGAGTTCGACTAGTATCCTTAGTTTGACTGGTCCCCCAGGTGCGACGTCGCGCAGGGCCCTTCTCCAAGCGCTTTCCTATTGCCTGACGGTCTTCTTCAATCTCCCTTCGGGGATCGTCTTCCCCTTACCCGTCCTCTGAGAGAATAGTATGATACGACTTATCCTTTTTTTTTTTTCTTTTCATTCGGAGGCAGTACTTCTCTCGGTGTGACCCGTGGCGATTCTTCTTGTTCCCCCCAATGACATACTTTTTCGTACTGGGCTTTTTTCCTTTGAAGGAAGAATTTTTTCCTTTCGGCACCCCCCTTCTCCCCCTTTGCAGTCGTTTTAAGGCCCCCAGTCCTATCCTTTAGCTTTCTCCTCTGAAGTGATGGGGTCCCCGTCTTTTTCCTTTGACTCTTAGGGCTCTAGATGGGTCCCCCCCCCCCCCTCCCCCCGCCGCCACGCGAACCCCCCGAGGACCCATCTTGTCGCCTTGAAGAGTGCTTTACTTTTTTAGGCCTTACCCCCACTTCCGTTCCAGTCTTCCTTATTTGAGGTTGAGGTACCCCATAGCAGTGAGGGCCCCCGACTACCCCTGCGAAGCAGGCATATTCCCTGACCCAAAGCGGTTTTTCGTAGAGTAACACGTTGCAGCCTGCCCGCTTTCTCGGGAACCCGTTAGGCGGTCATTCCCTTCGTGATACTCCCCCCTTTTTGTGATCAAGGTCATCCCTTTGGCCTTTTTATTCATCTGTAGTGTTGCGGTCGATTGATTTTTTTTCTGGAACATGTAGGTCTCCCTATATCTCTCTGATGTGGAAGACGCCACCTACCTTTCACCTCAACCATGACGGAGACCTTCCTGTTGGACTCCCTTTTTCTTTCTTACGTTGATCGACCCTGGCTTCCTTTTCTTTCCCCCCCCTCGTCGGTCACTTCCTGCACTTCTCCTCCTCCACACAGAGCCCCGTAGAACCCCATCTCTCCCCGGTCTTTTTTTTTTTTCTTTTTTAGTTAGCTTATTTTTTGCTTTAGCGAGGCGCTCCCCTAGTGACAGGCTGACCCTGTGTAGGGTCGATCGACACCCGCCGCCATACAGCTCTCGCCTATGGTTTTTTCTTTTCTCTCCATGCTTATTTACGAAATCGTTTGGTTTTTCTTCTCCGATCTCCCTTTCTGCCCCCCCCCTGACGCGAACAAACATGATCATTTAGAGCTCGAGGCACCCGTGTAATAGAAGTTCACGACCCTGCTTTTTTTGAGCCCTTCGTCGACCCGCCTGAAGACCGTCCTCACACGCCCCCCCCCGTGCGTTGGGAGAGTTAAGTATTACCGTGTGCCTACTTGCTTTTTCTGTTTTGTGCCACAGAGGCCCACTCCCCCCCCCTCACCCCGCCTCTTACTCCCGTTTTTGTTTTTAGTTTTTTTTTCAGTTTTTTGATTTTATCTACTCCCGTTCCCTACGACATCCCCCGCATCTTTTCCGAAGTGATGAAACGACGACTTTCGACATCCGTCGGTCTCTTTTTTTGGGTTTTTTTTTGTCGAAGTTTATCTCTTCCCCCTAGGTTCCTCCCCCCTCTTTTCTCTACCGTACTTGCGCCCCCGGGTTGTTACGCCACGGTGCCCCTCCCCAATAGAACACTATTTTTTGACCCTGTGACGCATAACTTTACCCGGATTCCAGGCCCCCTTCCCCTTTTTTTTCTTTCCTACCCCCCCCCTTTTGTGAGGATATTTCTTCTTCTGCGGGAAGCCTTCGATACGTCTTCAGTTCCCTAGCCCGTTAACGCGGAACCCCCTTTTGGTACAGATCCCACCCCCTCACTTCCAAGATTCAAAATTTCACTACATGCCGACACCCCTGTCTTTCCCCGCCAGCTATCTTCGCATTGTATGCCTCCGCCTTTCTCCTTTAGATCGATTCGTGGACTTCGATTGGGTAATTTTTCCAGTTCATTCTGCTGTATCGGTGTTATTTCTCGAGTGTTGTGAATGGAATTCTCCTTTTACTCCCGCTTTCCGAAGCCGTCTGATTCCGGAAGGTTTTTTTTTTGTAAGTAACATTTTTTTTATTACTGGTTCCGCACGTTCAAAGTTGTATTTTGTGTTTCTTGGCTTGTTTTCCTTGTATTTTTGAGTATTCGACGCTCTTTTTTCCCTGCTACGTCCCTCTGCCAATTCCCAAACTTTACCCCCCTCACCAGGATTTCCATTTCCAATAAGACATCTAGTTAACCCGAGAGCTCCCGCCGTCGGTCTCAACCCATTAGTACCAGACTATACACTCGCATCTCTCTCCAATACACGACCAGCACGAAAACTTCACCCCGAGGTACCCGCATTTTCGGGAAGCTCCCAGCCATCGCACGAACGACCTCTGTTCTCCCTTTTTTTTTTTTTCTGCGAGACACGCCTGCCCATCTTCCCCCCCCACCTTTTGCCCTCATCTTCTCAGCTTATGTCCCAGACAGCGGTCTGAGACATCTTCCGTATAGATACCCACCCCTCCCAGAATGAACTCTTGCTTTCTATGAGGTCTCGCCTACGACGGCCTCTATATCCCCGAAACAACATTTCCCCTGAGACCTCCCATTTGATGAGTAAATTCCCCCCCGCCCTCTCACTCCAGACAATCCCCTTTAGGATAGCCTCCCCGGTATTGAGACGTCCCGGGAAGATTCGCTAGTCACTCTCCAACTCCAAGATGAAATCTTCTTTCCAAACTTTCCTAACCCCCCTGGTCCTTCCCAACATAGCTTTCTGCTTTTGCGCGTTCTTGCCTCGCCTTTGATGCACAGGCGCCTGGGTTCAGCCCTCGTTCCCTCGAATCGCGACGGCGAGGGTTGCGTTCAATCTCGCGCCCCAAATACGGCTCCGGACGATCCCCTCAGTTTCCTCCCCAGTCAATTTATTCTTCTAGCATCCCCTTTTCCGACTGAATGTGGGTGACGCTGCTCTGCTCGTTTGTTTTTGACTCTCAGCAGGTTCTTTGACGGCTCTGTTTTCTCGAATTTTCACGAAATTGTGAGTCTGTCCGCTCCATCTTCCTTCCCATGTGACCTCCTTAAGCAAGCGCGTCTTTCGATCTTCGGCTGATGCCGTTCGTACTTTTTTTCTTTTACATTGGCAACGGACACCTTTCTTCAAGATAATACTTTTATCCTTCCTTAGCTCCTGTCGCGATGCGCGCAAGCTGACCGGGGCCGCTCGACGTCTCTTTTTCTCCCCTCTTTCGTAGAAGTTTTTCTCAGCCTCTTCTTGGTAGGACCAACCTTCCCCTCCGATCTCTTCTTTCCACCGTGCGCCGCAGATCTCGACTGGTTGCACACTCCTGGCCCTTTTCTTAGTTGACTGTGTGCCTTCCCTAGTTATCTAGGGGTGGCGCGTTTTTTTTGTGATTTTTGCGCGACGCACCTGCCGTTTCCAGACGTGCTCTAATATTAAGATGACTCGTGATGCTCTTGCTGCTTTTCCTAGCGACATTTCGGTTTTGCCCGCCACGTTCCCTTCCTCCCTCTTTCCCCCCCGTATATAAATTAGTATTCCTTCCTTTGAGCCAGCCTTTCCGCGCCGCTAGTACAAATGCCATCCCTCGTCCGTCCCTCTGTTTTCGCTCCAGACGTCCCTCCCTCTGATCAAAGCACTGCAACGCATCTCGTCTTTTCTCTCCACAAGCGTTGCTCGCTAGTCGCGCTGACACTTTCGCGTCAATTCGCCTGCCTGAGTTGCCGCTTTTTTTCCTTCCCGCCACTTGCTCCTTTTTTTCCTATAGAGGGTGTGCTTACTTTCTTTCTTCCACCGATCAGTTTTCGCGCCGCACCCCTTCCGATTCTTTCTAGACCCCACCAGACCTTTGTAGTGGATGAAGTCCAGTCTAACATCCCAAATAGCTTTTGCCTTCTATCCGCCAACGGCAGATTGCAAGTCGACTCCCACCGGTTTTTTTCTTCAGACAAAACGGTGTTCCCCGTCGAGTAGTTTTTCCGTCAGTAGCCTGCGCCGGCCTCTTCCCGTAGGAGTTTTTAGCATCGGCCTTCTTCTCCTTGGGCACGTGCTCTTTTCCTCCTCAACTTGTGTTGGCCTGAGTATGCAAAGTGACAGGGGAGATCCCCCGTTAAGAGTCACCGCGCGTCCTCGAAGCGCTTACTGAATTCGTTCCCCCTCCGTCAACTAATTCGGCTTCTATCTTGACGCTTTGGGCGTCGTAAGCTCCGTTTGTTCCCTCGCTTCCCGAGGTTTGATAAGCCATTCAGCCCCCTACCAATTATGTCGATGGTGGGGTGCTTTCCCCTTCGATGAATCTGCCGCCAAGCCTTTCCCCTCCGCAAAGAAAGCTGCACTACACAAAGAAACCTGTGGGTCTACTTTTGCTGAAGAGATAAGGAGGTAGTTTCCCTTCTTAGTCTACCGTCCCCCGAGGCGGACCCTAGCAGACTCTGTCGCGTTCGCCTGAGTTGCACCTTATCCTTTTTTCTATCCGCTTCTCCCCCCCGAGGTAATGGTTTGAGTCAAGACTTTCCCCCTTTTATCTCGGAGAGGCAGCGCGCGCGCAGGCAATCCAGTCCAGGAGCGGTAAGCCTACACTTTGTTTTCCGTCCCCCCCTTCTCCCCCCTCTTTCCCGTTTGCAGGCTTCCCCACCTTACCCTATTCGTGATGATCTCCTTTGTCACGCCAGTACCTGAGCGTCTGCAAACGTCTGTTTTCATAACCGTTCAACCCGGCTTCGCGCGCAAAACTAGGCCCCCCCCTCGCACTTTAAAAATCTTAACTCTGGAATTTCCTATTGGAACCGTCCCACTGACCTTTGACCCCCTCTCGTTCCAAGGTTTAGAGTCTGCGAGGCGGGTTTTTAGCCCTCCCCCTCTAGGTGAAGGAAACACGGTTCGCTTCCTCGGAGTCTGAACCCCCAGCGAGACTCGAGGAAGCGATCTCTTGCCCCTCCCGAGGCTGCCCCGCGCCCTCGGTCAGAAAAGAGCTACCTAGACCGATGATGCCCTTTTGCCTGTGCGCCCGTTTGTTATTGACAGAGCGCCCCCCTTCCGAAAATTTCGCTGGCGCAGCTGATTATTCCGAGTCGTCTTTCCTTTTCCCTTATGTTCCATCTTAGACTCAGACCAGTCCTTGCGTGCACTTCCGTACGGCGACTTATGCCACTAACCCTGCCCCGCCTTGTCAAGTTTATTTTCAATCTTCCCGCGCTAAATGTCACCGCCCCGTTTCACCGTCCATTTGCTGTCGCATCGGTCATTCACCTGGCTTTCCCCCCTGAGGAATCTCGTCTCTCTGAGGAAACACAGGCCTGTTTCTTGGGCGCTTGGAGATGAAGAAGATTGGTCGCGAGTTTGATTTTGCCTGGCAGGGAGAGTCTCCCTCTAGGCACCCATCTCTCTTCCCAAACACCTGCCCCCCCCCCCCCCCCGCACCTCAGAAGCATTTTCTTTTCTGGTTTTACGTCGGCCGTTTTTTTGAGTCCGATTGCGGAGTGGATGGCCGGGCACCATTCCAATGATATGCTTGCGCTTAAGGGGACAGACTCATCCAGGAACCGAGCCATCAACGGCGTTTTTATATCTCCTGCGAAGATTCTCGGCGGTGTTTGTTGCGGAAATATCTACAAGAATTGTTGTACGCGGATTCTCCCGCTGTTTTGATATCCTTCAGAGTGCGTCCTCCAGATTTGATGCGGATGCGTCGCCTCGTTTTTTACTGGCTCTGGAGAAGGGGTCCGATCTCGGAGGAGCTTCCATGGCTCCATGCGTTTCTCGGATTCCTTACGGGACAGCTATACTCCCTTTTCTTTCCTCTTTCGGAGCCCTCTTGGAGAATCGACTCTACCATAAGCAGCGCCTTTCTCTCCAGGGCGCGTGGGGCCAGGGCGCAGAGGAGGAGGGGCTTCCCTTTCCTGTAGGACTCTTCAGGTGGTCAATTTCGGAAGTCCCTTGACTTTGAGTAGCGCAACGGACGAGCCCTTTTTTGTGCGTTTCCTTTCGAAAGGCATCTAGGAAGTGTGCAATGACGTGGTAATGGAACATGTCAGTTATGGCTGATTTTCTGAGATGGGAGTAGCGAGTATTCCATCCCCTTGGACCCCGCGGGAGACGCGTGGTCATCGGGCCGTCACCCCCCCCCCCCTCCCCCTGAAGTAAAGTCCCCTAGTCTGATACTTTACGTGGACATCACCCTTCGCGAGATTGCCCCAAAAGAATGAAACAATTCCCCCCCGGGAGTCCATATTTTTTTTCGTTTCCCCCCCCGTTTGAACGAGATGCCGTTTTTTTAAGAGTCGTTTGAATCCCTTTTATTTTCTGGATCTTTTAGAATTTACTTCCCTTCTCCAGAAGAGTTTTCCCCCCTTAATCCCAAACTTTTGTGATCCCGGTATCCAAATTCCGATCACATTTCCTTCGTTTTTTCGATTTCCCCCCCACGGGCCTCGGAACCGGTAGGTGACACTTTATAGCTGAGCCGAGGGGTACGAGGACAAACTTCTTCCCCCCCAAACGCGATTTCTCCTTCTTCCTCCGTTGATGAGTACGATCCCGAGAACGTGGTCCATTTAGGTGCAAACCCCCCGTGTAGCGCACTTGCCGACCCGCGTGGTCAAACCCCCCCCACTGCTTCCGTTTTTCTCGGAGGCGAGCGACTTGCGGAGTCAGCTATTCCGCTCTTTGAGGCTTCTACCGCTTCCCGGCGAAAAGGTTGGGCCTTCCTAATCGACCAACCGGTTTAGACTATTTGCGAACACCTCCCTTTTCCCCCCCCCCCCCCCCGTTGTTGTGAGTAGATGAGTTCGGTCCTATGCACTATCGCCCACTGAGGATCGGGACGCTGGCTCTCGCCCTGTTTCCTTTGTCTCCTGACGCCATCCCCGGAGATAGTCTCTTGAAAGCGTCTGACATAGCGATGGGCCGGTCTCCATGGCCGCTCGTTTTCTGCCCTCCTTCCCTTTCCCCCGACTTTTTACATAAAGGAGAGTTCTCGTCTCCCGTCGCCGGCTCGGCAACTGCGTCTTTCTTTATTTCCAGGGGAGAAGTTCGTTTCTTCTTCCCCCCCCCTCCTTGTCTCGAGATCTTCGATCCCTCTTTTGTGTCGCGTGCCATCATCTACCCTCGCACCCATACCCCCCTCATGGTCCCCCCTTCCAGGTCTCCCAAACCCTTTTGATTTTCTTTTTCCGTTAGTGCTTTCGCCAGGGTTCCAGTTCTTCAGGCCCGAGCCCGCTTGGTTAAACGTTTCGCGGTCCCGCGACGCCCGTCAAGCGTGTCCCACCCAATTTTCGTTTTTTTTAACCTGGATCGAGTCCTTGCCGAGCTTGCCTTTGGGCACGATCGCTATTGGTTCTTTCCCCAGGAGATACTAAGACGTGGACAGAGCGGGGAAGTTTTCACCCCCTGTGCAGGACTTCCCACGCGTCGAGGCCTTTTTCTTGAACCAACCCATCCAGCCCGTTCTTCCCCGGGCCCTTCTTCCCCGGCTTCGTCCACGGCAAATGATAGCCGTCTGCGACTGACAATCCACTGTGGTACCCCTTCGAAGAGTACACCCTTTCCTTTACCCACTCCGGTCCCTCCCTGCGGGTAAGGTTCCCACTAATCCATCGACCCGTTGGTCCCCGAGGTTTCCGGGCGATACCTCCTTTCCCCCGGCGATACTTCTCTCGTCTCCCTTCCCTGTCTTCTCGTCCCCCTGAGAACTCGTTATACTAGGCTCTTCGAAGGCCTAGTCACTGACCCGCGCTTGCGCCAGGGCTTCCGAGACTCGCCACAATGCGCCCTCAGTAGCCTCTCTATGGCTTCACTCCCCGCATCCATTGGAGGAGACCCTTATCCGCGATTTTCTCAGTTTGACCCCCTGTTTTTCCCCCCTCATTTTTCTCCGCAAACCACGAAACCGACGTCGCACTTCTCCAGATGAGAAGAACTAGTCAATAATTTGAGGTAGCAGAGTTCGCAGCGAAGTGGGCCGTACAGCCTCATAAATTCCTGTTTATAAGAAATTTTTAGATCCAGAGAGTGACAAACCGTCGATTACCCGTGCACCAGACAACGCGGGATGTGTGCGGCGATTTGGATCTTCTTGGAAGCTGCACTCGCGGCTCGATTTCTCTGTTTTTGACCCCTCCCTCCCCCTGCTAGTTTGTCCCTCGCCGCGCTCTCACCTAATGCCCCCTTTTTCCCCCTCGAGCCTCGACCCGCTCCCAGGTCACCCTCCAGTTCTTCGGTAGATCCTCCCCTGGCTGAAATAGTTGTCGCTTTCTGATGATAGAGCGTATGATGAAATCTTCTCCAGCGCTGGTTCTTTACCGAGTTCTCGTCTCTTTTCCCCGTGTAAAGCGGCACATGGGTTCTAGCACTATTCCCATTTCCCCCCCCCCTCCTTACGAATTTTTCCCGACTTTCGACGGAGAAATTGCCTCGGCGCGCGGGCTTTGCCCTCCCACATTGGTCCTTAGTGCGACTACCTCGTTTCTTTTCTTCCCCCTTTTCTCTCTGTAGAAGATGGTGCGGCAAAGATCGAGCGCCACTTTTGACCGATCGCTCCGCGGGCTTCTCCTTGAAGTAATCTGTACGTTTTATGCCCCCACCTTGAACCCCAGAGAAGCCAGAATCTTAGGACCCAAACCTTTCGCTCTCAGATTTCCCCCCCTTTTATTTGATGTGGTCCATCCCCCGATTTGGACCAAGGCCCCTTTGAACGGGGCTCAGAGAACCTCCCACTTTCTCGAGGGTGTAGGACTCGGGCTCTCGTCTTTCTCCCTATCCTGAAGCAATCTATGCAGGCACTCCCGTTGCATCCTTTTTTCATCTCATTCTTACGAACGATAGATTGATTCTCACTACTCTTTTTTTTCTCCTCTTTTTACTCTTCTTCTCCCCCGCCTAGAACTCCCCCCTTCAATTCTTCAAAGCGAACCGAGTCTTACTGAATGGGAGAGAGACCTAGCTTCGTAAATTGATCTTTGCCTCTAGTAACTGACCTCCTTTGTGCGCTCTTTTCCCTATCCTACAGCGAGTAACTGCCCTGTAAACCTCATCGACGCATCGCGAACCGCGGGAGAGTACGCCTCGAGGAATGTCTCTCCTCTCCCTTCGCAGCTTCGCGCCTCCTCCGCACCCTCTTGGTTGACTTTTAGTAGTGAGATCCTATTTTGAGGCGTTCCAGGTTCGACAAAGCTAGATTGCACTTTTTCTTCTCCTGCACCCCCCCATTCATTTGAAGAGCCAACCCTCGCGAACTGTGTTTTCGAAGAGTATAACCCGCCCTCGAGGTCTCCCCTCCCCGCGAATCCCCCCCAAGAGCACCCTCCAGACCCCACCCCTCGCCTGAGTCAGTAACCATCCTCGGTTCGAGTGTAAATTAGAGTCGTCCTCCTTCCCCGAAGTGTTCGAGGACCCGTTTTCTATCACCTGACGTGATATCCTTTTTTTTGAAGTGATATATTTATTTCCTTCCCAAGTTGTTGGTGGTGATATACTTTCCTCCACGTGTAACTAGCGCATTATTCTAAACCTGATCATGTCCCTTTTCCCTTCCCCCTTATGAATTAGATCACCCCTCATAGAAGTGACCCTATCAGACGTATTTTCGATGACTAGAGCTTTTGTTCTAGTGGTTCCCCTCCCCTTTTTTCTGCGAGAGGACCCTATTCTTGTTTCCGCTCCCCCCAGATCGCCGATTTTTCTACTTCCTCGGCATCGGCGGGGTGGAGCAGACTTTATTGTGGCCCGTCCTGAACGCCCCCTAAGCTCCTCGCCCCCCTCCCCTGTCAAAGCCCACCGGGAATTATGAGCGCTGTCGTCTTTCTAATTCGCTTACTCCCCTTTTCTCGCACGTTGATCTTCCACCCTCCTTTTAAATGAAAGGGTTCGCGATGCTGACGTTGAAATGGGATTCTCTGTTTTCTTTATGCATTTTCTTCCCCCCGCTTTCCCTTAACTATCTCAACCTGGACCTTTTAGAGCCAGGAGCGGGGGGCTAGTGCATTCCCCCCCTCCATCAGGATTTCTCCCTAAATTGCGAAGCGTTCTATCCTGATTACATCCCCCTTTCCCCCTTTCCTTAGTTTTTGTGCCAGTCGCTCGATGATAGAGAGCAGAACCTATTCGTGCATTCTTTCACCTCAAGTCCCGTTGGGAGTACGAGACTCCCCCCACCACTGCCGCGCCCACGAGACCCCCCCTTTTCATCCCGGTTTTTCCTTTCTTTGAGCAACGGAAGAAAGGCAGATCTATTCCACTCCCTCCCCGGTTTGGCTCTCTCAACTGGGTAGAGATATTTTTCCTTTTCGTTGCAGGCCTACCACGGCGAGAAGATGCATTAACGCTTGAGCTGACTGCCTAGCTACCCCACCCGGTCCCCGCCTCTTCTTTCACGTCCCTCTTTCAGCAAGCTCCTCGCCGAGAACCTGATTCGTCATGCCCGCATGTGTCCCTGGGTCGTCAACCCAAGTACCCTGATCCCCCCTTCTCCTTCCACTTTCCTATTCCACGAATCCTGAAAACTGAGTGCCTGAGTAACTGAAGTCCCCTTTACCTCCCTCTCGGGAAACCACTACTGGATTTCCTTTCGATGTTGCAGGCATGAAAGGTACAAAGAAACCTGATTTCTCTTCTATTTCCATCCCTGACGCCATCCGTCCCCCCCCCCACCCCTCTTTAATACCTTTTCCTACAGAACTCTTAACATAATAAGGAGAGTTTCCTTTAGAGGTCTCGATCTGTGATTCCTACACCGTGAATTCTTTCTTTCGCGCGGAATTAAGAACGTCTTCTCCTGTAGGGCGGACCTTCCTCATTTGACGTCTCGAACCAGCTTGCCGCAAAGATCTGCAGCACCCTCCTGCCGCACCCCTCCGTGGGGTATAGCCTTTTTTGCCGATTGCCGCGTCGCCCCTATGAGAGCCGGGAGACTTTTCCCCACTACTCCCTTACCCATTTTTACACGGTCTTGTCTTTACTATTTGTTCTGGCGATGGCGAGTCCCGTAAGTCTTGTTGAGGAAGAAACTCTCGCTTTGGCCCCACGCTCTTTCCCGCCCCCTCGGTGCGCTCCCTTTCTCTTTGGCCGAGTTGCTTCCAGATTATTGAGGCCGCGCGCTCGTCTACTGAGGCTTAGTTTCAGCTATGCCCTCCCTCCCTGCCCATGGCCCCATGGCGTGCGATGCGGAGCCGCGGAATCAGAACTCTATCTTTTTCTCCGAGTCCCTTCTAAATGAATTGCTCCCTCCGCTTTCGAAGTATACTCCTATGCCATTAGGCTTTTTTGATCGCCCGGGAGATCTCGTTTTTCCCACGTGTCCTCAGATGTCCTGTGGCTTCCTCCCCCCTGTCGTACCGGCGGAATTGCGAGAATGGTGTACGTCGCCCCCCTTTTCCTTTCGTCCATTTTCAGGCTTCAATTCCTATGGTCCTGGCGACTTTCCTGGGTTTGGCCTAATAGTACTAGGTCTTTTCCCTTTTCTGGGGATTTTGTGCTTTCACGCCTTCCGCTTCAGAGATTTTTTCCTACCGTAAGTACTTTTTTTACCACGCGGAAGTCCAAGTCTTGCTTTGCTCGCCCCCCACTTCAATCCAAGATCCTCTCCTTTGCCCAAAAGGACCATACGGCGAAGTTCTCCCGCTAATTTCATGTGCTTTCACCATTTTCCCCCTTTGATTTAGTTATTCTAAACCTAAGATTTTTGCCGCGTGCGGGCGCGGCTGAAGCCCCTTCTCCTAGGGCGCCCTACTTAATCTACCGCCCATTTTGTTAGACTGCGCCTTTTCCCATTAGACCACCTTCAAGTAGCTCGAGGTACGCCTGCCTTTCCCCTCGGAACACCCCAAGTTGATCTTCACGTATGCTGTAGCTGATTTTCCTCCGGCCAATCACATTAGAACCTGGAACGCTAGTCCTAGCCGTGGAGGCATGAGCTGACTTTCCTCTTCCCTGGTATCCATTCCAACCCGTGATTCTGCCTCCTCCCGTGTTCCCGTGAATGTCCTCCAGAACTAGAGCGAAAATGAATCCTGCGGCTCGTTTTTCTTCGTTCGTCCTTCTTTTTGCATAATCTCCCCGCCTCCAGCGGGCGGGCCGGAGGCTAACAGGTAGGGGAGTGCTCCGCAAGCGTCACCTCCTCATTTTTT
>Ga0179593_1444985_pt1 | contig 13699 bp, 12 predicted proteins | sample CZODoug2_1_08_16_FD_185931 | JGI IMG/M metagenome (GOLD analysis project Ga0179593, IMG submission 185931) | Vadose zone soil fungal communities from Angelo Coast Range Reserve, California, USA - CZODoug2_1_08_16fungal (PacBio error correction) | ecosystem: Environmental > Terrestrial > Soil >... | reverse complement strand
GCGCCGGGTTCTTCCGGCATGGAACCCGATTTCGTGCTTCCCTTCCCCTCTGTCACCAATCTCTTTTTTGGTACTTTTTTAGCGCGTCTTTTGGACTTGTTCAGTTGCCCTGGCCCTCGGCGGTATTCTCCTTTCTTGAAGGTCAAGCCTCCCCTCAACGTCCCGACCCCCCTCGTTGATTCGCAGAGGTTGGGAAGAATCGCAGCGGCTGAATCCTCTCCCTCCTGCGCGCTCGCGATTTCCCCTTAAGCTTCCGGGTCCTCTCACGCTTGTTGCTTGCACTTTGATGACATGCATTCATCGAAAAGACCCCCAAACTCCCGGTCTCCCTATCCTGAATTTTTCCTGCCATGGGCATCTGGCGTTTTGCCCACGTTGCTTTTTCTCCCCGGCCTTTTTGCCCTACCCAGTGTTTCCGAGATACGACGACTCTGAGCTGGGACTCCAGCATTGATGCAGTGGTCGCCTCTAGTCTCGACCTTACAGTCCATATCCTTTTCGACTTGTAGCGCATGATCGAACGCATCCCTCTTCGCCGATTGGGCTAGGACGTTTGTTTCAATTCTAGGTTACGATTATCTTTCTGGAATTGCCCCTTCTTCCGAACTTGTACCCCCTTGGTTCGCACCCCTCCCCTCTCGACCGCTGGACACCTACTAGGTACACTCCTCTTCGATAAGCCCGTTCCAGTGGCGCCGCCCGTTAGGCCTTTGAACCGGCCATTCTGCGTCTCGCGCTTCTATTCTAGGTGCTTTTCTCCCTTCATTTTCCGAGTTGAAAAAGAAGTCCTCGTTATGCCCAGAAAGCACCTTGGCGAATGCGTTTCATCCGTGCACCGAACTCCTTCTTTTTCAAGTTCCCTTTTTATTCCCCAGATTTCACGTTGTTGGTCCTTCAACACGTTCGACTTTCTTGTTTTCTTGGCAACCCCAGCCTGAATTTTACCTGTTTTAACTGCCCGCTGCCTCTCTCCTCCTATATTATAGTCCTTTCTGACCTTTATTCGTGCCTTTTTGGCTGTCGAGGCGGCCGTTCGGGGGCTGGGGGCGGTCTACCCCTCTCCACGGCGCTTTTTTACCTGTTCAACCTTGCCGGTTCACATGCTTTTGGCGGACGTGATTGGGGATTTCCGCTGTCCCTTTTTTCCCCGTAATGTTTACCCTTTTCTAAAGCGTTCTGCAAAACATATTCTCTGGGAATCTTTTTCAACTTCAATTAATTGGGGGGTGTGAACGGCTATCCGAACATTTCTTGATTGGTCTTTAGCGGCCCACATCCTCTCTCCTTCCCTTTTCACAATCAGTTGCAGAAGTCTCTTCCGATAAACGTTTTATATCCCTTTGTTCGCCCCTTCATCGCAACTCCGCTTCTCAGAATTTCCCTGTTCCTATACAAAATTTTCCATGACTCTCAACTCTTCATCTACACATCTGGAAACTTGACAGGCGTTCCGACGTCTTCTATAAGCCCCTTCCCGAGTATGCTCGCCACCACTTTCTCCCGAAGCCTGTTCCCTGATCCTATTTTTGTATTGAGCACAGTCCAACGTTCTTTCCCCGAATATCGCCTAGACCGTCCCCCCACCTCATCGCGTGTTCTGGCATCCGGTTATCGAATACGGAGCCTAGAACTCGCTCTATCCTGAGCGTGGCATCCCGAATTGCGCTGCTCCCCTCCCAATCAAGTCGCCCGTTTTCGCTTCGACTATGATGCTGCCCCCCCCTGGGGCTTATGGTTTTTTCTCCTCGATGATGTTTTAGGCCACCGTGAGCCCGTCTACCTACGTCCCGATTATCGTTGGTCAGGAATCACGCCAGACTGGCTTCTCTTTTCGCTCCGATTCTATTCCGGGTATGCACGAGATAGTCCCCCACGCTTTTTGCCCCCCCTCCGATTCTTACCTCCTTTAATTTTGGATGTCCGTCTCATCGGTCTTTTCCTCAGGAACGCTTTTTTCTTGTCAGACGGCGCCCAGCAAACAGCGAGAGGATCGAGGGTCAATGATCCCCTTGAGGGTTCTTTGCTCTACGTAATTCGAGCTTGATAGGCCTTCCAAGCCGGCTCGACCCTCAAGCCCGTTTTTTTTTCAAAAGCATGCCGGAAGTCCTGCGTGGTCCCTGCTCGCCGAATCGCCTCCCGATGTTCTGCAATTTCCTCCTCGCCGCCGCCCTCCTGCGCCGATCTGTCGTTTCGCAAACGATCCGGGAGGCGTCCGCTTCGTTTAACAGATACGGGTTGGAGCCAATGCCGTTCTGTTTTGCATTTCTCCCCGCTGGGCTCCATGGAGGCTGCCTTGTCTTCAGGGCTGCCTTTCGACATCGTGGCGGATGTTTTCATTGGCCCATGAGCCTACATGTCGAACTCCTTTAGCCCCAGATCCTGTAGAGCGCACCTCTTTCCGACTTCGTCCGCGGTCACCTTCTGACTGGACAGTCGATGGTCCCGCTGCCGCGTTCTTACGTCAACGTGCTCCCTTGCCGCCGACTACGTGCCTTCCTTTTTAGCTCCTTTCTATGCTTTGCCCTGCGAAACAGGTGCACCATCCCCCCCCTTGCTGTTTCGCGTTTTTCCGTGAAGGTCTTGTCCCCCCCACGGGCGGGATCCCCTCTCCATTTTTCTTTTGCGGCAAATGTCGCCCCCTGAGGTTGGTGTTGGTCTCTGCACTAAACGCCCGCCCCCCCCCTGTTTGTCTCCTTCCTCCCTTAACGCAAACCCTCCGTCTTCTTTGCATCTGTTTGAGCTTTCTGATAGTTGGTTTCCTACGGAGTTGTCGCCCTTCCCGATCCATGTGCGGTTACGCTCCCCTTTCTGGCCGATATAATTCTCGCTCCTTCCAGGAGATCCCGTATCGTTGCCATTTTTCGTCGCCCCCAGATCTGCTTCTGTGGCGGCGGCCTTTCTATCCTCTCCCCCCTGTGTCCCAGATTGATGGCTTTTCCCTTCCTTAATTTTTCTTTTGCGCTTTGTCGATGAAGTGACAGAATTGCCTCCGTTTTCGTCACACAGCAGCGCGATGCCAATTGGGCCAATCCATGAAATCCTTTTTTCTTCATCCTCTTCCTATTTTGATCGGTCCGGCAGTTTCCCTTAGTGCTGCTTGTGAGACTCTGAAGTTCCTTTCCGGTTTTCCCGACTTTTCGTTGCGTTTTAATTTCAAAGACAGAAGCGCAACGTTTCTACTTTGCGCCGCTTCTCGGTCACGCCGTTGTTTTTTTTTTTTTTTTTTTTTTTTTTTTTTTTTTTTTTTTTTTTTTTTTTTTTTTTGTTTTTTCCTCTTTGCCCATTGCTTCAATTTTCCCTTCATCACTTGGGGTCAACCTTGCTTCCCGGTTTGCCAGTAGCCCCAGGACTATTGTTGCTTTTTTTTCACTGTTGAATCTACCAGCCATTCGTGGTGGTTTTGCCTAAGACGGAAGCCTGCCCCCATGGGCCAGCCCTTCTCTCTTCAAGTATACCTATGCCTTTCTTGTCAAGATGCATAGGGCGGCTTCTCCCTTCAACCCCCATTCATTATATCTTTCCCCCTTCTTTTTTTTTGAGCTGAGATGGGTGGACTTGAAGCAGATTCCGATCTCATCGGGCCGATTGCACGTTCGCCCTTTTTTTCTCCCCTTTCTTCCCCCTGGCTCAAGAGGCCCCGCTCCCTTCTTAACTCCCCCTAGCTGGATGTATATTCGCCCTCGCCCTATTTCATGTTGATAAGTGTCCAGTCCGGTTGCCCCAATCGAATTTTCCCCATTTCTGCACTGGCGTTGAACACTCCGTGCACCCACAGTGCGTTTGTCCCCCTCGCTCACTCCCCCGGCGGGTGCTCTTGGCTTTCCTGGCAGTTCGACGAAGGAACCCCCAGGAAACGTCCCCTTGCCGCCTTCTCCCCCGCGCATGCCGAATGACACGCCTGAGTCCGGCTCAAACATGGTGCTCCCCCTTAAGGGGTAGGCCTTCTCTTGTTTGGCCGCATGGGAGCAGCTTGCCTGTGGCGCTCGCTCAATCCCGAGATCCTTTGTCAGCGGCCCCGCGACGACAAACCTCCTGGTCCCTTTCAAAACAAATTGGCTGGAGCGTATTGCCTCTTCGAGGCCGACCTAAGAAGGATCGTCAGCGCCATGTTGTCGTCTCTTGCCCCCACTGTCTACATTTCTATGGCAGATCTCAATCTTCTACTTGAAGTAGCTCATGGATCCCTCGCGCAGAAATCTATTATGAACGGTGATCGAATCCTCCCATGGACATTCTCATCGATGGTTGAATTCTGTTGCGGGACCTTCTTAGTCAACCCCAGTGCCCTCTTGTGTGGGCTTAGGAGGTCAGCATCCCCCCTTTGGTAACTTTTCGTTTAAGGCGCGGTCGTTGTAGGCCATCGGTCCTCCGCTGTTGTCAGCGTCCGCCCCGGCGACCCCCCCCCCGGTGTGTCTTACGCGTAGCAGAAACCGAGCAAGCTGGGATGCTTTAGGGATGGGTCTCCCTTACGATCAGATTCTTCTCCTAAGTTTTCAAGATTTCCCGTGTCTGTCGTTTTCGGCGTCGAAGTCCTGCTATCGCGCTAAATTAACGAATTTTGATTTCGTGAACATGGAGCGCTGGCACTGTTACAACAACTCCGCCGCGCTGTTGACTTGGTCTACCCTCCCGGCCCCCCACACTTGGGAGAAGCTCAGCCCCATCCCAGAAAGTACTTGATTCTATCTCTGCCAACGAAACTCTCCGCTCGTTGTCGACGGGCATCGGTCGTCCGGAGTATCCGGCTGTGCTCTTCTTCTTTATTTCCCGACACTTTTTTCAGTGTACCACGGAGAGCACGCACTCTGCGTTCCTGAAGCGGAGTTTACCTATTCGAATAGCGTGAACGCGCGTTATCTCCTTGATAGCGGCTCCAATGACGATATCCCTTTAAGATGTAATATCCTTTTTTCCCCCTCTTGTCTTGCGGATTCCCTCTTGACCCCTTGACCACATTCCGGATTGCAGGGCCGAAAAACAGACTCTACTCACCCTCGTAATCGTCGTCCTCACTGTGAGTCCCCGCTCTGGGCCTCTTTCCTTTCTCCAGGAAAAAGAAAGCTGCCCTTGGCCGAGTGCAGATATACAGCTCACGCGGGCCGTATGTAGATGCCGCTCCACCGTTGGTCATCCATCTAGCCTACCCCTAATCGCCTCATTTTCCAGAAAGTCGAATTAGCTCCTGCTTTCCCTTTCAGACCCTTAGCGTCCAAGTCTTTTCGAGGGAGACCCCCATACCAGGCCCATAGCGCGACGACGTATTCTCCGACCCCCCTTTACCGACTGCCCTTCCGGGATTCCTTCTTTCTGTATAGTTCTTCTTATACGCGCCTTATTCGCCCTGCGGCGACGGAACCGCAATGATTTTCCCTTTCGGTAGTGACTGCTGGCCTTTCTTTGGCTCATTTAGGGATCTACCCCAGATTCCGGACGCTCCCCTGTAACGGAAAGACCTCCTTGTGTCAGAGTTTACGGGAATCTGGCCTTGGTTTCGGACCCCTGTGAGGCTTGCGATGCTTTTTTCTCTCTTACCCCTTCCACCCGCGTCATTTACTCGGACTGACTATGCTGGGCATAGTCTGTATTTCAGGAGAATGAATTTGCGCAATCCATCAAATCAGTAAATGTGGAGATACCCTGGTAGAAAGTCAACCCCAAAAAAATTCTTTTACCAGCGTCAAGAGGATATCTCCGGTAGAATCAAAATTACGCATTCAGTTCCCCAGAACCCCAATCCCCACACATTTCGGACAAGGCAGTGCAACCCTTTAGACCCTTTTTTCAGGATTTTGTCTTTGCAGGTCTACGGACCGATCTGGAAACCCCCAAGCCCACGAAGGCTGTCGCCCGTCTCCCTCTTCCCACGCCATATATGATTCTGGGCGATTTCTTGCGCAGAGTCAAAAACCTTATATAAGATGTGGATTTTCAACCACTACCCCCAGGCGCACTTAATTTACCTCTTTCAGCTGTCCTGGACCCCCTGGTTCACAATGACGACAAAGACCACCCTTTCCAGATTCCCCTTTCCCATGCCAACTTGTCCTACGATGAGGTAATAACGATCCTGCCGCTTATTTTACCTCTTTGAACTTGGCTCAACTACTTGCCCTCTCACATGTTATCTCGCTCTCTGAAATTTTCTCCAAGGTCACGGCCCGGCGTCACTGGAACGCGGAGCCAATCGGCGATTCCCCTGAGGCGTTGTTCCTCTTCGTCCCTTTCCCTTACCGGGAGTCGAACCAGGGTAGAAATTGTTCGACACTCTCAGATGAAGATCATCCCCTTGCGCATCCAAACCCTCTCCTAACCCGGCGAGATACTCGCCGAATACAATTTCGCATCGAGTTCCTCCTTCCCAATCGCTCTTTAAGGTCCGGATCATCCATGGCAGTCTCAGCTCATAGGGAGCTCTTTTGGTTCCCTTTCCTTCACCCGTCCGAAGCCAAAGCAACGTTGACTCCTCACTTTCCGGAGCATTTAAGCCTATTTGAAGGAATATCTGTCCTTTTCTTGGCGTCTGTATCCCGGATGACATTCATTCCGGCGATTTCCCGCCCCTTATGTCTGCGCCTTTTGGACCCGAACCTCTATCATAGTACTCCAGGGAGATAGTCCTCGCCATTCTTGAGGACAGATTCGTATTCCCGCCCCGGTCTTAACGTCTTGTCAGAACCGAGGCGCATCCCCTCTAGATGATCCCTCCAGCTTTGGCCCCCCCCCATTTGATTTCAGTTCCCCGCGCTTGTCGGAAAGCTCTTCCTAAAGCGGGATGTGATGTCCCCCTTCCCACTGATCCTGCTTTTTAACCCACGCCCATCCTTTTACCTAATCTTTCCCCTTTTTTTTTTTCTAGAGAGTATTTTCCAACGAGTGAGGTTCCGCATGGAACAATGGAGAAATTTTGTTACTCTTTTTTTTTCCCCCCCCATCTCTTAGGATCGATCTTTTTTTTCCAGTATTCGGTAGCTTCTTCATGTGAATGTTGACATCTGACCTTAGCATTCTCGGGAAGGGCTTACCATGGACTGTCTGTTTAGTAGTTTCATTTCACTCCGACAAGAGTGATTTTCTTATACGGGGCGCTGGACGAAGATAGGCTAACCCCTCCCTAGGGCCTCTTACATACTGAAGAGCTCTTAGAGCTTCAGGGTCAGTGACATCCTTGGCTTGCTTCTGTCCTTCGCCGTTTACCCTTCCCTGAATAATTCTTCCCTGAACAATTGAGATATACCTATTTCCTTAAATCAGGGATGGCCTTTCTCACTATTATGTCCCAAGTGTTTTCCCGTAAGTTCCGGTCCCAAAGAGCCCGCCGCTACTGCGCTAACTCAAGCGTCTGGGAGGATCACGAGTCGTCGAACTTATTTCTTTTTATTCCGATTCCTCCTTCTCCCGCTAACGAATCTCGCGGGCGAAATGGAAGGTGTAATGTCCTGGATGACTTTTGACTGCTCTCGACATTCGAATTGCCCTCCCCACTGGTATATCTGTCTTCTCCGCCCGCCGTTCAGGAGAGAGTCGCGACACCTACGCCATCGGGGGAAATCCCTGATTTACTCTGTTCCAGTGGCTCCGCCCTTGGGCCCTTTGAACCCGCCGTTCTTCCCTTTTCTCGATAACAGGGCAGCCATTCTTTTTTTTTTCCACGAGCATTTTTTCCTGACAGACGTCGCAGATTTATCTTCCTAGGCGACTTGTCCATGCTTTCTTTTTCCCCGGACCCCCCGTTGAGCTTTGACGTTTCGTGGATCAGTACCCAGGTTCTCACGCTGACAGATCCTTCAATAACTGGCCTCCTTTTTGGTGTTGGCAAATCCCCCCCAGAGAAGTACTTTCCCCGGGCAGAAAGGTTAAGCCTTTCACTGTATTCCAGGCGTCTGACGCTGGAGTACTTTGGAGGACCGGGCGGCTCGCTTCGGGTTCTGTGTGCTTCTTCGGCCCAGTGGCCTTCGCTCTTCGCCAGACCTCGCAGTCCCTTCCTTCTTTCCCCAACCAGGTCGTTTTATTGTTGATTTGATCACACATCGTAACTTTTGATTAATTTCCCGGTGATTCAAACACCTGTACTCTGGCCCATTCCTCCCCTTCTTTGGGATTTCTTTCCTCCCGTCTACCCCCTCCTTTGGACTAGGGTCTTTTTCTTTACCCCTTAATTCGAGACTTCCTCGACCACCTCTTTAAGAACTTCGAGTAAGAATACCGGCTTGATGTTGACGAACCTCATCCCTCTAAGATGCTGTAGTCCTCTTTTTTCCCGACTACCACTTTTCTTTCTTCATAAAATATTGACTTACCCCCAGGGGTATTGATTCCTTCCTGTTTTCCTGCCAGCTTCCTTGATTTCATCCGAGTATGCGCACACTTTGAGACCCTCCGCAGTCACTCGCCATGATCCCTCTTGGAGACAGTACCCCCCCGGCGTTGGCCCCCTCAGAGGCCTCTTTTCTACGGAGGACTCATCCCTCTCGCGGAGGGCAGGGCTCCTCTGACCCCTCAATGGGCCTGTTTTTTTTTTTTCCCCGCCGCGAAAAGCAAGCCTTCGATCCCCCTAGGCAGCCGATCCTCTTGGCGGCTCCACTCATATGGGCAGAACCCCGGTCCTCGTCCGGTTGATGTCCTGTGTTGCGGAACCTTTTTTTCTGTGTTTTTCTAAGTCTCCTTTGTAATCTTTTTTTTAAGGATCTCAGAAGGCGTCCATTGCTCTGACGCGACAGCATTAGGGGATGTCTGCACGAGTGGCACCTTGGTTTCGGCGCCCCACGCGTGATTTCCCCCCGCTCCCCCTGCTTCTTCGGCTATTTGTCTAGCGCGTCCCTTCGTATTGCTGCGCAAACCAGTCAACCACGACATTGCGGCTTTTTTTCCGCCGGCTGACGTACTTCCTCTTTCTCCAACTTCTTTCCTTCTGAGGGTTCTTTTTCCCCTTCCTGGAGGCCTATAGAGAGGTGTCCCCAAAGTTCTGTTTCTCTTTTTCCAGACTTTCGTCCGTTTCATAGGACCTGCAGCGTCGTCTCCTCCGCATGTAGACCTTTCCTTTGAAACATATCAGCCGCGACCGCGCCTTTTCCCTCAACTTTCGATCATTTCCCCTTCTTCCAATCATGTCTCCGCCCGCCTTCTTGAACAATAGGTGGTTTCTTCCATGCACGTTCGGATATTCTTCTTTTCGCCTTAAGCTGGGATGCCGCTTTCTCTGTTGAGAATCTCCCAAGCGGTTCTTTGTAGAATTTGCTCCCCCCCCCTTGCCCCTCGGCCTTATCGATGATGTAAGACCCTTCTCTGTACTTTCTCCTAGAGAACAGTCGGGGCAATCTCTTTCCCTGAGAGAGCCTCTGATTCCGTCCTCCCTCCCCTCCTAAATTGCCGCTATTTCCTCGGGAAGCTGTGGGCGTGGCCAACTTTTTCACCTGTGCCATTGGCGTTTGCGCGCTTTTACTTCTTGCAAATCCGGTACCCTGCTTTTGCAATATAAATTCTACAAGCTCCTTTTCTCCTCTCCTCGTCGCTCCACCGGGCGGGGTCTGGAACCCCGCCGACGCCAACAGCACGCTCTTTGTGACGACGTTTTAATTCGCAAAACAAGCCCCGCTTTGTCCTGATGCATAGTGCTCCCGAGATAACTCTACTTTGAGCTTGATCGCCGCGCGCTGACCTGTACGCGCCTGCATCTTCTTCCCGATTCCCTCTCTGAGATCCATCCCCCCATGGTTGAGTATAGAGCACCGATCTTTTTCTGATCCCTTTACCCTTCGTCCTCTCGCAGGACCCCTCTCCGGCTTGGCAGATTGATGGTTGGACACTTGATTTTTAGTCTTTGGCCCTCTCGTTTCGTCTTTGAGCGCCACATTAACCTCTCTTTAATTGCGTCAAGCAAGTTCATTTAATAATCTGCATTTTTTTGTCGCACCTTTTCGTCCGGGCCTTCTTGTCAATTTATTGAGCTCTTTCGGCTGGGAGTTGGGCTTTTTTTTTCCTTTGTTTTGTGGTTTCGTCGTCCCTAAAAGACCGTACCCGCCGTGAGAGGCGCCGCGCGGACTTTGCACACGTCTTGTTTTCCTTTTCTACGCATCGAGTAATGTGTGAAGGCCCTTCCGTTGTGGGGTCCCTTCTGTCCCCTTTTCTTAAAGTTCAAGCGGCTTGGAGACATATACTATGTTTTCGGGGCCTTAAGAAGGGATCCTCGTTGCCTCCATTCCTCACCGCCATTGTCCCTTTATATCGATTTGCCTTCCAGCGTCACGATTCTCTTGGACTTTTTTCCCTAATAGAGATCTCCTCTGTTGTTGTGAGAAGACTGGTGGACTTGAACGATCTTCCTCCTTTTGCCGCTTTGCAAGGCCTCGCCTTTAAATTCTTTCGCCCCTGTGACAATTTCTGTCTCCTCGAGTCTCTGAAGGCTTTCCCCCCCTTGCCTCCCACTTTCGTAATGGCTACCCTTTGCACGCTCATGTTGCGACGTGACAGTCTTTCCTTCCACCTCGAAAGGATGTCTCCAAATTTTTCGCAATGGGGTATGACCAATTGACCCCACCGTTCGTTTCCGCGGAATCCCCCCCTTGTCTCACCGGCTTTACAGCTCGGTCTTCCTCTTCTGCAAAAACCCCCCCCCGTTCAAAAACTCAATTCTCGTTTCCCCCCACCGCCAGCGAATTGGAACGGGGACAGTTGAGCAAACTGGGCGAGGTCAGGTGATGATGTCAATCGGGTGTTCCGCACCTGCGAAGAGCTCTTGTCTGTTTGGCGTTTCCTCCAAAACGTCCCATTCGTCCCAGAGGAAAAACCATCAGGATTTCACCCATCCTCTGGCCACCTCGTGAGCTTGCGCCTATCCCGAGCCCCCTTCCGATTCCAAAGTCGTATTCTAGTCCTGAGTGCTTCTTCCTTCACTCTTGGATCTCTGACGGTCAGCTCCTATCTTTGACCGCCGACATGGGCCACTCCCCCCCCCCTAATGTGATCTGCTTTCTCTTCCGTTCGAAACCTTTTTTAGGGATAAGTCCTCTATATCTTTTTTGCCGTTTTTCTTTTTCCTTCCCGCCCCCCCCCCTTTGATCTTTTTTGGATCGCGGTTCGCCTCCCCCGCCCTTGTTGCGAAGAGATTTTTCGAGCACACAGCGTTTGGTCTAAGTGATGTCCCCCCCCGGTCCCGCCGTCTTCCCTGTCCCTGTCCGCGCGAAAATCTAAATGTGGTTCCCTTTTGTCGCAGCCAAAGCCCAATTCGAGCTGCCTAGGATCTGCGTAGTCGGCGCAGCTGGTCTTCTTTTCCTTCCAATCGCTCTCCGCTCCAAGATGCCCGCGTCTGGTTTCTCCCTTGCGTCTTCTTAAGGATTTGATTTCCACTTCTCTATCATGCCTGCGTTAGATGATCGCATGGACGGCCAAATACCCTCCCCTCCCCGCCTGTTTTTATGACCTCTTAGACTCGGCAGCCCATTCCTTTCTCCAGTCTCAAGACCCCTCTCCCTTGCATTGCAGATTTCCAAACACCAATCCTTTCACGAAGACTCGATCGTGGCCGGGCGATCTCTTCCGCCTTGTGAGTCTTCCGCGAGGGCGGCGGCGTTCTTCCCTCTTCCCAGACGTTATGACTTCCACAATTTTTTCTCCGTAAGCCCCCGCGTGGGAGCCGGCTGGGCTGAGGCCTCTCTGCTTAACTCCCCTTTCATTCTTCCGATAGCGGCCCAAAGGAGACTTTCACCCACCCTCCTTTCATTACATGCTCTGATGCCGTCCGATCGCCGTCTGAACCTCGACTCCCCAAATGTCGCCTTCGAGGAGCTCCCGCTAAAGCCGGTCCTCCCTACCAGACGTCTCCCCAATTGATACACAATGTCGCGGAAACTTTTCTTTTTTTTTCCTCGATAACCCGTGGGCCGAGCTAGTGAAGACCTCCCCCCTCATTGATGTGAGATCGCATTTTTTTTTTGAGAGGCCTGACTCTCTCCCACGCTGGGAAGTAGTCGGTAACTGTGGCCTAAAACAATCAGCGTCGCCTTCTCCCCCTTTCCTCTACGACATTTTTGTTGCCCGTCTGTGCTCGCCCGATGGGCGCATCTCTCCCTCAAGGTTTTCGCGGCTTTCGTCCCCCGCTTGAAAATGACCTGCTTTTCTTTCATCTGCGCTGCCTTTCTTCCCGGCTGTCCTCCTATTATTCGGTGCTCTGTCATCCGGCCTCGTTGTCCTTCGCCCCCGCTCGTTTTCTTTCATCCCCACATATTCCTCCGGGCTGTGTGACTGCGGCGCAAGGTGTGTCGGCTCATGTCGGTCTTGCTCCCTCCAGTTTTTTTCCCTCGACCGGAAACGCCTGTACTTTCAATTTTTCCATTGTGTATCTTCATTTAGTTTTACGGTCCCCTTTTTTGACTTTTTTCTTAGGTGGTTTACTCTCTTAGGACTGGCCCTTTCTCCCCCCATCACCGCTTATAGCACACAGCGCAGAGCTCAACGTTGTGTCGAATGGCCGTTTCTTCTGTTGCGAAATAACGGGTCCCCCCCCCCATTTTTGAACTGTCGTTAGACGTTCGACCCCCCTAACCCAAATTCTTTTTCGTTGACGCCTCTTAATCTGGTTGCTCACTTCTTCTTAAACACTAGTGGGTGGGAATGAGGTGCCTTTCCCTCCACAATCCAAAATCATCCCCAGTCTCGATCTTTTTCCCAACCTTTCCTCGCGTGGGCTTCTTTCGACTCCTCGCTGCACTTTTCTAAGGACCGCCCCCCCAGACCCAGAAGGATTGCCCCGCGCGTTACGTCATAACGATCTTCCTTCCTTGCGACTCCCCGGGCGCGGCGCGATTGAACTTTCCTTTTTCTGTGTTGGATTCCCACGCACCGCTAGGACTTTCGTTCCCCTTTCCATATGATACCTCCCAATCAATCATTTCCCCCCAAAATCAACTTCGTTTTTCCCCCCCCTCATTTCCGCATATGCGGCCATAACGGACTGCGCTCTCTTTTCCCTTTCCCATGCCCCTGTTCTTAACAATACCTTTCTTCATTTTCCTCGCGCCTCTGACAGCCCTGTTACCCCGTGTCTCCGCTTGGAACTGGCGGATCCGCGGAGATTCACCCGGGGCGTGTGTTTCCTTCTTCTGCGTCCCCGAGTGAGGACACCGTCCCCCCAGGAAGGTCCCACTTTTTCCTTAATCCCAAGTCTTTCCTACACCGGTGCAACCCTTCCCATCAAGCCCTATCGCGTCTGTCTCTCGTCCTCCCCCATCCGAGCTCGACTTCCCCTCGATTCGAAAGTTTCGCTCCCCTTTTTTCCATTTCTCTCGGGATTCTTTTTTTTTCTCCTTCGCTTCCGCTCTTGTGGAACTCCAGCTCAAACCCTACTTTAGTAAGAATTGATCCGGACATTCCTTCCAATTGATTCAGGCTTATGACGCATCTTTTTTTTTTATTGAGTTTGCTTTTGCGGATGATGCATCCTTCTGAGACCGTCCCATACCCTTTTTCTTCGTCGTCTCTCAAGTTCCTTTCGCTCCCTTCCTGATGGCTGGGCTTGAGGTCTTCCCGCGTCCCATTGTCAAAAGCGGGTCTTCGTTATAAGAGTGAAGACTGCTTCCCCCTATTCTACGCCGCACATTTGGTCACCGACAACTCTTACTTCTTAAATCCCTAATTCCCTCCTGACAGTGTGAAGAGTCATCCTTTCCCCAGGTTACACTTTTCCTTTGAACGCCACAAGCCTTAA
>Ga0179593_1440253_pt1 | contig 13699 bp, 26 predicted proteins | sample CZODoug2_1_08_16_FD_185931 | JGI IMG/M metagenome (GOLD analysis project Ga0179593, IMG submission 185931) | Vadose zone soil fungal communities from Angelo Coast Range Reserve, California, USA - CZODoug2_1_08_16fungal (PacBio error correction) | ecosystem: Environmental > Terrestrial > Soil >... | reverse complement strand
TTTCAATTGTTTTTTTTTCTTTTAGTGTGGAACACCTTTCCCATTTCCCTTTTTTTTTTGCGCTTTTAGCCCTCCTGGCCTTTTCACAGTTTCCCCCAACAAAGGTTCTTTTTCCTGCCGTTGATTTTTGCCTTAGTTACCCCACTTTTCGTTGGGTTTTTTTCGTCTGGGACAGTTTTTTCCACCCTTCCCCCTCCCCCCCCCCCACTGCTTTTCCCCCCCCAAACCCTTCTTGGGTTGACCACCTCAATCCGGTTTGCCTTTCTTCCCACCACTATTTGTGAAATTGGGGTCCCCTTTTGCACTTTTTTTTTTCCCCTTTTTTTTCTTTTCCGTGTTTCCAGGGATGGCCCCCCCTGCCCCGATTTTCATCACACTTTTTTCCCCCGATTTCGGAGGAGTTTTTTTGGCCAACGTTTTTCAGGTTGGGCTGTTTCCAAAAACCCCCCCTTCCCCCATTTGCCCTCTTTTCTCACTGGGTCCCCCAACCTTTCCTTTTTCCTTTTTTTCCCCCCCCCCAACTTTGGTTTTTTGTTTATGACAAACAACAGGGTTCCGGTTTTTCCCCCACTTTCGTTAACTTTTTGAAAGTGCTTTCTTTCTTGAAGCTTCAGTTTTCCCCACTTTTTTTAACACAAAACTCACAACCCCTCGGTACCTCCCCTGGGTTCTTCTTTGGCAAAAGCCTTTCTTTTTTCCTCCCGAATCCCCCCAGCTTTTTTTTAACCCCTGGACGGAACTTGCGTTCCGGTGTCTCTGAAGCTCAAGGAACCGCTTGTATGGCCTTTAGTTTTTCCTTTCCTTTTTTCGCCATTCCCCCCCAGGGCGGTTTTCAAACATCTTTTTTCTTTATACACTCTCCCGGGACCCAAAAGGACCCCCCGAAGCATTGTCCCGTCCCGTTGTTTTCTTGGGTGTTGTTGGGTTTCCCACTTGTACCCCTCAAAAAAACAACGGTTGCAGGGTATCGGTTTTCAACCCACAGCTAAACAATCCTCTTCTTTTCGGGGGTATTCCAAAATCCCCAACCCCCCTTGCCCCCCACTTTCTTTTCCCCCCCCCATTCAATTGGGGTTGGGGGGCTTCCATTTCTTTGGAGCGCCCATTTTTCCCCTTGCTTGGTGGACCTTGACCCCCAATTTTCCTCCAGTCCCCCCATTATTTTTTTTAAGCGACCAAGTTCCCGCTTCGTTTTGGGTTCTTTCCAACAAAAACCCCAAATTACTTATTTCAGTCCTTTTTTCATTTTTCAGAACCCCCCCCTCTAACACCGTCCCTTTTTTTTGGCCGTTGGGGGCCAGGTTTCGCACCCCAGCCATTCCCTTGGGGGGCCTTCCTGTTAAACCCCGTCACCTTTTTTTTTCCCTTCCCGGGCTTTCTTTTTTTTTTCCCTGAACCCATTGGCTTTGCTCATTCGGTTTTTTCCCTTTCTGTTGGTAAAACTTGTCAAACAACCCACCAGTTTGACGGTCCTTTTCTTTACTTTTTCTGGCATATTTGTGTTTGCCTAAAATTCTTTTCCACGTTTTAATTTTGTTTTGGTTCGCCTTGGTCCTTTTCTCTTGTGATTGTGAAAGTTCCCCACCCTTTTTTTTCCTTTGGATTCCTTCCTTGGACAACGGGGAAAAAGCTATGCCGGGAGACCATCGAAGCGAAGATCGTCGCCACAACCACTCTCTAACGTTGGTCAGTTACTCATTTTTTTGGTGGGACCTCATCCCCATCCGCTTACTGTTGCGTTTGTCCAACCCCAAGCTGTACGCATGCATGTTTATTTGTTAAACACCTTCCCCCCTCTTTTTTTTTTTTTCCCCCCCCCCACTGTTCCCTTTTCATCAGTGGCCAGCTTTTCCCTCTTGTTGTCGGTTCGGTGGACGATTTTGGGTCTTTCGGAATTTTACAAACACATCTCTCCTCCTCCCTTTTCCCTCCTCCATTTTTTTTTTTTCAACACGTGGCCAAAATTCACCGTTTGCTTCCTCGTCTTTTTTTTTCCCCACCCCCCACAAACTCATTCTTTTTTGGAAAGAGAAACCCCTGCCTGCTCCTCGTGTTTTTTTGACTTCCCCCTGTTTGCTTCCGGCCGTCCTCAATTCACTTCACCGTTTCAAAGTTTGCTGGTCCAACCCTAGCCCGGTTTTGTTTTTTCCGCGGTTTCCCCTCCTCTCCCCTTTTCTGCCCCCCCACGTATTTGGTTTTTTTTTTAGGGGTTCCCATCTCCCCTTTCCCCAGCTGCCCAGGGTTTCCTCCCTTTTTTGTTTTTCCAAACCCATGACTGGCCTCCCATGCTTGGTTTTGGTGGCCCCAGATTTGCATTTTCCAAAAAAAAATGTTCCCTTTTCCCCCCCCCCACCTTTGGGTTTTTTTTATCATTGGGTTCAAACTCCCACGTGTCCTCCCTCGGGTTCTTCTTTTTCCGCCTTTCCCCCAAACCCTGTTTTGCCCTTTTTCTTAGGGAAAAGATCCCTTCCCCCCCCCGCTCTTGCCATTTTTTTTTTCCTTGGCGCTCCTTGGTGCAACCTTTTTCACCCGTTCAAAAATCAGATTTTTATTTTTTCCTTCTCAGGTTTCTGCTTTTTTCCTCAAAACTGATTTTCCCCACGTTCTTTATCCACCCCCAAACAGGCGGTTTCCTTTTCCCGCATTATTCGTGTATTTTGGGGCCCCTCTTTTTTCCCTCTTTTTTTCTCTGACCCCCAAGTCCTTGCGGGTGGTCGTTTTGTGATTTCAATTTTGGTCAAAAAATTCTTTTTTCGTTGTTCGTGTTTTTTTTGGGGGGGGACCATTCCTTGGGGGCCGGATGGCTGACAACCCTTTATCACCCCCCACCTTCTTTTTACAAGGTTCCCTGATCTAGTTCGTAGCAACCTGCCTTCCCCCATTTTTTTTTTCCTTTTTTTTTTTGCATTCCAAGCTTCCCCTTTTTTTTTTCGCTCATTTTTTTTCCTTTCTTACTTGGTCCGGAGACTGGTTTCCAGCTTTGGGGGGGGGAGCAGTCCCGGGCTATTTAAATTTCAGTTTTTCTTGGGCTTTCCCCCCCCGGATCTTTTTTTGTCCTCTCCTCCACACTCACCCTTCCCTTTCAATTCTGCAATTTTCAATTTTGTTGGTAATTCCTCTAGTTTTGGCATGTTTTGGATGCGCGGAATGGGTTTTTTCTACTTTTTTACGGTGCCTTTCAGGTTTTGATTCCCCATTTTTTTACCCCCCCCCCCCAAGGGCGGAGGTCCCTGGCCCCTCTAGAACACAAAATGAGGGACAAATGTATCACACCCTGGAATCTCTTTTCCCTTCCCCCCCGGTAGCGCTTTTTTTTCCTTTTTGATTTCAATTTTTCTTGTTTGCGTTTTCCCTAACTCTTTTTTTTTGCCCCCCCTTTTTTGCGTTGGAAAACAAAACCCCTCTCCCAACGGTTTTTTTTGGGGGAACCTTGTTCATTAGGTTTCTCCCCCTCTTTCGCACAGAGGCCCCTGCCCACTCACGGGATAACAGGAACTGTTTGGCCAATATTTTTATTCTTCGTTCAATGTTTCTAAATTCCTGCCCCGGGCCTCCTCGATTGTCGTTCCATTTTCCTTTTTCCTTCATCTTTGACTTTCCCTGCTTTATTGGAAATGTCTCGTGCACCCAAACAACCGTTTGGAGTTTCCCCGCCGTGTTCATTCCCTTTTGCTTTTGTGGTTTGGACCTTGTCTTCCTTCTTACTGACAAACCCCATTGCCACCCACTCCCCCATTTTTTTTTTTTTTTTACTTCCTTTTGGTTTTATAGGTTATCAGGGACCAACCCCTTGGTGGACACAACAGGGTTGCCCCCGCCAGCCTTTTGCAAGGGCAGCTTTTTCTCCCCCCCCCCCCAGGTTTTGCCACCCAAAACCGTTTTCCCCCACATTAGTCTGGGGGACCTCATTTTTGGTTTTTTTTGACTTTTTTCGTCGTAATCAAAGCGGTTTTTTAAAATTTACCCCCTGCATTGCGTTCTTCTCATTGGCGTGGGACCCTTGAGTCATTCTTAAACCCCCCCCCCTTAAATGACCCAAAAACCCTCCTTTTTGTTGGCCCACTTTTTCTCCCTTGCCTTCCCTCCTCTTTTGGGTTGAACTTTCCCGCGCCAGTGCCCCAAACAAAAACCCACCCCCCTTATCCCAAACGTTTTTTTTTGTCCAACCCATTGTCTTTTTCCCTTTTTCCCTATCCAAAAACCTCAGGCACTGGAGTAGTTTGGGTGCCGTCCCCCTCTTCCCCCCCAACAATCCCCCCCGTGCCTTTTTTGGCCCTACCCCACAGAGTTTTCTTTTTCCCCCTTTTCGTCCCGATTTTTCATCCTGAAACCACCCCAAACAACACCTGTTTCTTTGCCAAAAAAAAAACTTTCGCGTTCCTTCTCGATACGACTGTCCAAAACAGGATTTTTGGTGGCAGGGGGCCTCGCGTTTACGCCCCAGGTGAAGTTTCTACCCCTCCATCCAAGTTTTTTTTTTCCCCCTTGACTTTCAAGCTCGTCGTGCATTCCCGTCTTGGTTTATCCTCAACTCAGGTGAGGCTTCTCTTTTTCTTTTCCCCTCTTCCACCCCCGTTTTTTTTTCCCCCCACTATCGAGGTCTCCCGGGGCAACAATGACTTCCCTTTTTTTTTGGGATTTAGGTTTCCCCCCTGCGGCGTTTTATACAAACACCCCTCTGGAGGTGACCTTTCTGACCTTCCCCTTTTTTTAGACGGTTCCCTTTCCCCCCAAAATTTTTCAACCCAAAAACGCTGGTCCTTCCTTACCCCCCAGCACTTTGGCCTTGGGCAAAAAGGGTGTGACCGGTTTCTCCCCCCTTTTTGGGGATCACCCCAAGGGTATTTTTTTGTTTCTTTCCCCCTCAACCCTTCCTTTTCTTTCCCCCCCTCCCTTTCCTGCCTCCCATTCCTTTTCTATTTTTCGAAGTACATACCTGACAAGTTTTTTAAGTTTTTCAAAACGGTTGTTGCTTTTTTAGTTTTTTCCCCTCAGCGGGGTTCGTTTTTTCCTTTTTTTTGAGCTTTTCTTTCTTGTTTTCAGTGAAAAGATTTTTGTTTTCCCAATCCCAATTGGAGGGCGTTCGTCCTCCCTTTTAAAAAAACGTTCCCCTGCTTTTCTCCCAAACACTTCCCCCCGGTATTCTTTTCCCCCTCCCCCCACCCTTGTTTGAAACCAAAAACTTTTTTTGCACTCCCCCTTTTTCCCCCCCTTTTTTCCGTCCGGCGGGGTTTTTTTCAACTTTCCCCCTTTTTCCGGACACTTTTCTCTCCAGGGATTTTTCCTTTTCCCTGGTTGGTTCCTCTTTCCAGCGCTTTTCTGTTTACCCTGGTGCCCCCACTGTTTTGGCCCCTTCCTTTTTAATTCTTCCGGACCTAGGACAGAAACCCCCAAAACCTTCAGGTGTCCCAAGGCGTTTTTTTTTCCACCAGTGTCGATATAACACCCATGGTTTTCGTCCCCCTTCACAAATTACAGGTTGAGTCCCCCTTCGGCTCTCCCCTTTCAAATTCCTCCCAACACCCTTTAGGGGAATGGGATTTGGGCTGTGTCCCCCCTATTGGCAGCGATTTTTTTTTTTTTCAAAGACAAGACCACTTTCTTCTTTCCCTTTTACTTACCCAATTTTCTGCTGTTGTTTTGGTCATGTGTTGACCATTCGCCCTATCTTTTTTCCTGGAAGTTCCCCCCCGGTGTCCTTCCAAAAAACCCCCTTTTTGTGCTTTCCAAAGAGTTTCCCGGTAAATTCATCTTCCCTTCCCCCAAACTTTTCGGCGGCCTTTTTTTTTTTTGTCCTTATAAAATTTTCCCCTCCTCGTTTTCCTCCCAAAATTCCTCGTTCTTGCTGGCTGTTTTTTTTTTTCCTCACAGTAGTGGTTACAGGTTCCGCTCCCCCCTGGATGTTTCTTTTTTTGCTTGCCCCCGTCTCAGCTGGTATTGTTGCCCGGTATTCAGTTCCGCCTTTTTAATTTTTGGGTTTGCGAGGTTGGGACGTTTGAAGTCCCTTCAGGTCCCTCTGGAGAGTTTAACCTGCCCAACCCTGGGGGCTTGTCGGACAAGTCTGTCATTACCCTTCCCTTTGGGGTCCTGTTTTAGCGTCCCCCTTTTTTTTTTCCTGTTTGTATTTGTTCGATTGGACCTGTCTTTTTTTTTTCCCCCCACTGTTCACTTTTTTTCTCTCTTTCCCAACATTTTTTTTGAAAATTTCCCTTTGTCCCTCTTCTCCATTTCATGGTTGGGCCTCTCCGGGTCCCTCGGAAAAACCCCCCTCGTTTCTCCCCCTTTTGGTGACAAACGTTGCCAGACTTTTTTTTTTTCCCTTCAGTCTGGCTGAATGATGATTTAAAACTTTTTCCCAACCACCCGGGGGTTTTTTTGTTGATCAAATTTGAAAACTGGGCGCTCCCCTTGATTTTTTGTGCTCCAACCGCTTGTCCACTTTTGCCTTGTTCAGCTTGCCTTTCCTTGCTGTCTGTCCCCTTTCTTGTTCTTGGCGTGAGTTCCTCAGGCCAACCCCCAGTTTTGCCGTTTCGGTTCCCCAACTTTGACACCCGCGCATGTTTCAGCCCCCCCCAATTCCCCTTCCTTTGAAACCCCTCCTTTTTCCTTACCTCCGTGTTTGAGAGTGTGGGCTGAACACACCTTTTTTTTTCTTTGTTTCAGGATGAAGCTTTTCCTACCTTCCACCACGTCATAAACCCGGGCTTTTGTCGTGTTAATACGCCCAGTCCAATGTCTGACCGGTGCAAGGTCGTTTTTTTTTTTTGCCCCTTTAGTACCAACCAAAAATTTGTCGGTTGCGTTTCTCCCTCCTGTTTTTAAGGCGTGTCCGAGTTCCCAAGGTGACCAACCCCCCCGTTTTTATTTGCCCCTTCCTTTTGTCAAAATTTCAGTTCCCCTCCCCCCTTGCTTTTTTTTCCCTTCCCTTGGTGCTTTTTTTGTTGGCCTTGTTGCATTTTTTTTTTCGTCGGGGGTTCCCAAGGATCACGCCCCTTCTTTCTCCCGTCACTTTTATTGGTACAAGGATCTAGTGCCCTCCCCCCACTTCCCGGTATCAGTCCCACAATCAAAAACACCTTTACAACCACTGGGTCCTCCAGGACCACCCTTTTTTTCCTGGTCCCCTAAATTAACATGTCACCCAGTTGGCCTTCATTTGTTCAGTTTGCCCCCCCCTTCAGCTTATTTTTGAAGTTTTGGTCAAAGGTTTTCCCCACCTCGCTCAAACCCGCCTTTCTCCCCCCCCCCAGGGGGGTCTTTCCTTTCCCAAATTTTTTCCCGTCCCTTCCCCCCCCCCCCCCCTAATACCTCGGTCACCCTTTTTTCCCCTTGGTAACCCCCCCCCCGCTGCTTGCCCCTTTTTTTTTTTTTTTTTTGTTTTCATCTGCCAGAGCTCAAGCTTTGGTTTCTCAAAAAACTGGTTTTTTTTTTTTTTAGGCGTGAAAAAGTGACCCTCGACCCTCAACAGACGACCGATTTTTTCACCACATTCCCTTTTGACCAATTGAGTTTCCCCCTTTTTTTTTTCCCCCGTCTTCCGGTTGCGCCAAAGTCCCCATTAAGGATAACCACTTTTGTTCCTTTTTTCCTCGTCTGTCCACTGCTTCTTGTTTCAGATAAGAGTTTCAACTTTTTTGTCCCCCCCTCCTCCTTTTGACCAAGTTTTCCAAGTGGGCAGGACTGGCCGGGCTTTTTGATCAAAACATTTTTTTCGAACCCAGTTTTTTTTGCATGTGGGCAAAACTTTGGGAAGTTCCTTTTTTTCCCCCGTCCCCAGCAATATTGTTCATCCTTTTTTTGACAACCGTTGTGTTGGTTCTTCTTGTAAAAACTTTGCTTTTGTTTCTTTTCAGGGCAAGGGAGCGGACCCCCTCTCCCGGTCCTTTTCCACCAGGTTCCGTGCCGGTTCGTGGCCCAGAGATTTTCCCTATCTGCAAACTTTTTTCCACGAAAAACTCATTTCTTTCTTTTTTTGCGGTTCTTGCTTTGTATTTGTCCAACTTTCCCTTTATCTGTTCGTGGGGCAACATTTTGTTTGGTGCCCCAAACCTTTCAAACCCCACACCCCCCCTGACTTTGGTCCTTTTTTTTTTTCCTTCATTGGATTTTTTGCTAAAGAGTTTGGAAAAAACGGAACTTTTTTTGCGGGGGGCTTCCTTCCTTGTTTTTCTGCGTTCTTTCCCCTCCTTCCTTTTTTTCGGTCAGAAAGTGCTCCCATGGCCCGACTCTCGGACCAGGACTAGAGCTCCAACCCCCCCCCCCCCAGCTATATTTCCACTCCCTTCTGGTTGACGGTGTCCCCCTTTCCTTTCCCATCCGACGCTGGGAGTTGACAAGTTTTTTTCCAAGCCAAGTTCCGGGTTTACCATTCCCCCCTTCCCCAAGGGGTTCCCCCCCCCCTGGGTTGTCCCCCAAAACCCACACGCTGTTTTTTCCCCACGGCCTGGGTTTTTGTTCAGTGGCCGATCAGATTGTTGTTTTTCGGTTCCCCCCTATTTTCTGAGGGTCCACTTCCTTTCCCCCCCCCCAAAAACTATGGGGAGCGTTCCCGTTTTTCAGGTTCCAATTCTCCCCTGAGCATATTCCTTTGGAAAAAATCCCCCGATGCTTGCCTTCAGAGAGTTTGCCAACCCAACCAAAAACCTTTTTATGGGGTGATAAGAAAACAAAAGTTTTTCTTCCTTTTCACCCTTTTTTTTCCTCGGGGGGTCCTGATTTCCCCCTTTTGCTTCCATTGGTTATTCGGTCAGTTACTTCTTGGGTCATTTGTTTTCCCTTATCCCCCCAACATTTCCTCTTTTTGGGGGGGATGGTTCCGCCCTCTTCTTGTCGCTGTTCCCCTTTTTTTTTACAATGCAGGTTCTTTTTTTTTTAAATCTCCTTGTCATCCCTCGTGACAACCTCCCCTTTTTCGCTTTTGACCAAACCCCCGCGATTGAGGCCTTCTTTCCGTTTTGGGTGCCCTAGTTTGGCCAAAACCCTTTTTCCAACAATGCGTTGGGACACCAAACTTTTTTCGTGGGGCATTTTTTTTTTTTTGTTTCACCCCCCGTAGTCGCCCTTTGCCTTACTCAATTTTCTTGTATTTTTTGATTTTAGTGTCAAAGGGTTGCCAAAAAAAAATTTACCCCACCAAAACCGTGGATCACCCTTTTTGTGGTTTTGTAAAATTTGATGACCGGGTTTTCCCCCCCGTTTTTTCCCCGGTTCTCTGGCGTTCTTGAATCCAAAATGGTTTTTTGCACCACTCCAGATTTTTGTTTAGGCCTCCCTTAAACTTTTTTCCCCATGAGTCCCTTTTTCTTTCCAATTTTCCCCCCCAAAAGGGTGGTTTTTCCCATTTTTTACAGTTTGGGACTGAGTGGCACTAAAACACTCTGCATTTCTGGGCCAATGCTTGAAACACAAATCTTTTTGGTTTGTTTTGCCGTTTTTCTTGGGTAGTCTGCAGGTCGTTCCCACGGGCTTCGTTGTCCAAACCTGTTCTTTGCTGAAAATGATCTGATTCCACCCTTCCAGTTTCCAACCCCCGTCCGGCCATGTTTTTCCCCTTTGTTCCTTTAAAAAAAGGGTACATTTTTTTGGGTAGCACCCGCCCAAAGATTTTTTTTTTTTTTTACACCTTTTTCCCTCCCCCCTGCTTTTTGAAATAATTTGTTTCGCCGTGGTGCTTTCTTCGGAAGCGGAAATGTTTTTTTCCGCTTTCGGACATTGTGGGGGAAAAGGTTTGCTCCTTAATTTTCCGTTTTTTTCCCTGATTTTTTCTTTTCTCTCTTTTTCCACCCCCTGTTCTTCCGGATATTTCCAATATTACCACCCAAACCATTGTACTTAAGATTCCACCCCCCTTTTGTTCCATTTTCGAGGTGCAGGGGGACCCCTTCCTGATAGAAAATCCTTTTGCGGGACCTTGGGTTGAGAGAGGACAACTCGGCAGATCACCCTTCGAAGCCCTTTACCCCCCTTTTTTACGGTTCCTGTTCCCCCCCCAAGAGGTTTTTGCCCAGCACCACTGCCTTAGGACTTATTTCAAAACGACTCCCCCTCTTCCCCCTTTCCCTAACCTCTCCCCCCCCCAATCCCCCCCCCTGATCATCTCTTCCTCCCCCTCCTCCGTGTGATAGGCGGCAGCACTAAGGAGGTTACCCGAATACTCATCCCGAGTTATCTCAGTGTGAGTTTTTGCAGTGAGACAAAGTAGCGAAAAAAGTAGTCTTCTGATGACGCCCTTCGTTAGACTTTTTACAGATGAGCCATGGGCCGGTACGTAGGTCTCTTAGATCCGTTGGGGATACTTTTTTTTTTTATTGGCGCGTTGCCTCCTCCCCGGCTTTTTTTTTTGGAGGTGATCCCACCCTTCGTGCCCCCCCAGGTGGGGGGACCTTCCTGAACCCCTCTTGTCGCCCACGATTTTTTCCTTCGGACCGAACCGTTCCTTCTTTCCCTACACGACCTGGAGGGACTTCTTTGGACTTCTTTTCTTCTCCTCTCCATGCTGGGGTTTTCCCAAAGCCCACAGGACTATCCGGATGTCCCCAGTTCCGTTCATTAGTTCCCCCCCAGTTTTTCCCCCTTTCCCCCCTCTCCCTCTTTCATGTTGGGTAGTCTGTCCCCCTTCCTTTCTTTCCCCCACTCTTTTTTTTTGTTCCTCTTACTCGACGTCTCGGGGTTGGTTGTTCCCGATTTTTTTCTGTAAAGCCACCCCTGAGCGGAACCCCCCCCTTGGTAGGACAGGTGGAATTTCTGGAGTTTTGTCATTACTGTACCCTGAGCCCTTCCCACCAAACACCACCTGGACCCCCCCCCCTTTTTTACTTATTTCCTTTTGATCTCCCCCCCCTTCGCAAGACATGTCGCCCCAACAACCATACCGGTTTTGTTTTTCCGGTAAGCCGTTTTTTGAGGCCTTCAATGATTCGGCACAGACCCCAACTCAACCTTCCCTCTCATTTCCTGAATCCTTTTCAGTCCTCTTAGGTCTTAATCACTTCGAAACCTCCCCCCGACGTTTCTTCATTAATTTTTCCCTTTTGACCTCATTTTTTCTCCTTTCTTTCCACACCCGGAACCTTAAACCAATCCCTTCCAAAACATTGTTCCTTTCCTTCCATAATGCAGGAGTTGGTCCTCTCTTTTTTTTTTCCCTTCCCCTTCTGACACCCCCCCAAACCCTTTTTATAGTTTTTTTTTAACTCTTGCCAGTCCCCCTCCCATCCAGAACCACTTCTTCTTTTTTGCCTTCTCTTTTTTTCCACTCTTTGTTTTCCAAGCCATTTTTTTCCTTCCACCAGGCAATGTTTTTTGCTTTACAACGTTTAGTCAGATGTGCTTTCCTCGCTGTTTTCCCCCGCCACAATTCTCCTTGGGAATTTTTTGACTTCTTTATTTCCCCATTACCTGTGACTTATCCCTGATTGGTCCAGGTTTTCCCGATTTTTTTCATTTTTACATTGTTTTGACCGACCCCCTCACCCTTCATTATTGATACTCCAGGCAGATTGAAACTTACCCCCTTTTACCACTACCACCCGCTTCAGTCCTCCCCTCGGCCCCCCCTTTTTTTTCTTAAGGACCCTCTGAACCCACTCACGTGAGGAATATTTTTTCCTCGATCCGAGTGTTTTCGACCTTATGTCCCTTTTATCTCACTTACTGTCCCCTTTTTTTTCTTGATACTTGTCCCCCTTTCTTTATAACCTTTTTTCAGCGTTCCCGTTCTTTTTCCTAGACCTAGTGCCACCCCTTCCACCACCTTTTTTTAGTCCTTGCTTTCAGTCCCCCCTCTTTCTTTTACAAATCATGTTTTTTGAAGCTCCCCCCCCCTTTAGATATTTTCATTTGATGTTATTCCTCCCCCTTTTTGAGTTCACGGCCCCCTTTTCCGCTTCTTCCTTGGCCCTGTCTTTTCTTCCCCTTACCCCACCTTTTCTCCCTGAACCAGGTTAATCTTTTTTTTAAGCAGTGGGTTCTCGTCGTTCTTTGGACTGTCCCTCCTTTTTCATGCGATCCTTCGATTTCTGTTCCTTTTCATCCCCCTCGCCTTTTTCGGATCGTTTTCTCCCCATTAACTTCCCCTCATCCCTTTTTTTTTTTCCGCCAAACCCCTCTTCAGTTTTGCCCTCTTGACAAAAGGTTCCCCCTTCAAATTTTTTTCCCAACATAACTTGTTTTTGTCGTCCTTTTTTGGGGCCACCCCTTACTGCAGGGCGGGTCAGGGGAAAGGTTGAATCCCCGCTTCTGAGTAAAAGGTGGCTGTTCTTGTATTTCCTCTTCTAATTCTCTTTACCTTGCTTTTCGGGGGTCAACTTTCCTTCTTGTTTACTGGGTCCTATTGTCTTTCCCTATTCGAACCATTGACAAAAAAACCTTCCTTTTTCCCCTTGCGTCCCCCAACCAACCTGTTTTTTCCTTCTAACCCCCCATTTTTTCCTTTTCCCCTCACCCCTTTTCCCCTTAACCCCCTAGATTTCCTTCCCCTTGCTTTTTCTTCGACACATGTTTAATTAGTACCCCCAATTCCTTTGCATCTTTTTCTTGGACCCTCTTTCAAGCCCGATTGTGATTTTTTTCCCCGACTGATATATTTCCCCAATCTTGATTTCAAGACTCCTTCCGAAGTGGTTATCTATTATGGTCCTTATCCACCCCCCCGGTTGACGCCCATCTTCTTGGCTTCTCACCTTTTTTGATTTTTTCCCCCCCCCCCCCCGGATGAATGTCTTTCCGGGTTTTGCCCTCTTTTCCGGGCTTTTTTGCTGGTCATTACTTAAAATCCTTTTCTCCCCTTTTTTTCTCCAAGGCGCTGTCTTTCCTTCTCTTCAATGTTGGCACGCAACTTTTACACAGTTTGTTTCCACCCCGTCCTTGTATCTTTTCCCTGCTTTTACCTCCCTTTTGTTCTTGCCGGCACTCACTGAGAATCCCCAACAAAGAACAACCTTGTTAGTGTATTTTTTACAACCCTTACGTAACTTTTTTTCCATAATTTTTTCCCCTTTCACCCTCCCCCCTGCCCGGCCATGGTTTTTTGCCTCTTTAATTTTAACCCCGAATTTTGTTCCTTTACTCGTGCTTTGGCTCACAGGTGCCTTTTGGTGATTTTTTTTCGTTTTCTTTCCCGACGGGCATTCCCACTGGTTTGACCCTTTTCTCCTTTCCAGAAACTTGTCCGGACTTTCTGCCCTGTTCCGAGGTGTCATCCTGGTTTTACTGCTGACGCCCCAAACTTTCTTCGTGGAACATTTTCCCACAAAACAGTTCCCTTTTGTCGTGGATCAATCTGTATTTTTTCCTGATTGAGGGTGAAATGGGTTTGACCCCACTTCCAAGTTTGGGGTTTTTCTCTTTTGTCTCATTGCTATGTTTCCCCGGAGCCCCCCTCTTGCGAACCACACTAATTGACCTCAGTTTTGTTGACGATCTTGCCCTCTCTTTCCTGGTCACGCAGTTTGTTTCCTAGGTTTGACCTTTGCCTTCAAATTGTTGTTTATGCCAGTGTTTTTTTTCACCCTTCGCCGCGCACGGACCGCCTGCCCCACTCACCGTCCCGTTGCACCTCGGCCGAGCAGTTTTCACGGCTCCGTTTTGTTTTTTGCGTCGGAAGGATGTCAATGCGGCTTGGGGGGTGAGGAGGTCTCAATGGAGTTTCGGAACCTGCCCTCCCTTTCCCCCCCTTTTTGCATGCTGTATCCTCAATTGC
>Ga0179593_1359946_pt1 | contig 13699 bp, 11 predicted proteins | sample CZODoug2_1_08_16_FD_185931 | JGI IMG/M metagenome (GOLD analysis project Ga0179593, IMG submission 185931) | Vadose zone soil fungal communities from Angelo Coast Range Reserve, California, USA - CZODoug2_1_08_16fungal (PacBio error correction) | ecosystem: Environmental > Terrestrial > Soil >... | reverse complement strand
TTAGTAGTTAGGTCCTTGTCCCTCGGAACAGTAACTCTTTCTTCTCCCCCTTTCTCCTTCCCCCCCCCACGTTCTACTCACTTTCCTGACATCAAGAGCAGGCTGAGCCTTTTTTCTCGGAACCCAGATTTAACCTTTTAGTTCCCCCCCACCCTCCCAATCCCTGTCGGAGTCTGTTCTACCCCGCGTAATGCGTCGGCTGCGTCCCGCTTTTAACAGGCACACTTTTGAGGGTCACCTCCCCTATAATTGACGCCCCCCCTTTCTTTCCGCTTTTCGTACTTTGTTACAGCTCCTTTTTTGCAAGGGACCCCCTATGCACCCATTTGTGAGGCAGCGTCGGGGTGCGACAACGGTGGCCCTTTCCCCCTCCCTCTTCCCAAACACCTTGGCCCCCTAGTTTCTTGTAATCTTCTCAAATGCTTCTTTTGCATTCCGGATACCACCCGGCTACATCCCTTTTACGCCCATTTTGTCCTCTTGGCGTTTTTCCACGTCTCACTGACAGTTATTAACTGTAGGCGACCCTTTCTCTTCATCATACTCAACTTTGTTCACCAGCGTTTTTTTCCTATTTGGTGGACGATTTTCGATCATTAGGCCCTGTTTGTTTCTCTTATCTGGTTGAGACTTTTTTTTGACCGCTAACCACGTCGTCGTCCTGCGGACGGTCCCTACAAAACCATTGATAGAGACAGTTAAGTGTTACACCCCAGCGACCAAGAGCTGCCCCCGACTGGCTCGGTCAAGTGTCACTTCCCCGGCCTCCCCTGCACCCGTTTTTTCTGCACCTTTTTTTCTCCCTCAGGTTTTTTTTGACCCTCATTGAAAACTAATATTTAGGAAGACCCTCTTCACCCCTCCACTTTTCTCTTCTTCTCTTTTTCCTTCTCTCTGGTCGGTTTCGTGCGCACTCCCTTGTTTAAAAGTAAACCCACGCTGATTTACCTTACGAACCCATCTTCCCTTTGTTCGTCCAGAAGCTTCTTTATTGTTTGGCACGTGCACATCGGTTATATTTTTATTTGCCCTTCCACCTTAATGCACGCCCTTTTTGACGTTCCCCCTGGCCGCTTCCCGTCCGTACTTTCTACTCACCTTTTTTCATACTTATCCCCCCCTTGTTACCAGCGTGACAGGCAAAGACAAGAAACCCGGACACAATTCTGTTTTACGGGAGCTTGAAATACCTTTTTTCCCCTTTTCTCGGCTTCCTCTTTGGAGGTACGCTTGGACGTGTGCTAACGGCTTGAAAAAATCGTGCAAGTCCGTCTCCAGTCACCCTTCTCCTCCCCCCCCCCCCGTTTCTTCGTTTCCTCAGGTGAATTCTGCTTGAGTTTCCCAACGCCACCTTTCCCGCCCCCCTCTTGATACCACTGTGACTCTTTCCCCAGAAGGTTCGGTTTTTTATTTTGCCGGATTTTCCCTTTTTCCTCCCCGGCACACTCCACGGCGCCTTTGAACCTGTTCTTTTTTACTGTTCCGTTCCTGCAGAAAGTCCTTTTGCTTCTACCGTCACTTCATAATGTCCAGTACACCACGACAACCTACCACGCAGTCACCGAGAGTCACCTACCTTCGACTTCCTTGTTTGGGAGCGCTCTTTCCGGCCCGGGTTCTGAATTTAAAGGTCTGTCGCAGTGTTGACTAGAAGGGGTTTTTACGGTTCACCGTTGGCTCTCAGACCTTCCTCGTTTTTTTGTTCCTGGTCGCGATTTCGCCACCTGTCGTGACCTCGTTGACCTTCACCCCCTGTTTTTTTATCACACTAGATCTTGGCGATCTAGTTGGGGACAGCGGTTTTTTGCTCATGCGTCCCAGCACCCATTAGTGAGCCGCACTCATTATTGACTCCCCCCAGCGATAGTGTTTCTGTAATTTTCTCCTTCATGCGTTTTCTGCGTGTTTTTTTTCCTCTTTTACTGGTTGGTTTTGACGTCTTTCACCTCCCCTTTCATCCTTTGTGACCCCACGGCGTGGCGACCCCTGAAGTACGTGGTGCAAAGATGTTTCTCCCCTTCTTCCAAGAGCCACTTAGGTCCTTTTCCGCATTAAAGTAGACTGCCTGGTGAGATAATGAATCGGGTTTCCTTCCAGTCTTATCCGACCCTCTGCCCGCCCGGACCGACGCCGGTTTTTTTCATTGATTCCTCTGACTTCGCTGAGGGTATTAATTTGGTGCAAAGGACGTTTGTAGCCTTGTCTTTGGTCCCTTCATATTTCTCAATTGAGTCTGAGATTTCTGTCAAAGACTCGTGCGCTGTTCCTGCCTTTTTCCCCCCCCCCCCCTTCTTTGACCCCTTTTTTTTTTTTTTTCTCCTCCTAATACCTTCCTTCTTGGGTCTGCGGTCTTTTTTTTTTTAGTTAAGCCCGTCGAGAGGAGACCTCGGGTCTTGAATGAAGAGGACTCTTGCGTCCTGCGCAGGATGTCGAGCCCGCTTTGGCTATTTTTATAGCGGGCGACAACCTTTCTTTTTCCCGTCTTCCCTTGCGAGAGTTTTTTTCTGTTTCCCCAGATTGGTCACGTCCGGTTGCTAGATGATCGTCCGTTTTTTTTTTTTGACTTTTCGTCACTGCCCACCACACCGCCATAAACTGCCCGCATCTTTATTCTCACTCCCTCTCGTCTTGGGTCACTTCTCCGGACTTCTGTCCTATGTTCTGGCCCGGGTCGCCACTAATCCGTCCTAAAATATCTGCCATTTTTTTTTCCCTTGCCAGGGTTGGAGTCCCTCCTTGAGTCCCGTTTCATCGTTTCCTCGGCGATCGTTTTTTTCCGATGGTTTCCTTTTCCGGTCTTTTTACTTAGATGACCGTGACTACGAATAGGCCTGGGCCGTTACCACCCCTCCTCTCCCTTCCCTCCGTTCGTTTTCCTTGGTTCCTTTCCTTTTTGTAGGGTCTTTGAGATTCGGGCGTCCCCCACCTTAGTCCTTTCTTGAGCCGCCAGTTTCTGTCGCGCGAGCCTGGTCGTCAGGCCCCGTCTGTTTTCGTCCTGCCTCCTTTTCGCCTTTTCATTGTCACCGTTGTAGGCCCTTTCAGCCGGCACTTGTGCGCAAATGAATTCGTTTTCGTCCACAGTGATTACAACGGCGGCCGGCGTTTTTTGCTTTTCCTTGAATCTCAAAGCACCTCCTGAGCAGCGTGGCAGAATGACTGATGTACGCTTTTTTCCTGAATTTTTCTTTTTTTGGTTAAGCTGGTGCGCCCTTTTTCCTCTCGATTCCTGTTTTTTCACTGTTCTTTTCTCACGATGCCCTTGCGTCGGCTCCCGTACTGAAGCGTAGACCGTTTCTGACAGTGTAGCGTGGCCGGTTATTTTTTTTTTTTTCTTTTTCGCCGTTTTTTTGACAATTGTGAAGTCTTTTTTGTGATTTTAGCCCCCAGACTAGATTAGGGTTGTGCAGGTCCGCGAGCGCGGCCTGTGTGTTTGCTCTTCTCTTTTGCTTTTTTTTGTGATCTGTTTTGGATCCTTCTTAAAGTGTTCTAGTAGTGGGAAGGGCGTCTGATCTTTCTGAATTGATGTTTTTTTTTCTTTTTTTCTGGCGTCGTTTTGGAAGAACCTTACTTTCTGTTGCCGTCTTTCCCCTTTTTTCCCTTTGAGACTTCGCGTGATAAATTGGGTGCCGCGGCGACCTTTGATTCGTTGCTGCAGTTGCCACCACCCCCCCACCCCCCCCCCCCCCCCCCACCCCCCCCCCCCCCCCCCCCCCCCCCCCCCCTTTCTTTGGGTGTCGTTCTCTGTTTCAGGGAAGGTTCCTTCTTCTGACGCAGTGATTAAGTGATAGTTTCCAGTTTTTTTTCGCTCTTTTGAGGACCGGTGTCCCTTTCCATGTTCCTAGACTGGGCTTTTTTATGTTGGCCTTGTGAACGTCGTTTTTCCTCCGAGTTGTTTTTTTGACGTATCCCGAATGAGTTTTTATGATGAGAAGATGAAGAACTCCACCCCCCCCCCCCCCCCCCCCCCCCCCCCACCCCCCCCCCCCCCCCCCCCCCCCCCCCCTCCCCCCCCCCCCCCCCCTTTCTTATCTTTTTCGTCACCCCTTTGTTTCGTGGTGGAAATTGCGACGTTTGGATTTTTTCCTTTGTCAGCCTCCGGGGAGCCGCTGTTTAATGCGTTGAAGGCTTCTTTTTACTTTTTTGCGACTATTTGTATTTCTTTTTGTCCCGTCCCTTTTTCTTTTCCCTCTTGCTATCGAGTGTCCCCTTCAGGCCCGAGTAAGACTTTTGTTGCCTGTGGTTTTTTTTTGACCAGTGGTCGCCGCTCCGCGGCCATCCACTGAGGTTGGTGTGGCTTGCAATTTTCCCCCCCGTTTTTTCTACCCCTGTCGCCTCGGAGCTTTTCCATCCCATGTCGAAGTGCTAGTTTTTCGGTCGCTGCCGTTGACGATCTTGAGACTGCCTTTCCTCCTCCCCGTCGCACCTTTTTCCCTTTTTAAGTGTGGATTTTGCACCTCGGTTCTCCCGTGGCTTTTCCATCCGTACACTTGGTCTTGCGGTAAGCAGTTGAGTCTGTCAGGGGGACTAGCTTGACTCTTTTTCGGTCGACCTCACTTCTTTTCCGTGCGCGTCGCCGTCATTCTCTCTTTTTTTTTCTTTTTTTTGATAGGTTTCTTTTCTGCGTTCGCGTTCGGCTTCTGTGTAAGGAGGGCCACTCGTCTTTCGGTTTATAGTTACCCTTCCCCCTTCACGCAACTGCTCTTCCACCCCTCGCCCCTTCTTTTCCTTCTTTCGTCCACCTTATGGGTTTTTCAACTCCACCTCCACCAATTTTCCCGTTTCACGATGACTGTAATAGCGTAGGCGGCCATCACAATTGATCTTGCAACCCCCCCCCTCCCTTCTTGGGAACCCTTCCTTCTCCTCCTCCCCGTTTTCTGCTCTCCCGAGTCGACTGTTTTCTTTTCCCGGACCCTTCCTATCACCCTGCAGTGGGAGTTTGGCTTTTTTTCTCCAAAAAGGTGGATACTATTTTCCAACCGGGTAAACATTCCCGTCTAAGTTCATCGCTTTTTTTTCCAGCTTTTCCTCTCTCTTCACGGTAAGCGCTCGTCTATCTGTAGTCATCGGATGCGCACTTAACTGAACACGCTTATAACCGACGACAGTTGACTCCCTCCACATTTTTGCCCCCCAGGCGGAACCTTTTTTCGTTCAAGTGAATCTCCCTCTTTCTTTTTTTCTATTCGAAACGGACCTTCCAATTCCTTGTCACTAACAACTTCCCAAGAAGTCCCAATTCCACCCCCCCATCAACGAGGCTACTCACATTTCTTTTCACTCTTTTTAACTTCTCTGAACACGATCTCTTTAAAGTTGGGATAACGGTCGTTTTGCGAAAAGGCAAGTGGAAATTCCTTTCTTGAATCCAGGTTCCCCAATGCCAGCATTGGCCCCTTTTCCCTCCCTATCCCCCGCCACTTTTTTGCCCCTTTCTCCACGCTCGTGCTATCGGGTCGGTGGTAGACTGACTCCCTTTTTTTATAACCCTTCCTTGTCGCTCACCTAAGGCGTTAGTCACTAGAGCTCGCGTTCTTCCCCCCCCCCTGTCACTTCTCCCCTCCCGTCTCCTTTCTCGGAACGCTGCACGCTAACAACCTGTCTCTACCCCCCCTCTGACCTTGTGACCGGTTTTGGCCACCCGTACCATCTTTGTCTATACACCTGCCTTGGCAATTCCAATTAGTCCGGCTCTCCCAAAACGAATCCTTCCCCCCCTTCCACTCTCCATTCCGGCCCAGCAAGAGTCTTTCTCCCTTTCCTCGGACTTTTCCCGGCAATAAGAGGATACCAAACCTGTGTGGAGACGCTCTTTCCAAGTATCCCTGTCACGGTGCGCCAGTTTTCTTCAACACATTTTCCCAGTTCCCCCCTCCTGTTGGACCGAGCACTATTGTGAATGCGAAAGTGCCAGGTATCTTTTGAGTTTCTCCCCCTTCCTTCCTTCCCTCCCTTTTTTTTGGAGATTCCTTTTCTCGGAAAACCCTTTTTGGGCAAACTTTTTCGGCCTTGTCAAGTCCTACTTCGTACTCAATTTCCAATTGCTTTGAGCTTGAGACCCCAGACGGGGCTCCCCCTTTTCTCCCTTGGGTCACCGTTCCCCCCACGATCGGCTTCCAGTTAGCCCCCCCGCACCCAACACCCTCCTTGAGTAGTCACTTTTATCCTGGCCGCCTTCTCCTTTCCAGGGAGCGTTTCTCGTTTGTACCGGCCGTGACTTTACGTTTTTAGCTAATCGTTGTTGGTCTGTTTTTTTTGACCGTGCTTTTTTTCTCCATTAGGCCTCCGATTCTTCTCCTTCTTCCCTATTTTTACTGGGTGGCAAATTCGTGACTTACACCTGCAGTGCGCAAGATTTTTTTTGATGTTGGGTTGAACAATCGTTGCTTGGCAGTTTATCGACGACCCCCCAACCAGTGCGTGATCCAGTCTTTCCCCGCAGCGCTTGGCCTACTCCGATATTGCGTCATTCGGATACCGTCGGCAAGGTTCTTGGGTCTCCTTGAGTCCCCTTTTTTATATCACTACTCAACGGTCCCGAAGTCGTGCCTTCAACGCGACCCTCTCTCTTCCTCTCGCCTTTTTCCCGATTTTGCGCCCGCCCCTTTTCCTCGTCCCCCTCGTGATCGACCCTTTGATATCGAGTTCTTCCATCTCACAGTTATTGCTCACTTTCGGAATTCTTTGGCTCTGACGTCGTCTCCACCCGATCAGGATCTCTTTTTTGTCCTTTTCTTCCTTGAGTGTCACGTTCCTGAGGGTACTCTCTTTTGGTTGACACGTCGAGGAGAATCTGCTAGTTGAAAATATTCTCCTTTTCACTATAATTTGTGTGTTCGCGTCTGGTCCCCCAGTTCCTGGCGTGCCTACTAGCGCCGTTGCACCCACAGAGAGTGACTTTTATTCCGCCTCTTCCTCCTGACCCTTTTGATTTGGTCCTTCTGTCTCTGTTTCGTATTCCCCCATAGCCAGACTGCCTAGAGTTCGCCCTTGCGGTAGCGCTTTTGCAGAGGGTCCTTGATTAGTATTTTTTAAGCTTTGGCTGTGTCTAGAGGAGACCCATATTGTTCACCTCGTATCTTCTTTCTTTATCTTCGCCCCGCCGTTTTGACCCACGGTCCGGTTTTTCACCGTCTGATTCTTCAGGTATCGTCTTTTCTTGCGCCTTTGCGACGAAGAAAGAAAATGCATAAATGCACGCCCTTTCTTTAGTCCTCTCCAATCCTCGTGCTGCCCCCGAACGTTTTTTTCTCAGCTCTTTGCTGGTCGTTGAGTCGCCTTCCGAAGCCGCTGTTTTACCCTCCAATAGAGCCCAAAAATGTGTGTTCTTTTATTTGGTGGAAGTCATCCCTTTACTTTAGTCATCCTTGGAGAACAGACTTGAACTTGCTTCCTTTCCGCTGTATAAGTTTCTTTTTACCGGCCCTCCACAGATCAAAGGTGGCGCTCACCACCTTGAGTTCACCGGCATGGTTACACCTCTGATCCCAGTATAAAGAAGACGTTTTTCCCCTGCGGTTTTTTGCGGGGTTTTTTTTTTTTTCTCCTGTGCTTTTTTTAGGTGATGTTCGTGTTGGTTTCTTGACGGCCAGAGGCCTTTGCATTTCCCCCGGTTTGGCGTAGACGGGGTTCATGCGTCGAGTCGGTTTCTTGTGTCGGGAATAAGTTTGTCGACATTGCCTTACGAATTTTTTGCCTAGCCTTGGGTTAGATTTCTACTTTTTTTCCACGTTTTCTCTGAGGTGCTTTTTTTCACCAGCTCCCGTCCCTAGTCTCATTTGCCGGGTCTTTTCAGGAGATTGCCACTGCGTCCTATTCAGGCAGAACCTCTCGATTGTCAGTTCTCTTTCCTCCCGCTTTCTTTGACTTGGTTTCCGACCGTTATTGATTTTAGCCCGTTTTGATTTTAGGTAACTTGCATTTTATTCTAAGTGAATGACCTGGGACCAATCTTTTGACTTAGGGTTCTTTTACTCTGTACGTGTGCTTCCCGCCGCCTTTGGATTTTTGGATGCCTATTTTGTTTGTCTTTTTTGTCGGCGGGCTTAAGCCCTTTAATGTCGTGCCCGTTGAAATGCCGTTTCTTTGCTTTCCGCTTAAGTTTTTTTTTTTTCTTGTCGTCGTGGCCGAAAATTTTCTTTTGGTACTGGGGGCTTCACGACCCACCCTTTAGCCCGACACAGAGGTTGGCGTGAATATAAGCGGGTGGTGGCCGGTGACTTTCCCGAGTTTGTTGGCTGCCATTGGCGGGCCACAGGTGCTGTTTTCTTCTCCCTAATTCCTGGTGCCCGCCTCTTTCATTGGTCACTCTTTTCTTAAGCTGGATCGAGTATTTTTTGCCCTTTACACCCGTGTTCGGCCGTTGCTTAGACGCATGGAAGCTATTTCCCTTTTTCGCCCCCCAGATGTGCCGTAGACGCGGTTTTCCTTCTTTTTTCTTTGTTTTTCTTTGGTTATGACCGTCGTTTTTTTGCCTAGACGTAGATGATTCTTTTGCGTCCATGAGTTCCTGATCTTTTTGATAGGCCACCAAAGAGTTTTTTTTTTACAATTCGACGTGTTCTTTTTTTGATTATCGTCCCCCTTTCTCCTCCCTTGGTTCTCTTGGTCCCTTTGATCTGTCCGAGGTTGACGTTCATTTGCTTGACGCCTTTTTGTGTTCCCGTCTTTCCGTCAACGTCAGTTGCTATCTGTTGCCCGTAGCCCCTTTGACGGGTACTTTTTTTTCCCGGTTTTTGCCCCCGTCTAAGAAGCCCGAATGCCATCCCACTGGTTGTTTTTGTTCTTGAAGGGTCCTTGCGTCGAGCTTTCCCGTAGTCTTGAGATCCAGAAACTGGTTCGCCATTATCTTTTTTTTCTTTTCCTCGTGAGCCTGGTTGCTTCGATCTTTTTCCATTCTCCGCGCTGATTACGCGGTTGATCGTGAATTACCGCTGGCACGTGAGTACGTTGGTAACAATTTGCTCGGGTCCCATTAAGTTTTTTTCCCCTTCCTTCTGGGTCAGCTTGAGTTCCTTTTTTTTTTTTTTGGATCTTGACGACCCTCTTTCTTTCTTCTCCCTTCAAAGCGGTCCGAGCGTCGCGTCATTTTCCTTTCTCCTCTTGTTTTTTTTTCGTCGGATGCCCGGTGAATCGTCAGTTTGTCCTTCCCTTTTTACGTTCTCCTTTAGGAATAGTAATTATTTTCGTTACCCCAATACAACCGCCCCCTTTCCCCAATTAAACTTCCTCCTCCCTCCCCCTCCTCTTTTTTTATGATCCTTTCTTTGCAAGTAAACTTAGTGTCCCACCCCACAAACCCAGATTACTTCTTGACCGGCTCGTTAACTGCCTTTTGGATTGTTTCCCCCAATTCCCTCGGTATAAGTGGTCTGGCACATCCAAATATCCTGTCTTTCCAGGTCTTTTTTCCGCAGTCGAAGGCCCATCTCTCCCTCTGCAACGGTCCTTTCCTGGGGAACAAACCATTTCCTTTCCTAGCTGGGTCAGTCGGAAACCTTGACTTCTCTCACACACTTTCTGCTTCTTTTCCACCTTCGACAAGTCTTCCGTTCCTAGTTTTCGCCGACAGGGTTAGCACCTGTCTAAGCATCTCCTTCCGTAAAGTTTTCCCCAGCACCGGTTCTTGCCTCCTCTCACCTCCCCCTCCCCTTGCTATACCCCCCCTGACTTTTCAGTTCGCCTTTGGTCTAAATCGAAAGTCCACCCAGTTCTTTTTGGAATCGCCGAAGGTTTCCCTCATCCTAGGGACTTTCCAGCCATCTCCGCTCTTCTCTTCCCCCCTTGGAGACGGCCGTTTCGTCACTAACGACGACGAGGGTTGGTGTACCGGCCGGTGCTACGATCCTTTTCGTTCGCGGTCCTCGACCCTATTTCGTTCAAGCCTTTCTTTCCCTGTAGCCTTTCTAAGGACCCGTTTGACCCTTGCCACCTTGCTTGGCAGCACCTTTATGACATACGGACCTCCTTCGAATACTCCCACCGATCACACCCTTTCTCCTGCTACCCCCTTCTCTTATCTCCCGAGCGCCGTTGTCGGTTGGTCGCTTCCTTGTACCGGCACAGACCAATTCCCTTCCCAACCACGATCCTATCGCTATTAACCCGCGGTCGTCCTCAAGAGCTTGGTTTCCCCTTTTTTCACCGTCACATTTAAATAGGGCTACCGAGTACTACGCTGCTGTATCACGCTACGTTATCCTCCCTTTTCCTCCGCGCTGGATGCAAACACTTATAGGGGATATCCCCCAGATTCCCCTTTTCACCTTTTTTCTCCCTACGCAGCTCTCCAGGCCCCGGCGAAATTGTACACCCAGAACTCCGAAGATTTTTCCGCGAGTTAACCTGACTTCCCCCCTTCTCGTCCTTAACAGACTTTTTTTGACCCTTTTTTACTCCTTTTTTTTCTTCCTTCCCCTTTGGTCCCTTGCGCTAGTATAGGTCACCCGTACGCACTTCCGGCTTCAGGCCCGATTTCCTCTGTGGAATCTGCTTTGCTCTGAAACTCGCTCCCCAGGAGATGTGGTTCCCTTCTTTCCTTTGCCACGACTTTTTCTCCCATGGTGCTTCTTTCCCCCTGGTCCTCAAGTTCTCCCCCATCACAAGGAGAGCTTGAACGCTCTACGTCCTGACGTTCCCCTGGCTACCGTTACGTGTTCTACCCTTTTTCCCCACTCACACTTTCAGTTTCAGCGCCCCAACTACTCTTCCCCCCCTTCCACCATGAAGTCTCACCCACAACCCCCCCCCCCCTACAAGCAAACGCGTCTGTTCTCCAGTTCGGCTCTTCCCCTTTTTCAGGCCAGTCCGTTCCCCTTCTTCCCCCTTACTCTTTGGGTGTGCCAGTGGCATTACAAGAGAGGCATCCCGGCTATTTTTCGTCGCCGATGCGCAGGCGTGGTGACATTCTTTACTTACCCGTTTGATCTCCTCTTATTTTCCTCTTCTGGTTTTTCCCCAGCGGCGGTTCCTGGGCCCCCCTGTAGTTGCCAGGCAGACCCCCACCCCACCTTCCTTTCGCTTGCTAACAGGACGTTTGTTTGGAGTTCACTGCGTCCTTCTGGGTGTGTTATCCCCTGATCCCGGCTAGGAAGGTTTTGACGAACTTTTTATAAACAAATTAAAGCGTTGACCCTTGGTTTCCACGCGTGGCTCCCATTCCTTCCCCTCGCTCTTTTTCCCCAGATTTGTTCTCCCTTTCCTCCTGCCCCTACGCGTCTCGCATCCTGCGATCCTTTCTGCAATAGCCATCTTCCAGTCTGCCGCTGTGTCAATTTCTCGTCATTAGTTCTCTTCCTTCTTTCACCTTCCCGCCAATCTCCTCGCTTTCCTATTTTTTGGTCTTGTTCTTTTGGCCTGTAAAGGCTGCCCTGAGGGATATGTGTGCACTCTAGGTCCCTTTTTTTTTTGGTTGTTCCAAGAAATATGGTCTACCTACCCCTAAGGTTTGGTTATTTTCTAACTTTCGAGCTCTCCCCTCGTCTTGTCCCACACATTAGATGACCTGACCTTCTCTCTCCTTCCAGCGGCTGAGTCGTGTCTGAGGGTTTTTCGTACGTATCCACTTGGATGCGAGAGAAGTGAGCACAGGGAGGCGATGTGATTTCCTTTCCTTCTAGTTCTCCGTTATGTAGAGAAAGCGGTTCGTATCTTCGGTGAAACCCCACTCTTGTTTGCGTCGCTGCGTCTCTCTAGAGGTTCGCCCCCACGCTTTTTAGAAAAGATTTTTAGAAGGTTGCGGGGTATTTTCTCCTTAGGGGGGATCCTTGGGAGCTGACGATTTTCCACCCCAGAAATAACCCCATCACTCCTTGTATTCCTCTTTCCCCTGTCTTGAGGCCAGACCCTTCTGGTAATTGATTTTTTGGGTGAGAGGTACAGCCCGATTTTTTCCCCAACATAGAACTAATAGTGTGATCCATTTTTCTTTTTGGAATTCCCTCCTTCGCCCACTTCCTTTTCTTCATTTGTTGCGTACGGCCGATTGCCGTAGCTGGAGAAGGAACGGTGGTCGGGAACCCGCCCCCTCGATCATTTTGCGCCGAAACACCCCTTTTTCTTCTTCTGCCTTTTTACCTCTATACTACTTCTTGGTCAGCCGGAAGTAACTCGGTGGAGTGATGGCGTGGGAGGTTATGTTTGTTGGGATCCCCGTGAACCGGTTTTTTCGGGTGATCTTCGGGACCCCCCCCGGGCTTTTTTTTTTTGGTCCTTAGCCTTTTCGTCAGTGGTGCTGTGTTCTTAGGTATCGTGTTAGACATTTCTGAGCATATTTGGTTTCAGGAAAGGCCTCCCCCTTTTCGTCCTGCCCCTTTTTCCTTTCTAGACGTTATCGACCCAAGGTTGTTGAGTTGGACTTGTAAAGCTAGTCCCATTCTTCCCCGCTCCTGGCAGCAGTTTGGTACGTTCCCTAGTCTGCGCTGATTTCGATGTTTTCCTTTTTACGTTACTCTCTGTCCTGCAGTTAATGTCTTTAATTTTCCCGATGTGAAGGTCGTGCCTTGATAACGTTCCTCCGCGTCGCGTGATGTCCGATGTTTTATCTTTTATTTTATTTCAGTTCTGTTCTTCCGGACTACTTGCATCTTCCTTTGCACTCTGGTATAGTTCCCTCTCTCGACTGGTTTCCGCCACCTGTGCAGAGAGGAGTGTAGTGACTGTGGCCTCCCTCGTTTGTTGTGTTTTTGCAGCCTTAGAGCCCTCTTCCTGTTACCTCGTGTTTGTTACCCTTACCCGGCGAGCTCTGAGGGATAAGTTTGGGGGTATGTTTTTCGTCGTTTTGAGAAATGACTGGTGTAATTGTGCCGTCTGCCAAGCTCCCTCCTAGTCTCCGCTCGTGATAAAGAGGGAGCGCCCGCACTTTTTTTTTGTCGGCCACTTTTTTGTCTTTTTTTCGCGACCTGGCTTCACGTTTCAGGGTCCGGTGTGCCCCCTTCCGGAAGATGCTTATTTCCTTTAACTTTTGACTGACTGCATTTCCGCTCTTTTTCTACTCCTTTTGTAAACTGTATGTCAGTCTCGACCGGGCGGGTATTTTTTTCCTGCGTGTGGGGGCGACGGCCCTGTGAGCTGGCGTCTCCCGTGTCCTGCGACTTAGCCGAGGACGCTGTAACCTCTTTAGGATGTTTCATCGACACTCGTCGTTTTTGAGGGGCCCTTCTTCTTGGGCACAATTTCGACTTGTATTATTCTTTTTCCCACTGGTCGCCCCTTCGGGTCCGGCCGCTGTCATTTTGCTCCTTTTTGATGCCGAGTGGGTTCCTCTCTGTAATGGTGCAGCTTTTCTCCCCTGTAACGTGCCGACGTGAAAGTATCTTTTCTATTTATCTATTTGGCGGGTCCATTGTTGGTTTTTTTATTGAGTTTTTTCCTTCTCTCTGTTCCTTCCATGTTTTTTTTTTTTTCAAGTGTAACACCTTCTCGTTTCCGATTTTCTAGTCCAATTTTAGCCATTATAGGGTGTTTTCGAGTCGAATTTTTACGGTTTTATCTGTGAGCCTACTCCGCGTCTCTTCGATCGTGACACTCCCGCTTTTGTGATTGGTCTTTTTTTTTTTCCCCTTTCTGTGATAGGGCCATCCCACCTTTTCCCCTTTTAACTCTGGAGGGGCGAGTCAGGTACTTTTTTTTTGGATTGAACGTCCATTTCCCCCCCCGTCGACGCTTAACTGTGTCAGTCTTGACAAAAGGCTTTGTCGCC
>Ga0179593_1304782_pt1 | contig 13699 bp, 17 predicted proteins | sample CZODoug2_1_08_16_FD_185931 | JGI IMG/M metagenome (GOLD analysis project Ga0179593, IMG submission 185931) | Vadose zone soil fungal communities from Angelo Coast Range Reserve, California, USA - CZODoug2_1_08_16fungal (PacBio error correction) | ecosystem: Environmental > Terrestrial > Soil >... | reverse complement strand
CCCTTGAACTGTCATATTCACAGTCCCTTGTGCGTTTTTCATTTTTGCGGGCCTTGACGAATGGAGGCCCCTTTCTCCCCTATCTTTCAGTCCGTCCTACCCCCCTAAAGTCCCCACCGCCCCTTTCTTGGCCGGGACTGGTCGTTTTGTGTAGGGCGTTTTTTTCTCCCTCTTTGGAAATCAAGCCGGTCGACCCCCCTGACCCCCCCAGTCACCAGGAAGTTGATGTCCACCCTTTTTTCTAGGTGTGACATTTTTTCTCTGACATTTTTTTTGCTTCAGGGTTTTGCCCCCAAACATATCCTGGCTGATCTGCTTGCGGGTGTACACCCACGATCTTTCTTTGGTCTGACACAGCTCCTCCGGACACCAGCCGGCTTTCCGTTTGTGCCTTAACCCGTTCACAAAGTTTCCCCCAAAACCCGTTTTTGGCCACCTCGTAATTCATTTTAAACTTCATTCATTCTCCCGTTTGTGAGGTCTGCTGTTTCTGTTTTTCCCGGTCGTCCCCTTCCATTTTTAACCCACTGCCCACAAAGACCCCCCTCCTTTGCCTCCTCATCAGCACGAACCCTAAGTGCTTCAGTGAAGTGTCCAATAGACAGAGACTTGAGTTGCTTCCCACAGTTTGGTAATCTTCTTTTTTTTCACTACCCTCTTTTTTTTTTTAGATCGACCCCAGCCTTTCAATCCCCTTACCCCAGTCCACAAGGGGTTCCCTTTTTACGGTCCGCTTAAACCTGAGACTCCTTTTTTTTAGTTGCTTCTTCCGTGTCCCCCCCATTGTTTTCGGAGAGTTGGTTTGGAAGTTAGTTTGGGCCTTCGCTTTCCCGTTTCCTGAACCACCCCCTGCTTCTTCGGCTGTTTTCTTGGTTCCCTTTTTGTTACGCGTGGGCCCCACCTGGTTATTGGGACTTCGCCCCCCCTGTTCCTCCGCCTTTGCCCGCCCCCCCCGACCTGTTGTTGAGTTCGGCATGCTGAGCCTGTTCCCGCCCTGTTTGGTTTTACCCCCCCCGTCCACTTCCCGCCGTTTGCCTCTTTTTAGATTTTTTTTTTCACACCCCCCCTCGCGGGTTTTTGGTCGGTAGTGGCCGCCTTTTTGGTTCTTTTTTTTTAATGTCTTTTTGCTTCCTTCTGTTTCTTGGTCCAAGCGGCGTGCCAAAAGCTTTGATTTTTCCAAGGGCCAACCCACCGGTCCCTCCCTCACCAGCTTTTTGTTCCTTTCGTTTTTTTTTCTCCTTGCCTGCCCTTTTGCTCGGCGCCCCCAGTTCCGGGCTCGGTGTGTCTTGCTTTTTTCTTATGCTGTAAAGTTATACCGATGATACCACACTGTCTTTTCCTCATTGTCCATGCCCTGGTACTGATTTAGTTCTACCCCACTTTTTTCGTCCCTATTTTTGCGTATCTTGCTACCTGCCCCCCCTACCCGCCGTTCTTCCCGGTGAACCCGGGCCATCATTCGTGACGGGGAGTCCCCTTTGCTTGACCCTCGGTTGTGAGCTTTTTTGCCTTGTCTTGTTCCTTTGTCCGGACTGACTTTCGGTGAAGGTGCGGTCCTCCTTGCTGATGATTGTTTTTTTTCCTGGGGAGTTTTTTTTTTTTTTCCTCTCTGCGCCCACGCTTCCTTTTACTACCCCCATGGAAGTTTGGCGCTGCTGTTAGGAAAAGCAGCCCCCCCCTCGCTCTTTGGTAGTGATCTTCGTTCCTGGCTTTGGTTGATCCTTCCCGGGTTTCAGTTTTTAAAGTGTTTCCAGTTTCTCTCGTTACTAGTTATACACCCCGTTGTTTTTGCTCTTTTATTGCTGGGCCCGCTTTTTTCGCGCAAATCTTTCCTCTTGCCCGTTGGCAACGTTTTCCCCACCAGGTGCTGCTGTTTCCCGGCCAGTACACTCACCCCCCCTGCCCCATATCTGTCTGTCCTACATGCAGCCAGTTTGTGTTTCGGCTTCGGACGCATACGGGCTTTTTTTCACACCAACGTTCACCAAAAACCCCTCCCACCCCTTTTCTCCCCTTCGTTTCAGCTGCACTGTAGTTACTGGCCGGGGGGGCAACCCAATTACAGGCCCCCGGTGCTGTTTATCGCTCCGCGCAGCGGGGCCGGAGGTCGTCACGTCCCGGCTTCGGCGCTCAGCCGCCCGAGATAGTAGTTTCCTCCGGAAGGGACCCACCCCCGCAGTTTTGCCCTCCCCTGGTTCCGTCATCTTGACTGCCTACTCGACCTCCCCCCTCCCCTGAACCTGGGACGGTTGGCCCCCTAAGTTTATTAGGTCTTTTGTGCGCCTTGGGCGATTTTTCTTTGCCTATACTCTTGCTCACCCCCCCTTACCTGTTTCCTGCGCGTTCAATGGATTTCCCCCCACTTCCCCCCAACTGAATACAAACTTTTCGATTAAGAGGACATGCACTTCTCGGCGTCTTTTCTCGGTACTGCATTTCTTTTTTTTTTTTGACGTTTCCTTTCTCGGATTTCCCCTTCGAGCCCCCCCTCCCCTTTGGCCGCGACTGCGGCACTGCGTTCCAGTGTCACCCAAATACCTTTTTCGAGAGAGTTTTGACTTTTTTGCGAGAAGGAAACCCGGTTTGGCGGGGTGTTACCCTGCCCTCAGAAGGATTTTTTTCCAGACTTCTTCTTTTTGCCGATCCTCCCTTTGTTTCAGGTTTGGGTGCCGGCCCCCCGGTCCCTTCTGGAACCCCGGTGAGAAGTTACTTACCAAGCAATTTTGTCGGACCTCACCTGAGTGGTCTTTGTTTTTTGTAACCCAGGCCTCCTGGGGACGCAAAAGGCGGTGGAAGGGTGAAGTGCCCCCCCCGTCCTTTTTCCCCGGACTTTCCCTCTCTCCTGGGAATTCTTGGAAACTGATCTCCGGTTCGGGCGGGCCAACGTACTTTGTGGCAGTAGTGTGGGTTATGGTTTTTCACACCCACTGTGCATTTACTTTTGTTTTTATACCTTCCCTTGGAACGATTTTATGCGGCTCGTGGACGCAGATGGACGAACAGTCCTGATCTTTTCTTCAATAGTGATCTCCCATTATGGTCTCCTTCCTTTTTTTATTCCTGCCCCCCGGTGGCCCCTGGCTGCCTCGCTCTGAGTTTTTTCATTTTGCCACGCTTTAAACCCCCCTCACCCCCCCAGCTCTCTTTCTCTATTCCCTTACCCTGTTTTTTTATCTGGTTTTTCCTTCAGGTTGACGCCCAACCCTCGCTGGCCCGGAAGGTCCTACTATCCGTTCCTTTCTCTGGTTCAACGGAGGGAGTTTTTCTCTTTTTTTCACCACCCACCTTTCCGCGCCAGGAGATTCTTTTTCCTTATTCCCCGTGTGCTCTTCCCACTTAGGATGGCCGATCCCGCGCCGCCGCAATACCCTGCTGCCCTTTATTTGTCTTTTTGCAGACAAACTCCGAGCCGGTGGTTGCCCCCCTGTTCCTCCAAACCTTTACTTCCTCCCTCTGTTTCCTTCCTTGTGGTGTCTACGGTCCCAGGATTTGGCGGCGCGTGTAATTGTTCTTCAGAGTGTTCTTGTGACCCTTTTCCCAGGGGGCGGTATGGGCGGTTCCAGCATTTTTTTAGTGCAAAGGTTTGGCCGCGGGAAGGTCCACCCAGGCCCCTCTTTTCCCCCCTTTTTTGCCCCCGTGCGCTTTAACCCGGTGTGGTGCGTGGAATTGCCTAGGATTTTTCAGGACACAAACTGCCCCATGTCGCGGTCCCCCCACGCCTACACTGCGTCCCCCTCTCATTCTTCAGGTCTTTTACCCCAGCCCAATTAAAGTTTGTTCAATCCCCCAGACGTTCGCCTGTTTGATTGATTTTGGTGAGTCTGTTACAAACGCATATTTCCCAAGGTGAAGAACTTTGATACTGCGTCCGTTCCCTCCTGTTCCCCCCCAGTTTTTAAATGTTTTGGTTGCCCTCAAGTCTGCGGTTCCTCTTAAATTTCTTCCTTTAGCGTTTGCTTTAGCCGTGCAGAACCTCGTAAACGTGGTTTTAGTCTCTTTCATTGTAACCATCGGCCCTTTTTTTTCTTCCCCCCAGGGTTTTTTGAAACCCAAAAGCGTCCCTTTCCACCCGTGGTCCCCCGGGTCGAGCTTCGTCGGCGCCTGTTTCGCTCCCCAGTGTTTTTTAGGTCAGGTTCTGTGTCCGTGGGACCCCTTCCCTTGTTTGCGTTTTTGATGAGGGCATTTTGGCCTTGATCCGATTTTTTGGGTTATGGTTTGCGAAGGTTTCGTTCCGTTTGGCGTAGTTTTTTGCGTCCTGCCAGCCCGCGCGCCTTCCCTCATTCTCGTCGGGCTGGTTTTACCTCGTTTGAGATGTCTTTTTTAGAATTCGCTGGAACCGACCCGGCCTCTGGCGGGGGTGTGACGCTTAGGAAGACTTGTGTCACCCCCAGTTAAGTTATTTTTCCTTCAGTAACAATTGTCTTTCTCCTCTGCCCCGGTCCATCTGTTTAGGTCCGGTTTGGAGTTTTTCTAGTGTTTGGAAGGTGTATCCCCTGCAGTTTAGTATTATCTCTTTTGTGAGTTTCTTGAGCCCCTCTGCCAACGAGGGTCGTTCGCGGACCGTGGTCTATGGAACATTTACCCCAGCCGTGCAAGCGGTTTTCCGGTGCTGCCGCCCTCCTGACGATGGACCCCCCGTTAAGACGGCTTTTCCGTCCCTGCACCTTTCTCCTCTTTATCCTGCAACCGAGACAGTCTCAATACCCTTTTTTGTGACCGTCGGTGCGCCAACATTTTGTATGCCTTTCCCCCCCGTTTTTCCCATATCAGACCGACCGGGCTGGTGGCTGCGTAAAGTTTCGTTGTCTTAAGCCCTCTGCCCCCTGCATGTTTTTTTGTATTTTCCCCTTTCATTCTGGCGGATTGGAGATGAAGCGCTGGCCCAGTTTCCAAGTTTGCAAGCACGAATGCCGCGTCACCGCGTCCCTTCAAAGTTGACCTTTTATGCGGACATCCACTTTTGTGGACCCTATTTCTAACCCCCTTCGTTGAGGAAACTGCTCCTGTGCTGATCAGTTTTTTTTTCAATTTGTGACATCCACTTCTTTCGAGGGCCCCTCCGATCTCCAAGTGACGATTTTTGTTAGCTTCAAGCTCGTTCAATTCCAGGGTACCACAGTTGACATTTATCTTATTTTTGTTCAGTTCGGCACCCAGTCCTTCGGGTTTTCCCTGTGGCGCGTCTCTTTCCCTGGTCAGACTGCACCTCCCAAGGTGAAACACATAGGATGCCCCGGGCTGGATTTTTGACTTTTTCTCTAAGCATTTTCGACCCAGTTGACCCTCCCTCAGGTTTGAAGCACGAACCAAGCACCCCATTAATTCCATAACCCCCCCCCCCCTTTTGCCGGCCTTGACCGCCACCTCGCGAGGTTGGACCCCAACACGGTTTCCAGTGACGGCATTCTTTTCTGTTCGGCCCCCACCCGGAAACTTTCTGGCTGATTCCCCTTGCTTAGCCTGGCCGACCTCGAACGCTTTCTTTTCTGGCCGCCTCAAGTTTGGTCCCTTACCAAGGTTTTGGTACACTCCCCCGACTCCCCCCCATTTGCGTCAACTTTCAAGCCGTTGCCTCTTTTGAAGGTTCTTTTCAGACCGTGCAGCGAGAACCCTCCGCCAAAATTTTTTTTCAACCAAGCAGTTATGATAACGTTTATTCCCCCTCCAGCACGCCCTTCCGATCTTGGTTTTTTGACGGTGCCCCCGAGGCAATTACTTCTTCCGATGAGTTTATCCCCTAGGATTTTTTATCTAAGACTCCTCGTTTGTTGTTGTTTTGTCGTCAGAGCTTTTTTTTTTTTGTTTTCTTCCTCCTCGTCCACAGGCCCCCCTTGCCTCTGTCACCCCCCCCGTCCTAGAGATATCGAGGACACATTTGATTTCATTTTCGTGCTTTCTTTGCGGCTGTTGACCTGCTTGTTTCGGTTGTGGTCCGTTTTGTTGGCTCTGCTTCCCTTGATGACCTGGCACCCCTACCGTGGCGGGCAGCTGGCCGGTGACTGCTTTGGAATTCTCCCGACGGGGCCCACCTTTTTCTGATTGGTGTCCCCCCCCTTTTTCGGATGGTTCCCCCCCTGAAAAAACCAGCCTGCTGCTGTTTTTCGCTGACTTGTGGGGACTCTTCGGCCTCCTTTTGCTTTTTTTTCCTAACTTAGGACAGTCAATTGTTTGTTTAGATTGGTTACCACTAAGAAGGTTCCCATGCTCTCCTTGTTTTTCCTGAAATCCTTTTTGTGTGATTTTATTTTGGTCTTCCCTTTTTCTGGTCCCTCTTCCTCACCCTTGGCAATCAAGCCCCCCTCCCTCCTGCAATTAGTTTTGCGGTTTGTTTTTCTGGCGGTTTTTTTTTTTGTTGGCGGGCCTGAGACGGCGTCCCCCCAGGTAGGATATAGGCGTCTTTCCCTGGGCTGAACCTCAAAAGAGTTCTCCTGTTCAACCTTTTCTTTTTTTTCCCGGTCCCCACCGGTTCCTTTCGATGCTGTTCATAAACACCATCGTCCAGCTTTGGGTTCCCAGATTCCTGGACGGCATGACCGCCGCCTTTCTTCCCCCCATGGTAACCCGTTAATCCAGGAGACGTTCCCCTTCCTTTTCTTTTTTGGGGTTTACATGATTTCCTGTCTGTTCTCCCTTTCTTTCCCTTCTCCTTCTTTTGCTTTTTTTTCCCCCCCTCCAAAGGGTCTTTTCCTTTTCGGATGGTTTTTTTTTTCTTTCCCCCCCACTGGTACAGTACTCTTCTTTCTGTTCTCCCTCCCCCTTTGCTTCAGAACACTTGCTTTTTGCCTCTCCTTTTTTATTCTTCCTTTCTCCCTTCTCCCCTTTGTTGCCTGGCGATGTGCATCTTTAGCCCTCCTTAGTCTGTTTCTTCCCGTTACTCAACGGGGCCCCATTTGCGGATGTTTCCCCCCGGTCCCCGCCTTTGACAGATTCAGGTTGCAGTCGTCTTCTTAGTTCTTTCTTATGTTTATGACTGTCGTCCGTTTGGACGTCTATTTGTTTACGCTGTAACGCTTTATTTTTTTTTTTTTCCTGATTCTCGGTTGCTTCCCGGAGGGGTGTCCCGCCATTGACCCCCGATGGTCCACTCCCCCCGACCCCCTCTGCCTTTGGCTTTATTTCCAGAAGACCCGCCCCTAACCGCGAAGTCTTTCTTCAAATATTCCCCCGCGGATGTACTAACTTGCCGTTCTTAAAATTTTCCCCCCCCCATCGTGGCATCATACCTTTTTTTCTCTGCCTTTGCTTAGCTGCACGCCCTTAATGCGGACCTACTTCCCTTGTGAACAGGACGCCGCGCGCCCCGGGTTCCCGTGCTGGCCCTCTATCTACTGGGGATTATCAGATTTTTCCGCCGACGATTCATTGATCTGCTCCCCGCGAGGACGCGAAACTTGTTTCCCCGTAACCAGACCGGCATGGCCGGCCTCGGAATATCTCTTGGTCCACCTTCTTCCCCCAATGTCCTTTTCCCCCGCCGGCCCGAACTTTAGGTCGCCTGTGGGCCAGACCCCTTGTTCAGGCGCGATAAACTGGCTCGGACAACCAGGGAAAGTTTCCTTTCGCTTTCCTTTTGCCGCCCACTTTCGTTTATTTGACCCCCCAACCGAAACCGATACCCCAATTTTCCGAGGCACCTTTCCGGGCCCACCTAACGGACTCGGTCTTCGTTCTCTTCCTTTGAAATTGATTGCTTGGGTGTGATTTTCCCCGTGTCTGACGATTTTTTTGGTGTCGTGCCGCAGAGCTCGGCTGTCCATCAAGTCTTTCATTTTTTTACTGATCCCCCCACCCTTACTCTTCAGACTACAGTAGGCATAGAATGTTAACGGTGCGGGTTTTTTTACCCTTGCACTTTCGAAGCTTTTTCCTTCCTTCGGCTGCTTTCACCTCCGCTGGATTTCCTCCTCGTCGATGGAAAGCCCCCCGGTGGGCGCCGCTTCCCCCCCCCCAGCCCCCTTGTTTTTTTTTGTTCCCCTCCTTTCTGTTGTTGGGAGTTGTTTGCGACCAGGGAAACGTGTTTTCTAACTTCCTTCTTCCGAAATACAATTGGTGCCCCCCACCCCGTTTTCCCTTTGATTTTGCGACAAATACTGTCCCTTATTCTTAATTCTTGCCTGTTTTCACAAAAGACGTGATCCTTTATCGCCGTGTTGCCCTTTTTGAATTTTGTAAAAAGCTCGGATCAGCTTTTGTCCCGCCCCTGAATTTTCCAGGATGTATTCTGCTCGTTTGCGGGTTATAGGCTATGTTTCCTCCCAGTTTGGTTTTCAAACGACTGTATGCCAACCCCCCTTTGGAGAGTTCTAAAGCCCCTGGGCACAGAGTCTCCGCTCGGCGTTTCCTCGACCGTTGGTGTCATAGACCCAACTTTGGATTTTACCATACTCCCAAGTTTTTGTTTGACTCTTTTTTTTCCTATTTTTGTTGTCTAATTTGACTACCCTCTTGCCCCTTGCCCCCCCGTTCCCGATCGTTCGCAATGCTTTAGTTGTGACCCACCGTGTCTCTTCAGATAAAATTTGACCGCAGTCCCCAGTCTTCCTTTTTTGTTACGGACTTTCCTCTGAAGAGGCTGTTTTGACCCTTGTGGCACGTGCTACCGCGTCACTTTCCCCTCTGTATTTCAACCCTTTGCTGGCCATTTTCTTTTTCCAGGCTGCCCCCCGTCAGAGTCCCTGTTTAGGTTGTTACATGTAAGTCCCCCCCCCGTCTCTTTTCCCCTCCCCGTTTTATTCCCTCATATCTCCCTTTCCCCCCCCCAGGTTCTGGTTTTGAGACGTTCTGTGTTAGGAGCGTTTATTGAGATTGCATTGGCCCTGGGAGTTTTTTCGTTAAACTCCGGTCGACCCCTGGTTGGCCTGCCATATCGGCACACCCACCGCCCGAACGAGTGCTCCCGCCCACCAGGTCTTGTTGCCATGCGGCTGCCCTCCCGGCTTCTTCTTTCTGGCTTAGTCGATGAAGCCGGCTGGTTAACCCCCCTCCAGTCATGGGAGGCTTCCCCTGGTTTAAGCCGGTGTTCAACTGCTCACATTTTTTGCTGCAGGTCCCCAACTAACAGGTTCCATGTCCTTCTCCTACCTTTTCCAGCGCAGTTCATTCTTTCTCTTGGTCAACTCAGTTTTGAAGCTTTTGGAAGTTTGATGGCTCTTCGGCCGTTTTTTTTTTTTCACCTGACCCCCTCCCAGAGTTCTCATTTTCCCCCTTTCGATTTCACCCGGCCGCCGTAGTTCAGTTCCTAGCCGTCCAGTGGCTTCGAACGTGGTTTTCTTATTGACGATTTGTGTGTCCATACGTTCATGCTTCCCCCCAGTTTTTTGCAACCAACTGAGTAAGTTGTAAAACAGGTCCTGTGAGTTTTTTTCTTTTAGATATCTTCCTTGCCTGTTTTGTAGCAAGGGCGCCCATTGAGTTTTGTTCTTTTTTTAGTGTTGGCCACGTCCAGTTTATTTCCTTTTTTCCTTTGTTCGTGGTTTGTTGAAGTTGTTGTCCCAAAGCGCTGGACCTGGGCACGTTCGTCGGACTCAGTTTTGTGAGTCGTACCATGGCTGTCGACCGTCTTCTTCTATGGATCCCTTTGAGCACTCCTGGCGCGGCGTTGCCCCAAACCGCCGGCAAATGCTCGTGGGTCTCGTACCGTCCTGTTCTTCTTAAGGGTTTTGGTTTTAAAATTTTATTTTCTGGTTTTTTTAAGCCCTTTTCTTTCCCCGGGAGATTCCCAGCGTCGGTACGCGGTTGGAGCGGGGGTCCTTTTGATAACGGAGGATTTCCCCGAGATCTTTTGCGGCGGGTGCTTTGGCGTTCCCGCTCTGCAGCGGTTATTGCGGACCGGGGCTTGCCGGTGCAGCAAGAAGATTTTTCCCCGGCTTGCGCCAGCTATATGGGCCCTTTCTGTGACCCTCGCCCCTCATCCATTTCCATGCACGTGACCCCCAGCAAGGTAGCTCACTGCCTTACGCTGCTTGAATTTGTAGGTTTGACCTCGTTTTGATATCCCCATGGAAGACTGACCACGATGATCCCCGACCTGCATCCTTCGTTGGTTTCCTTTTTCCCCCTTGGGGTGACTTTTTTTTCGCGCATTTCCCCCCTGGTGGGGTCGTTCCCAGTTGGGCAAGTGGATTCGCAGTGAGAAGAGAGACCAAAGCAGCAAGACCACCTTATTTTTTTTTTTTAAGTGCGTACAGCGTCCGTGTGCCTTTTCCCCCCCCCTCGAGTAACCTCCCCCTGTAGAAACCGGATGTTCCGCAGCGTAGACACCAGTTCCGTTTGGTGCTCCTGATGAATGTACCCTAACGAGTCTGTTTCCTGGCCCCGTTCCGCGCTCCGTCCCCCCCCCTTGACGATGTTTGTCTTTTAGAGTCCCCCGCCGGCCCTTTTGGACCTTTCCCTCCAGTTTTTTTTTTTTTATCTAATCGCTTTTTTGTTTTTCATCTCCCCCTTCTTCCATCCGATTCCGGAACCTTTTTTTTCGCGCGTGCCGGTCCCTCGAAACCCCCCCCCTGACCAATGGACAACACAACCCCCCCCCCGCGGGCCTTTTTTTCTTTTTCTTCTTCTTTTTTTTGTTCCGTCCGTTTCTCACCTCCCCCCCTCCTTCCCGCACAGCCAGCACCAGGTCCGGGCATTTTTTTTCCACCCGGTGAGGAGTTGCTTTGTGTGACAACATAGGATGATTTACCATTAGATCCGTGCGGGCTTCCTTTCTTGTTCGCCCCAGCATTTGCCACTTTTGTTTTTTCCCCCTCCTTCCTGAAGCCGGTCGTTGTGCGTGGCCCGCGACCCCCCTTGTGTGTATTTTTTTTCCCCCCCCCCCCCCCCCCATCCCCGGTTGGAAAATCTATACACTTACCCGCCCCTGCCTGCCGTCATGTTCCGGTGATTTTTTTTTGCTTAGCGGGCCCCCTCCCACCGGCCACCCCCCCCCCCCCCTTGACCATGCCTTTCACCCAGAAGCACCCCTGATGGCACGGGGCCCTGGCGGATATGTTTTTTATCGCCTTTTTTTTTCATGCTCCATGGCCTTTGAGATTTTTTGTTCTTGGACTGCCCAGAGGATACTATCTTTTAAATACCTCCGTTGTTTTTTTTTTCTATGTGACGTGAGAGTCTCCCTTTACTTCACTCGCCCCCCCGGGGGGCATTTTCCCTAGGTCACCGGATCGGTTAAATGTTTGATATTATTTTGTGCCTTGCTGTCTTTGTCTGGCCCCCCGCTTTTTTTCGTGTGTTTTCTCATTTTCGTGTTGTACCCGCGGTTTTTTTTTCTGTTTCTGGATGCCACCCGTTCCAACCTCGGCGGGCAGGCCTCTCCCCGGTTTGAACTTTAGTGTTTGAATTTTTTGTGTCCCCATTTTGATGGTTTAAAAATGGTTTCGGGACTGCCAAAAAGAACTTGTCTGCTTGTTTTTCCAATGATGGAGACCTGGCAGTTTTCTCTGGTTCTCAACCACCGTCCCCAGGTTTCACGGGGAATGTGAAATTTGGCTTTCGAGTTTTTCCAAGTGCTTTTTCGATTTCGGCCCCCGGATCCAGTAGTTTGGTTGGTCCCCCCCTTCCCCTTTTCCCTGTTGTGCTGGTTGGGATTCCGGCTTTGTGGGGCAGAGTCTAAATAGTTTTTTTGTGATAATACAATGGGACCACCGGCCGGCCGAAGGTTCTCCCTTCTTTTTGTTCATTTCCTTTGGGCCTTTTTTTAAGGACGTTTTAACGCTCTTTTCTCCATCTTCCTTACCTTTTCTTCTTTGGGGGTGCCCCTTCCCTCTTTTTTGTCATGAAGGCCAACACCAGCGCTGCTCGTCAACCGAGGGGAAAGGTGAAACCCCATTGGTGTCCTTTTTGTTCTTGCTCTACCAAAAATTAGTCAAAGTTGCGTGCTGATCGGCTGCCTGCCCCCAACTCCTGGAATTGATCACGTTGTTCCATCCGGCCTAGCCCACCTCATTTTCTCTTCCTTTTTTTTCCCCTGCCGTCTCTGCTTGACCCTAGTTGTTTTCCCCCCTTCCCCTTTTGGCGCCCCCAGTTGGGTCTGCTCCCAGTTTATCAGGGCTTTCTGGCGTGGGACTCCGTTACCCCTGCAACTTGGAAGGGACCTTTGGGATTTCTTCTTTGTTTTTGTAAGATGATATTCACGTGCCCGGCTTTTGACCCCCCTTTGTTCAAATTTCTCCCTTGGCGTGATTTGACTTCAACTTCCTTTTTTACCGATACCCACGGTTGCAGTTTTTCGTTGATATTCCCCTTGTCCCCCCCCTTTTCATTTTTGTTAGCCTTGCGTTAAAGCGACCCTTCCCTAGGTTTCCTTCTCTTTTAGCGTTCGTCTACATGCTGAAGAGTTGTTCAGGCCGATTTTGCTTTCTCCCATTTTTTCTCTTTTTGCCGTCCACTCCCGGACACCGCTGCGGCTTTTTTTCCCCAGAAGGGTTCGACCCCAACAGCTGGCAGATTTGCGACCCCCCCTGCCCACCGTCGAGCTCGGAACCCGGCCTCGTAGTTCTTCCCATTCACCAACCTTCCTCACCGATAAGCGCTTGCTTCTTGCGGCTCCACAGCTGGTGCCTAAAAAATTAATGTTGAAACCCTGTCTTTCTTCTCCTGACTCAAAGGAGTTTACTTTCCTGGGTTTGAACTCCGATATCGTTGCTTTTTTTTCTCTCTAGTCCCCCCCCGAAGAAAGCTAGCTCCTCTGGCTGACGCCCTGATTTTCCTTGCAAGAACCTGCTTTTGTCCGAGATGGTTGAAGAACAGTCCCCGTCCCGCCTCCCATTCTTGCCCCCCATGTTTTCTTTTGGGACCCCTTCAGTTCCGGTTTTCGCCTTTCCTCCCCGGCCCCGCTGTGGCGCTATTGGATGACGACAACTTTCCAGTCCTTTCTTTTTCACGGACCCGCCCCCCATATCATGGCCACACGTTCCCCCCTCCCCTACCACAAGTTCTCCATTCATGGGGAATGACCCTTCCGTTTATTTTTCTTGGACTTTCTTCCCTCTGCTCTTTTTTCCCTATGGTCCCTGTTCGGAGAGAGGGATGTTTTGAGTGCCGATCACCTAGGAGGCCCTCTCTTTGTTAGAGTCCCCTCTCCACCCCACCCACATCATGCTAGGGACTTCCTTGTGATGCTGACTGGAAAAGTTTTTTTCCTTGTGTTTACCTTCCCTCATCTGCTGTTCAGTTGGTTTTGTGCCCCCGCTCGCTTCTGGAGTGTGCGGCCCCTCCTTTTTCAGCCAGTCACCGGTGTAGCCGCACTTGGCCCCCCAACTGTTTGTGTTTTTGATTCTCAGTTTCTTCGTTTTTTATTTCCTTTTTGAGTACACTTTTGTCTACCTGCTTTCCCCTGAACATCCTTGATACCCCCTTCGTACACTTCTTTGAGCAATTCATGAACTTCTAGCTGGGTTCACACGCCCTTTCTTCCATCTCAGGTTTTTCATGTGGTTTTGGCCTTTTTGCCCACCCATTCTCGCTGGTTGTACGATAAAAGTCCCCAATGGCATCTTTTCTTCGGGGGCGTGAGTTCTCCCAGGTTTTCTATGGAACCCCCTTCCCCCCAGTTTCCCCTCTTTACCTCTGAGCTCCCCAACTAAGACTGTTTATATGATTTTGATTCTCACACGAACCCTGGTTTTTTTTTAAACCGCATGCTCCTCCTTACCGGAGTTTTCCCTGTGGCAGTCCTGTCGTTCCCCGACACCAAACCCAG
>Ga0179593_1389508_pt1 | contig 13700 bp, 18 predicted proteins | sample CZODoug2_1_08_16_FD_185931 | JGI IMG/M metagenome (GOLD analysis project Ga0179593, IMG submission 185931) | Vadose zone soil fungal communities from Angelo Coast Range Reserve, California, USA - CZODoug2_1_08_16fungal (PacBio error correction) | ecosystem: Environmental > Terrestrial > Soil >... | reverse complement strand
CGGTCTTTCCCTGTACAATTTTGTGGCTACCGTGCGATGTCAGAAGCGTCTTTCGTCTTTTCCTTTTTTCTCCCCCTGGTTCGGAGAAATCTGAGTTTTCCAAGTCGATTCGCAGCGCCAAACGCACACGTTCCTCCTTTTTTTCCCCCTCCTAGCTTCGACGGATGAAGCAGCTCTCGTTTAATGTTTGCTGTCTCTCACGTTCAACCGCTGTTCGGAGGTCAACGGGACGAAGCGTCCCCCCCCCCTCTCCCCCCAAACAAGTATACAGGCTGTAGTTTCCCTAAGGTTTTTTAAAGGGTTTTCCCCCCTTTTCTCCCTGGTAAGGAAAAACGTTTGTAAGGTTTCTTCTAACAGATCGCGCAGCCCTGGTTACCGTTCACGACTCTGCCCCCCTCCTTCTTTTCCATCGTCTGCAGCACGGACTCCCAAACGTTTCTTTTTCATCTTCTCTAAGGCCGCTAACTCTTCTTTCTGCCCCTGGCAGTCTAGTCCATCACACCCATTTGTCTCTTTTACCCTTTGGCCGGTTTCAAAATCGTCGACAGTGTCAATTTTTCACAAGCCGGGCCCTTCCCCCCTTTTTCTTCCCGACAGTATTATCCGGCGTCGTGAGGATTTTTTCGGCCTCCGTTAGTGATTCCCGTTTCTCCTCCGTCGAACGTGCAACTTTCATATTGTTCCAAGGTTACTGTCGCTGGTTCCTTCCTTCCACCAGCGCCAGCCGCTGCCGCCGACGTCCCCCCTCTTCTCAGACAGTCACCCCCTTATATCACTTTTGTTGACCGTTTCCTCTCACCCCTTTGAGGGCTATTCGTTTCTTTTGAAGTTGTTCACGTGACCGTTCGCAGGGTCAGTTTTTCTCCCCCCCTTTTTCAGACGTTTTTGGTTTTTCTCCGTCTTGATTGCAGCCCTCTATGTCTTCCGCCGGCTGCTTTCCTACCCCTTATTCCTACGCACTTTTTTTTCTTCGCCTGGGCCGTTTCTTCCCCCCTGCTATCCTGGGCGGTTTTCAGCTTGAATCTTCAACTTCCCTCGACAACCCCCTTTCCAAGCTGACGGTCGGGGTTCTCTTTCCCCCTTCCCTCAGGGAATCTTATACTCCAGTTGTCCCTCTCTGTGCAAAGAACCCTAAACCGCTTGACACTTCAAATTACAGTCTCATGTTCCGCTTTCACTATGGAGCCTGCCCTCCCCCTTCATTTTTATGTGCTTCGCGGCGTAGCAAGCTGTCTACGCGATTTCGCTTGCCACCCACTTCCAGATAATCGTATCGCTCACTTTATCCACATGACTAGGTAACAAAACACGTTTGATACGTTTCTCCTACTCCCGGGCGTTCAGTTTATGAACTCGATCTCTTTTCTTTAGATGGGATTATTCTCCCCTCCCCCCCTTTTCGTCGAAGTTTCTCTATCCCCTTTTTTTTTTTCCAGAGCCTCGAGCTAAACGGAGCTAGTAGAAGAGTTGCCATCCGACTTCCCAGATGTTGCGCATCCCCCTACAATCCCCCCCCCCTTTCCACTCCTCTTCTCTTCGTTTTTTCCTTCCATCTTCGCGAGCTCCTTCTCTAACTGGAGAAGCCGGTCTCGGTGGTGCACGGTCCCAACTGGCCTGATCGGCCCCGTTCACCTGTTCTCACGCTAAACGTTTGCTCGATTTTGATAGCTTTATTTCCTCCACGAACACGGGTCTCTCGCTCTCTTCTCCCAGCTTTGGTACACGCAGGCTCACCGGTTTTCGATCTCTGCCTACCTTCCCTTTGCGCGGTGCCCGCGATCGAACTTCGGTTCCCACTTTCTTCCCGTCCCTCTTCGGTTTTTCTTCTTCTCTTTCGGCGGAGTTGCCCCACTCGTTCCCCCGTAGGATCGTTCTTGGATTTTTCCCCTTGCCCACGACTCTTCGAAAGTAACACAGAACATGAAATCACCCTTTTTTTGTTTCTTTGCATCTTGCGGCTTCTTTCCCTGGTGAAGTCGCTCTCCTTCTTACGCGCCCAAGCGCGGTCAGTCGACGTTTTTTCGCGTCTCGCGAAAAGTGGGCCAGCTTTCTCTTAAGTTTTTTCCCTTCTTTGAAAGTCACTGACGAGACCCTTTACTAATTTTCAGTCTCACCTTTTGAAGGCGTTTTTCTCGATTCCCTCCCCTAGTTCGTTCCGACGGCCGTTTTTCTCGAGGGTTAAAACTCAAGGTTCGGCTACATCTCTGGTTTTTTGATCAGACTGGTTTTTACCCCTTCCCCGGCTGTAGTCGTTCCCTTCCCGTTTCGGAAATACTCGTCAATTCGAGTTCCTGGCTTTGAAGCAGTCGAGTTGTAACTCCATAAACTTTTCGGTGTCTCTTACCGACCTACTCCGACTTTTCCTAAGTCAACTTGTGATTTTTTTTTTTTCCTCTAATAAGTTGTTGTTGTTTATTATCTCTAAATTTGCCGATCGATCGTTCTTGATTCTGTCTTTCCCTTCGGAACCCCTGACCCTTTTTTAGGACTTGCTCTGCCCTGTCCCTTCCCCCCGCACAGGAACCCATAGAATTGGGTCTTTAACTCAAAGATTTCCTTGAGCACCGCTCACGACGTAGGTCCAGGTCACAGTCCTTCTCCCTCGCTGTCCGGAACCTTGATGGTGTGGATCGGCCCCCCGTTCCAAACCCTGCTTTGTAAGACCTGCGGCTGAGAACCCCGCCCCGGCATTTTTGTTAGCCAGACATTCGTAGTTTTACGCGCATGCTCTCGTTTTTCTGAAACTGGGCGACGAGTTCACCCTCCTTGACCCACTTTCGCGAGTCGCGTGTGTCAACCCCGGGCGGACTGAACGTCCTCGGTTGTGCGAGTACGCTTACTTATGGATCACGACCAGTGTTGAAGAAGTACCACGCCACAGATTGCAAGCCCCCCCCCCCCCTTGGGAATTTCATTTTCCGGTTTACTTTCTCCCGAGTCGTTTTGTTCATATCGCCCTAAGAAAAATTCCCCGATCCGGCAGGGCTTTCACGCGTGGGGGCCTTGACTCTACCTGGAGAGCTTTTTCAGGAGCTGGCCTATACCTGAAAGGTTGATTTTAACCAGAAAGTTCGGAACACAAGTCCATTTTTTTTTTCCCGGGAAGGTCTCAGAGCTGCGACATTTCTGATATTTAGAGAAAAATTAGCCCTGGTTTCCCCTCTCGAAGTAGCTCTTTGTCTCCCCCCTTTTTTTCCCCAGGGTTGGCGCGAACCCCTCTGGAGTATCTTCCCTTCGATAAGGTGATCGGCGTCCCTTGTTTTTCCCTGTGCAACGATTTTCATTTTAAGTTTCCTGCTTTTCCCACAGAGTCGTCAGGCGCGCCAGTGGAGGGTACCCCCGACGAATAGACTGCCGGATTCTTCCGTCAAAGCTCAAGTTATTTTTTCCAGGGTTGCGGGCCTGTGTCTTTCTCACCACATGCGCCCCGTAAGTCGAGGGGCGTCGACAGTCGGATCGTTTTACTCTTTTTCTCTAGCGAAAAGATAGCTTTCTGACGCCCTCGCCGCCATAGCCCTGAAAAGAACAGCGACTCGTTTCTCTCGTTGAGGTACGCACCCCGTACCCCGTCCTAGGGGGGTGCCCCCCCTCCTCCGCTTTTTTTTTTGGGTTGTCAAGTTATTTTCCCGTATGCCCCCCTATAACCGTTTAGATTCTTTAATGGTTCGGCTTTTCAGATCATATTAGCCCCTCCCTTGCTCGACGCGAGCCACGATCTTCCCGCTTTGATTTTTAAATCATTAAGATTTTTGGCGCGATGGATCATTATACGGATTTTTTCCATTTGTTTTTTTCCCTGGTTTCTGTGAGGGGATTAGCCAGAAGGATTCTCACCTGGATGAAAAGCGGCCAGGTTTTTTAAGTTCCTGGTTTTTGAACTATCAACCCGACGACCCCTGTCAGTTTTCTTTTTTTTATGAGATGTGGCTTCCTTTGTGTCAACCTTAGATCCCCTCCAATTAAAAGTATTCCTTTGTTGCCTCACACCCCAGACACCCCTTCCCCCCCCCCCTTTTCGAAAAAAAACTTTTTTTATGTAATTAGTCGATGTCCCCCGAGGCCGCGGCGGAAATGACCTATTCGCACCTTGCTGCCACTCTTTATGTACCCACGTATGAAATGTGGTTTGGGTCTTTCCCCTGAGGTCGCCGGAAAATTCCACTCGCTGAGTCCTTTTATCGCCTAGTCTTTGAGTGATGCAGTGAAAAGCCCAACCTGTTTACTCCTTCTGAAAGTTATGCTTGAGTTTTCGTCGTTCTTAAGAGTCTGCCCTTCCTTAGTGTTAAGGCGACTTTCTACCTTACACATTGCCAAAGAGCTGACAGTCCCACGTTCTTGCCAGGCCTTCTGTTACTTTATTTGAAGGTCCCGCGTTCCCCTTCTCACCGATCGCTTGGGAGTTTTACCTGTAGATTTTTTTAAATAAGCCCTTTCATGGGAAAGGGGGCTTGCTTTTGGGAACGGTGAACCCTGGGTATCCGTTTCCTTTCCCAGGTGTTTTTCGTATTCAAGAATGCTGGATGTTGCTGTTATCCTTCGAGAGAGCCGTCGGTCGGACGTAGTCATCAGATGAAAGCCGGTTTAGGTTGGTTTGCAGTTCCTTCCGACGATTTCTTGAACGTCGTCATTTCGGAGTCCTGGGGTGTTCTTTGCTGGACTACGATGAGTTGAATGAGTCCCTTTAAACGTTTAACGGACCGTTTAAAAGGGACCTTCCCAGGCTGGAACTGCACTCCCCTCGGTTATCTTAGAAGTTTTGCTGGTGGATAGGGGTGACGTCGTCCGGTGCCTCCTCCGCAGGCGTTGTTGCCTGAGAGGCAAGGTACAACTTAACCAGATAGTCTGTCTTTTCATCCCCTTCATAGTTTTGAACTTGCAGAGCTGACCGTGTGCGGTTTTCCGTCGCTATGAACCTTCGTTTTTCCTCATGTTTCGAGGAGAGCTTTGAAAGACGAAAGTCCCGACTTGCTCTGCTCTTCACGGTAGCCCCACCCCCACTTTTTCCCAGATGGTATGCCCCCTCTCTTTCCTTCCTTTTCCTACCCCCTAAGTTTTGTTTGTTTTTTTATGCGTTGATTTTTCTTTAACAAGGTTTTGTCTCTTTTTCCCAAGTGAGAGACTTTTTTTCTTTTTTTTATTATTTCGCTACACTAGCCCTTCGGGCTGCCTTCTATTGGCCATTTCTTTTTGTTCCCGTTCAAGAGCCCCCCCAGAACCATTTTTCCTCTTCTGTCGGCTCTATCCGTTGGATGAAGTCAGCTCGCGTTTTTCCCCTTTTTTTCTTTGATCACGGAAACTTTTTTTGCGAACTGTTCCTAGCTGTCCCCCTGCTCACACCCGCACACGTTCTCCAGGTAGGTCGGCTTTCCTTTTGCCTTTCCTTTTTCCCCCAGTTTTCCGCATTAAACCCCCTTAAATGGTATACCTTAACGATCGTAGTCCTCCCGTCACGTTCAACTTTTCCCCCAGTTGAAGAAGTTCACTGTTGATGGCCGCCGGACCGCACCAACTGCTTGCCTCTGTTACGTAAGTCATCCGCTCTCTGGCGTCCTGTCCTCCACCATCCGGTTTTTTCCAGGCACGGTCGGTCCCCCCCCTCGGACCCTGTTTTCCAAACCCTTCCCCCAGCCTTTGGGCCCAATTACCGTTCTAGTATAGACTTCTCTTCCCAGGAGTTCTTTGCTTCCGTGTCTACGACCAGTTTCTATTCCCCTGTTTGATTCCGACCAGCCTTTCCCCGTGACCACTTCCTCTCTTTTGAAAGTGTGAAGGTCGCCTTGACGCGTACCCAAGCGTTTAGGTCCCTATTGGCCGACTTCTCCCCCAGTTCCTGACTGTCTTTACGGCTATCACTTTTCTTTTTTTTTTTCCTGTTCAATATAATCTTGTGCGGATCCAGGATCCAGCTCGTGCGTTCACGTGCCCACCTGGAAAGTCCCTTTTAATTCTCCCCCATTTCCTCCGTTTCGTTTTCTCCTTCTCGACTTTTCTCATGCTCCTTCTTCTTCCTTTCGTCATTAGCTCATATCATACAGAAAGTTTGAGTCTGCCCTGGGGCCTGTTGTAGGCAATCTCTAATTTTGTCTTCGCTTTCCCAAGAGGTTTCACAGGTCCGCCTCCCGACCAAACAATTTGCCAGACTAGTTCTTCTTGATATGTTCCTTCTCCGTCCAACTGGGCAGTCTTTTCCTTCCATTTTAATCTTCTTCGTTAAAGACCCCCTCCCCCAGTCGACATTCAACCATTTAAATTTTCATGCCTTCCCTGCCATATGGATTTTTAGTTTTGCGCAAGTAGTTGATTTCTCGGCTCTCACGATTGTATCGGCTTCTTGCCCGAAAAAGTCTCCATGTCTCCTTTCTTTTTCTTCTTCATCTCACCCCAAGACTTGCCACACAAAACTTTTTTGGGGGGGAAGACTAATGGTGCGTACGGGGTGCTTTAAACCGACTCTTTCTCCAGGTCGTCTCTGGGCTGGCTACGTGTCTTTTTGTCACTCTCCCTAGCGTGTACTTGTTTTTTGTTTACCCAGAGCTGTAGACGCGGCTCGCCATTTCCTTTTGTCTACCCCTCCCTCACCTTCCCAAACTCATAGATATTAGTAATTTTTCATTTCCTTTTTCTAGTCGTAAAGAACCTGCTCGGTTCTTGGATGCCCTTAATAACCAATTCTGATCGGCCGTGCACCGGGACTCGGTCCGGTGCATAGCCTTCATAGCTTTCTTTCGACACCCGCACACGGGGAGTATCTCTCATCTTTACGTGGCACGTCAGGATAATGTTCTTTCTTTTTTCGCCTTCGCGTCCAGGTAATGTCATCTTCGCGACTCCGTTCAATGAGTTTTCCCCTTTGGCGCTTCTTCGTGTCCTCCAGTCGTTTTCCTTCCGGCTCACCCCCCCTTCGCGTTCCCCCCCCCCCCTTTCGGCTTTTTCGACTGAACACCTCCCTGTAATACCAAGTTTCAAAACGACCATGACATCCCCCCTTGTGGGTGCTTGCATCCATGTTTTCTTCTTTTCTGGGCGTCGCTCGTCGCCCCTTAAGTCCCTGTTCAAAGAGAGGTTGCTCCGAAGAGTAGTCTCCTCTAACTTTTTTCCTTTTCTCGCTAGACTTTCCTCCCGAGCTCCTACTCCCGGAGCTTACCCCCACTACGACAGGTCGGGCTCAACGGCTTTTCCTTTTTGTTTTTCCTGATCTCATCTTGCTCCCGCTTTGGACGAGGCGCTCCCACCCCCCTTTTCCGGAGACCCCCTGCTTGGGGATTACAGTGAAGTTTACCTGGACAGGCTCTCCGTTTTGAGACCTTGTAGTGACTCTCCCCCCTCTTCCCGACTTGCGGTTTATCCATCGTATCCGTCCCCCAAGTTCGGTTGTCGGTTTTTTTTTCGCATTGGCAGACAACTAAGAAGTATCGATCCCGTCAAATTTCTTTCCCCCTCTTTCCGCCTCCTCTTCCGCGTTTTTTTTTTTTCTTGCGAGAGATACACGTTCCCTCTTTTTTTATAATCCATTCGGTCGTAGGTTGCTCTGAACCAGTACCTTGTAGGACTTTGCTCGGACTGAGGCAAATCCCCTTTTTGCTCTCCTGTTTCTTTTTTTCCCTCCGGTATTTCCCCCCCCCCTCCCGCCGTTATAAAAGTTTTCCCCGTCTGGATCCACGCGTCCCCTTTTTTCCGTTTAATGACTTTTTTCTCGCCCTCCCTTCCACCTCGGTTCTTTACTTTTCACTTCCTTCGATCGAGTACCCGCCCTTGCCAGGTGAGCACGACAAATTCCGTTCTTTTTTTTAGCAGCATTTGCTGATCCCTTCTGCCGGGATCTGACCCCCTTCCTTTGCCACAAGTTCTGGGTCTCTCTCCTTTTTTTCCCCTTGACTCTTTGTGTGCCCCCCTTTCCTTTTACACTCGGATCAAGCCCCTTGTCAGCTCCAACCAAATCTTTCCAGCCCCACAAGGGTGATTTCCATGTTCGTTCCTTTTTCTTCGAGTCCCTTTTGTGTCAGATAGTCAATGAACAGAAGCCCAAAGCTCTGACTTTGGGTTCAAGCTCTTTTTTGTCCGCCCTACTCGACAGCCTCGCCCCCTCGCGCCCTTCCCCCCGCCCCTGTTGAACCGAAGTTTTTCCGTCCGCTTTCGCGGCAGGAAAGGGAGGCGCGGCGTTTTTCGTCCTCTCCCCCTCTCCTGAGTGCACGATTCTTTGGCCTATGATCCTCTCGCCCCCCGTGTGCTTGTTATTAAGAACTGTCTAGAGTTCCCCCTTCCCCCCTTCTCCAGGATTGTGTCTTCTCGTTTCCCCCCTATTTTGGTTGCGAGGCCTCCTTTCTTTGCCTTGCCAGCACGAGAACAGTCCTCGGCCAGTGGATGTACCGACTGGAGAACACCTCTCCAGCCTGAAGACGCAAGCTTACTCTTCTGGCCCATTTTTGCGTTTTTTGTTGTAGGCGAAAACCTTCGAAGGAAGAGTCCTATTGTCGACGATTGCTCCCTTTTTGCCGCTCTAGAGAGACCCTCTTTCTCCCTCGTAACTTCTCCAAAGATCCCTCTGCTCACGAGACCCCCAGTTTGTGTTCGAAGCCCCGAGAGCGGCCAGGTATGTACTCCCCCCCCATTCCCCCGGATCTTCCCCACCCCGATAACGTGTGGTTGGGCAGTCCCTGGTGCTCGGAGGAGACTCTTCCTCTCTTCCTTCCTTTGGTCGGTCCCTCGATAGCAGTGATTAGAAAAGTGGCGCTCCTGTTTTTTGAGCAAGACGGGTACCTGCTTTCCTTTTCTACCGATGGACTCCTTTGACCTGATACTGTGAACGTGTGCCTTCTCGTGTTTCGGGTCTGCCGCCAGCTTTCTTTCCCCACCTGTTGCGGAACAGATAGCGTTTGCCTTTACCTAGTCCAGCCGACTCGTTACTTTGTGTTTTTTTTCTTCCTGGTTTTCCTTCTCCCTGTTCCTGTTTTACTGACAACATTCCCCTTGATGCACCCTTCTGAGTATGGAATAGTCGTCTTTATTCCGTGTTTGAGGTAAGACTCTTTATGAGCCAAAGTCGTCCCTCCCCCAAGTACTCCGTTTGGTAGCTTCCCCCCCCGGGCGCGTTCAAAGTGTCACTGTCCCGGGAGATCGACTTGGACCCCTTCATAAGATGAGAGGCCACCGGCCAACAGACCCGTGATAGCGTTTCGTCCCCTTTTTTTTCCTGAGACTGGGGTCCAGGATTCCTCTTTTTTGCTTATTCGTTGTCCGCTCTTAGAAAGTAACATGACCCCCTTCTATTCTTCCATTTGCACGTGCTTTTCCTTCCTCCTGTTTCACCCTCGACCCGAGGTGTCCCTCCTAAGACGTCCTTGATATAGCATCTCACCCCCCGAGCGGCCCGGTCAACGGCTTTTTCCGGTGACAATTGCCTCACTTTTCCCCCGTGCCGTTTTCAGCGGCTTCTTTATTGGTCCAGTCCCTTTTTCAGTCGAATTTTTTTTACCTGTAGATCCCTGATGAATTATTTGTTTGCGGTTTTTCGTTTTTGCCTATGAAAAAGGTTTCCACTTGCGGGTGTTTACGTGGGCCTGGTTTCTTTTACTTCTGACCGTTCCGTGTTTTCCAGGCGTCAACTGGAGAAGCACCCGTTCCACTGCCTTTTTTGATCCCCCTCTCTTTCCCCTGGATTTCCCCCCGATTTTCGACCTTCTTTTTTTTTTTGTCTTTTTGCGACTTTTTCGGTGCCCGCGAAGTCAATTAGTTTTCGAGTCCACAATCGACCCAATCACCTCCGTTTCTGCTTCCCTTCCCCAATTTCTCCAGGCAGCTGGAGAACTATTGACGTGCGTGTGTAGATCCATGTTCCCCTCGATCGGCAGACCTGACGGGGATAGGTCTCTCTGAAAGTTTTGACTGGTCTGAAGCTTTCTCTCTGTCCTCCCCCTTCCATTTTCTCTATAGCTTTCCTCCTCTCCGTTGTTTTGTTTCTTTTTTGCCAGTTGCATATGTAACAATTTTTTTTCTTTTGATCTCTCGAACTTTTATTAGTTTATTTTTTTTTTTTTATCCCCCCATTGCTGCCGATTCATGATTTCTCGCGCCGGAGTCTCCAACAAGCAAATTTTCTTTTTGCTCTTTCCGGTCTGCTCGAGGATGAATGCCAGCTTCGGGTCTTTTTTTTGCTTTTTAACGGCAACCAACCGCATTTTTGCTTCCCTTCCTGATCTTCCCACGATACCCCCCCTCCACTTTTCTACCAGGCTGTTCTGGATTCCACTGTTCAGTTTTACGTTGACTCCGGGGAAAACGGTTCCCTTTTCTCTCACGATAGTGACTTCTAACGTCCCGTCCGCGCCTACTCCCTTATCCTGCTTTCCAAAAACAGTTTGCTTCCTCTTCTTTTACGTTAACGAAGACGGACAGAGGGTCAGTCATCGTCCCCATCCCCATCAGCCGTTGCTGTTTAACTTTTTAACATGGGAACCTCTCCCCTAAAGGTCTCCAAATTCCCTTGGTTTGCCCTTTGAACGGCTCTTGAATCTGTCTTTCTATAAGTGAGTATTTTTTTTCTTGGTGCATCATTCTCGCTACCCGGGGTTCGCTTCGATCCCTTGAAACTTTCCTTTTTGTGCCTTTGGACGTCGCCGTTCCTTTCAATGGTCACTCAGCCGCGCCTCCAGACTACCATTGATCTTGTATCTTTTCTTATCACTTTTTTTTCGTTTTACTTTTATAGAATTTTTTCTCTTCCACTGGCATCCTCTCGGGCAGTTTTTCCAAGTTTTCCGGCCTCAGGGTACAGGCGCCCCCAGTGGACGTGGTTCGGTCTCTATTTGCGCATTCTCTCTGATTCCTCCGCGTGATTGCTCGACTCATTTTTAAATTCGTTTTCGCGCTTTGGTTTGGCCGTTGTCTTTTCTCACGATCCCTTCGTCGTCAGACGGGTCAAGGTCAGATCCTGACACCCACGGCCCCGCTGACTTTTCAGGGCGTTGTTTCCCTTCTCGGAACCTTTTTAGTCTGTTCCTCCTTCTTGTCAAGATCGGCGGTCCCAAGAAAACCATCCATTTTCCCAATTCCACGTCTCCGATCTTTTTGTACATCTGGTGTTTTTCTTGCCCCATCGTAAGTTAGTGTTTCCTGAGGGCTTTCTTCCCCGTCTTGTCAGAGATCGTCGAAACAGTCGTAATACTTCTTTTCTCGCTTGATCCCGACATGGCCCCCCACGTTTGTATACCCTTTTTTCCTCTGGTTTCGTGGTGCTTTACCTCGCTCAGCAGGAGTCGCTGGGATATGTTCTGCTCTCGGGTGTCGCAGTACTTTTAGTGTTTCGCCCGCTTCAAGTGTCATTCGCTCTTCGACGTAATTCTGCCTGACTTTGCGCTTTTCCCCGCTGCCCCCTTTCCCTCATCGGTAGCTCTTCATCATCCCTTCCTCCTATGTTATAGTCGGTAACCCAATGGAGCTAATGTCTGGATGGGGTTTTTTTGCACCAATTCCTTTATCGGCCCCCTTCATTTTTCGCCACCTCTCTTTCATAAATGGGAATCCTTTTTCTTTTTCATTTCGTTTTATTGCACTCCACCGCACACTTGTAGCCGAGACCTATGTATGATCTTTTCCCCGGGACAGGCTTTCCATTTTGGCCTTTTTTTTCGGTTTTTCTCCCCTTCCCCTTTCCTTTTTTTTTTTTGAGAGACAAAGAACCCCCGGTTTTAACCCTTTAGGTCTCTTCTTCGTTTTTTTCCGTCGACGTTATAGTTCTTCGGCTGACCCAAAAGGACTCCCCCACTTTTCTCTGTTCCTCTCACGCTCTGACCCTTTCTCAAAGGACCCTTCCCCCTGAAATCACCCTTTTTTGTGTGATTGCCTTCTTTGGCGGACGGGGTTTCTTCCCTATCTTCACTTTTGTTTTCCCTCTCCCGAGTATGAAGTCATGTTCGCGCCTCATCCCGAAATTTTTCCCTTGTTTCTACGCTTACTCCCCTTTTTTCCCTGAACTACGTCCCTCAGTTCTCTACCCCCCAGAAGTGTTGTCTTCAAAAGCCTTTCTTGGAGTTTTGTTTCTTCCCTCGAAATCGTTCCGTCCCCGCTTTTTTCTTTAATTTTTCTTTGGAAGCGTGTGGCGCCCTCCCAACAATAGGTCTTTTTCCCCTCTCGTTCCATCTGTTTTGATCCAGACTTTTTTGAACGTTTCCATCTTTGATCCCTTTTCCGCACGGTGTGAGGACGCGTCACACTTTTCTTTCTCTGTTTCCCTTTGTTGTTTTTGCCAGTCGAGCACGTCCAAAAGTTCGTGGGGTCTCTGCATTCCCCTACTTTCGGCAGGTCTCGATTTAAAAATGTGATACCCTATATATTTCCTCACCCCTTCAGTTTTTTTGTGAGCTCTCTCCCCCTGTTTGAACGTATTCTATCGTCGGATCTTCTAAAGTCTTTCCCCTGATCGCATACCTTTTGTTCTTGTCCTTCCACTCCTCTCTCCACAAAACCGACTCAATACTAATGTGTAGATTCCATACCCCCATGGTAGTCCCACCTCATCCGCCCCTGTCTCCCCAGTTCCCCCCCCCCGTATGGTCCCCAGAGCCCTTGTCTCCGGAAACCCTTGAATGATTGTTGTCTCCCTCCCCCATTTTCCCCCCTTCCGTCTCTTGTGACGAATCGTACGATCGAGCTAGTACCCCCAGCCGTGCCACCATGTTTTTTTTTCTCCGACATTGTAGTTTTCCCTCTCCTTTTCTTCTAGGTCGGAACGGCTTCTCCGAAGTAACAGACTCCTACTCGAAAGCTTGGCCCCCCCTTTCTCAGAGATCCCCCCGACGGTTACCTTCAAAAGCCACTCCTAATAGTTCTCTTACGCGTCCTCATGGCGACTACCTTTAAGTTCTCACCCCCCCTCCCCTAGACTTTTGACAGCCCACACAAACTAGATTATTTCCTTTTCTTTTCCCACCTTTTTCTTTCTTGTCAGATCGTGCAACGACCCTAACAGGAATTTTCTTTTCCTCCGTTTTTACCACTCTTTTGTTTCGCTCCGCTACTGTATACGGCCTCTCTTTCCGCAAAAGGTCCGCCTTTCGGACTTTCCCTTGCCCTCTCAGGACCGGAGGCGGCGTTTCGTTGCCCCCCTTAAGCGCCCCATGTTTTTTCTGTTGTTCAAGCGAGCCGAGCTGCTCGACGCGTGGTTCCAGGTTTGGTCGTCAGAACCTTAGAGATCCCCGGCTGCACCGTTGATCGGTACCTGTGCATTTTCGGTTTTGTGGCGATCGGTCCGTGGATCCTTCCCCCCCTTGCCCGAGCCCCCCGTCGCCGAAAGTGGATTGTCACCTACTTTTTTGACCCTCTTGACTCTTCATCTCCGACGAAAGCTACCGATGATGGTCTTGTGCGGTCCCTTTTTCCCTGCGCAACATGCTTGCCGGCTTACTTGCGCGTCGACGAGATTTGCCGCTCGTGAGCGCGTCCCATGGAAAAGTTTTCCTAAATCCTTGACCGACACCGCGAGCCCAGAGCCAAGCGCCCCCGCCTCGAGCGTTAAGTTAATAAACCAAGACAAATGGGTGAGTACCCCCTCTTTACGTGTTTGGCCCCCTTTTTGGTTTTCCCCTCTTTTTTTCTGAGCTATGGAAAGTCGGACCCCTAGGAGATGAGACTGGGTCGGATGGAGACTTTTCTTATCCCCTCTTTCTTCAGTCGCTCCACGACGAGCTCGGGAAGAATTCTCAGTC